>JACCEA011846937.1_pt1 | contig 23998 bp, 32 predicted proteins | sample 7449851 | NCBI WGS metagenome assembly JACCEA01 (sample SAMN15323453, study PRJNA562643) | freshwater metagenome | isolation source: river surface water | place: USA:Blue River Watershed | collected 2017-08-18 | reverse complement strand
TTGACACTCTCCGCTCTAAAGAGACGGAGATTCTTGGTCAAAGATAGACAATTGCCTAATCTCGACCAATATCGGCTTTTCAGACACCATAGCCTTAGATATACCGTTCTTGCCCTGATGCCGTTCGCCATTACTGGCAGCATCATAATTTCTGACAAGCGTAACTTTCCCGCAGTCCACGGGTAGGATTTTAATGTCTTTACTGACAAATTTTAGGTTAGCTCTTCGCAAGATTGTTCTCGAAGCTTGCGTATCGGCATGGTCAATATGTCCACATTCTTCGCAAACAAACTTCTCGCCATCGCGATTATCTTTCGATATATGACCGCAATTAGAGCATTCCTGAGATGTAAATTTAGGATTGACTGCCAACACTAGCTTGCCAGATTTAGCCGCTACCCATTCAATTTTCTGAGTCAGATCGCCCCAACTAGCATCGGAGATCGATCGATTCAACCCACGTTTAGCCGATTGTCCGTTAGTCATGAATCGACCATTTACCCGCTTGGGCTTACAGCGCGATTTCATTGCTTTAACATTCAAATCTTCTCTAACAACGGCATCAGCAGTATTGACAACTTTATTAGCTGCTTTCCAGTTGGTATCGTTACGCTTATCTGCAATCTTCTTGTGCAGCTTGGCAACCTCGATCCCTGCTTTGCGGCGATTGATTGAACCTTTAACTTTTCGATTGACTCTACGTTGTCTAATTCTCAACCTGCGTCGGATTCTTTTATTGGTTGAATGTCGAGGGTTTTCGATGAATGAGCCATCACTGAGAGCCACCAATCGATTGATACCTAAGTCAATGCCAACAGCCGATTCAACTGTCTCAATATCCGCAAGTTCTGGCAAGATATCAGCAGTATTAAGCAATACGCTAATATACCAGCCATCGGCTAATTTCTTAACCGTGACGGTTCTGATTTCTGCGTCCGATGAGATCGACCATTCCTGATTATCTAGATAGCGCATCGTGCCAATTCCTGGCAGATAAACATGGGAATAGAATCGTTTTTTGGGACTAGAATCATTAACAGTAAACTTGCATTGTCCTGGCTTGTATTGAAAGCTGTTGAAGTTAGAGGCTTGACGGAATGCGGGAAATCCTCTTTGATGTTTAAAAAATCCAGTATAGGCAACATCAAGTTTAGCTAGATTCCCTTGGAGGACATCAGAATTGATTCGACCATAAAAATAGTTTTCAGACCTTAATTGTGTTGTCCGCTTACTCTGAATACCGCCTGCTGAGTCCCAAGAGATTTTAATTTCGCCAGTTTCTCTATTGGGCTTTGAAAACTTAATTGATTGTTCGAGGCTGATACCGTCTGGTAATACTCCATGTTTAACTACTGCACAAGTCAGAGGGCAGTACGAACCATATTCGATTCTAGATTCAACGTCACAGTAAGCAGCAAAATTATACTCAACCGATTGAATAGCTTCTAGGTTGTTACCCTCATAGCCGCGTTTGCGTTCAGCTAGGCAGCAGTTCCGATGTTTCCGCAAAGTCACTAACCATTCCGACATCAGATCGCGCTGAGTCGTGTTTGGTTGAAGTTTGTAGTTGCGGCGGACTTGCATAACCAATGAGGTAAAACGTATAATAGTTGATAAGTTATATCTATTATACTCTTTAACGCTTATGAGTGCAAGTCAAGATAAAAGGATACAGGTTTTAATACCAGAAGATCTATGGAAGTTATATCGGTTGTATTGCTTCGATCGTGAAACTAGTATGTCTGACGATATTCGGAAATACATTGCAGAGACTATAGAAAAGTCGAAAGATCGCAATGGAGATACTTTGGCTAAAAGGCGGTAGGCGGATAAATCCGCTCGTGTCGTCGTTCCTCCGCGCTCTAAAGAGACGCGGCTCCCCGACATCCCGACCTCTTCTTGTGGTTCCAGGCTGGGACAAGAACATGAAGACGTTTAACATTAACGTTTTGGTGCCGGACGAAGAGGAGTAAAGCTTAAGGATGGGAAAGGCTTAATTTGTGAAGGAAGGTAAAATGAAAGTTTGGGTAGTATATGAAACAAATCATTTTAGTGATGCTGAAACTGAGAGTAGTGAAACCAATCCAATCGGGATTTTCACAAGCGAGCAGAAAGCAAAAGACGCTTTAGATAACGTTGAAATTGTCAACTTTGGTCATTGGAAGATGACTTTAGATAATGTTGAAATCGGAAGAATTGAAAAGTTCGAGTTAGTTGGTGAGGTAAAAAACGGTAAGATTTGGTCTTTAAGTAAGCGCAAGAATTGGGGAGCTTTAAAAATCCTAAAGCTTTTTGGTAATGAGGAATTAGCTAAAAGTTCTCTTAAACCTAAGTTTGAAAATTGGATCGCGCAGAGGGAAGGTTTGTATTTTCAAGAACACAAAAAAGACCAGCAGTTTTTGGAGTGCTGGTCTTTAGACAAGGTTAGAAGTTAACCGACTTGAAGACGGATACCAAAGTCGAGAGCGGTTTGTAACATAACCTCTCTCACTCGTTTGACATATCTAGGCAGTGTAGCTATCGCATCAAATAAGTAGAAGCAAATAATACCTTCGTCATTAAGGATACTCATGGCCTGCTTTTGGATCTGACTTTCAATGACAGCCAGCTTTTGATAAACATATGATTTAGGCTCTGGGTTAGCGTAAAGGTCGGCGCGAAAATTCTCAAAGAGTTCAGAGCGATTGCTCTCATACCAGGGTCGTAAAGGGCTGTGCCAGACGAGAGAGTACTTCTGATTAAAGAAAGATAGGTGGGCTTTTTTAACTACGCGAACATCTACTTTTAAATCATGCGCGATCTCTTCGTGGGAGATAGGGCGTTTAAAGGGGTCGTACAAAAATGCAGCAATATTAGGAAACTCAGCTTTATAATCTACTTCTACTAAGTGCTCTCCTTCAATTTTCATTAAATAACGAAGGGGTTTACAGGAAAGGTTAAATCGAGTATAAATTCGACCACCAGAATTAACTGTAGTGTGAGGCTGAATATTAGCAGTGTTAGCGTTATTCTCTACTAATTCGTCAACAAAGTAGTAATTATCTGGGTTGGCTGTATAAACAGACTTACGGTCTGTAATTAACTTTCCTTTAAATCTCATGCGATTAATTATTAAAGCTTTAACGTCGTAACGTAAAACAGGTTCGGTAAACCAAGGTAGCAGATCTAAGCAGTTATCAAAAGGTTCACATGGTATGTGTAAAGCTGTATTAATTCTACAGAGGACTTGTCGTGCGGTAGGAGTTTGCAACTCTACTTGATAAATACCTTTATTCAAAAATGGCTTGGTAAGAGAATAAGATTTACATTTGTGTAAGACATCAGAATACGAATCATCACAGCGAATTATTGGACCTTTATTAGAAGTGCCTGTTAACAAAGCTTTAAGCACGTCTTTATAGTTTACACCGGAATATTGAAAAGCACCCTTTAAGATCTGCGAGTAGAGAGGACGTGAGTAGATGTCGTTACTGTGATTCGGTTTCTCAAACTCTAAGGTGCTAGAGTAATTAGGAAGGTAACTAAGGATGACGAGCATCAGCTCATTAGCTACTTGGCGATCTGGATGAATGGCTTTGACTAACTTAGTAGAGACGTGACTGAAAACAGCAGGGAATTTCTTTGAAACATAAAAGCAGTACGGTGAAGTTAATGTTGTCATGTTAGAATGGGATTATAGAATTAACGCTTAGCTGTTGTGGTTAGCTACTTAGGAAAGCCGTCTCGCAAGGACGGCTTTCTTGTTGCGTCTAAAGCTATTCTAACAGGCGTGAATTGAAGGATCTGGCTGGGGTTCTCATACTACTTCGTCGTGAAATGAAATAATCTGTCAAAATGAGGTGGTTTTTTTTGCGAAAATGAGGGTCTTGGAATGTCTGAAAGGCAAGCCGGAAGAGGGATGTAGATTTAGTCAGTTTTTATTTTCCAGTAACCTACATAATGAGGATCGTTCTTATAGCTTAGTATTCTTATTCATAAAATAACTTTAATAATAAATTTCGGCCGGAACAACGGTTTCATCTCTTAGTAAGTAAATGTGCTTATTTACTTTATAAAGTTATTAGTTTATAATCGCGTGCGCGCACACGCGCGACCCTCAAGCGTTATTCCGTTCTCTGGTAAAGGGTTTGAGAGCTAAAAACCTGACAGCTTATGTTACCAAACAACTTGTAAGTAAAAGGGTGACACGAGTAAAAGAGGTAGGAAGGTTGATAAAATTAACAGAAGGTAGGAATAGGTAGGAGGAGAAGTCAAAGTAGCTTACAGGTCAAAATAGAGCGGATGAGGTCAAGGCTAGCCAGCCGGAAAACAAAAGCAAATCAGATTGATAAAGTATCGGAGTCAACACAATGGATTACAGGTTTTACCTAGCGAATAGAAACGGTGGGTGGGTAGCGATTAGCAAGAAGGACTACCTTGCTTGGCAAGAAAGTCCAGAGGCGGCGTGTGAAAGCCACGAGTTGTTAGAGAAGTTGCACGCGCACACGCACCACAGAGGCTTTAACTACGACGACTTCACGTTGCGGTTTATGGTTAAGTTAGACGGAGGCCAGGAGGTCTTCAGCACGCTCCTGGACAGAGCGTATGAGATTGGCAGCCCTAGAGGCTGCTCTCTAAGTAACGGTTACTATGTCTCGGAAGACGGCACGGAAGTCTTCTGTAGAAATCCGAACTCAGCAGAGGGCGTGCTGGTTTGGTTCGACGGAGAACTTAACCAGTACGTTGATACGTTCGTTTTAGGCGCTGAAGACTTTGAGCGCTTTGATATGTATGCAGCTAGAAACGTCTAGTCCGACAACGGCTGGCTCAAAACCTTAGCCAGCCGGCCGGAAAACAGTAAATAACAGGAGATTTAAAGTGTCTAGAACGGAAAACGCAAAGGTTGAATTTAGCGCGCACGTCGCGGATCTCGAAGTCAAATGCGCGATTGTTAGCCTTTACGCAGATTGGTTTTTTGATAACGACGAGTACCAAAACGAGCGCGGCCAAGAGTTTTACCTTAAAGAAGGTCATACAGAAGCTGACCGGAATGAGTTTTTAGAGAAGCTGGACTTTAAATATGACGCCGGCTACGGGAGCCAGCAGCTGTTCGGCTGTATTTGGTATACAGACGGTTCGTACTCAGAGCGAGCTGAATACGACGGCGCCGAGTGGTGGGTGTTCAGAAGTACGCCTGAGATCCCAAGAGAGTTGAAACAGAGCGAGGTCGTGGCCCATGCTTAAGCTCTTACAGTTAGCAATCTTAGCCGTCCTTTGGGGCGGCTTTTCAGTATTCATCGACAAGAACGTTGGTGACTCCAGCGGTAGAGATACTTTGCAAGCGATGCTATTCCTAGTAGCGTGCGGCTGGGTTGGCTTGATTTTGTTCGGTTAAAGTCTAAGCCAGCCGGCCAGAAAGGAAATTAACAAAACTCAAACTAAGAGAGAAAGGAAATGGCTGATTTAAAATTTAAAGACTTGCTACGTGCAACCAAAGACGGTTGGAAGCCAGGGTGGAGTAAAACAGAGATGGAACGGTACATCGCAGAAAATTTGGCTTTAGACTTGCCAGACTTACCCGAAGTAATCGCCGACTTTGATATCGACCTTGGCAGCGTGCGCGGCATTTGTGGGATCGATGATACTCACAGAGTTTATGGTCTAGAAATCGACGGTAAGTTCTACCTTACTCACCGCGAATCAGTAACCGTGGCTGTTGACGAAGACGAAGAAGAGTGCCATCTAATGGCGGCTGAAGAACTTGTAGAGGTAGCCTTTCCGGCCACTGTTATCAAGCGCTGGCAGTTTGTTAAAGAAGACTCCGATCGAGGGGCACGGTTCTTTGAATACCGCCTCGATCTAGTCTTTGACGCTACAGAAATGGTTTGACACGCCAAATCCGCCGAAGGAACTCTATCCTTCGGCGTACTCTTTTACGTATTAAGTTTGTAATCTTAAGTTAGCTTATAGCAGCCTTACTTAAAAGTAAGGGAAATTCGTTGGTAACGCGATCGACGCGAAACGCGAAGTTAAAGTACTTTGCGGGACTGTCATAGCCATGCCGATCGAAACCAGCCCTGAAGCCTGACAATAAAAGGATAACAAATAAATGTTAAAAACGCTAGGAACTTTTAGTTCCTAGCGTTTTAAGTTCGATACTTTCTAAATCGAATTTGTTAGTCGCGTACGAGTGGTGGGCATTCTGCGGCTCTAGTTAAATCTTTAAATCCTTAACATAATCTTAATGATTAAATGCGATTTATGTACGGTTTACCGATCTTTGAAGTATTTACATCTATTTGGATTACTGTCATAATATTGTCCCGAGTAGGGGCAAAGTGTATTTAAAAAGCGCTCTCTCTCGTTCTTGCTCTCTCCCTCAATTCACCTCCCCCCTCCCCTTCCGGCGGATTACAAATGCTAGTCAAAGTAGTATTTCTAACCATACCTGCCTGAGCAAGTCCTGAAGTCTGAATATACTTTAGTCTGTAATCTTTTTATCTAACCTAATGGTCAGTCGCTGCCGGTGCAAGTCTATCACTAACGCGGATAGTACGGCTATCTAGTTGTCCCGATTGGTTACGGCTAAATAGCGGGTCCTGAACGTCGGTCGATCGGCTGGGTTAGTCGGGTAGGCGTTTTATCTCCACTTCAACACTAGAGCCCAGCTAACATAATTATAGCATCTTGGAATTAAAAAACGCTAGGAACTAATCCTAGCGTTTTTGTTTACCTTAATAGTCTCTAAATCGAATTCATTAGTTGCGTATTCCAACGCAACTGTTGGAACGTCCGGCCGCTGCCGTCAGCCGACTGCACTACCTGAGATTGACACTCCCCCGACTTTTTGATTGAGGCGAGCGAATGCGAGACTTAATCAGTCGGGGGATTCTTCTCTCAATGACGCACCTTGCCCACGCAGGTTTGCACCAGCGAGAGTAGAGGGTATGTCTCCAGAAGCGTTGCTTGCATCGAGTGCAAGGGTTCCTGTGTGCCCCACAGTGCCCAATCCTGAGTTAAGGATATTTATACCAGCATTATGGTCGCGGTCTAATACACAGCCGCACTGACCGGAAGGCGGGGCGCAAGCCCCTCCATTCATGGATGGGGTCTAGCCTATCGCGGCTTTAGCCGCCTTAAAGCGATGCCACGGCTTTAGCCGCAGTATGCGCTAAACAATATATAAGTGATTCTCATATATTGTCAGTATCGTTATTTGGCTCAGAGCTATATAATGATATTATGAGTAAGTTTAAGTCCAATAACAACATCACATACTCTTGTAAGTACCATGTCATTTGGTGCCCAAAGTATCGGCGTAAAGTGTTAATCCACGAAGTAGATGTTCGACTTAAAGAAATTATCATATCTGTCTGTGATGAGTTTGGAGCCGAGCTAATCGAACTTGAAGTAATGCCAGACCATGTACATCTATTAGTTGATTGCGATCCACAATTTGGAATCGCCAAATTAATCAGGTACATGAAAGGTCGTTCTTCAAGATTGCTCAGGCAAGAGTTTCCTTGGTTAAAGAGTCGCCTTCCCACACTATGGACAAATAGTTATTTTTGTTCGACTGTTGGAGGTGCGCCTATTGCCGTTATAAAGCAGTATATCGAGAACCAAAAAAATGTTTAACTATGGCTGTCAACAAGAGTTAATAAGTCCCAATCAAGAATTAAAAGCTATCTTAGAATATGCCTGTGGTGAAGCTAATAAGCTTACTAATTGTGCCATATACTATTGTCGCCAACTCTATTTCAAGACTGGGATTATAGCTGGCAAATACGATCTACATAAACTTCTCAAAACTAATCCCCATTTTCAAGCTCTTTATTCTCATGTTTCGCAGCAAGCTTTAACTACTGTGGCTGAGTCATTCAAGTCTTTTAAAGGATTGAAAAAGGCGGTGGCTGAGGGAAAAGTTAGCCAAAAGCCAAGATTACCAAATTACCGGACAAAGGATGGTTTGGCTCTATTAACCTTTTCAAAGGCTGATGTAAAGCTCAAAGGTGAAATGTTGAGATTTCCACTAGGCAGCAAAGTCAAAGCTTGGTTTGGTTTAGATGCTTTTTATCTAAAAATGCCAACCAATCTAGACTATCAAGCTATTAAGGAGATTAGGATATTGCCCCGCAACGGTGCCTTTTATGTTGAGTATGTTTATAAGTTTAAAGTCGATCCACCAATTCTAGATTCATCCAGAGTACTAGGTATAGATCCAGGCATCACAAATTGGCTTGCTTGTATTACTAACATTGGTACTAGTTTCTTAATTGATGGCAGACATCTCAAGTCTGTCAACCAATGGTATAACAAACAGGTGGCTAGGCTCAAAGAAGGTCAGCCTCAAGGCTTTTGGTCTAGAAAATTAGCTAGAATTACCGAGAAGCGTAATCGCCAAATGAGAGATGCGGTTAATAAAGCAGCTCGATTAGTTGTTAATAACTGCATAGAGAACCAAATTGGCACTATAGTTTTTGGCTGGAATAAAGGACAGAGGCAAGAATGTACTTTAGGTAAAAGCACTCAGAGTTTCGTTCAAATTCCAACGGCAAAACTCAAAGATAGGATTGCTCAACTATGCGACCAATATGGGATTAGGTTCGTTGAAACTGAAGAATCCTACACATCTAAGGCTTCATTTGTCGATGGAGATTTTCTACCTACGTTCGGTGAACAAAATAAACCCGAAGGGTGGAAGCCAAGTGGCAAAAGAGTTAAACGTGGTCTGTACCGCACCGCCAACAATCAATACCTTAATTGTGATTGCCAAGGGGCTGCGAACATCATCAGGAAAGTAAGCACAACTTTGGGCATTTGCCTTCAAGGAGTGTCTAGCGGCGCATTGAAAACGCCTTTGCGAGTTCCTTTGTGGACTGTGCAAGAATCCCCTAGCTTAACAAATCGAACCGCTTGCGGTGAGAGAGTGTAGCTATGGGGAGTTTCAAATAGCTTGTTCTACTAAAGAGTATCCAAAGCGCAACCACTCACGATCCTGGTCCTCCTTAGAAGTAATAGAAGTAGTACTAGTAGTCCCAGTTTCAATTAAAGTTTTGATATGTTTATTACACCAGACTCCAAAAGCTGGAGATATCCAGCGAGCTACTTCAATAGCTACTAAAGGGTGTGCCCATGTAGTACCAGTTCCGCCAATCGCATTCGCTGAAACAGTTACCAGGTCAGATACGGGAATCCCCGAATCTATATTCAGCGCTAAAAGGTATTCTTCTGAAGTATTCAAGCGACTCCAATCGTGGAACTTCTTACAATGAGTAGCCGAGAGTTCTCGGCTAGTCTCAAAAGGTCTTAAGGCTGCAGCCAGCCAGCCGGAAGACAACAAGAACGTTAGTTACCGGAATGGTAACCGTAACCGTAACCGTAACCGTAACCATCAATGCATAGGAGTTTAAAGCTTAATATGCCAAGTACATTGAGCGACGACGTAGAGAAAGAAGTCTGGAAAGTTCGTGAGGTTAAAATAAAGCTGCCCGCCGGAGTTTGGCAAGACGAGCCGGACGAGGCTAGATGGAATAGATTAGACTTTCGCTGTAAGGTTGTAAGAAGCGGCACCGGCGCTTGGTGCGGTTATGTGGGCGTACCAGTAACGAGTCCGGTTGCTAATAAGCTATATATGGGTATGCCCGTAAAGGTTCACGGCGGAATTACCTATAGTTCTAACGACGAGCCCGGGCGGTTCGTACGCGAGCGGCCCAACAGTTTTAAATGGGTTGGGTTTGACTGCGCTCACTGCTTCGATCGGCTGCCCGGAGGTTCTATTAGTTCTCAGACGTACCGAGACTTTACTTACGTAGTAAAAGAAACTATAGAGTTAGCGAAACAGATCGAACTGTTGGAAGAGAAAGCTACAGAAGACGACGCTATCGAAGTCGGTTATAAACTTTTATTAGAGGGCAATTCTATCTGTCGGACGTTCGGCTGTGACTGGGCGGGCGAAGAAGGGTGTAAAAAGTACTCTACTAGTGCTTTGTGCCCCGCAAGCTTAATAAGAGACATAAGTAGCAACGAAGCTTTTCTCTATCCAAGTTTGACTAAGTTATCTAGGAACCATGTTCTGGCTGCTAGAACTATCGTTAAGTCTTTTCCAATACAACCAAGAAGAGCTTAAGTTAATTTAACAGTGCTATAATTTAAGTACTGGTTTAGTTTAATGGTAGAACCTCGGTCTCCAAAACCGATAGTGCTGGTTCGAGCCCTGCAACCAGCGCTTGGCGTCTCGGTCGGTTAGGGAAGCTATCCAAAAGCCCGCGTTAAAGTTTCTCTAACGCGGGCTTTTGGTTGTTCTAGTCGAACGGATTAGTAATGCAGAGCCGCAAAGAGCTTATCCTGCCAGCGTAATTGCTGAAAGGTTTTGCCTTTACTGTCAGCAGACTGCACTACTTGGGAGTAACGCTCGCCCAGTTCGGTCGGCGTGTAGTTCAGATCGCGTGCGGATGTCTTCTTACTGTTGGGAACTTGGAAGCCTTTTTCTATCAACAGCTTGTTAGTCGCTTTCGCAGACAGGCCTAATTGCTTCCCTAGCTGAGTCACATTTAGTAACTGATTGTCACTAGCAGTAGAGTTAATCAAAGCTTGCATTGCAGGCTCGATCTGGGCTGCCAGTCGTGGAGCAGCTTGGCGCACTCCTGCTAATCCAGCTTGCGCTGCTAAAGCTTTAGGCAACCCAGCACCACTCATTGCCTTCTCTACTAGAGAGAACCCAAACTCTAACCAAGCCCGTTCTTCGTCTTGTTTGGACTTAAGTTGCGGTTGAAGTTTTGCTTTAGCAATCTTTTCGCACTCAAGGAAATAATCACACACGCGATCTCCTTGTTCGGTTCGCGCTCGCATTCCCCATTTCTTAAACGCTACAACTGTAAGCTTTATGTTCTCCTCATTTCGGAGGAGAGTAGAAGTGTAGTCTACATCCACTTGAAACTGCAGATTTAAAAAGAAGCGTTTAGCATTGTCTTTACGAGAATAGCCTAACCAAACCCAAGCCTTGTCAAACTCTACAGGAAACATTTCGTCTGACGTGGAAAGCTCAGATGCGAGTTCGATCGAGAATTCGTTTAACATATTCAAATGACCTACCCTTAATAGGTGTACGTAGTATTAGCGAAACTGAGATCTGAAGAATCTCTTTCGCGGATACTTTAATTATAAGCTAGCAGAACTAACAGCCGCAGCCAGCCCGCCGGTAGGAAAAGTGGAACGAGATAACCCGTCGTAAGCAGGAGCGGTATCGAAAAGGTCCTAAGCTGGATCTGATTGGTTTTAACTTTTTGCTGTGACGTCCCGCGCAGCTTTTCTACCTTGGCGTAGTACGCGACCGTTCGGGTTATCGGGTGCAAATCTCGATCGAGGTCTAGAGCTACGGCTCTGTTTTGTCTCATGTGCTTACTCATTAGGGTAGTTATTTTTGACTATCTTTTCTTACCTTTACTAGTGTTTACAGCCAGTGCGATTCTGGCAAAAGGTATCGGAACCAAAAGGTTCCAAGTTGACTCCTTAGAGTCCCCGTTAAGGTCGATTACCTTAACGGGCTTTTTTATTCTTTTTTATTCTCAGCCAGCCAGCCGGGAGGGAAAGGAAAGTACTCGCTCTTTTCTACGGCCGCGTTAAGTCCTTCTTTTGTATGAGACGAAACGCGGTCGTACTAAGACCGATACATTGCTTACAACACACTACTAATTAATTAACAAGAGGAACATCATGAAAGGTTTCAGCGAAATGCTCAAAAACCAAGCTCAAGCTCAAGCTCAAGCACAGGGTACTGTAGAAGTACTACCAACTGTAGCCTCTGGAGCCACTGCAGCCAAACCAATCGTCAAAACGACCAACCCGACGATCCTCAAGTACATTGAGGTATTAACGGCTCAAGTCAAGCGGTTGGGTTTGAGTGCGACGCAAGAAAAGGCGGCAATGGAAGTCGTGCATTTCTTGTCTGACGAACGTTATGCATCCATCACTGTGCTCGAACTATTACAGCTCGACGCAACGACGGGTGAAGTCGTTCTGACTATTCCCGAAGACCAGTTCTTTGGCGAACAGCCTGGGCACTTCCAACTGCGGGCGGCGTGGCCGGAACTCGACGCACTGGGCGTAGCTAAATGCAAAATCACCTTGAACTACCGAGTCGATCCATCAACCGGCAGCAACGTGTTGCTGTCTCCAGGCATGGGGACGGGAGAGCGCGATGGCTGGGCTAACATGAGTTCGGCTAGCGGCCCGGTGCAATCCTTGCTTGACGGCGGTTACATTGCCGATGCTGCAGTGCCGCAGTTCTTGCAGTTCGTCACCCAAAAGTTGAATGCCAGCGAAAAGCCAACTCAGCCTTTAACTCCTAAGTCTGCAGTTCGCTGCACGTTACGGGCGACTATCGTACCTAAAAATGCTAACGCTCCAGCACCAGCCCTTAAAGGTCTGGCCAGCCGCCAGATCGTTACCAACAAGGCTCCTGGTGAAGTTGCCAACCTTGGCTTAGCTACTGTAGAGTTTAGCGGAGCTACTATGCTAAGTGCGCTCTCGCCCTTCACTAACAACAAACAAAATGCGCCGCTGCTCTCTATGGCTGAAATGATGGCCAAGTACTCCGGCCGCCCTGTAGCGGGTGTAACTGAAGTCTACGACACTATCTAATCTTCAGTACTACTTGACGATAATCAGGTATTAGCATCTGTCCAGCTTAAGCTGTTACGTACAGTAACAGCTTAAGCTTTTCTTCCGCAACGGTTTCTTACAACCGTTGTAAGATAGCAACAATAGCACCTGTTATTACAACTTATTTCTCATGCTAAAAGTACCAACGACAGATATGGAAGTAACCAGCGTTCGGCTGGAGAAAGAGTTAAAAGACAAGCTAAAAGGGTTAGCTGGCGATAAAGGGTATCAAACCTTATTGCGTAAAGTACTGTGGGCGTTCGTTCACAGCCAAGGCGGCAGTAACAGAACGAGTGGTATTATCAGTACGGTTAAAGCAACCGCAGTTAAAGACACTAAGTGCGAACTTAGTGGTGTGGAGATTGCCAAAGGCGAAGATATGCTCCTCGCCCAAACAGTGTACGGCGAGCTGTTACCGCTTAGTTTGGGCGCATCTTTGGAAGAGGAAGCTTCTGAAGAGCAAAGGTAATAGTACAAATGGATCGATCGACAAAATCGATCGATTGTTTTAAAATCAAAGTGCTGAGTATGCGGCCTCGTGAGAGGTGACAGATAACGACGCAGGTTGTAAGTACCGTAGTCGAGCAAAGATTGGTATTCAAAGCTGCCTCCGCCGTGCTACAGGGAGAGCCAAGGAGTTTTCCCTTAATGACAAAATGGCGCACGTTAAACTACAAGCCAAGCAGGATTCTTGTGTCTAAATTTAGGTCATTTAAATTAGGTTGCAAGAGTTCGAATAATCTGTTAGAATAGCAATATAGAAACCCACTACGCCGTAAGCATTTTGTGTCATGAGGCCCCTGGTGGGTTTCTTGCTGTCTAACTTTACTTAGGAGGTACAACTTTGCCAGATCTTTCTTTGTACAAATCCCAGTTCTTAGGGAAATGGCCGCAACGCTACGAAGTTTACGACTTAAGCTTAAAAGCAAACGAACCGCTGTTAGATGTTTTAATCGAGCAGCGGTTTTTTGATTTCCACACCACGAATCATGGCCGGATTGTCAGCAAACATCAAATTGTTGCTTACTTTAAGTGCGGCGGGATCGACGCCTTAAAGCGCGGATTTACATGTCCGCAAGGCGAATATGAAATACATCATATCGACGGTAAGACTTCAAACAATCAGCCGAAGAATTTAGTGTACCTGCCTACAGTTCTACATCAAGAGATTACGATCTCCCAACGCAGAATCTGTAAATACCTACGTGTATTCGGCCGCAAAAGGTTCGATACCGTCATAGGCAAGTTAAAAGATTTGGTAATTTGGAACCGTCAAGGTCGAGCTGTTAAAAATGTAATTCAGTTTGTCTGTTGCGTTCTAACAAAAACGCTAGTCAACTCGGCTAAAACTTTCGGCGTCTTCTATAACAAATCTCAGATCTCAAAATGGCTAAACAAAATTCGCAAAGCAATCGCATCGAACATTCCGACGTTTTGGCAGGATGCGACTTGGATAGTCGTGAGTCCGTAAGCAAAGCCACCGGCTATCTGCATAAGCTAGCACTGATAGAACAAAAGTTAATTGGAAACGCGATCGAGCGGTTGAGCTTGATTAAATCGGCACGCGATCTGTTAAATAATCGCTCTAGAGAACTTGCTAGAGAAAGAGAAATGAATGCAGTCAGAAAGCAAGGTCTAGAAAAGAAATGAATCGGACGATACTAGATTATTTTTCAACAACGAGTAACACTAACTCCCTCGCGCACGAACCTTTACCGTACGATACCTATTATCCTAAGGTTTCTGTGAGCTTTCTAAATGCGTTTATCAATCACGTAGACGTTATCAAGATCTATCAGCTCGATCGCTACGAAAACGAAGATTGGCGGCCGCTAGGCGTTTTGTATAAAGAAATCGGAGCCCAGGAATGGCGCCCGTTTACTAAAACTAAAGCAGACTTAAAAGAACTAGTAATCAACCAGCAGATCGAGTTTGGAAACACCAACCTGGCTATGTTCGGCGACGATATAGTTATCTTGGCTAAAGTTCCAAATAGCGAAAACGGATTTATCTTCTTTTGGTTTGACTGCGATGTTAGCGACTGCTCGATCGGTAAATTTAGAACCGACGACTCTGTAAAAAACATCATTAAAGCTTGCGAGAACTTTTTAGTTCGATCGGAATTCCCGTTCGCTAGTCTACCACTATCATTTCTTAAAGGTTCGATTAGTTTTTGATGAAAGAAAAGTTATTAGTTACTTGGACGGATCGTTGCAGCATTTATCCAATTGGTGCGCTGGAGTACGACAATGACAATAAGTTCTATTCGTTTTATTACGTTCGGGCTGTAATTACAGCCCGAGAAGCAGGGTTCGCCGGCTTGTTCTCAATGCCGGATTTTAACTTTACTTACAGCTCTAACTTCTTGTTTCCGGTTTTCTCTAATCGAGTAATGAAACGCAGCCGACCAGATTTTGTAGATTATGTCACTGAATTAGGTTTAGACAGAGATGCCAAAGACATGCAAATATTAGCAGCCAGCGGCGGGCGTAAGGTTACAGATCCGTACGGGACGATTCCGTGGCCGAATCTCGTTCTCTTAGAATTAGAAAAGCTCGGATGATTATCCGAGCTTTCTCAATCAGGAACGTGTTTAGCTTAAATGTTGTTTAAGACTTCTTGCTTCCACCGCAATTGCTGATAAGTCGTGTTGTCTTTGTCGTGCCCAGTATTAAGGTTGAACTGAGCGTAAGCCTTGCCGCGCTCGGTCGGGATATAGTCTGGTTCGGTTTTAGATATCTTGTTGGGATTCTTGATTTGCAAGCCGTTAATAACCAGTAACTTATTAATAGCGATAGCAGATTTTGGCGGAACTAGCATTTTGCCTAATTCAGTCGCACTGTAATAAGGCTGCTCGATTACCGCAGACGAAATTAAAGCTTGTTTCGTATCGATTAAAATCGGTTCGAGTTCTGGCATATAGCGAATCGCAGCTTTATAACCTAGCTGGGCACAAACAGCTTCTGGTAGTCTGGCTGTCGTACCTAATTGTTTAGCAAGGTCTACAGCTATGTTTAATAGTTCGCGCCCGCTATAGCCATTAGCAATGACGACGGGCAGCTTTTGTTTTGCAATACGCTCGCACTCTAAGAAATACTTACGGATTTCTTTCCCTTGAGTCGTACCTGCCATCATGCCCCAAGTCTTTAATGCTTCATTAGTTAAATATATTACTTGCTCTGGGTTTGGATTTCGCCACCCGTCTAGTTTATGGTCATTCAGAAACGAGATAATGTAATCTTCCCCTTCTGTAAACCCACAATTAAGAAGCGAAGCTTTAGCATTACCCTTAGTGCTAAAGCCCAGCCAAGGCCAAGCTTTGTCAAAATCTACTGGAAAAGTTTCATTAGAGTCTAAAAGCTCTTGGGCTAATTCGATCGAAAATTCGTTTAACATAAATACATGACCTAGTAAGGTTAGGTGTACGCAGTACTAGCAGTTAACGCTGCGGGTACTTATTTTATTATATATCCAACAAATGGAACTACTTAACGCCGTACTCGGTATATGTTTGGGTGCGGCGTTAGGTCGTACCGTACTAACAACGCCAGGGTTAATCCTCGCTAGTTATTTAGGCGGCACAGGTCTGCTAGGTTACGCCGTAACGGCAATGTTATATAAGGTCGGTAGGGATTACCTAGAGATTTGCGACGACGGCGAGTTCGTGCCCATTGGCGATGTCAAACGAGCGATCGAAGCTAAGGCCGGCTTTTTACTTTCAGGAATATTTATTGCTGGCGTATTAGCAAATATCGGCTGGCAGGGCTTAGGTGCTTTTGGCAGTATTGCCTTGACACTTGCCGCAGTTGTCTGGACGTTTGGCTTTGAAGGTAGCTTTCTAATTACCTTTGCATTAGTTGTCTTATTTTCTACTTGTAGTAAATACATCGGCGTCGGTAACGCTCCGGTAATGGCGCTAATGTTCTTAAGTTCTTTAAAGTCGAGGCGCGATCTGTCGAGATTGCAAATGGCACAGGATTTAGAAATGCCGATTGCCAATCCGATTGCTTGGATTAATGGCATTGCGGTAGGTATAGTTCCTGGACTCGGTTCGGGTCTGCTAGTTAGATCTAACGTTACGGCGTGGAGCGTAATCGCCATTGGCGAAGGGATTGCAATCGGAACGAATCTGCTCTTAAAGAGTTCTGGCAAGAGTGCGTTAGGGGCGATGCTCTCACAGTTCTCACCTTCATTAGATGTTACGCTTGGGTTGGTTACGATCGGCATCGCCGTTATTTGGTCCGCCGGCGCTTGGTGTTCTACAACTTGGGCGTTACAGATTATCGACTTGCCAGACTGGGCGATCGGGTTATTTAATACAGCAGCCTTCGCTTGGCTGTTAGCAATCCCCGACCAACCAGCTTTAACTTGGGCGATTGCAGCTATGGTAAGTCTGGCTCAACTAGGTCTGAATAAATTAAGCGTCTTGTTACCCGCGCGCTTTACCAGCGGATTGGCAGCAGCGCCTTTAATGACGCTTTGAAAGATAGTTGTTAATTAAGGTAAATATCAATGTCACATTTTTCAGTATTAGTAGCTACGCAAAATGGAACGCAGGCTGAGTTGGAGAAAGCCTTACAGCCGTATCGCGAGTTTGAGTGTACGGGGCAGATAGACGAGTACGTATTGTCGATCGATATTACTAAAGAGACTTTAGAAGACTGGCAACAAAACAGTAGATTAAGCCTGGAAGAATACACAGGGTACTCAAACTACTCAGTACTTGAAGGAGATCCCGACTTAGAGAACAAGCACAAATGGGGTTGGATAGAACTCAATAGTAACGGCGATGTAGCCAAAGTAATCAGACGTACCAATCCTAATGCAAAGTGGGATTGGTGGACGGTCGGCGGACGTATGTCTGGTAAGTTACTAAACAAATCAGGCGCGCGGGTTGATAGCGCTCGGAAGAACGAAATCGATTTCGACAAGATGCAACAAACTGCCGGCGCGAAAGCAAGCGCTAGCTGGGATAAACTGCATGGCGATTTTGGTAAGGAACTTGCTAGCTTTAAACCTTGGCAGCGCGTCCTAGACAGTTTCGACACTATTCCTCAGGCTCGGAGTTATTACCATAGCCAGGACTTTGTTAAAGCAGTGAATAACCTTAATATCGACCTACCGTACCCCTTACAAGAGTATCTTCTGGATAGAGAAGTTTTTGTAGCTAAAGCCGCCGACCTAGCTATCGACTTCTACGCCGTACTTACAGATCGCTGGTACGGTCAAGGAGACATGGGCTGGTGGGGGTTATCTAAAAATACCATTGATAACTGGCAGCAAGTTAGAACCGAAGTTCTCGCCGCCGTGCCAGACACTCACTATCTAACTGTAATAGATTGCCACATCTAAGATTATGAACCCGCCGAAACGTAGTAAGACGGTAAGAGAAGTTCCAGACCTCTTCTTAAGTAGAAGAACCCAAGGAAGTCCGCTCCCCAGACGTTTTATCAGGTTTAGAGTTCTATTAATCAGTAGACAAAAGTAGTAAACTCCCCGCACTCAACTTATGAACGCGCGAGAACCCGCTAAAACAGTAATTGCAATTCCTGATTACTTTGGGAGTTGGTTCCTCAACCCCTAAACAAGCCGCCAAACATTTTGGAGTTTGCCTACATACTCTCAGACGGTGGGAGAAAGATGGCATTATTACGGCTATTCGCACACCAGTGGGTCAACGACGATATTTGATTAATTCTTATGCCGGACGCAGTACAACTAATCTTAGAACTATCCTATACGCCAGAGTCTCCAGCCGAGGTCAAAAAGCTGACCTTGACCGACAAATTGCAAAACTACTGGAACTCTATCCATCAGCCGAACTCATTACCGACATTGCCAGTGGGCTTAATTTCAAAAGGAAAGGACTTAGATCCCTTCTGGAAGCCGTCCGTACAGGCAATATCGGATCTATTGTTGTTGCCCACAAAGACCGACTTGCCTGATTTGGTTTTGAACTCATTGAAGGGCTCTGTCAACTCGATGGGACAAAGATCGTGGTTCTCAACCAAGACAACCTTTCACCAGAGGATTTGAGCGATGACGAGGCTATCAAAGATACAGCACAATGAAATAATTGAGCGTTATAAACAAGGGGAACTTTGTAGCAGTCTTGGCTTTGAATTTGGAATATCCGGATCTGCTGTTTATCAACTTTTAAAACGCAATAATGTTCAGATGCAGACAAGATCATATATTTATAGAAAAGCATCGGGGCATACGTTGAATGAATCAGCGTTTGATTTAGACACTAAAGAATCAGCTTACTGGGTTGGTTTCCTCATGGCTGACGGGGCAATCTGGGAAACAACTGTTGCGCTTCATCTGAATAGCAAAGACAAAGACCATCTTGAAAAATTTAAATTATTTATGGGTGGAACCCAGTCAATAGTAGAGATCAAAGAAAAAAACTCAGTAAGATATGCTTTTCAGTCTGTAGCCATTGTAAATAAGCTAGCTTTATTTGGTGTGACTGAGAAAAAATCTCACACAGCAAAAGTTCCTGAAAAACTAAAAAATAATTTTGATTTTTGGCGAGGAGTTATAGATGGAGATGGTTCAATAGGGATATACAAGAGGTCGGGAGAAAAAAGCTTTGGAAAGCCCAGTGTTAGACTAGAGCTTTTGGGGTCTTCTTTTGTCATTAATTCTTTTATTGAGTTTGTTGGATCATCATTTAATATTCATTCAAGTTCCTCTATAGACAAAAACACGCCTCGTGTTCAACTATACGGCAAGTCTGCGATTAAGGTCATAAATAGTCTGTATGAAAACGCAACGATAGCATTAGATAGGAAAGCTGCCAAAGCTCTTAAAGTTCGACAGATCTCCTTGTAATTTGAACGGCGCACGTAATATCTTGTTACGTGCTTTGTCGGATTCGACCTGTTCTGTCAGTAATGATGGAATTGCTATCGTTACATCTCCAGCATTGCATAGCTATGTAGAGAAATGTTCAGCGTAAATGAATCAGGAATGAGAAAGAGTAGCTGTAAAGTAGCTAGACGAGAACGTCGCGGGTATACAAATGCTTACGCTACGCGCAGGCTGGTAATTAGAATATTTATAATTTCTAGGTTTATCAAAACCAACCTGTCGGATGAACGATAGTCAAGTTTCCCGCCGCGTGAGTAACTCTCTAATTCGGACGGCGGTGTGGAAAAGTTATTTGCTTGTAAAAGTAAAAAAGCCGGAGCCAGATTGGTTTCGATCGTTAGAAATGAGTAGCGACGAAGTGACACGCAGGTTTACTAATTTACAACGTGCGTATATGGAAAGTCATTCAGTTTCGAATTATAAAAACGATTCTTATAAAACAGTTAGAGCGAGAGTAATTTTAATTAGCAAATTATGAAAAGACGTAGTTCTGTCGTCCGTTTGATTTGGATCGGCCGATATAAATTACCGGTTCGAGAAAGTTCGATTAAGTTAAGGTTAACGCTATTAGATTGCACTCATGTTCGAACTTATTAACAAGATGCTTGCAAAGGATTTAAGGAAAGTAGTTCGTAGTATTGATTTAAAACAAAGACTTACTGGTAGTAGAAGGCATAGGCTTAAAGTGTCTGTAATGGGCAGGCATTGTAAGATTCATCTCGTACTGCCAGTGCGTTAGCTGTAAGCCAGCCGGCTGTTTGTCAGATAGATTGGTAGTGCGTGCAAGCTACCAACCTTTTCTTTTTCTTTTCTTTTCTAATTCGATCGGTCCGATACAACAGGAGATAATACACTTGGGTTACACACATTATTGGAGAACGAGCTTTACTCAAGAACACCGAGAAAAGTTCGCTGAGTTTAGCAAAAGAGCGCGGAAGATTATCGACACTGCCAAAGCAGAAGGAGTAAAAATCGCTGGGATATGGGGAGACGGATTGGATGAAGAGATAGTAGATAGTACGCAAGTCTCCTTTAACGGATTTAATGAGGGCGCTTACGAGACCTTTAGTATTAACTTTGAGATGCTAGAAGACTTAAGAAATGATTTTAGCTTTTGTAAGACAAATCACAGACCTTACGACGTCGTAGTAGTAGCCGTACTAACGGCTGCAACAGAAGTATTTGACGAGACTATCTTTAGAGTTAGTAGCGATGGTACCGAAGAGGATTGGGTTGAAGGGGAACGGTTGTATGCCAGAGCGATGGCCGGCGAAGTTAAGATGCCGCCTGCTAAGCAGGAACGCTGGTTGCCTTAAGTAGTCGAGCAGTTGATAGTTAAATTTACAAATGGGACTAGATATGTACGCATATAGTGCACCGCAAGCTTACATCGGCGAGCGCCAAGTTGACTTTAAAGAGTTATTAGTAGATCCAGCCACCGAAAAAGACTATGAGGACGTAATAGAGTTTGCCTATTGGCGCAAGTTCAATGCCTTACACGGTTGGATGGAAAAGCTATACTTTAGCAAAGGCGGACAGAACCCAGACTTCAACTGCGATGTAGTCAGACTGACTCGTGACGATCTAGACGAACTAGGACGAGCGGCGATCGCTAAAGAGTTAAAACCTTGTGAAGGGTTTTTCTTTGGCGATTTGGAAGAGTTTTGTGACGAGGATGTCAATGAAGTCCTCGCCTTTGTCTCGAATGCTCGCGCTAAGATCGATGATGGTCTAGCTGTCTTTTATGACAGCTGGTGGTAAAAACCAAAGAATAAGGAACCTATGTCAAACCTAAAGATTTACGTTGACGGTGCTCGGAAAGGTTCGGGGGCGGGCGGCTGGGCAATCGTCGTCTATGATGACGACACGATCGTCTGGGAAGAAGGGGGTCGCGTAGAAGACGTTACCAATAATCAAATGGAATTGCAGGCGGCGGTGGCCGCTATGACCTATGCAGTCAAAAGCAATAGTTGTAAGGTGACCGTCTATTCTGACTCGCAGTACGTAGTTAAGGGTTTTAGCAATTGGGTTTGGAATTGGCGCCAGAATGGTTGGGTAACTTCTAAAGGCGAAGCAGTTCTCAACCAAAGCTACTGGGAATCGTTAGTCGCTTTAAGCGGCAAGTTTAAGAAAAAGTTTAACAAAGCTGTAGATTTCAAGTGGGTTAAAGGGCACTCTGGAGATCCAGGTAACGAAAGAGCCGATCTCATCGCCGTTGCCTACAGTAATTACAAGGAGAACACCTTAGAGTTAGTACGCGACGCTTGCCTAACACCAGAAATAACAGAAAGCGCCGAAGAAGTTGTCGAATCTAAAGTCGATCTTGGGGATGACGAGTTCCTTAATATTGCGGCGCTAGCATTTGGAAACGGCAGAGAAAAGATCTTCCTTGTAAAGCCAGACTTAGAAGACAACTTTAAACGATTAGAAGCGGTACACAAACTCGCCACTAATAAATGGTTGGTGACGAAACCAGAGCTAGAGATGCTCATAGAACGAGATTTAGGCCTCGACTCCTCCTGGCGCGGCTGGAAGTTTGTTAAGTCAGACTTCTACGAAGACGGAAAGCCTCTATTTAAAGTTCTCTCCCGCTAGTTTACAAATGACTACTCTTTAAGCTATACTAGTAGGGCTTGGGCAGTAGAGCGGTTGATTTCAACCGTGGACGCCCGAGCCGACTGACCGAAGCGATGGTGGCTCCATACGTTGAGACTCGTTGCCCGCAAGCCCGAACTTCAGCTTGCCCTGAACTAGCTAACGCTAGGACTAACCGAGGGACCCGACACCTCCTTAAACTCTAAGTTCGATAAGAGTTTAAGCCAAGTCAATCTTCACCCCGTACTTGGGTGGCCGGACGAATTAATATCTTTCGTTTCAACCTGTAAAGGGTCGGCTAAGCAGCTATAAATCTAGTTGTTTATTTTCGGGAGGGGGCAGGACAAGGGATGACCGAGGCTCAACGGTGGTGAACTGGAGAGAGGGAGGGAGCACCTAGGACAGCTAACACACAAACAAAAGAAAGAACCCATTTATAGGCCATAGATGGGAGGTGTTGGGGTGTTGGGGTGTTCGCTCCTCAGGATGACATAGTTACAGCATAGTTGTCAATACTTCAGGTTTAAAAATGTTACCAGACGAATTAATTCAGGAAGTCGTAAGCTTTTACAAGGCGCAAAAGAAGAACCCTCCGTTCTCGCTTAAGAAAATACACGCCGCATTTTCAAAGCATAATGTTAGGAACGAACTTTTAGCAGCGGTTCAAGGCCGCCAAAGTTCTGACTTTGACAGTACTCCATTCCGCATCTACTTAAACCTTGTGAGACAATATCAAAGCAAAGGTTACATTACGTTAATCGGACAGCGGTTTCCTGTAAGCTAAGGTTTCTAGCAACTTTTATTACAACGGTTATAAGTCAGACCTTCCGATCGAGAAAAAAGATAGCAACCTCAGATATCCGCTAACCTTTACGCTTACCGCACTAGACGTTCTTTTTGAGGATTAAACTATGCCTTCATACCAAAACCAGCAACCTTGCAAAGCTACGAATACTCAGACAATTCCTAGCTCGCTGCATACAGATCTTCTTAACTTCACCCCCTCAGATCCGAATAACGATCCCGTCGGCAATGTCTTCTTCCCTTTGTTGTTTTGCTTGCTAGCCGCGTGTTCTGTCGCAGCCGTTTTAAAATACAAAGGTATTATTAAGTAATGCTAAAGAAATGCTAAAGAAATTAGTAAGGACTCCGCGCCCGAGATCTTATAGTCGGGAATATCTCTACAACTGGGTAGGACCATCCTCCCAGCCCTTACAAACCAGAATCATACTAATCAACAGAACGTGCACATTCTTACACTTACAAAACGCGAAGTCGCCATCATCTTAGCGGCGTTACGTAACGCTCAACGCCAACCCGAACCCCACTCGCTTTACTTAGAACACGAACTAGACTCGCCGCCATCCCTAGAAGAGATCGACGACCTTTGTGAAACGCTTAACTTTGATGATGTTATGGTTTAAGCTAATAAAGTCCACTCTTAACTCTTATCCTGCTCTCTACCCCTGCACTATAGCAGGGGTTTATTTTTATGAAACAGTTAGCATTAGGCCATAGAATCGGCATCTCGGAGCCCTTCCTAGGAGAAGTAGCAAAAGAGCACCTAGGCAAAGAAATAAAGCGCCAGCGTTACCAACAAGACGTTCGAGTACGAGACCTTGCCGCTTTGCTCAACATGCAGAAAACCCGAGCCTTAAGAATGGAAGATGGTGATTGCTCTATTCCATTAGAACTTTACTTACGCGCTCTCCAACATCTGGGCGTAAGCCGGAAAGAAATCGGTGACTTAATCGGCGGCTCCTACTAAACTTTATACACCGGCCCGCCAATGTTTGCGATCCACATCAGCTACCTAACCTTAGCTAATCGAATAAGTCCTGAAAACCCTGTCAACTTTGCAACGCTTTTCTGCAACGAGCTGCCA
>JACCEA010760067.1_pt1 | contig 24003 bp, 19 predicted proteins | sample 7449851 | NCBI WGS metagenome assembly JACCEA01 (sample SAMN15323453, study PRJNA562643) | freshwater metagenome | isolation source: river surface water | place: USA:Blue River Watershed | collected 2017-08-18 | reverse complement strand
TTTTAACCAGAAGATGCATAAAATTTTCACCTTGATTGTTTTTGACATGAGAATGAGCCATAACGCCTTCTTTTTGCAAAAGGACTTTTAAAATTTCAACAGAATTATTATGTGCTGCAAGATGAAGGGGTGAAAAGCCCTGTATTTCACGTGGAAGTTCAGTCGACATATTAAGCCTCAAAATCGTGTCAATCGAACAATGAGGCAATATATTCTTAACCTCTTCAAAAGCATTGTTTTGAACAGCCGCAAACAACGCGCTTGATCCATCTCCGTCTGCTTCAAACGAAAGAATTTTAGCTTCTTCTAATTTTTTTATTACATCTTCTGCATCAGGATCATTTAAATAATCTAACCCAATTTTTTTCAGAAATTGATTATACTGATCTTTTGTATATAAACCATCTTTCAACGCATCCTCAAGACTTCTTGATTTTTCTGATTGATCTTTTGACAATCGCTTCATTTTAGAAAGTAGACTTTCAAAAACTCCTTCTTTTTTCAAAAAAAGATATCCGATATCAACATTATTTTTTTCCATTGCCACTTCAAACGGAGTTTTTCTCACTATATCATCGGTAGATACTATTAAATCTTTCGCAAGATCCTGTTCTAATAAAAGCTTTATAATTGCAACATTTCCTTTTTGCACTGCGAGAGCCAAAGGATTTTTCCCCTGTGACATAACAGGCATCACATCAGCTTGTAATAATACTTGTACTAATTTCAGATTATTAATAATAAGTGCTCGATAGAATAAAGAATTGTTCTGTTCGTCTAAGATTTTTGAAAATGTTTCAACACCACTGACAATACTATGAAGACTATTAGTGCTGTCATCTACATACGTCGACAACGAGTATTTCAATAATTCAAGCTTGTTATACGCTTCCATCAATAATACAAACGGAATCACTTGTTGATTATTTTTTTGAAAAAAAAGTGCCACAAGTCCTTTTTCCACAAGAAAATCAACTAAGGCTGGACTTATTTTTCGTGCTGCATAATGCGCAAGTGTATCGCCTGATGCATCATCAACACTTTTTAAAAGATCGATTAATTGATTTTTCAATAAATGATTATCCTCTGGATAACGTCTTTTTAAATCCGCCACAGCAACGATCATTTCAGCTTCTTGTTCTTTATATTTTTCTGCATTATCCAATAAAATTGCTTCTTTTTTAATAGTTTTTAAAGCATCATACGATTTATCAGGCGCAACAACTTGACTCACATTTTCAACAAGTTTTTTACTCCCTTGCCAGCCCCACGATAACCATGCAGTAGCAAATAAATTCGATGAAAGAGATAAAAATCCAATCAAAAAAACAGTCTGTTTATATATTTTTTTAAAAAACATTATTTGACTCCAGAGTTAATAGATTCTAACAATGACTTATATTTTTGTTGTATTGCTTCAACTTGCTCTTGACTTAAAAATGCTTTGTATTCAAATCTACTAGCTTGCATTGAATGTTTTACAAGATCTAAACCTGAAGCCCCCTTACTCAAGCTTGCTTCATTTTCTATTTTTGTTTGTAAAAGCTCCTGTAATTTTTCTTTTCCTTGATCATTTTTTAAAAACAGATCAGTTATTTGCCTTAAACTATGATCTTTTTCTTGAATGTACGTTATAAGATGCTTATCAAGTGCTAAAAATAAAATATCTAAAAATGTTTGACCTGCGTCATTTTTGTATAGAAAATACTGTTTCTCAAAACCTGGCATTGCTTTCAGTTTTTCACTCAGCAGATCTAACAGATCAAATGAATAAATCAATGCTGCTTTATGAAGTGGCGTATTGCCACCATCTTTTTTGTTCTGTTGACAAATTAATAATGGATCAATTCTATCAATAATTTTCTTAGTCATGTCCAGATTATTATTGCTCACCGCTTCATACAATAGTGACCATCCATCTTGGTGTGCTCGTATTAATGCATTTTTTTCAAGTAAAAAATCAACCAACTTTTCATTCTTATCACGAACCGCTTTATCCAACATTGAATTTTTATTTTGATCTAATGAATCAATCAATGAAACAGCATCTTCACCCAATCCTTTATGTTCCAAAATCTTCTTCACCAGATCATTCAATGCATTAACTTTTCGTTCCATGTAATCGTACTCATGCTTTTTGTCGGCATCGACGGTTTCTGGATTATCTAAAAAACCTTTTTTGAATAATGATTCATTTAAAAAAAGAGTCTGCCAAAGCGGTAAAAGATGCATCGGATATTCATGCTTAAAATTTGTTTTGTAAAATAAATCTTTATGATGCTTCCATAAAAACTTGATCAAAACTGGACTTGCTTTTTTACAAGCACGATGAGCATAATTATCACCTGTTTCAGGATCACGCATATCATTAACGAGATTTTTCAAAATAACTCCATTGTACCAGCCAGCTCTTTCATATCGAAATCTTTTTTTAAAAAATTTACAAATACGCGTAGCACGACTTTCTCGCTCTTCATACGATGCAACGGTAAACGGATTAATCGACTCATTTGAAAAAAGATTTAAAAAATCAATATTATAAAATTCTTCTGATATCATAGATTTTTTTTGATCTGCATCAAAATTACCATTCTGTTTCTCAACCACTTGCTTAACAGTATGCACTTTTAAAGACTGGATTTCTTCATCAGTAAAAATCTTACGCTTATTAAGCTGTTCAACTAAAATACTCAATCCTTGTTTATTGATAAAATCATCTGGTTTTTTAATATTTTTTGCATCAATTACTTCTGTTATTTTTGTAACAATACTTTTATACTGATTTTGAATCTCAACATTATGAAAATCATCGATTGGTAATCGCAAACAATAGATTGGATAAAGCCCTTCATTATTTGTTTTAAATAATAAATTTTGATTGACTTTCATTAAAAAAGCGATCATGGCAAGACTCCCTTTTTTAAAAGCTCGATGCATAAGGTTATCGCCTGTTTCAAAATCTTTAAACGTTGCTATCTGATTCATGACAAATTCATTTGCTTTTTGATCTGTTGATACATCAGAAATCATACTTTGCATCAATGTTTGAATCGCTATCGTAATTTTTGCTTCTTGCTTCACACAGGCCAAGGAACTCATTCCTTCAAGTGGCTCTTCTGCCAAAATGTCAAACGCTTGTTTAACACTTAATGTCTCGCCAATCACATGCATCATTTCATTAAACGATTGAATAACTTTCTGATACCATGGTCGATTATCAACAATAATATTTTTTAGCGTATCTTCAGTCATCGTCATTGGTTGAGGAGATTCACGTTTTATTTCAGCTCTTCTTAATGCATCTTGTTCTTCAAAATATTTCTTTTGAACTTCTGTATCTTCAGTCATCGTCATTGGTTTAGGAGATTCACGTCTTATTTCAGCTCTTCTTAATGCATCTTGTTCTGCTTGTTCTGCTTGTTCTGCAAAATATTTTTGTTGAGCATCAGAATCTTCTTCTTTCAAATTAGCTTCTTCGTTTCGTACAAAAGAATATTTATTTAAAAAAATACTAATTAATTCCTGAAAAAATTCTTGCTCCTCACCTGTTTGCTTATCAGAGATCGTAGGCATCATACATAAATTTATATACAATCTACTCAAAATACCTTTGTAATAATCTTTAAACAGGTCATCTACAGAAGATTCAAGAAGCTCTGCTGGATATTTTTGATCTTTATTTTTAAGCACAAACAGATCACCTAATTCTAACGATACTAAAAATTCAATTATGTCAGGACTTAATTTTTCAAACGCACGATGAGCTAAAGTATTACCCTTCTCATCTTTATAATTTTTAATCTTCTCATCAATGATTGATTTATAAGATTGATCGTCATGTTTTTCTGATAAAAATTGAATAGCCCTTTCAATTTTTATTTCTTGCGCTTGATATGATTCAACCGTATATTTTTCAGGACGTTGCTGCGTCAAAACAGCAATATTGTTCTCTATTTGTTCGTTTACTAATTTTTGATTTAAAGCCTCTTTTTTTTTTTGTAAAGGTTCAGAAAGCTTACCAGGTAAAGATTCTTTATCATGCGAAAATGATTCACGTTTTTGCTTTATTCTTTCACGTAACTTAGGACTTACTGAAGGAGGAGCAAATAAAAATGGCACAAAAAAAATATTGAAACTTATTGAATACAAAAGATATTTCATGAACTCTCTCCTGCAATAAAAAATCTTTTAAAGACTTTTTCAAATCTCTCATAATAAAAATCATTCTATATTTATATTACAGATTGGAATTATTTGTTTGCAAGATTATTGCATAAGAAGCTGCTCGACAGACCATCGATACAACTCTTTTTCTTTTAAATGATTGACCAGATGACGATTATTAGTCATCACAGCCATCTTGTATTTGACCGACAGCTTATTCCAAAGCGTTTCAAAGTCAGAAACGGGCACCAGTCCATCTTGTTTGCCCCACCATATAAGCGTAGGCACTCTCAATGCTGCAAAGCCAAGATCATTGCACAAATTAACTGGCTTGGCAGCCTTAATCAATGCAATCATTGATGATGCCACTATTGATTCAATCGCATGCATCGACATAATTGAAGAGGTATCTCCAAAAACTTGCGCCAATAAGCCTTTTTCTTTGCCGATCCGCTCAAACGTCTCAACCAATGAAAGTATAGTACCATCAAGAGCCATGTGCGTAAAAAGTAAAGGGTATTTTTTTTGTGCATGCGTAAAGATAAGAGATGAATAACAGAACGCAAGTCCTAAAACTTTTTTATGCCGAACTTGTTTTGTCATGGTGACAACTTTTTCCAAATCATCAATTTCTTTATTGCCCCACGTAATTAACGAAGGAACAACACCAAAAAACTTTTGTGCTGATCGATCAATCATCGTTTGAGGCGAAGCCAAAAGCCCATGCCCTCGATGCTCAAGGAGTAGTAAATCATATGAAGGAAACATTTCTGCAAAAAGCGCCATTACTTCCTTGCCAAATCCAAAACCCGGCGCTGCAACAATTAAAACATCACTTTTACGATCAAAATAATAGATCGAAGCGGTATATGCTGCATCACAAATAATTTCTCTTTTTTCTGCTTTACAATGTGCATGAGGAAGCGGAGGATTTTGTACATAAGAAGCAACTTGTCTGCTATTTTTTAAAAAGCGTGTTTTAAAAAGCTCTTTAACCTGCTCATGCCCCTGCTCATTTTTCAGAAGCCCAACATCAGCATATTTTTTCTTAATTTCTTCATGTTCAACGACAGAAAGCATTTTTTCTGACAGCTTCCCTGTATTCATCATACGAACCGTAATTGATGACGTAGAAGCAAACATAATGCTACTCAACAACAATAAAAACGGATATACTACTTTTTGCACCAGGTTCATGCTGATGCCTTTTATATTTATATTCATATCCTATTTTTGATCAAAAAAATAAAATACGCAAAAGGCTTCCGCTCCCCCCTCGTTTTTCGCTATATTTTGATAAAATTAAGGAGTTTCAGATGAAAATACCCCTCACGGTCCCCCCAGAATATCAAAAACAATATCAAAAAAACTTTATGCAATTGACCCATGAAGACCCTCGTCAACGCTGCTTCATCTTTGCCGCCGATCAACGGCTTGAGCATCTATACGATGATTTTCATGGTGATCAGATTCCTGAAGTCGTTGGAGAGCCTGAACATATTTTTCAAATCGCTCAAGATGCCCCCATTTCTGCACTTGCAACACATTTTGGACTTATCTCCCGCTACGGCCTTGACTTCCCCACTATTCCATACATTGTTAAAATGAATGGTAAAAGTAATTTAATCGATCCTAAACAACAAGATCCCTACAGTTCTCTGCTTTTTTCTTTTGAAGCTGTTTTACAAGCAGGCTCATCAATCAATCTTGTTGGACTTGGATACACTATTTATTTGGGTAGCCGTTATGAATCTACCATGCTTCATGAAGCGGCTCTTGTTGTTGCAGCAGCCCACAGCAAAGGACTGATCGCTATTTTATGGATTTATCCACGTGGTAATCATCTTTTAACTCAAAAAAATCAATCGCTTAGTGCTGGTGCAACAGGCACCGGGCTTTCACTCGGTGCCGACTTTGTAAAAATTGCAGCTCCTCCTTCTTTGAATGAATTAAAAGATGCTGTAAAAAACGGAGGGAACACCGGTGTTATCTGTGCTGGAGGTGCAACCCAAGAATCAAAACAATTATTAACAAACATTAAACAACAACTTGAAGCAGGTGCTCGCGGCTGTGCGATAGGAAGAAATATTTTTCAAAAAAACAGAAGCGATGCTATTGCTTTATGCACTAAAATTCACGCACTACTCTATTCATAACAAGGAATATTATGCTTCAAAGACTCTCATCTTTTTTTTCATTCGCCTGGCACATGCTCGGCGTTAATCGACGGCTTCTTTACGGAATGTGGAAATTAACCAAACTTCCTCAACCTGCTGTCACTTTTTTTGGCGGAACAAAAATAACTCCCGATTCAATGGAAGGCATGAAAGCAACTGCTTTGGCAACACAACTTGCTCAAAACGGATTTTCGATTATTACTGGTGGCGGGCCGGGCATCATGGAAGCTGCCAATCGAGGTGCCTTTGAACATCAAAACGCTTGTAAACTTGCTAATAACTGCCGCAATACAATTAATTCTTTTGGTATTGGTCTCACACGACTCAACAATGAAACTATCAATCCCCATGTACAAGATTATATTCTCATGGAATATTTTTTTGAACGAAAATGGCTCCTCGTACGCTATTCTGTCGCTTTTGTTGTTTTTCCCGGCGGCTTTGGAACACTCGACGAAATGACTGAAGTTCTCACCCTCATTCAATGCAATCGCATGCAAAGCACACCAGTAATTTTAATAGGAACAAACTTTTGGAATCCTCTTAAAACCTGGATGGAACAACAGATGGTTTATAAAAATCTTTTAGCTCCTGAACATCTCAATATTTTCAGCATCACTGATGATTTGGCTGAAGCACTTGCGTTGATTCAAAAAACCTGTCAAAAACAGGATAAACCAACATTTTCTGAATAAAAGCTTTATTGTGCTTTTTACTCATTCAAGGTAGAATACAGTATCTAAAAGATTATTTAAAATCCGCCTTCGCGCTTTATGCTATGGCGTGATATAATAAAAGGACAAAAGAATGAAAAAACAAACGATAGCGCTCGGTACCGATGATTTTAAAAAAGTCATTGATGGAAACCATTACCTAGTCGACAAAAGTCTGTTTATTAAAGAAGCCATTGAAGATGGAGCAAGCGTGGTACTTATGCCTCGCCCACGTCGCTGGGGAAAAACGCTCAACATGACAATGCTCAAGTATTTTTTTGAAAAAACTGAACACTCAAATCGACATTTATTTAATGGCCTTGCTGTTGAGAAACATTCAGATATTATGGAGCATCAGGGAAAATATCCCGTCATTTTTTTGACGCTCAAAGATACAAAACAGCTTTGCTGGAATGAATGTTTTGCATTACTTAAATCAGCGATTGTAAGAGAATATCAAAATCATATATATCTTTTAAATTCACCAACATTAACCGAACCAGATAAAGATCGTTTTAATACTATTTTGAATCGATTAGGGGAACTTAATCTATATAAAGAATCATTGCGTGATTTATGTGCACATCTCCATCGATATCACGGCATTGAACCAATTGTTTTAATCGATGAATATGATGCTCCGGTCATTTCTGGATTTGAAAATGGATATTACAAAGAGATTGTCAGCTTTATGCAGACTTTTTTAGGTGCCGCTTTCAAAACAAATCCGCATCTTAAAAAAGGATTTTTGACCGGCATTCTACGCGTTTCAAAGGAATCAATTTTTAGCGGAATTAATAATTTAAGTGTTTGTAGTTTATTAAGCGCTCAATATTCAGAATATTTTGGTTTTTCTGAAGAAGAAGTGCAAGCGATGTTGGATTATTATGGACCCCATGAAAACGATGATCAAATAAAGCTTTGGTATAATAATTATCGCATTGGCAGTCAGACTTCAGTCTATAATCCGTGGTCAATTATCAGTTATATTAAAAATAATCGACGCCTCACATCCCACTGGATGAATTCAGCTAATAATAATTTAATTAAAGAAATTATCCAGAAAAGTCCTTTCAATGTTAAAAGTGATCTTGAATTGCTCATGAACGGGCAGACACTCGAAAAACCAATCATTGAATTTATCACGTTTGATTCATTGTATACATCTTCTGATGTTGTTTATAATTTTCTTTTTTTAACCGGATATTTATCATATGAAAAGATGTACATGGATGCAGATAAAAATAACGAACTATTTTCATTGATGATTCCAAATAAAGAAGTTCTTTTTTATCATCAACAGATTATTACACAGTGGATTGAAGAGACGATCAATTTTTCGACCTATCAAAGTATGCTTAAAGATTTGACTTCTGGAAATGTTGAATTATTTAAAGAAACTTTTGTTGAAATGGTTGAAAATGCAATGAGTACTTTCGATGCAACAGGAAAAGAGCCGGAGCGTTTTTATCATGCTTTTGTTCTTGGCATGCTCGTCAGCTTACAACAAACCCATGAAATTAAATCAAATAGAGAAAGTGGAACTGGTCGTTATGATGTAATGCTTATTCCCAAAGATATAAATAAAATTGGCATTATTATTGAATTTAAAAAAGCAAAAAATGAAACTGATGAAATGTTAGAAGCTGCAGCTCATGATGCGCTTACACAAATCAATGATCGCTATTATGCAGCTGAATTAAAAACACGAGGCATTACAAAAATAATAAGCCTCGGTATTGCACTGCGTGGTAAAAAAACTCTTATTAAAGAACAGATTTCATAAAATTGCAAAACAACAGAAAATTTATATACTCAAAAAACTAGAAAATTAAATCCTAAAAAATCCGTATGATCATTTTTATCAGGAGCAGATCATGAAAAAAAAATTTTATGTCACCACACCCATCTACTACGTCAACGCAGTGCCTCATTTAGGAACACTCTATTCAACCATTATTGCTGATGTAACTAATCGCTATCAAAGGCTTCATGGCAAAGAAACTTTTTTTGTCACCGGAACCGATGAACATGGACAAAAAATAAAAACTGCTGCTGAAGCTGCAAACAAAACAGCTCAAGCATTTGTTGATGGGATGATTGAATCATTTAAAAAAACCTGGGAATTATTTGGAATCAATTATTCACATTTCATTCGAACAACCGATCCTGTCCATATAAAAAGAGTACAAGATATCGTCAAAACATTACTTGAACAAGGTGATATTTATAAAGCATCCTATGAAGGGCTTTACTGCACCCCGTGCGAAAGCTTTATTGCAAACAATGAACAAAACGAAACTTTAACCTGTCCCATTCATCAAAAACCACTTGAAAAAATTGCTGAAGAAAGCTATTTCTTTCGACTTTCAGCCTATCAAGATCAACTGCTTACGTTTTATGAAGAACATCCAGAATTTATTAATCCTAAAGAACGAGCAGCTGAAATTATCTCTTTTGTACAAGGTGGCCTTAAAGATTTAAGTATTTCTCGCACAACGGTTTCTTGGGGTATCCCTTTTCCCGGTGATGAAAAACATACTATCTATGTCTGGATTGATGCCCTCATTAATTATTTAAGTGCACTTGCATATGCCCCTGAAGGCGAAGCTTCTTGCTGGCCTGCTGATGTTCAAATCATGGCAAAAGATATAGTTCGCTTTCATGCAGTCTATTTTCCTGCACTCCTCATGGCACTGAACAAACCGATCGCGCACACCTTACTTGTGCATGGCTATCTTTTAATGCAAGACCAAAAAATGTCAAAATCTTTAGGTAATAATATTAGCCCCGAATCACTTGCACAAGAATGCGGCACTGAAACAATTCGCTATTATTTGATGAAGCAAATTCCCTTTTCTCACGATGGACAGTGTTCAAAAGAAGATCTCATCAATATCACCAACGCCGATTTGAGTAATAATGTTGGCAATCTTTTACAACGAACCATCAGCCTTGCTCTCAATAAAAAATTAACAACTATTATTCCTCCAGAAGTTTGGGAAGTTCCTGCAACTAAACTACATATGAAAGCACAAGAAACAATCAGTAGTTATATTGATGCTATGAATCATTATCAATATCACAAAGCACTTGCATATGTTATGGATTTTGTTTCTGACACCAATGCATATTTACATAATCAAGAACCATGGAAAATGGGTCCTGATCAACAGGAATTATTCAATGAAATTATCAGCGCTACACTCCATGCACTTGATTCCATCGGATTTTTATTGATTCCTTTTTTGCCTGAAAAAATGAAATTACTTAATCATGCTCTTCAAAAACAGAGAGCTACGGAAGAACAAGAAGACGATCTGTTTCATCGAATCCGGAACAAACCGTGGCAGTATACTTTTAAACCAAAACTACTTGCCACACCTTTATTCCCTCGTCTTGAATTACCAAAAAAACCGATTATAGAAACAGAAAAACTAGTTGAAAATGATGATCTCATCAGCATTGAAACCTTTGCGCACGTTAAGCTTGCCGTAGGAACAATTCTTGCCTGCATTCCAGTTGCAAAATCAGAAAAATTATTGCAATTGACCGTTGATTTGGGAAACTTTGGAATACGAACCATTTTATCAGGTGTTGCACAATCATGTACTCCTGAATCCTTAATTAATACACAAGGCATTTTTGTAGTCAATCTGCCACCACGTAAAATGGCAGGAATTATGTCTCAAGGCATGATGCTTTTTGCAAACAAAGAAGATGGAAAACTAACTCCAGCAACTATGACTGAAAAAGTTGTCAATGGAACTTTGGTTCGATAAATCCACGATTGTCATAAAAAACTTGCAGATTTTACTTGCTCGCTTTAAAGTACAAAAGAAAAATATAAAGTAGATAAAAGGATTTTTATATGAAAAAAAATATGTTGCATCAACTTTTTTACCTGCTCATTGCATCATCACTATCACTTGATGCAAACATACAAAACCTGGAAGAACAAGGTAAAAAAGAAATAATTGTTCAACTTGATATGCCTCATCATGAAACAGTGCCATCGTTTATGATTTATTATAATGGGCATATGAATACCTCTGATGATACCGGCATGACACATTTTATTGCACCAAAAATTCTCCCTAAAAAATGGTATTTTTTATTTACCAAACAATACAAACCAATCATGCAAGAGCAGAACAATATTAAAACTTTTTCCATTGATCCAAAAAAATCGTATCGCTGTTTTTCCTGCTCATGGAATGAAGCAAAAGAAGAATGGAATATTAAAAAAAAAGATCTACAAAAAAATAAATATATTTTAAAATATCCAGAACATTGTATCTTCATCAACATAAATCCAGAATATTATTTAAGCAGCATTAAACAACCGCATCGATTAGAAAACCCTCAAGAACAAACAACAATCATGCTACCACGAATCATACTTAAAACAGATGGTAAAAAACAGAACATCAAACGTGCAAGTATTAAATCACACGTGTACAATCAATATGCTGGACTTTTTCACCGACGCGCTTCAAAAATAATAACCGAAAAAACAGATGGTAAAACCGCGGTCCGCATTGAACTGCTTCAAGCCTCTTAAGCAAGGAATACTATATGTTGCATAATACTGATATTACAGAATACAAAACATTTTATAGCCAAGAAGATCTTGAACGGGAAAAAATTATTGGCCATGTTATTCGCATTAATAGCACGATCGTTGATATTCAATTCCCTATCGATCATGCACCACAAATCACGCATCGCGTCGTGATTGTAACTGCATATGCTGAAACTCCCAATAAAACAATCAATATTCATCTTGAAGTTGCTCAACATTTAGGAGATGGCGTTGTTCGATGCATTGCATTAAATACAACTATCAATCTTCCTCGTGGAGTTCCTGCTTTAGATACCAAACTTCCCATTGCAGTCCCGATTGGTCCTCAAGTTTTAGGCCGCATGTTTAATGTCTTAGGCGATACTATTGATGGCAAAAAACCGCTTGATAACCCGCGTCGCTGGGGAATTCATAGACCTGCACCTCATCTTCTTGAACAACGAATCACGGAAGAAATTTTAGAAACAGGAATTAAAGCAATCGATCTCATCTGCCCGTATATGAAAGGTTCTAAAATTGGGCTCTTTGGTGGTGCTGGAGTTGGCAAAACAACATTGATTCAAGAATTAATCAGAAACATTGCTGTTGAAAAAGGTGGCTGCTCCGTTTTTATCGGCATCGGTGAACGGACGCGTGAAGGAAATAACTTATGGCTTGAAATGGCAGAAACCGGTGTTTTAGAAAATACTGCACTTATTTTTGGCCAGATGAGCGAAATGCCCGGAGCTCGACTTCGCGTTGGCCTGAGTGGACTTACCATGGCTGAATATTTTCGTGACGTTGAAGGACGTGATAGCCTTTTATTTATCGATAATATTTTTCGCTATGTTCAAGCTGGCGCTGAAGTTTCGACGCTACTTGGACATCTTCCTTCTGCAGTTGGATATCAACCGACACTTGCTTCAGAAATGGGTGCACTACAAGAACGAATTACTAGTTCACAAAAGGGGTCTATCACTTCAATACAAGCGATCTATGTTCCTGCCGATGACTACACCGACCCCTCAACAACAACCGCATTTCAACATCTTGATTCAAGTACCTATCTTTCTCGTAAAATTGCACAAGCGGGACTCTTTCCCGCAATCGATCCGCTTGAATCATTTTCAAATGGACTTCGGCCTGAAGTCGTTGGGCAGAAACATTATGAAGTCGCAACATTGATCCAAAAAACATTACAAAAATATAAAGAATTAATGGACATCATTGCTATTTTAGGCATGGATGAGCTTTCTGAAAGTGATAAAATGATTGTGTATCGTGCAAAAAAAATACAAAACTTTTTAACTCAGCCTCTTTTTGTCACGGAACATTTTATTAATATTAAAGGCGTCTTTGTGCCTCGAGAACAGACTGTTGATGATTTTGAAAAGATTGCACATGGTGAATGTGACAGCATGCCTGAACAAGCATTTTATATGGTCGGCACCTTAAAAGATGCAGCTGAAAAAGCACGTATCACCCTTGAACTTAATCGAATTAGTGAAGAAAAAGCAAAAAAGGCTGAACAAGAACGCTTAGAAAAAGAAGCTAAACAAAAACAGATATAAACTAAACTACCGATTGGGATTGTATGAACAGACCATTTTCGCTTGAAATAACTTACATGACTAGCTCTAAAAATATTGATGTAAAGCAAATTGATGTTATTTCACCCACGGGTGGTTTTTTAATCGGACCAGGAAGTGCTCCGCTTATTGCTATTTTAGGTAAAAATACAAAACTAATCTTAACACTAACCACTGATGCACTGACCGACATTACGATTCCAGCAGGCGTTTTAACTATTAATGAAAAACATAATATTTTTATTTTAATCATCGATCCAGAAATTATCGATTGGTAATAAAGAGTAATAAAAAAGGGTGACTTTTAAAAGTCACCCTTTTTGTGTTAAAAAATATTTTTTATTCTTTTTTTTGTATATTCTTTAACGTCATCCCATAATATAAATTCAATCTATTGAGCAATCTCTGTAATATTGAATTTATAAAAACTAAAAAAATATCTATTTTTGCATTTTTACAATCGATTTAATCTGTAATTCTTTCAACTGGATTTCATCAACTGAAGAAGGTGTATCCATCAATGGACAAATGCCGCGCTGATTTTTAGGAAATGGAATTACTTCACGAATAGATTCAGTTCCGGTAAAAAGCATAATCAATCGATCTATACCAAACGCAAGACCACCATGTGGAGGAAATCCAAAATCTTGCGCTTGAAGCAAGAAGCCAAATTTATACGCAGCAACCTCTTTGTCCATGCCTAAAACTTCAAAAACTTTTGATTGTGTCTCTGCATCAAAAATACGAATCGATCCACCACCAAGCTCTTCACCATTACAAACAAGATCATATGCACGCGCTCTCACATCAGCACGCTCTTTCTGTTCCCACCCTTTTTCTGGTGAGGTAAACGGATGATGCATCGCTTGCCATTTTTTACCTTCAGCGTCCCATTCAAACATAGGGAAATCAGTAACCCAGAACATCTTCCAAAGTGACGTATCAATCAATTGTAATTTTTTACCTAATTCAATACGAACTTTGCCCAATACACCCCATGCTTCTTCAAACTTTCCAGCCGCCAAGAAAATAGTATCATGCACCGTTAAATCTTTATATATTTTTTTTGCTTGATCAAAGAAATCTTCTGGTAAAAATTTAGCTACGGGAGAATCAGCTTTCCCCTGCTCATCAAAACGAACATATAAAAGTCCTTGAGCACCTAAACTTTTAGTCACAAAACTGACCCACCATTCAAGCTCTGAACGAGTGAAGCTTTTATGTTTAACAACAAGCCCACCAACTTTTCCACCAGCTTGAATTGTTTTTTGGATAAAACTTAATGAACTGCTTTCAAACAAAGTCGTAAAATCATTAATCAACAAATCAAACCGCATGTCTGGCTTGTCAGAACCATATTTACCAAAAACCTCATCATACGAATACCGTGGAAAAACATCAGGAAGATCAACCGATAAAAATTGTTTCCACAAATGTTTCATCAATGCTTCACTCAAATTTTGAACATCTTTTTCTGAAATAAAAGACATCTCAATATCAAGCTGTGTAAATTCTGGCTGTCGGTTTGCTCGTAAATCTTCATCACGAAAACAACGCGCAATTTGAAAATATCGTTCCATGCCTGATGCCATCAAAAGCTGCTTATAAACCTGTGGCGATTGAGGTAAGGCATAAAAAAAACCGGGTGATAATCGACTCGGAACCAGAAAGTCACGTGCTCCCTCAGGAGTACTTTTTGACAAAATCGGCGTTTCGATTTCATAAAATTCTTTATTGTTTAAAAACTGACGAATTGCAAAAATAACATCATGACGCATTTTTATTTTTTGATGCATTTCTGGTCTACGTAAATCAAGATATCGATACCGTAAACGTAAATCTTCATCGACTGACTCAGCTTCATCGAGTTGAAAAGGAAGTGGTTTTGATGTTGCTAAAATATCAAGTTTTTCAACATAAATTTCAACTGCACCTGTTTCTAACTTTGTATTAATCGCTTCTTCATCACGCTTAACCACAGAACCATACGCCATAATTACAAATTCTGAACGTAACTTTTGTGCATGCTCCATGTACAATGCTGTTGTAAAGCTTGGATTACAAATCAATTGTACAAGACCACTCCGATCACGCAGATCAATAAAAATAACTCCACCATGATCACGACGTCGATGCACCCAGCCGGCTACTACAACTTTTTGACCAACAAGTCCAGCATGCACTTTACCACATACTATTGTTCGTTCTTGATATTCCATCATATTCCTTTATTACCAATAAAAAATAAGCTTGTTTTACAAACGTTACTAGTATACTATTCTTTTATTTTTTATGCAAAAAAGTTCCTTGAAACAGATATCGATTATTTTTTAAATAAGATACTTGATGAAGAAGATGAAGGACCCGGCACCGATGGAAATGGAGTCATCATATGAAAAATACTTTCTTCTAATCCTTTGGTCTTTTTCATACTTTCTTCTTTTGCTTTTTTTCTTGCTTCTTTTTTCTTTTTTTGAGATATTTTTTTCTTTTCTTTTGCTAATACAGCATCAGCACGGGCTATTGCTAATGATTTTGTTTTTTGATTCAATACAGTAATTTTTTTTTCCCATTCCTTATACATTTCTTGAGCATCCTTGGCAGGAACCCAATCAAATTGATTAAAACTTTTTTGAGATGATTCAGTAAAATTATATGATCCCTGACCACATAATATACGATCTCCGTCTTTTATAAATAAAAGCTTTGCATGATTTTTTAATACATATCCATTATCATAAATACTTAATATCATTCCAGCATCTTCTAAATCCTTCAATTTTTTCTCAATTTCTGCGCTCTTTGCCTTTGATCTACTTAAGGCATATTTATCAACAATCGCATGGATCTTAACACCTCTTTTTAAAGCATTCATTAATGCATCAAATAATTGAGTACCATCTAAAGAATAACTGACGATGCAAATTTTTGATTCTTCTTGGCCTGTGATCTCCCCCTCGTCCTCTTCTTCCTTTTTATCTTTTAATCCTGTATTATTAATACGATCTAGAATTGTTTTCATAATATCATCAACCGGAGAGAAATATGTTTCAATTTTTTGCTCTGGTGATAAAGAAAGTCTATTTGGTAATAACAACGAATTAGTTAACTGATTTTCTTGATCTTCTTCATTTAATTGAATAGAATTCCTTACAGCTGCCATTAATTGACGCTTATATTGTTTAAATTCTTCTTCTGTAATTTTTTTAAATATCATATGTTCAAAATTACCATGTTCATCACTTGCAAAGTGTGTAAAATTTAAACTTCCAGAAACCACTCGATATAAACGTTCTTTTTTTTCATTCAAATAACTCCACGCAATATATTTACAATGATTAATCGGTTTATCCCAATAAGATTGGTATTCATAGAAAGGAATATCAGTTTTTTTTATCTTATCTATTATTTTTTTAGCTGAATGATGAGACATCTTATCAATCAAAATAATAATTTCAATTGCTTCTTTATACCTTTCTTTTAAATCAATTAATAAATCTGCCAATGCTTCATGAGTGAAAAAAAATGCACTAACATAGACCCGAGCTTCTTTGCCTTTATTTCCTAAAATATTTAAAATACTTGCAAGAATATCATGTGACAATGTCGTCGTAAACAGCGCATCTTCAGGAGTAGCATGCAAAACAGTACGCGTAGTATTGATAGGCGTTTGTTTTTCAATATTAGGCAATTTTAATAGGGGTGTTTCTGAAATTGTCGATGCTTCATCTGATTCAATATCAGATAATTCTTCATCGCCCATTAAATCAATTTTTTTTTCCTTCTCAATATCACTACCATCCTTTTCAACTGAGCCAAAATCATCTTCATCAGATTCCAAACAATCTAAAATGCTTCTTGTTTTTTTTAAAACAGTAACGCCAAAACAATATTCTTCTAAATCATTTTCTGCGCCATCTACCGATGGTTGATCATAGAGTTCTCGTCTAAAAGCATCAGTATCATCACCAAGAAAGTCATCAAAAAAACCTGAAAAATCATCTGCTAATTGAGATACTTGTTGATCTGCTTCCTCTGCTGCTGCTACTGCAAAGAAACCTTGAAACGATATCATTAAAAACAAACCAAAATAAATTTTTTTACAAAACATAATTACCTCAAGTTTAACACTATTACTGATATTTTATTTACAAAAAGAATAACATTGTGCCCATTAAAAATCAAACTTAAAACAAAAAAAAAGCTTTTTTCAAAAATATCCCACTTTTTTTATCATATTCATTTGACAAACAAAAACGGAGCTTCTTATACTAAGATCTAGTTTTTAATTATCATTGTTACCCTTGAAGAAATATAAACCATGTTATCATATGCATTCATCGATACATTATCCCATTTACCATTTATAGAAAAAATTATTTTGTTTGGCTCTCGTGCACGCAAAGATAATATCGAACGATCCGATATTGATTTAGCAATTGTTTGCCCAAAGGCAACAAGTGATAATTGGATGACTGTTTTAGAAATCATAGAAAATGCTGATACCCTACTTAAGATCGATTGTATTCGTTTTGATACACTTTCTGAAGCATCTAAAATAAAAACAAATATTATAAACGAAGGAATCATTCTCTATGAACAAAGTATTCACTAAATTTTCAAAATTGGAATTAGCACTTAATGCCCTTGAAAAAATATATCAAAAAGAAGTCACTGAAGACCGTGGAACCATTGATGCAACAATACAGCGCTTTGAATTTACTTTTGAACTATTTTGGAAATTTTTACAAGAATATTTTCGATTAAAAGGAATACAACTTTCTTTTCCTAAAGATGTACTTAAACAAGCATACGAAGCAAAAATAATTCATACCGAATCAATATGGCTCAAAATGCTCAAAGATCGCAATCTTACGTCTTATACCTATGACAAAGAACTTGCTGATCTTGTTTTTAAAGATATTAAAAACTATGTTCCCATTTTTCGTGAGACAGTTAATTACATCAAAACAAAACTTTTACCAAAACTTGAACTTTTAACAGACGACAATCTATGAACAAAAAAAACTTAATTCCTTACATAGCACTGTTAAGCATTATTGGTTGCTTCGTTTTATACTTTATACAAAGATCAGAAAAACCAAAAACAGATCTCTATGAAACAATACATCCAACAAAAAAAACAATTATTCAATACGTTCAAGCTTCAGGAACACTTGAAGCCCAAGAGACCATGAATGTTGGAAGCCTTGTTGCAGGACGCGTTATTGCACTCCATGCTGATGAGAATGAAAATGTAAAAAAAGGTGATAAACTGGTTAGCCTTGATGATGGCATTGGAACAGACAATATAAAAAAATCAGAAGCAATATTAGCACAAAAACAAGCACTACTCATCTTCGAAGAAAAAAATTTCAATCGTAAAAAAGCTTTATTTAAAACAGGAAATCTCTCTGAAGAAGCATTTGATGAAGCAACACGAACACGATCATTAGCACGAGAATTTGTTGCTCAAGCAGAAGCAGAATTACTACTCGCTCAACGGACCTATGAAAATAAAACAATCACTGCACCAACCAACGGCATCATCATCGCTCGTAACATTGAAATAGGACAAATGATCACGTCTGTACTCAATGCAACCACTTTATTTATCATTGCCAGCGATCTTACCAAGATGAAAGGCAAACTAAATATCGATGAAGCTGAAATTGGCAAAGTAAAACAGAGTACACCAGTCTCATTTTATGTTGATTCATTTCCCACCACTGAATTTATGTCTTGCATAACAAAAGTCACCTATAAGTCAAAAAGTATCAATGATGTTGTATCATTCACTGCAGAACTTTTAATCGACAACAGTCAACTTTTACTACGTCCTGGCATGACTATCAATGCTGATATTGAAGTTGATAAAAATGAACAGGCACTCAGCATTCCCCTCAAAGCACTCCGCATTTCAGCACAAGCCGTTGAAAGTCTTGCAAAAAAATTAAACTACAGCTACAAACCTCTGACCGAAAAAGAAACACGAACTCAGCGGAATAGCCTCTGGATAATACAAGAAACCGAATGTGTAGAAAAAATAATTAAAACTGGCGCACAAAATCGACAAAACATTGCTGTACTTGACGGTATTTCAGAAAATGATGCTGTACTGATCCATATCAATGAAACTATTGTAAATCCTCTTGTAGCACAAATAACTAAAGGGAAAATCGGTGGATAATTTGTTGACCCAAGAATCAATTCGACTCAACCTTGAAGATCTCAAAAAAACCTACCGCATGGGTGAGAACAACATTGAAGCACTGAAAGGAATCTCTTTTGAAGTTAAAAATGGAGAATTTGTTGCCATCACTGGGACCTCAGGATCAGGCAAATCAACTTTGATGCATCTACTCGGCTGCCTTGATGTACCGACTGAGGGTAATTATTTTATCGATGGTGAAAATGTTGCAACGATGAATCGCAATGAACTCGCTTTTATTCGAAATCAAAAAATCGGTTTTATTTTTCAAAAATTTCACCTGTTACCCGATCTCAATGCAACAGACAATGTTGCCCTTCCACAATTATACGCCAAAGAATCAGAAGAAGTAGCACAAGAAAAAGCACGCGAAGCATTAAAAATTGTACAACTTGATCATCGTGCTGACCACTATCCTTTTCAACTTTCTGGCGGGCAACAACAACGTGTTGCTATCGCACGTGCACTGATTAACAATCCGAGTATTCTTCTTGCCGATGAACCGACAGGAAATCTTGATTCAGAAACAGGCGATGCTATTATGCAAATTTTTAAAACATTAAATCAAGAACGAAAAACAACTATTATTATAGTAACCCATGAACCAGAAATTGCCCAGCAAACATCCCGCATTATTGATCTTCGTGATGGGAAAATTGTGAGTGACAAACGAATAGCTTAAAAATTATGAATATTTTTATTATTTTACGCGTTGCAATTCGATCCTTATTGCAACATCCGATGCGCTCATTACTCACGATGCTCGGCATCATCATTGGTGTTCTTTCTATTGTCACCGTTCAATCAATCGGTGAAGGAGCAAAAATTAAAGTTGCCCAGCAAATTCAAAATTTAGGCAGTAATTTTGTTATTGCTATCGCAGGATCAGCTAAAAATAGAAATGCCAGTGGCGGACGCGGTAGTCAAGGAGCCTTAACATTCAAAAAAAAAGAGTTTGATATCATCTGTGCTGAAATTCCGTACATCGCTCACGCAAGTCCTGGAATTGGTACTTCGGTTACCACGCTGTATGAAGAACAAAACTGGAAAACAACATTGGTTGGCACCAACGAAATATATCCATCAATTCGCTTATGGCCATGCATTTCAGGCTCTTACTTTAATCAAAATGACGTTAACAGCGCTACTAAAACTATTGTTTTAGGATTAACCGTTGCACAAAAATTATTTGGAGAGAATGATCCAACAGGAAAAAAAATACGGATTAATAAAATACCTTTTTTAGTACTCGGTGTTTTGACTCCCAAAGGGAAACGTCCTGATGGGCGCGATGAAGATGATATGATATTTGCACCATGGACCACCGTACAAAAAAAAATGATGGGACTGACCGATGGGCTTTCAGTCTTTATTTTTTCAGCTAAAAGTAAAGAAACGACACCAAAACTGGTTAATGAAATACGAGGGATTTTACGACAACAGCATAGATTAACAGACCAAGATGAAGATGATTTTACTGTTTTTAGTCAAGATGAGATTGCTCAAGCATCAGACCAAGCTCAAACAGCACTTACATTATTATTATTATTGATTGCATCAATTGCACTCCTCGTCGGCGGCATTGGAATCATGAATATTATGCTGGTAACCGTCTCAGAACGAACCAAAGAGATTGGAATTCGCATAGCACTTGGTGCTCAAACATCAGATATTTTACTGCAATTCGTTATTGAATCAATTATTATCTGCATCATTGGCGGAAGCATTGGCATAGGGCTTGGCATTGGATGTGCATTACTCATTGGATCATTACTTCAATGGACCATTCATATCGCACTCTCGTCAATTATACTTGGCCTTGGATCATCCATGTTCATTGGACTATTTTTTGGTTATTACCCTGCTCTCATTGCTTCACGCATGAATCCCGTTGATGCACTTGCCGAACGATGAAAAAAAATCATTTGAGATACGTATATAATTGATAATCCAAATCTGTACGCAACCATGCTAAATCAAAATCTAATTTAACAATAAAAAGAGATTTTTTCTGCTTAGAGTATATAATTTCATCTTTTGATCCACGTGGTGATCCTGACAATGCCTGATCTTGAAGTAAATAAAAAACCATATCTTTCATATCTTCTATTTCAACAACAAGCTGAGCAAAATGTTCATCTTCTTTATGTTCTTTGTGCATTAATAATCGTTGTAATGAACCTAAAAAAAGAGCTTCTATAGCAAAACCAAACCAATCAATTTCATCAAAATTATCAGGTAAATCAGTAGTTCGTAGTTTTATAACTCGTAATAATAACTGTATTGTATTACGAGCCCCTTTTTCTCGATCAGCAGATCGTAAAACTCGATATAACTCTGACTTTTCTTGATCTCCCATTTGCATCATAATCAATTTTCCAGCAACCTGAGCAAGCGTTAATGACTTAATACTTGATGGTCTTTTACCAACTGAAGAACTTAATGCACCTAAAGCAATAGAACCTGTAAAAAAATAGAATAAAAACCCAGCAAAAAAAATATATCTCATGCTTCCCCCTTTTTTTATTTTTTATATATTTTTAAAAATAGCCAATTTTCGCTTAGTATTTTTTACTTGATATTCAATTTCTTGTTTCAAATATTTTTTTACTTTTTCTGCACATTCCCATTTTGCACTTGCCCAGTATATCAATGTTGCATCACGATAGACCGATGTTGTACGAAATATTCTTGTTAATTCAATATCCGACAACGCAGCACGTGAAATAAAAAGATCAACAGGAGCCTCTGTTGTTCTAACAAAAGTTCGCCAATCAAGTCCAGAAATTTCAATATTGTCAAGATTAAGCTGCCTCACAACTTCTTCTAAGAATAACTGTTTTTTATGAGTAACTTCAATAAGAATCATTTTTAAATGTGGATACATAATTTTTAAAGGAATTCCTGGAAATCCTGCTCCTGCTCCGGCATCAACAATCATTGCAATTTTATTTAAGTCATAAACACGCGTCAATGCTAACGAGTCAATGAAATGTTGATTTGCTACGCCAGAAAAATTGGTTATTGCGGTTAAATTATGTGTTTCATTCCATGAAAGCAACAAATGTGCATAGCGCTGAAATTGATCCAACTGTTCTGGAGTAACCTGCATCTCTTTTTGAAAATCATGCCAAACACGTTCTTCTGGTTTTTCTTTTAACTTCATAACAAATATCCTTTATTCTACTAATAAAATCTTTACTTAATTGTCTTTGCACTCTGCTTTTTCTGTACTATTAAAGAAAATAGAAAACATTTTTAACAGAGGAGCCTGAGATCACTATGACATATTTTTTACTCTCTGTCATGTCACTTGTATTATTTTTTTCTCATTGCCACGCTGAAACCACTCTTATTCTCCCCCTTGCCCATCCGACAACAAAACTGATACATTCAATGCTTAAAGAACCAAATAAAGCAGAAAAAAAAATGACGACCATGAGCATTGACAAAGTTGCAAAAAAAATATTTAAACAGGGACTTATTAAAGGCATGCTACCAAGTCTTAGTGGATTTCCAGCTCTTTATGCAGGCTACATTGATTATTCCAACAAAGATGGCACTCTTCAATTTCCTCTCCGTCACACATCACATCGTGTATTCATTGCCATCACCCCTGAAATTGAAGTTGAAGCATTGATCGACAATACTATTCAAGCACTCTTTTTTCCTGCTTCAATCATGCCAGATGCCAAACAAGCCGTTGAAAAACCTTTTTTTTCAAACAAAGCAGAATATTATGCGCTTGAACGAAAGATTCTTAATAATGGAAGTATGTTCTGGAATATTCAACAAATCCCACTCCCTCAAAACAGACAGCTCAAAAAAATCAGTATTATTCTTTTGACTCATCCTAAAAATATTGTAATTCCGACCGGCGATTTTTTCATTGATCCGTCGCAATCACAACATTACGTCATGCCAAAATGTTATGTTGTAGGCAACATCAATCAAGTTGAAACTATTATTGCTGCAACACCTATTTTACAATACTTTGAACCAATCAATCAAACAACCATTATTACTCCTGGAACCGTCACGCAAAGTATTATCAATAATCAATGAAATTAAGAGATCTTGTTCTTTTAATTATATCCCGATATTCTTACTGTAAATATATTACTTTGCCTATACAATAGTAATCAGGCTATGACACTTTGTGGTCTGGCATAAGGATTTAAAATGAAAAAAAAAACAATAGCGCTCGGCACTTCAGATTTCAAAGAAGTAGCTGAGGGAAACCATTATTTAGTTGATAAAAGTTTATTTATCAAAGAAGCAATTGAAGACGGATCAAAGGTCATTCTTTTGCCCCGTCCACGTCGCTGGGGCAAGACACTCAACATGACGATGCTGAAGTATTTTTTTGAAAAAACTGCAACATCAAATCGACATTTATTTAATGATCTTGCTGTCGAAAAAGATGTTGAGGTCATGGAGCATCAAGGAAAATACCCGGTCATTTTTTTGACCTTCAAAGATGCAAAACAAAAAAAATGGGATGAAACCTATGACAACTTACAAGATGTTATTGCTCGAGAATATAGAAGCCATACATATATTTTACAGAGTGATATTTTTGATG
>JACCEA011713909.1_pt1 | contig 24016 bp, 25 predicted proteins | sample 7449851 | NCBI WGS metagenome assembly JACCEA01 (sample SAMN15323453, study PRJNA562643) | freshwater metagenome | isolation source: river surface water | place: USA:Blue River Watershed | collected 2017-08-18 | reverse complement strand
CGGTCTTGCCGGGAGCCAGACGGCACCCCCGCCCGACGATCTGAACATATAGGCCAGCCGATTTCGTTGGGCGAAGCATCGCCAGTAGGTCAACACCCAGTGCATTGAAGCCCGTCGTCAGTACGTTGGCATTGGTCAGACACTGAACCCTGCCAGCCTTGAACTCATTGATGATAGCCTCGCGCTGTGCGCCAGGCGTGTCACCCACGATAGTCTCGCAGCTCACACCACGCGATCGGATCGCATCGCGGACATGGTAGGCATGGTCTACACCAGCGCAGAAAATGAGCCAGCTGTTGCGATCCTTGCCATAGGAGATGATTTCATCGACTGCTGCCTGGGTGATGGAGTCATTATCAACGGCGGCTTCCAGATCCTTTGCGATGAACTCACCGCCACGGGTGCCGACGCCAGTGACATCGATCTGTGTGGCCATACGCTTGGAAATCAGCGGGGAAAGGTAGCCTTGGTCAATCAGCTCACGCACCGAGACTTCGTAAGCAATGTCAGTAAAGATCGCATCCTCCCCCTCATTCAACAACCCCGAGTCCAGTCGGTATGGTGTCGCGGTCAGGCCAATGACCTTCATCTCCGGATTGATTCGTGAAAGTTCCGACAGAAAGCGGCGGTACATCGTGTTTGATGAGCGTGGAATCAGGTGCGCTTCATCAATCAGTACAAGATCGCACTGCTGGACGTCGTAGACGTGCTTGTGGATCGACTGGATGCCGGCAAAGAGAATCCGCGCATGAATGTCGCGCTGCTTTAGGCCGGCCGAGTAAATGCCAGCCGGCGCTTCCGGCCAGAGTTTCTTGAGCTCGGTGTAGTTTTGCTCGATCAATTCCCGAACATGGGTCACGATCAGAATGCGTTGATCCGGGTACGCCTTGAGCACACCTTCAACGAAGGTCGCCATGACCAGGGACTTGCCACCAGCCGTCGGGATAACCACCAGCGGATTGCCAGCGGCTTCATGAAAATAGTTGTAGATGCCTTGGATGGCACCGTTTTGATACGGACGTAAAGTCAGACTCATGTTCGTGCTCCTTAAAAGGTGTTCGCATACTTGTTCATACCGGTGTCACGCCAGCGATTCCCATTGGCGAACTGATATTCGACCCAGTCATCGCCGGCATCAACTTGCTGGCCCGGCACAAGCGCCGGGATAAAGAGGTGCACGGCACAAGCGGCACGCTGGTCAGCCTCGGTCAATCGACGGTCATGCCTTGCACAGTGCCACCCACCATCTACGGGCGTTGCGTGCAGACAGGTGCGACAATTGACTTCAGGCGCAGCGGCATCCGATTGATTGCCATGACAGACAGGCGCGTGATCACACATACGGCACTGGAACCACGCTGGATCGACACTGACTCGCGGTGACGGTGTGGCTGAGAAGATGACCCGCTCGGCCTTGCTCATGAGCCCTTGCGCGAACGTTGCATCCGCCTCTAGTCGCTCGATATAGACATCGTCCGTGTCTTTGCACACCGCTAAGTACATCGCGCGAGTCAAGCCCATGAGATGCATATAGGTCTGCATCTGAGCGAAGTGAAGTGGCTTGCTGTCTCGAACTTTTTTGGCTACCAGATCGTTGAAGCTCTTGACCGAGTGAGTCTTGAACTCCAGAACGTGCCAAGTCTTGGGCGCTTCGAGCAGGTTGATTGCTAAACCATCGAGCGAGCCACCAAAGTGACCGCCATGCGCTTGGACGCGAAACTGTCGCCCGGTCTCCGGGTCCACTTCAAGGACCGTGGCGCCCGTTCGACGAAGGTTCTGAACCAGCCGAGTCTCTTCAAGCTGGCCGGTTTCAAACAGACGAAGAAGACGCCCCGGATGACGGGCACGCGTCACCCACCTAAAGTCGTACCAAATCGCGCGCTCGCACTCCTTGCCAATCAGTGAGGCTCCCAGATGACTTCGAAAGCCATCATTTGCGTCCGCTTCGTACGCAGCAAAGATCGCCTCTCTCGTCAGACAAGTCCTATTTGGAAGTTCAGCCATGCCGCATCTCCTGCTCGGCCTGAAGCGCTCGTGCACGACTTATCGCCGCTTGCCACCGTTCTTCATCGCATTCAGCGCGCAATATCTCAATAAGCGCGTCCTTGAATCGTTCCCGATGGCCGGCTCCCTGCCCCGCATTGAGCTTTGCAATCTGGGCTGTCAGATGTGCCATCTCCTGCTGCTTTAGGCGCAGTGCGGTCTTGGCACGATGAAACCATGTCGGGTCCAGTGATTTTTTCTCCGTCTGGCGACGAATATCAGTGGTAGCGATCTGAATACGAATCGAGGCCATTTCATCTTGAACGGCAGCCAGCCGATCGCGACAGCCCTGCACGGTGCTGGGCAATCTAATCGGCACGGCCAAGGATGCGTGCTCATGCATGCCAGCAGCTCCTTAAGCCTGGCGCTTCCAGGGCAGACCGTTGGCTGCCGGACTTGCCGTGAGTGCAGCGGCGATAGCCTGTCCCGCGACTGGTGTAGTTGGTCCCATTACCGGCGCTACACCACGCGATATCGTACCGCTTGCTCCCCCTCTCGGTAGATAGCGAACGGAATTTGATTCACCGTAGGCTCCCTTGGGCGGACGCACGCGGACATCTAGGGTCATCGGAATCAGATGCAACTGTTCGGAGTTACTAACCTGCAGCTTGCCAACGGCACGGCAGATCGATGACAGTGTGCGCTGCGCAATCTGTACCGCATCAGGGTTTGCGTTGATCAGATTAAGGCGATCAAACAGTTTTCTTCCGGCGTACTGCCCTTCCAAGATATCCAGCTCTAAGTATAGGTACTGACCGGCACCGTCTTTGGTCACACGCATTTCACTGGTCACGATGTGGCCAAGGTATTTTCCCGGCGGTAGTACGTCATAGCCGTTACTGGGTTCAACTGCAGATGCATCAAATGTATGTCCGAATGAGGCCATGATGATTTCTCCTTTTTCAAATGCGATTGGTGGTGAGCGGGTTTAACGTCGAATGCAATGATTCAGGCATGGCCTGCGCAAAGGCGGACCATTCAAGCGGTAGCAGGTCAGGCAGGTCGTAACGGTTTTTTGCGAGAAAGGCTGGGCGTTCGACCGTATGGATCACTCGTTCGCCGGATCCCACCGCGCGACTCACCTTTTTGTTGAAGCCGACATCGGCTTTCACGGTCGAGATGCGGTAGTTTGCAAAGAGCACAATGTCAGAGTGCTCTTGTAGCAACGCGGCGGCGCGTGCATGAAGCTTGATAACGTACCTGTCGTAGGGATCGTGTTCAGGCGAGTCGAAACGCTTGATGTCGGTATGCGCGATCTGCACCACGGTCATGCCACGGTCATCGCGTAGTGCGTTCAGACCGTCGATGTACTGGCGCCAGAGGTTTAACGCAGCCACATACCCTTTGCCGTAGCCGGCGTCCTCGATCGAGGACCAGCCGTTATCTCGGCAGGCTTTGGCCCAGACCAGCGGCTCCAGCCAGTCAACGCTATCAACAACGACCGTGGCAAAGTCGTGCTGCTCAGTGTAAAGCGCAGCCAACGCCTCCATCACTTCTTCAAACGTGCGGGACAATGGGAAGTTGGCAGCCGATAGAGTTCCCAGACCTTCCTCTGTCTGGATAAAAACCGGCTTGTTGGCTTGGGCGGCAAAGGTCGTCTTACCTACGCCTGCAACACCATGAATCAGTAGTCGTGGCGGCTTGATCGTACCGGCTCGGTTTAGCTGTGCTAGAGAGATAGCCATCAGACTACCTCCCCGAACTGACTATCGTTGGCTGCCTCTGAGCCGCCTCCGTCGACAATGCGCTCGAGTTTGTAGGTCGGCTTGCCCGCTTTGATCTTGCGCGCCGGCTCAAACAAATCCCGGACAGCTGGCGGCCAGGCACCGAACTTAGTCTCGGACACTTTGACCTCGATACCCACATAGTCTTCAGGGTCCTCACCCCACCTGCGTAGCGCTTCGACGGCGTCTTTTAGCTTTCGCTGGTCGTATTCAGGACGCTTCGGCAAGTCAGAGATGACGACAAACCCATCATCCTCGAAGCGCACGACACCGGTGGTCTTGCCAGCATCCTGGCGTAATTGGTTTGCTTTGCTGCCAAACCGGTGATGCATCACCGCCTGTAGAAACTGCTTGTACTGACGAGCCGATTCTTCAGCCGACGAGACGCGCTGCATCAGTTCGTTGAGTTCGGTGAGCGGCATAACCTCAAGCTCTGCCATCATGAAGTTGCCAACCTCTTCAAGGGTGTCGGGTTCAGAAATCATGGGGACGCTCCTTTTCAATGGGTTGTTTCCGGAGTTTCGACAGCAGTCGATGTATTCGTCTTTCGAAGACGTGCTCGAATTTCAGGCGGCGTCAGCTTGCTGCCAGAGCGGATCGCGATGTACCGGTAATGGCCATCGGCAACCTTCAGGCTAAACAGGTGAACCAAGCCCAGCTCACAAGCGATCCAGGCACGCCGCGCAACTGAATGCAGCCGGTTGCGCTCTTTTGCGCCAAGACAACTGCCCGACTCGGAACGATCGAGCAGCAGAAAGCCCTCGTGGTACTGAATGGATTGCCCGACTAAGGCATCCCCGATCCAGTTGGCGAATCGCTCTTCGGTCAGCTTTTCGGGTGGCACGTACACGGCCTGCAAGGCCGTCTTACCGACATCAACACCCAGCCCGAGATAGCTGCGTGTGGTTTCAACGATTGTTTTTGCATGCGACATCATTTCTCCAGGCATGAGTTGGCCTACCACCGCCGCCCTAGGGGCGCGGCGTTTGCGTTTCTTGAAGGTTTTTACGGTGCGAGGGGCCTGGTTTTCTCAGGCACCCCTCGATCGGTCAGCTGATCGTCCGGATGCCGAACATGCGCAGATGCATCTGCAAGTCGGCAACACGGCGGTAGAAGGTGGCGCTGGACATCCCAGACGCTTTTGCGGCGGCTGGGACGTCTTGATGGGTCGCGAGAAGATCAAACAAGCTACGCTGATCGCCGCTCATGTGGGCTAATGCAACCTGCATATCGTGCAGGCTGTTGCTTACCGAGATTAGTTCTTGGTCGACTTCTTCCAATAATTCAGGTGCGTCGAATATACCCTCGTGCGTCGGATGCATTTCTGGATCATTCGCTGCCTCTTGGCAATCGGGGCGATACTGGATCAGCCAAGCTTCTCTACTTAGTTTATTTGCAATGTCCGCAGCGATGTTTGCCGACACCACACCCGTGAAGGTATTTGTCCTCCCCTTCTTCTGATCGAATGCCGTTGCTCTTTCAAGAAGTTCGAGAACTATTGTTTGCTGGACATCCTCAGCTTGTGCCGCCGAGAGCCTGAACGCTTTTCGAAGTGATGCGACCCGAACCGCAGCAGCATTCATCGCAGAAGTGACGTAGTCAGGAGGTAATTGGTTGGTATTTGGCTTCATCGGTGCGCTTTCTTGTTCGTACTGCGCACATGATGCAAGCCTATTTGCCGCTAAACACTGCTTCAGGGAAAGCTGAACCGGTAATTTGGCAAGGCAAACTGACTTTCTTAGGTACCCTCCCCACCCCGTTAGGGTACCCCGAGGGGGACTAACTCGTCGCTTTTGACTTTCTGTGCTTCGAAATCCAACCTTCAATTGTCGCTACAGAAAAGATTTCCAGATCCTGTCGTTTAGCCTCTTGTGAAAGCCATTGCCAAAGGTCTGCCGCCGCACTGGCGATGCTTTTCTTTTGATAACTTTCAAATTGATCATGTTGAGCCAAAACCATATCTCGACTCAGGTTTCTTCTGATCAAACTTTTTTCTTTACCGATCTTTCCCCACGCCCTACGTTTTTCAGTCTCGGCCTGCTTAATCTCTTCCAGACCCTTTTTTACGCCTTCTTTGGTAAGAGACTCCGCACGATCGATGGTGGCTTCAGTAAGCTCTTTGAGTTGGAGCGTTTTCTTGACCGATTCAGCGTAAGTGACTGCCTCCATGGCGGCAATCAAATCACTTCCGAATCTTGAAATTTCATGTGGCTCATAGTTTTTGTGTGTTCTTGGTATTCGCTTCAACTGCTTGAAATCAAAAGTCGAATTCAGCGCTTGAACATAACCTGCCACCATTGTTAATGCCATTGCAGCGAAATATTCATATTCTTTTGGATCAGGAATATCTGGGTCGTCTAATACTCCCATCGATTCCATCACTTCTTTAGCCGCATCAATCGGGCGTGTGTTTTCAGAAGTCTTGATATCGTAGCTTTCAAAAGCCTCGGGGGCGAAATCCTGAAAACGTCCTGCCTCATCGGTTTCTAATAATTCGTAAAGTCCATCGCTTTCAATGGCTGAAATTGCTTGATGCTTCTCCACATCAAAATAGTTATCGATTGATGCGTCAAGTTCTGATGCTAGCCAACGAACCTGGCTCGAGGATCGTCCACGCAGTAAGTATCTTGCCCTCCAGACGATTTCCCGCGCCTCGGAAAAAGGGGCCCAGGACACTTCATCTTTCATTGGGTCGAAATCATCTAAGTTGCTAACATAGAAACCCATATATCACCTTCCGTAACCATCAATTCTCGAAATGAATTTCTATTGTATGTTTAGTTATCCCTGAGAAAACCCCCCACCTATGGCGGTATGAACCTTCATGCCAGCCAATCTCCCGAATCCAGCCCAACTTAAGCTCACCGAGCGATCGCCCGCCGCCATCGTCGGCGCGATCCTTGCCATAGCGGTAATTCGTCTGCACGACCGTCAAGATCAACTTGATAACCTGACCGAACAGAGCGTTAGTAGGGGTGTCCTGACCACCAAGGAGAACCCCATTGACTGAATCTGTAATGGCCCGTGTAGCCGGCCTTCCGACCATGACCACGCCCGAGCTAAAGCAAATGTGGCGGGACCTATTCCACCAAGAGCCGCCCCCGTTCAACCGCCGCTTTCTCGAAACCCGGCTCGCTTACCGCATTCAGGAGCTCGCCTATGGCGGGCTGAAGCGCGAAACCCAGAAGCGCCTGGAACTCCTGGGCGAACAGCTTGATGGCGGCAAGAAGGAAGTTCGGCGACGGCGACAGGACAACCGCCCAATTGCAGGCACTCGCCTGATCCGGGAGTGGCAAGGAACCCCCTGCGAAGTGTTGGTCGGTGTGGACTACTTTGACTATCAAGGGCGGCGGTATAAATCGCTCTCCAGCATCGCTAAAGCCATCACTGGCACAAACCGAAATGGCTGGGCCTTCTTCGGGCTGGTGTCGGCAAGGAGCACGGGATGAAGGCTGAGCGACGTTCAATCTGCGCGGTCTATACGCGAAAGTCCACCGAAGAAGGCCTCGACCAGAACTTCAACTCGCTGGATGCACAGCGGGATGCCTGCGAAAACTTCATCGCCAGCCAAAAATCTGAAGGATGGGTGTTGTCGCGGGAGCGGTATGACGACGGCGGCTTTTCGGGCGGGAATATGGACCGGCCCGGTCTGAAAAAATTGCTGGAGGATGTGCGCTCGGGTTTGGTCGACATCATCGTGGTCTACAAGATCGACCGACTCTCCCGCTCCTTGGCTGACTTCGCCAAGCTGGTCGAGATCTTCGATGAGCACAAGGTCACTTTTGTGTCGGTGACGCAGTCCTTCAATACAACCACGTCCATGGGCCGACTCACGTTGAACATTTTGTTGTCGTTCGCCCAGTTCGAACGTGAGCTGGCGGGCGAACGGGTACGCGACAAGATCGCCGCCTCCCGCCAACGTGGCATCTGGATGGGTGGCATGCCCCCGCTTGGGTACGATGTAATCGAACGAAAGCTCATACCTAATCCTGTCGAAGCGCAGATCGTGCAAGAGATTTTTAAGCGATTCGCCGCTTTGCCATCGATGGCCACATTAATTCGGGATTTGCGAGCGAAGGGCGTGACCACGAAAGCATGGACAACTTCTAAGGGTATTGAGCGCAAAGGTAAGCTGATCACGAAAGGTTTTGTCTACAAGCTCTTCAAGAACCCGGTGTACATCGGAATCGCCGCATACAAAGGCAACCAATATCCGGGGGAACATCAGCCAATCATCGATCAGGAATTATGGGACACCGTGCAGGAACTTCTCAGAGCCGGCGACAAACACGTCAAAGGCGGCATCGCTCCGAGAAAAACTAAAGCGCCATCCATCCTGCGCGGACTGCTATTTTCTCCGGAAGGTCGGGCCTTCACTCCTGGCTGGACTAGTAAAGGATCAAAGCAATACAGGTATTACATCAACACGGATGCCATAAAGCTTGACAAAGAAGCCTGCGAAGTTCGACGCATCCCCGCAGGTGAGATAGAAGGGGTTGTGACAGCGCAGATTCGAAACATTCTGAGGGCGCCTGAAATTCTCGCCGCAACAGTTCGTGAAGTTACCTTGACAAGGTCCGACATTAACGAAGCAGACGTTATCCAGGCACTACAGGCGATAGACAAAGTGTGGGATAACCTTTTCCCCGCTGAGCAAGCCCGAATTGCACACACTCTGATCGAAAGGATCGTCATACGGAAAGACGGGATCAGCATTGAATGGAAAACTAACGGTATGCCAAAACTACTACGCGAATCGATGCCAAAGATTGGCTTAAAGGAGGCTGCATGACATCACGCACAAGAGAAACTACTCATATCCCGATGGCTTTTCGATTCCGGGGTGGAAAGACAGTCATTGTCTTGCCGGACGGCTCACGTGGCATCGCTCAGCGCGAAGCTACCATTGACAACACGATGATCAAAGTCATTGCAAGAGGTTACCGATGGCAGCGTCTGCTTGTAGACGGTAGCTACGCCACAATTGAGGATTTGGCATCAGCAGAGAAGATTAACCCGTCGTATGTCAGTCGCGTTCTAAGATTAGCATTGCTATCGCCCAAAATCGTGCAGACGATATTGGATGGCAAGCAGCCTGCTTGGTTGACAGCGAAAAATTTAATGGATCATTTCCCGACAGATTGGCTGAAGCAGGAAGAAATAATTCTACGCAGGAAAGAAATATAAAACCTTATTGAATTCATCAAAGAATTTTAAGATCCTCATGTGGAAAAACAGTTACATCACGCCAAAAATTGATTCAAAACGCTGTTTGAACAAAAAGAAAATCATCGCACTCCCATTCCGGCAGCAATCCCATCGCGACGCGCATCACTTGCCGCGACGTAGCCCTGATCCATTCGCCAGATGAACTGGCCAGCGCCAAAGTCCATGTAACTATCAGGCCTGGTTTCCAGCTGATGGCCCAGTGCCAGTAGGCCGGAAATCATTTCGAGAGTCATCGACTTTTCAACATCAATCGACAATCGGTCATCAACTTTCCAGCGTGGCGCATCACATGCCGCCTGCGGCTGCTGACCGTAAACCAGCATTCGGACCAGAGTCTGCACGTGCCCCTGCGGCTGCATATTTCCGCCCATGACACCGAAGGCCATTTTCGGCCGCCCGTCCTTGCAGACAAAACCGGGAATAATCGTATGGAAGGGTCGTTTGCCAGGTGCGACACAATTCGGATGACCAGGAATCAGATTGAACCCATAGCCGCGATTTTGAAGGCTGATGCCCGTCCCTGGCACGACAACGCCGGAACCGAATCCCATGTAATTGGATTGGATGAAGCTGATCATCATCCCTTCATCATCTGCAGCGGCAAGGTAAATCGTGCCGCCGCTATAGGGGCGGCCATGCTCGTAACTTGATGCCCGGGCAGGATTGATCAGTCTCGATCTCTCCTTGAGATACGCAGGATCCAGCAAGTCAGCTGCAGAGGCTTGCGTCATGCTGCGTGGATCGCCAACCCAGTGATACACGTCAGCAAAGGCCAATTTCATGGCCTCGATTTGCAGGTGCTGGCTGGCTACTGAGTCAACCGGGAACGCTCCTAGGTCAAGGTGGTCTAGCATCCCCAAAGCCATCAACGCAGCAATACCCTGACCATTCGGCGGAAATTCATGTACCGAGTGACCCGCAAACGGGACCTGCAACGTGTCTACCCACTCAGGCACATACATAGCCAGGTCTGCCTCACTCATTTGGGCACCACAATCGCGTGCATGCTGGCTCAGTTTCTGTGCAAGTTCCCCTCGATAAAAAATGTCGCTGCCCCGATTTGCAAGGAGCTCTAGCGTATGTGCAGCATCCGGAAAAGCAAACAATTCCCCCACATACGGCGCCCGACCGAAGGGCATGAATGATGCCGAAAATCCTGGCTGATCCTTGAGGATAGGCACGGCTGCCGCCCACTTGCGCTGGACAATCGAAGCCACCAGGTGGCCGTCGCGGGCGATCCGGATGGCGGGCTGAAGCAGATCGCCAAATGGCAGCTTCCCGAATTTTTCAGACAGCGCGGCCCAACCGGCCACGACGCCAGGCACTGTGACCGAATCCCACCCGCGTACGGGAATCTTGTCGCCATGGGTTCGCAGAAAATAATCTCGCGTCCAGGCTACCGGAGACACTCCGGACGCATTCAATCCGTGCAGCTGCATCCCGTCCCACACAATCGCAAACGCATCGCCGCCCAGACCACAAGAAACGGGCTCGACGACCGTGAGAACTGCCGCCGCAGCAATGGCAGCGTCAACAGCATTGCCCCCCTCTTGCAAGATGCGCAAACCTGCCTGGGCTGCCAGTGGCTGCGAGGTTGCGACAACATTGTGCGCAAATACTGGCGAACGGATGGAGGGATAAGGGTTTTCCCAATTCTGCGAAATAGGACTCATCTTTCGACGTGCCTGGGGAAATGATCGAAATAAGATAAAGGGGGCGAGCGGCCCATCAACGAAATGGGCAGCTCGGAATAAAACACACAGGGGCGCCACTGCAGGACGCCCCTGTGTCGGTTTAGCCGCCCGCTTTACGAACGATTTCGCGAATGCGTGCCGGTGGGAGCGGAATTTCCATGATCTCCACACCAAACGACTGCAATGCATCCTCGATCGCCTGCACCAACACCGGCGGCGCAGCCATTCGTCCACCTTCACCGCCACCTTTGATGCCATATTCGGTGTACGGAGAAGGCGTCACGACGTGTCCGACGCGGATATTGGAGGGCACTTCATACGTCGTCGGGATGTGGTAATCCGCAAACGACGAGGTAACCATCTGTCCTTGTTCGTCATATCGGAAGTGCTCGTACAACGCACTGCCGATACCCTGTGCAGTACCGCCACGAATATGGCCAGCCAAGGTCATCGGGTTGACGACGGTTCCCGCATCATGAACGGCCACGTAGTCAAGGATGGAGACTTTACCGGTCTTCGGATCAACTTCGACGGCGGCAGCATGCGACATATGACCCATGATCGGGTAGAAAATACCCAAATGGCTACGGTCTGCAGCGGGCATGGTGGTCAGCGGATGATCGTAGACCGCCGTGGTCTCCAATCCGCTCTCATAGCCAGGCTCGTCCGGGAAGTTAAGTCGGAAATAATGGGAAGCGATCGCGATTTCTGCAATCGACTTCTCCATCGACGGCACACCTTTGACGCCAACTTTGCCGTTGCGCAGTTCCAGATCACCGGTGCCACATTCCATCATGTGGGCAGCAATGCGGAACAGCTTTTCGCGCAAGGTCTTCACGCCGGAGACAATGGCGCCTGCCACCATCACCGTGTAACGGCTGCCGCCGGGGCCGGTGCCATTGAAACCGGCATCCGTGTCGGCATAGCCGACATGAACATCTGACGGCTCCAGCGTCAGGGCCTCAGACACGATCTGCGTCACCACCGTCTCCGGGCTGTTGCCCCAGAACGGCGCATTGAGTTTGACGAATGCCTTGCCGGTCGGATCGATACGCAGGGAAATGGCTTCCGGCGAGCTGGTCAGCGTAAAGCCCGGCTGCTCAGGCGCGTTCAGCGACCAGAACTCAGTCGAACTGAACACACTGCGCTCCTGGCAGGACACGATTCCAATGCCGATGTATCGACCTTCTTTGCGCGCCGCTGCTTGTTTTGCACGCCATCCCTCCATGTCGAACATGTCGAGTGTGGTCTTGAGCACCTCTTGATAATTGCCGATGTCATAGACGTTACCGCTGGGGATGACATAAGGGAATTCATCCGGCTGGATGAGGTTGCGTCGACGGAGCTCGACCCCGTCCATGCCGAGCTCCTTGGCTGCGGCATCAGCCATCCTTTCGATCACGAAGTTCGTCACTTCCGAACCAAAGCCGCGATAAGCACCCTGCTGGCACTTGTTACTGAGCACGGCGATGATGCGAGCCTGGACGCTGTTGATACGGTACGGGCCCACCACCTGCGAAAACGCATTACCGTGCGTGCCCAGGCCGTACTGCATGTATGCGCCGTAATCATCAATGACCTTGTAGCGCATCGACACCATGGTGCCATCGCGCATCATTGCCAGTTCGGCCTCATAGAACCGATCGGAGCCGTGGGCATCCCCGTTATTCATGTTGTCGAGGCGATCTTCCACATACTTGACCGGGCACCCTGCGATACGGGCCAGACCGGCTGTCAGTACGATGGCGCGATGCAAGAACAGCTTTGAGCCAAAGCTGCCACCGGCCAGCGTCGGCACGATGTTCAGGTGGGTCGCAGGGACATTCAGCGATGCCGCACACAGCCAACCGACATAGGTATACATCGACGTATTGCAGTGCACGGTGAATTTTCCGGTGCCTTCGTCGAACTCTGCCACTGCGCCGGCAGTTTCCATCGGCTGCGGGCCTGAGCGTCCCCAGCGCAGCTTACGCTTGATGATCAGGTCCGCACGCTTGAAATCGTCATCGACCGGGCCGAAGGTAAAGGTACGATCCGCTGCGACGTTGGTATCACCCAATTCGGGATGGAGCACGGCTGCGCCTTTGACATTCGGCATTGCCTCGATGTCATTGACGACGGGAAGCTCTTCATACTCGACATCGATGAGTTCAAGCGCGTCTTCAGCGATGTAACGGTTCTCTGCAATCACTGCAACCACGGCTTCGCCGACATGGCGCACTTTGTCGACAGCGATCGCATGCTGGACCACCGCCGGTGACGAGAAAGTCACCGTGGGGCCCGTCGTTTCTGCAAATTTCTTGCCGGTCACCACGGCAATCACACCGGGCAGTTTTTCCGCCTTGGAGATATCAATCGACTTGATGAGCGCATGCGCCAGCGGGCTGCGCATGATCGCTGCGTGTGCCATGCCGGGAACGGACACATCGTCCAGATACTTGCCCTTGCCAGTCAGCAGACGCGGATCTTCGATGCGCTTCATGCTCTTGCCGATCCAGCGCATTTCTTCCCGTGGCTCTTCGCGGCGACGCGACGGAGGAATTTCCAGATCAGGTACGTAACGCTTGTTCATGAATTATCTCCTCTCAGTTGCGCATCGACTCTGCGGCCGACATCACTGCATCAACGATGGTCTGGTAGCCCGTGCAGCGACACAGATTGCCCGAAATGGCTTCTGCCACTTGTTCACGTGTCGGATTCGGGTTGGAATCCAGTAGTTCTTTGGCCGTCATCAGCATGCCCGGCGTGCAAAATCCGCACTGTAAACCATGCTTTTCCCAGAAGGCTTGCTGTAGCGGGTGCATCTTTGCGATTGTGCCCAGACTCTCGACCGTATTGATCACTGCGCCATCAGCTTGCACGGCAAACGTCAGGCATGAGCGTGCCGTTTTGCCATCCAGCTCAATCGTGCATGTGCCGCACACCCCATGCTCGCAGCCGACGTGCGTGCCCGTCAGGTGAAGTTCATCGCGCAGGAAATCCGACAACAGCGTGCGCGACGAAACCGATTTCTTTACTTGTCGCCCATTGACCGTCAAGGCGATCTCAACCAAATTCTTGTCCATTCAATTCTCCCTGGCTTGATTCAATGAGCGACGGCAGCGACAGCTTGCTTGAGCGCGCGCGGCGTCAGGCTGCGGATAAGATCCTGTCGATAGACACGGTCATCACTCGTTTCTGCAGCGCTGAAAATCATCTTGATGGCCTCCTCTGACACTTCAGAGAACAGCGCGTCTGTCGGCGCCTGGCCAATCAGCTTCTTTTCTAGGGCGGGGAATCGCAGCGCCTTGTCAGACACACCGGCAAATGCCAGTGATGCAGCACTGATTTTTCCATTGGCCACAGCCACCGCCGACGCCACCAGGGCAATCGCATAGTCACCGTGGCGAACTGCCATTTCTTCGAACCCGTATCCGGATTTGGTCTGATTCACTGGTACGCGTACTTCGGCGAGCATTTCGTCCGCTCGAAGTGCAGTGGTATACATACCCTCGAAGAAGCTGGCCGCCGGTACGATGCGCTCCCCCTTCTTGCTGCGCAAGACCATCTGCGCGTCGAGTGCAAGCATCACGGCCGGCATTTCCGACGCCGGATCGGCATGGCTGAGGTTGCCGCACAGGGTGCCGCGATTGCGGATCGTCCCGTGGGCCACATGCTTGTAAGCCGCACTAATCAGCGGGAACTGCTTTGCAATGAGGGACGATTCCGCCAGGTCGCTGTGGCGCGCCAAGGCGCCTATGCGCAGCTCATTACCCTCGATGCGGTGATAGGCGAGATCCTTGAGGGCATTGATGTCAATAATCACCTCTGGACGCGCGATCCGCAGGTTCATCATCGGAACCAGGCTCTGTCCGCCTGCTATAAGTTTCGCTCGCTCGCCATGCTCGGCAAGCATGCCGAGCGCCTCATCGACCGTACGCGGCCGAAAGTAGGTAAATGATGCTGGCTTCATGGGTCTCCTCTGGTAGCCAAGGGTCAGATGTTGTCATTTACACCGTCGTCTGCGGGGCGGCCGGCGACGGTTGCGATTTATCGCTCGATAAATATTGCTTACAGCCTCTTGCTTTGTCAAGCAAAGAAATATAAATTTTTACCAGAGAACATGCGCGCAGGTGATATCACCCGACTCCAAGTATCATTTGATAATCAGTATAGATAATTATTCATTTGACATGCTAACTACAGCCTCAATAGACGGCCTCCCCGCAAACGTCGATGCATTGATTGCCGCACTGGCTGAGCAGAGTTATGTCTGTGACCGCCGGCTCGCCACCGCCCTGTTCCTGGCGCTCAAGCTGCAACGACCACTCTTCCTCGAAGGCGAACCCGGCATAGGCAAGACCGAGCTCGCCAAGGCACTTTCGGCAGCACTTGACACACCGCTGTTCCGCATCCAGTGCTACGAAGGCCTGGACCTTGCCCAAGCCGCTTATGAATGGAATGTCAAACGGCAGATGCTGTCGATACGCCTTGCCGAGGCCGGCGGTAAAGCCCAATCGGAATCACTGGAATCCCTGTCTAAAGATCTTTTCGATCGCAGCATGCTGATTGAGCGCCCCCTGCTGCAAGCACTCACGCAACCCAAATCACCGGTGCTATTGATCGATGAGCTTGACCGCGCAGATGAGCCTTTCGATGCCTTCCTGCTGGAATTCCTGGCGGAGAATCAACTGTCCATCCCTGAAATTGGCGTCATTCGCGCCTCTGCGCCACCCATTTGCATCATCACCAGCAACCGGACCCGCGAGATTCATGATGCGCTGAAACGTCGCTGCCTGTATCACTGGCTCGACTTCCCAACCCTAGAACGCGAGATGGATATCGTCCGCCGCAAAGCGAATGGCGCATCCGAGAGCCTCTTCCGCCAGACAGTCAGTTTTGTACAGCGGATGAGAAAGCTGAATCTGGTCAAAGTCCCGGGCGTCGCCGAAACCATCGACTGGACCAATGCCCTAGCCTTGCTCAACACCCTCCATCTGGAGCCGGGTGTGGTGCAAGAAACGCTGGGCCTACTGCTCAAGCACCACGATGACCTGCAACATTTTGGTCTCGCTGACACTATGGCAGTGCTCGATGAACTCATCGCCAAGGGACTCGTACCTGCTCCGCATTCCGGCTTGAGTGCCGACATGGCCGCTTCCAATTGATTTCCCAAAATCTCATCCAGTTCAGCCGCCTGCTTCGACGATGCGGCATCGCGGTGACGCCGGAAAGAACCTTGCGTGCGCTGCATTCACTCGACCTGATCGGCATCGAATCGCGTCAGGATGTGCACAGCGCACTGAGTGCCACCATGCTCTCGACGCATGAGCAACAGGACCTGTTCGATCAGGCATTCAATATCTTTTGGTGCGATCCCAAACTGGCCGATCAACTGAACCTGATCACCTTGCCATCGATTCCGATGCGGGAAAAATCCCGCCCTCGCGACGTCCCCAACCGTCTTGCGGAGGCACTGCGAACAACCAGGCGCACCCCAGACGCACCACCGCCGACTGAACGACGCGAACTCGATTTTCACCTCACGGCGTCAGAGCGGGAAAAGCTGCAGCACGCCGATTTCGAGACTATGACCAGTCGCGAATTTGAACTCGCCAAACGGCTGGCAACCGAATTGCCGATACCGGTCCCACCGATCCTGCAACGACGCTTTGAGCGCGGCACGGGCCAGGACATTGACCTGCGCCGAACCATGCGGCTCATGATGCGCGAGCCGGACTTGCTGGTGCCTGCTTATCGCCGACGCAAGGAGATCCTGCCCAACATCGTGGTGCTGCTGGATATCTCCGGCTCCATGGATCGTTACTCCCGTTTGTTCCTTCATTACCTGCACGGCCTGACGCGCCGCCACGTCCGGGTGAACACCTTCACCTTCGGTACTCGCCTGTCCCAGATTACCGATTGCCTGCGGCACAAAGATCCGGACCAAGCCCTGCAAATGATCGATGACCGGGTGAGTGACTGGAAAGGCGGCACCCGCATGAGCGCCTGCATTGATGAATTTACCCGCCACTGGGGACGGCGCGCATTGAACTCGAATGCGGCATTACTGATCGTCACCGATGGGCTGGATAGCGATGCGAGTGAGGAGAGAAAATCTACATTCATGGCCCTGCGCCGCATGGCACACCGAATTGTCTGGCTGAACCCCCTGCTTCGCTACGAAGATTTTCAACCTCGGGCGGCTGGAATCCGCGACCTGCTCACCATCTCGGACTGGTTCTTGCCTATGCACAATCTGGAGAGCCTGGCCGACCTGCCGCGTGCACTGCGCACACCCATAAAACAAATCTCGGGATCCTTTTCAGGCCTGACCCGATCGCGGGCATAGCGGGCTTCATTCCGTCTTTTATTTTTTAACCACTCTTACACAAAAAAATGCAGATCACTATTGAAAAACATTTTCCTGTCGCTTCCACCCCAGAGGCATGCTGGCACATTCTTTCCGACATCAATGCCCTGACGTCCTGCATGCCCGGCGCGGAATTGACGGGCACAATTGACGAGCGAAATTTCAAAGGGCAGGTGCGCGTGAAAGTCGGCCCGGCGATCGCGGCCTTTGCAGGCACGATCGAATTGCAAGAGGTCGATGTCAACGCAAAGCGGATCGCCATCCTCGGCAGAGGCGCCGACCGGGGCGGATCGTCGGCCTCGATGCATTTGACCGCGACCATCTCCAAAACAGAGGCCGGCGCCTCGGAGCTTCACGGGATCGCCGAGGTGACTGTGAATGGAAAATTCGCACAATTAGGCGGCCGCATGATGAATTCGGTGGCCGACATGATTCTTGCGCAATTCGCAGAGAATTTTGCCGCGATGGCGAGTTCGGCTGAAGTCAGCCCGGCATCTTCATCAGACTCGGTCAAACCATCGACTGCACCGCAAACGACAGCACCGAAGGAACTTAACGGACTGTCCATTCTGTGGACGTTGATCAAGCAAATGGTGGGCCGCCTTTTCGGCAAGCATGCTTGATTCAACAGTGCGCAAGGGGGTGTGCGCCGCGACGGCGTCCCCTTTCAATCTCGACTGAAATTCACTAGGCCCACACCAATGACCACGAGGAAGACACCTGCCACGCGACCCAGCGTCAATCGGTGCACAACCAGGTTTCCGAGACCCATCTGGTCCAACACCATAGACGACATCAGTTGTCCGGCAATGACCAGCGACAGCAAGACCGTCAACCCCAGCCGGGGCGCCAGAAATGTCAGCCCAAAGAGAAACATCGCGCCCAAAGGACCGCCGCAAAACTCCCAGAACGAAGGCTTGCCAAGGCGACTCAATGCGACCGCCGCCCCACCCTGCAAAAGGACTGCACACAAGAGAACGGCCGTACCAGTACCAAAGGAAATCAGGGCGGCCACCGCCGTGGATGCATCCAACGAATTGCGCAAGCTGGCATTGATCGCTGCCTGCAACGGCAAGATCATTCCCAACATCAGCGCCATACAGATCAACAAGAGTTGCGGCACAAATTTTCCTGACTGACTAGTTAGTAGAAGCCATGCCAGAAATTCCAAGAAATTTCTTTCACATCTGAAATTCAGCAGGCACCGGATAAAAAGCCATCGACAATTCGTCCTTCGCTTATTATTTGATCATTTAATCCCTGATCAGTTGTTTTGTCAATTGATCACAAATCATCCACGAATATGTCGACGACACCCGCACGCAAAGCATCACCCAGCCCACGCGTCAAACCCGTTGAAGCCAACAAGCCCTCTCGGCAGCGGTTGACGCCGGAGGAACGGGAACACGACATCATTCAACGCGCCGTGTCCGTGCTCGCTCGACACGGGTTCGAAGTCAGCACGCGCGATCTGGCGAAAGAACTGGGGATCACCCAGCCCTTGCTCTATCGCTACTTCCCGAACAAGGAAGCCCTGGTTGACCGGGTCTACGAGGAAGTTTTCGTTCGCCGATGGAATCCCGAATGGGAAGAATGGCTGAGCGACCGCTCAACTCCTCTCAGGGAAAGACTGTGCCGCTACCTGAAAGACTATGCGCGCTTCATTCTTCGCAACGAATGGATCCGCATCTTCATCTATGCGGGTCTGTCGCGGGGCGGCATCAACCAGAAATATCTGGCCCGTCTTCGTGAGCGCCACTTTGCCGTCATCGCCCGCGAACTGCGCCATGAATACGACATCCCCGATCCGCGCAACGAAATCGAGGAAGAAGATGAAATCGAACTGGTGTGGGCAACACATTCCAGTGTTTTCTACCTCGGCGTGCGCAAGTGGATTTACGAACAGCCCATCCCCAAGAACATCGACCATGTCATCGAAATGCGGGTCGACGCCTTCCTGCAAGGCGTACCGACCGTCCTGAGATCCACACGCGCAATCTGATCACCTGATAACACTTGTGTGAGTGCTCAATCTCGACTATTATTTTATCAATCGATAATTAAAGTGAGTCTTGGAGACATCCATGCCGATAAGTAAGCTCGCCCACTATTCCGTACGCAGTACTGACATCGAAGCGTCCCGACGCTTCTTCATCGACATCCTGGGATTCAGAGAAGGATTCCGGCCTGCATTCAAATTCCCGGGAGTCTGGCTATACCTGGGTGAAGACGAATCTGAATTTGGGGTGATCCATCTTATCGGCATCGATCGCAACGACCCCGCCGGCCTAGTCGAATACCTCGGTGACAAAGACGAAACAGCCCTGCACGGCAGTGGCGCCGTTGATCACGTGGCCTTCCTGGCCACCGGGCTCACCGAGATGCTTGCGAAGTTCAACGCCCATGGCATCGCTTATCGGGAACGCACGGTGCCGGACCTCGGCCTGCATCAGGTTTTTATGGAAGACCCGTCCGGGGTCACCCTCGAACTCAACTTTCCTGCCGCAGAAGCGCTTGCGCTGAAAAAGCCGTAAGCATCTTCATTCTTCAATATACACATTACATATCGGGAGGAACCATATGCGCAAGGCTATTGTTATCGGCGGCTCCATGGGCGGCCTGTTCGCAGCCAACCTGTTGATACGGGCTGGATGGGATGTGAACGTGTATGAGCGCGTGGGCGATGAGCTCGAAGGCCGCGGCGCCGGCATCGTCACTCACCCGACCTTGCTGGATGCACTTGAACTGGCCGGGATCAAGATCGACGATACCATTGGCGTGAAGGTGAAAGAGCGGGTCACACTGGCGCGCGATGGCAGCGTTGCCGGTCGCCGTGAACTTCCTCAGATCCTCACAGCATGGGCACGCCTGTACCATGCATTGAAGTCCGCCTTCCCTAAAGATCGCTACCACAGCGGCTATCAGGTTTCTTCAGTAGAGCAAGACAATGCTAGCGTCACTGCGGTGTTTGCCAATGGCGAGCGCATCCAGGGCGACATGCTGATCGGCGCTGACGGTATTCGATCCACCATTCGCGGGATTTATTCCCCAGAAACCAAGCCACTATATGCAGGTTATGTCGCCTGGCGCGGGTTGGTGGAAGAAGCCGTGCTCAGCGAGCGCACGAAAAAGGAGCTCTTCCCTTACTTCGCTTTCGGTCTGCCGCCCCATGAGCAAATGATTGCTTACCCGGTCGCCGGTAAGAACAATGCGACCGAGCCAGGCAAACGCCGGTTCAATTTCGTCTGGTATCGACCTGCCGATGAAGCCACCACCTTGCGCGACATGATTACGGATGCGAGTGGAAAAGTCTGGCTCGATGGCATTCCGCCCCCGCTGATTCGTCCTGAAATTGTCGCCGACGCCCGACAGGCCGCACACGATGTGCTTGCCCCCCAATTTGCCGAAGTGGTCGAAAAGACGGAAAACCTTTTCTTCCAACCCATTTTTGATGTGGTCAGTAAAAAGATTGCCTTTGACCGGGTTGTGCTCCTCGGTGATGCCGCATTTGTCGCACGCCCGCACTGCGGCATGGGCGTCGCCAAAGCCGGCGACGATGCGCGCACCTTGCTGGAATGCCTTGCCAACGAGGCCGACATTCCGGTTGCACTCAAAAAATACGACCAGCGCCGCGTTGAATTCGGCACCTTCATCGTCGACCATGCCAGAGCCCTTGGCGCCTATATGCAAGCGCAACTTCGTACGCCGGAAGAGCGCGAGCATGCCGAAATGTACCGGAGCGTTGAAGCGATCATGCGCGAGACCGCAGTCGCACCCGCAAGCCACTGATACTACCCGCCATCATGAAGAGCAGCTTCACGATGCGCTTTCTGGCGCTGCCCAATACAGTTAATTTCGGCGGAAAGGTCCATGGCGGCACGGTCATGTCATGGATCGATCAGGCGGCTTATGCTTGCGCGACGGCCTACTCAAGCCGTTACTGTGTCACAGCCTTTGTCGGGGGAATCAAGTTTGTCCGCCCGATAAAAATTGGCTCAGTGGTCGAAGTGGATGCAAAAGTCGCCTATACCGGAAGGTCATCAATGAATATCGCCGTCAAAGTCCGGTCCGGTGACTTGAAGGATGATTTTACTCAGACCACAACTGAATGTGCCGTCGTCATGGTGGCAGTAGATGAGCACGGAAAATCCGTGGAAATTCCACCACTGGCCATCCATGATGCAGACGCGCAGCTACTGGCAGAAGAAACCCGCAAGCGCCTACAGTCAGCCAATGTCTAATTCAGAGTGATGACATTTAGATGAGTAAGTCCAGCGAACACACAGAAATCCAGGACCAGTTTCGTAAAGCCGCACTCGAGTATCACGAATTCCCCATCCCCGGCAAAATCAGCGTCACCCCCACCAAACAACTGACCAACCAGCGCGACCTCGCGCTCGCGTATTCGCCGGGTGTGGCTGCGGCTTGCGAGGAAATCGCCGCCGAGCCGTCGAACGCCTACCGCTACACCGCGCGCGGCAACCTCGTCGCCGTCATCACCAACGGCACTGCGGTGCTTGGCCTCGGCAACATCGGCCCGCTGGCGGCGAAGCCGGTTATGGAAGGCAAGGGCGTGCTGTTCAAGAAATTTGCCGGCATCGACGTGTTCGATATCGAGGTCAACGAGACCGACCCCGACAAGCTGTGCGACATCATCGCCGCGCTCGAGCCGACCTTTGGCGGCGTGAACCTCGAGGACATCAAGGCACCCGAGTGCTTCTACATCGAGCGCAAGCTGCGCGACCGGATGAAGATCCCGGTCTTCCATGATGACCAGCACGGTACCGCGATCATCGTCGGCGCGGCGATCCTGAACGGCCTGAAGGTCGTCGGCAAGGACATCAGGCAATGCAAGCTGGTCGTGTCCGGCGCGGCCGCTGCGGCGCTGGCCTGCCTGGACCTGATCGTCGACCTCGGCTTCCCGATCGAGAAGATCATCGTCACCGACCTCGCCGGCGTGGTCTACAAGGGCCGTACCGAGCTGATGGACCCGGACAAGGAACGCTTCGCACAGGACATCAAGGAGCGCACGCTGGCGGAAGTGATCCCCGGCGCCGATATTTTCCTCGGCCTGTCGGCCGGCGGCGTGCTGAAGCCGGAGATGGTGAAGGCGATGGCGCCGCGTCCGCTGGTGCTGGCGCTGGCGAACCCGACGCCGGAAATCCTGCCGGAAGAAGTGCGCGCGGTGCGCGACGACGCCGTGATCGCGACCGGCCGTTCGGACTATCCGAACCAGGTCAACAACGTACTGTGCTTCCCGTACATTTTCCGCGGCGCGCTCGATTGCGGCGCGACCACGATCACGCGCAGCATGGAGATCGCGACCGTGCATGCGATCGCCGAACTCGCGCAGGCCGAGCAGTCCGATGTCGTGGCAACCACCTACGGCGTGACCAATCTGTCATTCGGTCCCGACTATCTGATCCCGAAGCCGTTCGACCCGCGCCTGATGCTGAAGATTGCGCCGGCCGTTGCGCTGGCCGCTGAAAAGTCCGGCGTCGCGCAGCGTCCTATCCAGGATATGGCGACGTACATGGAGAAGCTGCAGCAATTCGTCTACCACAGCGGCAGCTTCATGCGGCCGGTGTTCGCGATTGCGAAGAAAGCCCCGGCGGCGAAGAAGCGCATCGTCTTTGCCGAAGGCGAAGAAGAGCGCGTGCTGCGTGCAGTGCAGGTGGTGATCGACGAAGGGCTGGCCAAGCCGACCCTGATCGGCCGCCCCGCAGTGCTGGCGCAGCGTATCCAGCGCTATGGCCTGCGCATTCGCCCGGAAATCGATTTCGACATCATCAACCCCGAGCGCGACGAGCGCTATCGCTCGTATTGGGAAACCTTCCTGGCGATGGGGCGCCGCAAGGGCGTGACCGAGCAGTGGGCGAAGCTGGAAATGCGTCGTCGTCACACGCTGATCGGCGCGATGGCGATCTACAAGGGCGACGCCGACGGCCTGATCTGCGGCACCTATGGCAATACCGACCTGCATCTGCACTATGTTGACATGGTGCTGGGCAAGCGCGCCGGCGTGAATACCTATGCGGCGATGAATGCACTGGTGCTGCAGGACCGGCAGGTGGCGCTGGTCGACACGCACGTGAATGAAAACCCGACTGCCGAGCAGCTGGCCGAGATCACGATCCTGGCCGCCGAAGAAATGAAGCGCTTCGGCCTGCATCCGCGCGCGGCGCTGCTGTCGCATTCGAACTTCGGCACCAGCAACAGCGAGTCGGCCGTCAAGATGCGATCGGCACTGGCCATCATTCGCGAGCGCGCGCCGGACCTCGAGGTCGACGGCGAAATGCACGGCGACACCGCGCTCGACGCGCACCTGCTAAAGAGCACGATGCCCGACACGATGCTGAAGGGCGACGCCAATCTGCTGGTGATGCCCAACATCGACGCCGCCAACATCGCGTACAACCTGCTGAAAGTGGCGGCCGGCAACGGCGTTGCAATCGGGCCGATCCTGCTCGGCTGCTCGCGTCCGGTGCATATCCTGACCCCGTCGGCGACAGTGCGCCGCATCGTCAACATGACGGCGCTGGCGGTGGTCGATGTGGTGCAACGTCCAAAATAACAATACAACATTAGCAAAGAGGCTGTATTGATACGATTAAGCGATACCTTGAAAATAGCGTTCAATCGGTACGGCGCGAAAAATACCTCTCCACGCCAAATTTTCAGCTCCGTACCATCGCAAAAAAGTCAGGAGGTTCTGAGACGAAACCGGGTTTGAGACAGTTTTTAGGGGTTGGTGCCCATGGGTCAGTCAGGAGCCCATAGCAAAAAGCCCCGCATGATGCGGGGCTCTGAGCTCCTAAAAACTCGTGTGAGCGAGTTAGAGGGATTTGTTTTGGCGGAGACCGAGGGATTCGAACCCTCGATACAGGTTTAAGCCCGTATGCTTCCTTAGCAGGGAAGTGCCTTCGACCACTCGGCCAGGTCTCCACTTGCGCAAACCGCAGCCTAAGCCACGG
>JACCEA012384110.1_pt1 | contig 24048 bp, 24 predicted proteins | sample 7449851 | NCBI WGS metagenome assembly JACCEA01 (sample SAMN15323453, study PRJNA562643) | freshwater metagenome | isolation source: river surface water | place: USA:Blue River Watershed | collected 2017-08-18 | reverse complement strand
TGGCTTAACTGACTGGCATTGGCCTTCGGGCCGTTTTTTTGTCTTCTGGGTTTTGCGTTGCGGGTGTTTACCGCCTTGACACTGCGGCCAGCCGGCCAGCCTCATCACTCGCTTCGCTCGCCAAATCGGCTGGTCCGGCTGACCGCAGCGCCAAAGCTGCATTCTGGGCAATCGCATTCATACAGACGGTGGCCATCGCATGGCGGCATGCAACACACGCAGCACTCGAATTTGGTCATTCACAACGGTGTAAACCAATATGTAATTGGGATGCACCACCCACTCGCGAGTACCTTTGACCCGGCCCAACCGCCCCAAACCGGGATGGTCCAACAGCAAGCTGGCTTGCTGTGAAAACAGCTCATCCATGGCCAAAGCAGCGAACGGATTGTCGGCCTCGATGTGGTCGTAAATGCTCTCCCGGTCCTCAATGGACTCGAGGGTCCAGAGCAAGTCCATCAGCCAGCCGAATCAAGCTTGCTGCGTGTCGCGGCGCGACGGGCGGAGAACTTGGCTTCCACATCGGCTGCGGCAACCAAATTTCCGGCATTGGCCGAATCCATCCCCGCTTGAACTTGCTGCCGAAACCATGCGTCGTGGTCAGCGGCGCTTTGCTGCTGCTGGACGAACTCCCGCATGAAATCGCGCAACAACTGTGCACCGCTGCGGTCCCGCCCTTTCGCCGCCAAAGTGAATTGCTCTTTCAGGGACTCTTCAACCCGAAAGGTAAACGTAGCGTCACTCATGAACACCCCTCATGTGTTACAAATAAAGTGCATGGTAGCACTTCGAATAGAAATCGAGGCGAATTTTTGCGAAGTGCAGCCGAACCTGAACTACGCCCGAGCGTCTGTCAATGGAAAAGGTGGAAGACGCGCCATTCAGCCCGCTGGACCGCATCGGCCAGCTGACCATGCGCAACCTCGACATCACCGACACCCGCGCCAAGCTGGGCATTGACGCCCACGCAGGTTTGTTGTCGGTGGGCGAAGGTCCGCACATCTACAAGCTGGATGGCAACGGCAAGAAGTAATTTTTGTCGCTTCAAATGAAAAACGGCCTTTGGGCCGTTTTTTGTTGTCCTCTGGTTTTTTGACTTGTGGGTGTTTGCCGCCTTGGCACGGGTGCCTACCGGCTCACCTCATAACTCGCTTCGCTCGCCAAATCGGCGAGTCCGGCAGGCACCCGCACCAAGGCTGCGTCCGTCAAAGCAGGGAAAGTCTTTGACCCACCAGCAACGCAGCACTGGGTATTGGCCTGAGCGGATCGGCCGATTTGGCGAGCGAAGCGAGTTATGAGGCCGACCGCTCAGGCCAATACCCAGGGCGGAACACAGGTGCTACAAACCACAGCGAACAGTAAGGCTCAAATCACCACAGGCTCAGGCTCCAACCGAATCCCAAACCGCTCGTACACACTGGTCTGAATCGCCTTGGCGAGCGTCATCACCTCACCCCCCGTGCAAGGGTGCTCGGCAGTGCCCCGATTGACCAGCACCAGCGCCTGTTTTTCATACACCCCAGCGTGGCCCACCGTCTTGCCTTTCCAGCCGCAGGCATCGATCATCCAGCCCGCCGCCAGCTTGATGGTGCCATCCGGCATGGGGTAATGCACCACCTTGGGGTCGCGGGCGATGATGTCGGCGCATTGCTCCGGCGTCACGGTGGGGTTCTTGAAAAAGCTGCCCGCGTTGCCGATCACCGCCGGATCGGGCAGTTTGGCGCGGCGGATCGCACACACCCAGTCAAAAATCTGGCGGGCATCGGGCTCGAGGATGCCGGTCTCGGCCATCTTGCGTTCCAGGTCCAGATAGCCCAGCTCGGGCTTCCAGCGCTTGGGCAGTGCAAAACGCACCCGCAAGATGACGGCCCGACCCGCCAGGCCCAAGCCTTCGGAGCCGCCCGATGCGTGTTTGAACACCGAATCGCGGTAGCTGAAGCCGCACTGCGCGGCGTTCAGGCTGAACAGCTCGCCCGTGAAGAGGTCCATGGCGTCGAGCGAATCGAAGCGGTCCTGCAGCTCCACGCCATAGGCACCAATATTTTGCACAGGCGATGCGCCCACGGTGCCGGGGATCAGGGCCATGTTTTCCAGGCCGGGGTAGCCCTGCGCCAGCGTCCAGTCCACCAGCGCGTGCCAGTCCACACCCGCACCCGCTTCGATGATCCAATGCTTGTCGGTCTCGTCAGCCAGGCGCAGGCCGGGCACCTCGACTTTGAGCACCAACCCCTTCACATCGCCGGTCAGCACCATGTTGCTGCCGCCACCCAGCACTTGCCGGGGCAAGGTGGCCAGCTCAGGGTCGGCCAACACGGCGCGCAAGTCGTCCTCTGAGCGCACCCGCACCAAAGCCTGGGCCTTGGCGGCGATGCCGAACGTGTTGTACGGCTGCAGGGGGACATTTTTCTCCAGGTTCATGGGAGAATTGTCGCATTCTCAACCTTTGATTTTTCCCACCATGCCCTCGTTTGATACCGTTTGCGAACCCAATATGGTCGAAGTGCGCAACGCCGTTGACACCTCTGCCAAAGAAATCGGCACCCGTTTTGACTTCAAAGGCACGTCGGCCGCCATCGAGCTCAAGGACAAAGAGATCACGATGTTCGGCGATGCCGAGTTTCAGCTCACACAAGTCGAAGACATCCTGCGCAACAAGCTGACCAAACGCAATGTGGATGTGCGTTTTCTGGACATTGGCAAGGTCGAAAAAATCGGCGGTGACAAGGTCAAGCAGGTCATCAAGGTCAAAAACGGCATTGAGACCGAAGACGCCAAGAAAATCACCAAAGTGATCAAGGAAAGCAAGCTCAAGGTGCAAGCGTCCATCCAGGGCGATGCGGTGCGTGTGACCGGTGCCAAACGCGACGACCTGCAAGCGGCCATGGCCTTGCTGCGCAAGGATATGACCGAGTTGCCGCTGAGCTTCGACAACTTCCGGGACTGATTCAGCCCACGCAAGCAGCGGGCGGCCGCGGCCGACAAGGCAAACCGCCCCGCAAGCCCTCAGCGCGCTTTGACTGCCGCCGTCACCACCACTTCGATCCGATAGTCCGGATTCGCCAGCGCCGCCTGCACGGTGGCGCGGGGTGGCGCAGTGCCCGCCACGACCCAGGCGTCCCACACCTCGTTCATGGCGGTGATGTCGGCGATGTCTTTCAGATAAATCTGCGTGCGCAAAATCCGGGTTTTGTCGCTGCCCGCCTCGGCCAGGCGCTGCTCGATCTGGCGCAACACGTCGGCGGTCTGGCTGCGAATGTCTTTGGCTTCGCACTCTGGCACCATGCCGGCCAAATAGACCACCCCGTTGAAGACAGCTGCCTCGCTGTAGCGGGCGGCCACATGCAGTCGTTGAATGTCCTGGCTCATGCTTTTTTCTTTCCCAGTTGGGATTCGGTGCCTGCCAACAGGCGGTTGATGTTCTCGCGGTGCCGCCACACCAGCAACAAAGCCATGATGGCCAGGCTCAACACCTCGGCCGCTGAAGCCTGCCAGGCAACGCCATCGCCAAACAGATAAAACACCGGCGCAAACACCGCGGCCACCATGGAGGCCAAAGACACGTAGCGGCTGAAGTAAACCACGATGGCAAAGGTCAATACCGTGGCCAGCGCCAGCAGACCGTTGACGCCGATGACCACACCCACCGCCGTGGCCACGCCTTTGCCGCCCGCAAAACCGAAAAACACCGGGTACAGGTGGCCCAAAAACGCAGCCAGGCCTGCCAGGGCCGCGACTTCAGGGCCCAATCCCTGCTCAGGCCCCCAGGCCAGCACCATCGCCACCGGCAGCCAGCCTTTGAGGGCATCCAGCAGCAAAGTCAGGATGGCCGCCTTCTTGCTGCCCGAACGCAGCACATTGGTGGCGCCCGGGTTTTTGCTGCCGTAGCTGCGCGGGTCGTTCAGCCCCATCAGGCGGCTCACGATGACGGCAAAACTGAGCGAACCCAGCAAATAGCTGGCCAACACCACGGCCACCGGAATCAACACATCCATTGAAAGCTCCCTTGTTCTTGAATGGGCGTCATTCTGCCAGCGCGCAATGCACCGGCTTGGCGTCCAGCAGCTGCACGCAGACCTGCGGGTCGATGCCCACCAGATAACCGCGCCGGCCACCGTTGATGCAAATGCGCGGCAAAGCCAGGATGGTCTCTTCGATGAAGACCGGCATGGCGCGGCGCGTGGCAAAGGGCGAGGTGCCGCCCACCAGGTAACCGCTGTGACGATTGGCCACCTCGGGGGCGCAAGGCTCGACCGACTTCAAACCGATCTGCCGCGCCAGGTTTTTGGTGGACACCTTGCGGTTGCCATGCATCAGCACCACCAGCGGCTTGGCATCCTGGTCCTGCATGATCAGGGTTTTGACCACCGCAAACGGGTCCATGCCCAGCACCTGCGCACTGTGCTGGGCGCCACCGTGCTCCAGGTACTCGTAGGGGTGTTCGGTGAAACTCACCCCGTGCTGGCGCAAGAACGCCGTGGCCGGGGTTTCGCTGACTTTGTCTTTCTTGGCCATGGGCCAGGATCACAGGGCCGGGTCGCGCATTTCCCAGCGGATGTCGTCAATCGCCTTGAGCACCTCGGGCGAGAGCTGGGTGCTCCAGGCGGCCAGGTCTTCGTTCAGTTGCGCCAGCGAGGTCACACCGATGATGGTGCTGGCCACGCTCCAGCGGTGGTAGCAAAAAGCCAAGGCCATCTGGGTGGGCGTCATGCCGTTGTCACGCGCCAGCTGGTTGTAGCGGCGGGCGGCCACCAAGGCCTCGGGGCGGCCCCAGCGTTGCTTGCGCATCGAGTCGTAGCGGGCAATGCGGCCACCGTCGGGCACCAGCGGGCCTTTCAGGTCGTCGTTGTCGTATTTGCCGGTCAACAAACCAAAGCCCAGCGGCGAGTAGGCCAGCATGGACACATTCAGACGGTAGCAGGTCTCGTCCAGCCCGTTGTCATAGGTGCGGCTAACCAGGCAGTAAGGGTTTTGCACCGTGGCCACGCGTGGCAGGCCATGCTGCTCGGCCAGACGCACAAATTCGTGCACGCCATAAGGCGTTTCGTTCGACAAGCCGATGTGGCGCACCTTGCCGGCCTTGACCAATTTGGCCAGGGCTTCGAGCTGCTCGTGGATCGAGGTGACCGATTTGTCCTTGGCCGGGTCAAAGTAGGTCATGCCAAACACCGGCACATGCCGCTCGGGCCAATGGATCTGGTACAGGTCGATCACATCGGTTTGCAGGCGGCGCAGGCTGCCGTCGCAGGCGTTCAGGATGTCTTGTCCGGTCATGCCCGAGCCTTCGCGAATCCAGGGCATGCCGCGCGAGGGGCCCGCCACCTTGGTGGCCAGCACCAGTTTTTCGCGGGCGCCGGGGTGCTTGGCGAACCAGTTGCCGATGAAGGTTTCGGTCGCGCCGCAAGTCTCTGCCGACGCAGGCACGGCGTACATCTCGGCCGTGTCGATGAAATTGATACCGGCTTCAAGCGAGCGGTCCAGGATGGCGTGTGCATCGGTCTCATTGACCTGCTGGCCAAAGGTCATGGTGCCCAGGCAAATGGGGGTGACGTGCAGGTCGGACTGACCCAGTTGAACGCGTTTCATGGTGTTTCCTGTCGGTATGGCAATGGGGTAAAAAATGGTGTGGTCAAGCCCTGCGGGGGTTGACCGTGTTCGGGCTTATTTTGTCACGGGCGCGCTCAAGCCTTTGTCGCCGAAGCTCTCGCCTCCTCTTGCAGGCGCAGTACGCGCCGCTGCACCTTGCCGGTGGTGGTCATGGGCAGCTGGTCGATGAACTCGATCTCCTTAGGGTATTCATATGGCGCCAGCAAGCCGCGCACATGGGCTTGCAACTGGGTGCGCACGGCGTCGTCAAAAGCGCTTTGCCCTGGTCCTGCGGGCCTGCGGCTGAGCCAATCGGGCGACAGGACCACATAGGCCTTGACCAGCGCTCCCCTGTCTTGGTCGGGCTTGGGCACCACGGCGGCATTGGCCACGGCGGGGTGCTTGACCAAACAGTTTTCAATCTCGCCCGGACCAATGCGGTAGCCCGCCGCCTTGAACATGTCGTCGGTGCGGCCCTGGTACCAGAGGTAGCCATCCTCGTCCGCCACCGCCATGTCACCGGTGCGGCACCAGTCGCCGGTGTATTTGGCCTGGGTGGCCGGGTCGTTGTTCCAATAGCCCAGAAAGAACACCGGGTCCGGGTGGCCGTGCACATCGAATCGGTTCACGGCCACTTCGCCCGGCGTGCCTGCGGGACAGACGCAACCTGCCTCGTCAATGACCGCCACCTGGTGCCCCGGGTAGCCCTTGCCCATGCTGCCGGGTTTGGCGGGCCACAGGCGGGTGCAGTTGCCCACCACGTAATTGATCTCGGTCTGACCAAACATCTCGTTCACTGTCACGCCCATCTGCTGCTGGACATACGCAAACACCGCGTCACCCACCGCCTCGCCCGCACTCATCATGGCTTGCAGCTTGAGCTTGTAACGGGCCTTCACGTCGGGCACGGCTTTCATCATGGCTTTGAGCGCCGTGGGGAACAAAAAGGTGTGCGTCACGCCGTGGCTTTGCAAAATCTCAAACGCCGCCTCGGGCGAAAAGCGTCCATTGAAAGCCACAATCGGCCGCCCGAAATACAAGCTGGGCAGCAAAGCGTCCATCAGACCGCCCGTCCAGGCCCAATCGGCGGGCGACCAGAACACCGCTTTGGATGGACGGCTGGCATCAAACGGGTCAAAGCCAAACCAGTTTTGGCTGCACACAAAACCCGTCAGATTGCCGATCAGCGCCCGGTGCGGGATGAGTGCGCCCTTGGGGTTGCCGGTGGTGCCGCTGGTGTAGATCAGCACCGCAGGGTCTTCGGCCAGCGTCGACACCGACTTGAACGTCGCGGCCTGGCTGGCCACCGCTTGCGCGTAGTCCAGGTCGGCCAGCGCCCCGGCTTCCCCCACCCCGATCAGGCTTTGCAAACCTGGGCAGTCGGGCCGGGCCTGCTGCAAGGCCTGCAGCGTGTATTCGTCGCACACGGCCACACGCGCCTGGCTGTCGTTGATGCGAAAAGACAGCGCCTCGGGGCCGAACAGCATGGACAGCGGCATGGCCACCGCCCCCATTTGCAACACCGCCATGTAGGCCACCGCCGTCTCAAAGCGCTGGGGCAACACGATCGCCACGCGATCCCCGCGCTGGACGCCCTGCTTTCGCAACACCCGGCTCAGGCGGTTGGCCGCGGTTTGCAGTTGGCCGAACGTCCAGCTCTTGCCCAAGCCCTGCCCGGCCACATGCTCGCGGATGGCCACGCGCCGGGCGTTGTCGGGCCGCGCGGCCCACTGCCCGCAACATGCCTGCGCCATGTTGAAGCGCTGGGGCACTTTCCAGCCAAAGCCTTGGTAAATGGCCTGGTATCGGTCGGTTGCGGGTCGGGTTGGACGGTCCTGGGTGCGACTGACGCTCATCGTGTGTCTCCTTATCATTCAAAGTATGTACCAAGTTCAACGCGAATCACACAGCCTCTGGGTGCCGCTGCGCGGCTGCCGTTACCACGTCCGTCAATGGGGTACGCCGAAACCCGGTGCGACCCCGCTGGTTCTGGCACACGGCTGGATGGACGTCGCCGCCTCGTGGCAATTCATGGTGGACGCTTTCAGCGAAGCCTTTGTGCAGCAGCGCCCCATCATCGCGATGGACTGGCGTGGCTACGGGCTGACCGAATCCCCGGCCACCGACAGTTACTGGTTTCCTGATTATTTGGGTGACCTGGACGCTTTGCTCGATCAGCTGTATCCCGACCAGGCCATCGACCTGGTCGGCCACAGCATGGGGGGCAATGTGGTCATGATGTACGCCGGCAGCCGGCCCGAGCGCATACGGCACCTGGTCAATCTGGAAGGCTTTGGCATGGCCGCCACCCGTCCAGCCCAGGCACCCACGCGCATGGCCCAGTGGCTGGATGAACTGAAGGCACAGCGTGTCGGCGACAACACCCTCAAAACCTACCCCGATGCCGCAGCCGTGGCGGCACGCCTGATCAAAACCAACCGCCGACTGGGTCAGGACAAAGCCGACTGGCTGGTGCAGCACTGGGCCAGACCCGGCACGGATGGTCAATGGCGCATCCTGGGCGATTCGGCGCACAAGGTCATCAATCCGTATCTGTTCCAAGTCGAAGAAGCGCGGGCCATGTACAGCCGCATCAGCGCCCCCGTGCTGGTGGTGGAGGCGTCCGACGACTCGCTCAGCCAGTGGTGGAAGGGCCAATACACCTTGGCCGAATTCCACGAGCGCATGAAGTCTGTGCCCCAGCTCGAAATGGCCCTCGTTCAGGATGCGGGTCACATGCTCCACCACGACCAGCCCCATGCCCTGGCAGCCTTGATCGAAAACCACCTCAAGCGCTGACGCCACCCCGGCGCAAGCCCGAGTAAGCGGGCACCGACACCCAGGTTTGCGCTCTGGACATCAAGACATCATTCGGTCCGTGTCGTGCACACGGAGTGCCCACTTGCGTCTGGGTCTTCAACACTGCGCCCCCGGGGGCTCAAAAAAGTTGAAAAAAGAGCGCACGACAAGCATCCATCCAAACGTCTGAAAATTTCTCTTTTGTAGTATTATAAAAAGCAGACTAGTACCAAAAAACTCAATGCATCGCTCGATGAAATCAACCGTTGCACACAGCAGGCTCGATTTACTCAAAGCCCTGGAACAACGCTACGCATCCAACGGGCCATTGAATTGGCAAAGTTTACGCGGGCGCTGGAAGCGCGCCGCCTGGTTCAGCGCCATCACATTCGCACGCCTGTTAAAACGTTTGATGGACATTCTAGGGGCAAGTACCGGTTTGTTGCTGCTGTCGCCATTGCTCGTTCTGGTGGCACTGGCCATCTGGCTGCATGACCGTGGACCGGTTTTCTTTGTGCAAAAGCGCGTGGGCCAATGGGGCCGTGAATTCGATTTCCCGAAATTTCGCTCCATGGTGAACAACGCGGAAGCACTGAAAGCACAGTTGATTGCACAAAATCACCACAAAGAAGGGGTCACCTTCAAGATCCAGCGTGACCCCCGCGTCACACCGATTGGGCGTTGGCTGCGCAAGACCAGCATCGACGAATTGCCCCAATTGTGGTCCGTCCTCAAAGGCGACATGTCGCTGGTTGGTCCCAGACCCCCCTTACCCAACGAAGTTCTGCAATACAAACTGAGCGATCGGCGGCGCCTGGACGTGAAACCTGGCCTGACCTGTTACTGGCAAGTGGAAGGCCGTGGTGACGTGCCTTTTGACCAGCAGGTGGCCATGGATATCCGCTATGTTGACAGCCAAAGCATCTGGCTGGACATCTGGCTGCTCGTCAAAACCATCCCGGCGGTCATCCAAGGCAAAGGAGCGTACTGATGCCCCCCGCACAGTCGCAGAGCGCTGTTCTGATCGCGGGCTCTGCCGCGGATGATTCTGCACGTTCACCGCAGCCCGAAGAGACACCACTGCATCTGACGCCCTTGTTGGGCAAAACACCGCTGGTTTTTGCCGTTCAAGCCCTGGTGGAGCTGGGGGTTAAACGCATTGTTTGTCTGGGATGGGATGAACCTGAGCGCTGTCAGGCCCAACTTCAAAGTGGTCAACAGTGGGGTTGCGACATTGAATGGCACTCCATTGCAGGTCCCGAGCACGCATTCCAACGCCTGGCTGACCTGGCACCCGACGATGGCCCATTTGTGTTGGCCACAACCTGCACCCTGATGCGCCCTGAGCTCAGCAAGGCCATGGCCGCAGGCACCTTGTTCGAGCCGGCCATGCCGGCACTGGCGACAGATCACAAAGCCCTGTGGAATTGGGCCTGGCTGGACCGTGGTCTGTGCCGCGTGTTGGGTGATCAACACCAATGGCGGGATTGGCCCACGGCCTTGGCCTCGGTGTGCACCGAAAGTCAAAGCGCACCCGCGCTGAGCCTGATGGACGGATCGGCCATTCTGGCGGCCATTGCGGTCCTGCTCAAGCGCGAATTTCCGGTGGTTCTGGATGCCAGCGAAGTGGAGCCCGGCATTTTTCTATCCCGCAATGTCGTCATCCACCCCACTGCGGAAATTCAGGCCCCTTTTTATGCGGGGCCGGACGTCGAAATTGAAAAATACTGCCGAATCGGTCCAGCCGTAGCGATCAGCAAACGCACACACATTGGCCAGCGTTGTCAAATCACGCACACACAAATCGGACCCGACAGCTGGATTGGCGAGTCTCTGGACATCCACGAGAGTGTCGTGTTCAGGGGGATCATCTGGAGCAGCAAACACCAGGCGCGCATGACCATTTTTGATGCCGTCATCCTGTCACAAGGCGTCGCGCCATGGAAATGGTCCACAGCCATGGCATCGCTGCTGGAGCGCTCGCTGGCCTTGCTCTTGTGGCTGCTCATGCTGCCTGTCTGGGTGCCCATGACGCTGTGGTCATGGGGGTCTGCTTCATTGCGAAAGCCGTTGGATCTGGTGCAGCCCGACATCAGCCACATGGCCATTCCCACCGTGACCTACACCTCCTGGTTGAACGCGCACCCGGGCACAAGAGGCTGGCAACATTTGGTGGGTTTCGTGCTGCCCAATCTGGGTGGAGTGCTGGCGGGTCGATGGTTCTTGCTGGGGGCCAGGCCAAGGTCACTGGAAGAATGGTCGCTGCTGCCTGCTTCCCATCAACGGTGGTTGGCTACCAAGCCATCCGGCTTGATTCAAGAGGAATGGCTGCTCAACATTCAAAAAACCGATGCCTTGCAAAGCATGGTGATCGAGCGCTACCAGGAGGTCCGCGCTCACAGTGTCATTTACAAGTTGGGGCTGCTGTGGCGATACCTGCGCGCATGCCTTTTACAACCACGTCCCGTCATGAATCAAGCAAGAAAGACTTTAAATGATCGAGTTGAGCCAAGTCCTCCATGAGCACGTCAACGAACTGACGCCCAAGGTCAAGTCGCTGGACGCCTCCAATGTGTCGGCGTTCAAGGACCTGATGCGTGAGCGTGTGAAAGACAAGCCTTCTCTGTTGTTGAACCTGGAGCATGTTGAATTTCTCGACAGCTCCGGACTCGGCGCCTTGATTTGGCTGCTGCGTGAAATCGAATCACAGGCAGGCCAAGTCAAGCTCTGCAGCCTGCAAAAACCGGTGCTGATGCTGCTGGAAGTGGTCAGGATGCACCGGGTGTTTGACATCTACAGCGACCCTCAACAGGCGATGACATCATGGGCCAAATGACACACCCTCTGCTCCATGTGGTGCGCACGCACGAGGCCAGCCAATGGCAACCCGAAATCGGCCTGGGCAGACTCGACCACGACGATGCGCTCATGGGTGAAATCGTCCAATTGCTTGCATCCGCCCTTTCACAGCGGCTGGACGCCATGCAAAGCAGTGCTTTGCGCCATGATTTCGAGAGTTTGCGGCAACACACGCATGCCCTACTGCCCAGTCTGAAAATTCTGGGATTCGATCAACAAGCCAGGGTTTTTGAGGCTTTCGAATCGGCCGTGGTCATGCAGGACGACATCGCTTGCAGGCGATGGAGTCCCATGGTTCAGCGCATGTGGCAAGACATCATTGAATCACTGAACGAATACCAGAAATCACAGAAACTCAAGTCGTGCGCATAGGCTTCATATCCGCCTTATACCCACCGATCACGATTGGTGGTGCTGAACTGATGACCGCTCAACTGGCAGAGGGCTTGCTTGCCCAAAACATGGACGTGTCCGTGTTGAGCTTGCAGTCGCCCAGCGACCCGGTAGCGGACAGCGGCAACATCCGGCGCATTCCCCTGAAAAACGTGCACTGGCCTTATGACCGCAACCAACCCTTGCCGTCCGCTCTTCAACGCCTGGTCTGGCATGTGGTGGACACGTCCAATCCCTGGATGCGGCAGCAGGTGGCGCAATGGGCAGCAGCGCAAAAACTGGATCTGATCAGTACCCACAACCTGCAGGGATTTTCCACCGGCATCTGGCCCACACTGAGCCGCCTGAACCTGCCGATCGTGCATATGCTTCATGACTTTTCGCTTTTGTGTCCACGCACAGTGCTGTTCAAAAATGGGCAAGTGTGTGGTCTGCAAGAGCGCCGCTGCAGAGAATGCCGCTGGCTGACCGCACCGCGTGCCCGCCACAGCGAATCGGTCAGCGCGGTGGTGGGGGTGAGCCAATTCATCTTGCAATTGCACCGTGAACACGGCCTGTTCAACCACATACCGGGGCAAGTCATTTACAACGCCTTGAGCGATGCACAACGGGCACAAACACCACCGCCTTTTCAAACCGGGAAACCGTTGCGGCTTGGTTTCTTGGGGCGGCTGGACAAGGCCAAAGGGCTGGATGTGCTGCTGCATGCCGCAGAACTACTGAGGCAAAAGTCCTTGCCTGTGCAATTGATCGTGGCAGGTCGTGGACAGCCCCACGACATCCAGCAATGGCAAGCCCAATACCCGGCCCTGGATATTCAATGGCGAGGGCACATCCCACCCAGCACCTTGTGGCCGGACATTGATGCACTGGTTTTTCCCAGCCACTCATTTGAAGCGCTGGGCAACGTCATACTGGAAGCCGCCGCAGCCGGACGAGCGAGCATCGCCAGTCGCCATGGCGGCTGTGTGGAATTGATCGACGAAGGACTCAGCGGCGCATTGTTTGAGCCTGGCAACGCAAGCGATCTGGCCCGCGTCATCCACGACCTTCACCAACACGCAGGACGCTGGGAAGAAATGGGCCGACAAGCCTACAAAAAATCGCGCAGCTTCACCACCCAACGCCGAATCCAGGCATTCGCCAACTTGTGCAAGGATGTTTTAGATGCCCACGGCCAACACCACTGACACCCCTGCTCTTGCCGCCAACAGGACCATGAAGGTCGCCATTGTTCACGATTGGCTGGTGATCTATGGCGGCGCCGAACGGGTGCTGGAACACATCATCGATCTGTATCCGCAAGCCGATCTGTTCTCGCTGATCGATTTTGTCAGCGAAGACCAGCGTCATTTCTTGCGCGGAAAAAAACCCACCACCAGCTTTTTGCAAAAAATACCCGGGGCCAGGCAACACTACCGAAAACTGTTGCCCCTGATGCCCTTGGCCATTGAGCAGCTGGACCTGAGCGGCTATGACCTGATCATTTCGAGCCACTACAGCGTGGCCAAGGGGGTGCTGACAGGCCCGAATCAGACCCATGTGTGTTACTGCCATTCCCCCATGCGCTACGCATGGGACCACTACCACGAGTATTTGCGTGAAATGAATCTGGAACGCGGCCTGAAATCCTGGTTTGCACGCTGGCAACTTCACCGCATTCGGGGCTGGGACATCCAAAGTGCCAACGGCGTCGACCAGTTCATGGCCAATTCACAATTTGTGGCCAAACGAATTGCCAAGTTCTACAGGCGCGAATCCACGGTGATCCCCCCACCTGTAGACACCGAATTGTTCAGGCTTGAAACGCAACGCGAAGACTACTACGTGTGTGCGGGGCGCTTTGTGCCTTTCAAACGCATCGACCTGGTGGCACAAGCCTTTGCCCACATGCCGGACAAACGGCTCGTGCTGATTGGCGATGGCCCGGAAATGGGCAAAATCAAAGCCAAAGCCGGCCCCAACTGCACCTTCACCGGCTTTTTGCCGCCTGACCAAGTCCGCGATCATTTGAGCAAAGCAAGAGCCTTCATTTTTCCCTCGGAAGAAGACTTTGGCATCGTGCCGGTCGAAGCGCAGGCGTGCGGTACACCGGTCATTGCTTACGGCCGCGGCGGGGCCCTGGAAACCGTGATGCCCTGGACAGCGCACGCGTCGGACAGCCAAGCGCCCACAGGTTTGTTCTTCCATGAACAAACCGCCCAAAGCCTGATCGAGGCCGTTTTGCAATTTGAAACCATCGCGGACCAACTCGACGCCGTGAAGATTTGTGCGCACGCACAGTCATTTTCCGTGGCGGCTTTCAAATCGAGCTTTGAGCGGACAGTCCAAGCGGCGCTGCAGCGCCACGCGCCTCATACCCACCAAGGCCACCTGGCCACTGCCGCACGATTCACCGCCTGAGAGACTGCCGCATGGCTTGCAAAATGCGCTCTGCGGTTTTTTGCCAGACAAACGTTCTGGCCCTGTCTCGACCCAGACGGGCCATCTTGAGGCGAAGCCCCTCGTCCTTCAGCAGTTCGCCCAAGGCTTGCGCCAGTGAAGCCGGGTCGTGCGGATCACAATAAAGCGCGGCATCAGCACAGACTTCCGGCATGGCCGAGGTCCTGGACACCACCACCGGACAGCCATGCCACATGGCCTCCAGGGGCGGCAATCCAAAGCCTTCATAAAACGAGGGGTACACCATCACGCTCGCCTGACGATACAGCGCCACCAATTCGGCATCGCTGACATAGCCCAAATGGTGAACACGTCGCGTGTCCAGCCGGGTTGCCTCAAACACACGGTCATTTCGAGTTCCCACAATGACGCACACGGGCGCAGCCTCGCCCATCATGTCCAGGGCCTTGACCACGGCAGAAAAGTTCTTGTTGGGGTTGTCACTGGAGACGGCCAGCACAAACGGGCAAGTGCCCAACCGATCAAACAGGCTGTGCAGACGGGGACTGGTGTCGGGCACGATGCGCCCCACATGGTCCGCCCCCAGATGGGCAACCGTCCATCGCTGCCCACCTGCGCCAAGATACCGGTGCAACTCGGCAGCAGAAAAATCCGAATTGGTCAGGATGCCTGAACTGAAACGGGCAGTCCACCAAAACAAAAGCCGGTACCAATAACGCAAGCCTGGCCTGAAATTCTGAGGAATGGCAAACGTCTGCGCATCGTGCAAAAAGGTCCATTGGCGGTGTTTGAACATGGGCCCTGTGTTGCACAGGTTCAGCAGGTATTGACCCGCCGTCAAACGGGGCAAATCCCATTGCTCCCATGCATGCCCCTGAAACAGGCCCGCTTGTCGCAAGCTCAGCTGCGGCCAGGGGTTGATGACGGTCTCCGGTGTTCCGGGTGCAACCAATGCAAAGCGAACCGGTGCCCCCCCACCGTGCCAATGGCCACTTGCATCCAGATGATGGTCCACCAAGGCCGTGATGACTTCACGGGCCACGCGTTCCACGCCCGTGATCGGCCGGGTCAAAAACCGGGCATTGATCCAGATGACCGATTCATGCCGTAACAATTCTGCGCCCATTTAGGATCTTTTTAATTTAAATGTGGATAATAAAGAATAAATTCATCATATCTAAATTGGGCTTGAATTCAAAGTGACAGAACCGCTATCGGCTGTGAGTGTTTTGATGGTGGACGATGACGCCGTCATGCGGCACTTGGTCAAAACATGGCTCCACGGGCATGCCCATTGCCAAGCCGTGAGCGACGCCAGTGAAGCCATGATGGCCCTGCAAGCGCGGGCGTGGGATGTCATTTTTGTCGACCTGAATTTGGGCAGCCAGCTGCCCGAGGGTGATGGGCTGAACCTGGTCGAAGCCGTCCACAGCCTGCAGCCACAGGCCTCGTGCGTGCTGATCACCGCGCACGGAAAACAGGAAGAATTTTCCAGCGCGGTCAATTTGGGGGTTGATCAAATCCTGATCAAACCCTTTCTCAAGGCCACCTTCTTTGGTACCTTGCAAAAACTGCAGGACATTCGGCAAACACGGCAAGCGCTGAAGGAAGCCCGATCCGTCCTGGAGCAGCAAAACGAAGAACTGCAGCGGCTGCGGTTGCATGAGCAAAAACTGGCTTCCCTGGCACAAAAGTACCTGCTCTTCACCCTTCCCCTGGAAGACATTCCTGGCTTGCAAATACACGGGGCAGCACAGGCACAGGAAGGCGCCAGCGGCGACTTGCTCGATGCCATCGCGACCCCCCGGGGTTTGTCCGTGGTCAGTGGCGATGTGATGGGCAAAGGACTGGGCGCGGCCATTGTTTCTGCCGGCATCAAAAACAGCCTCGCTCAATTGCGTCCCCTGCAAACACAAGCCGAACCGGCGCTGGTGCTGGCCAGCCTGCGAGACAAGATCGAGCCCATGCTGCGGGAAAGTGACAGCCTTTTGACATTGACCATCGCAGACATTGACACGCACAAAGGCCTGCTCGAAATCGTGGACTGCGGCGCGCCCCATGTTTTGCTGCAACGCGCCTGTGATGGCCACATTCTTTTCATCGCTGGGAGCATGATGCCTTTGGGCATTTGCAACGAACCGATCACCAGCCACAAACTGCCCTTGCTGGAAAACGACCGCTTGCTGCTCGTGTCAGACGGTATTCTGGATGCTTGGGGTCTGCCGTACAGCCACGAGGCCTATGGCCAGGTGGCTGCACTTTTAGCCCTGAACCAGCCCGGCTCAGAGAAAAATCTGGTGGACCATTTGATCCATCAGGAGTGCACCGAAACAGGCATTGCAGATGACCGCTCCTGCATGGCGGTGCGTTACACCGCCCGCACACCTGAGCTCAGGACTGTGCACATCCAGGAATTTCAGGCCCATCTGGACAGTCTGAGAAACATCAGAGACTGGGCACAGCAAACGATCCGGCATGACCTGTCAAAAGTCGCACACGGTGATCTGGAATTCTGGGTCCATCACATGACCTTGGGCTTGTCGGAGATGGCCAGCAACGTGATCGTGCACGCCTGCCATGGTCGGCACAGTCTGACGTGCATCCGCTTGTTGATGATCGTTGACCCTGAGGGCCTGTGGCTGGAATGGCACTACCAGGGCGAGCCATTCGTCCCATCCGAGCGCGAATCCAGATGGATGCCCACACCCGGCCTGATGGCGCAATCGGGCTATGGCATGCCCATCATTGATGAAGTATTTGACCATGTCCACTACTTCACCAGCATCCCGCACAGCCAGTCCATTCTCGCCTTCAAGACCTGGCCACGGTGACGCCATGAAACACCGTCCGTTCAACACGCCCGGCAGCGCCACATTCAACTGGCACCCCATTCATGGGCCTGATTTTATGCAGCAGAAATCTACACACCTTTATTCGTGCGGCACCGCCGTCGCCCGGTTGTGGCCTTTTTCGCGCACAGCCCAACGCCAGGGTCCATCCCGGCCCACGCCAAATCGCGCACCTGCACCGTGGACCGCCTGGCGGCAAGCCGCTGTGCTGGTTTGGCTTGTTTTGCTGAACACCGCGCTCGTGACGGCACAAGAGTACAAAGCACCGTCCATCACCGACCTTTACGGCACCCCCAAACAACAAAATACCACCACGACCACGGAGGCCCCCCAGGAATCGACCCCTCAGCGCCAGGAAAGACCCAACAGCCTTTACCCCAACTTGCGCGCGAACAATTTGTCGACCCGCGTCGTGGTTGAAACGCCCACTCAGGTGCGCCCGCCAGAAAAGGTCATTCCGGCCAAGCAGGAGATGTCCGATTTTGAAATCCTGGTTCAACAAAGCCTGGGCGTTGCGCTGCCCGTCTTTGCCGACAACCTGTTTCAAAGTCCCCAGGCATCGTTCAACATTGGCGACCAAGTCAATGTGCCATCGGACTTTGTGATCGGCCCTGGCGATGACATCATCGTGCGGGCATGGGGCTCCATCGAGTTGGAGTACGCCGTCACCGTCGACCGGCAAGGCCATGTCTTCATTCCCAAAGTCGGCAGCATCCCATTGGCGGGTCTGACCTACAAAGAGCTTCAACCTGTTTTGAAGCAGGCCATGGGACGCGTTTACAAAAGTTTTGACCTCTCGGTCACCATGGGCACCTTGCGCAGCATTCGGCTCTATGTGACGGGCTTCGCACGCAAGCCCGGCACCTACCAGGTCAACTCGCTGTCCAGCCTGATCAGTGCACTGTTCGTCACCGGAGGTGCTGCAGCCAATGGCAGTCTGCGCAACATTGAACTGCGCAGAGGCCAGCAACGCATCAGCCAACTGGACTTGTACGATTTTCTGCTGAACGGCAACCGCAGTGCGGACATGCGGCTGCAAAACGAAGACGTCATCCACATACCGCCCATGCAGGGACAGGTGGCCATTGCAGGCAGCATCCGCAACGCCGCCATTTACCAATTCAAATCGGGCATGACGCTGGCCGACTTGCTGCAAATCAGCGGCGGCACCACCTCTACGGCAGACGGCTTGCGCATCAAACTGGAACGGATCGCCAAGCCCGAAAATACCCCCCAAGGACAAACCACACCCACCGCCACACGCATCGTGGAGGAACTCGATTTTGGTCCTCAAGCCATGCAAACCGTCCTGCGTGACGGTGATCTCGTGGTGCTCGTGCCGATTTCTCCCCAATTCAATAACGCCGTCACCCTGAAAGGGCAAGTCGCTTTGCCTTTGCGCCATGCCTGGCGGCAAGGCCTGCGGGTCTCGGACATCATCCCGGACGTCAACGCGCTGATATCCCCCACCTACTGGATCGAGAAAAACAGCCAGAACAAGATCGCTTCTTTTTTGACCGATCCGGCCAACATCAAAATCCAGCCCACATTTCCCGAAATCAACTGGGAATACGCCGTGGTGGAGCGCGTGCTCAACCCTTCGCTGCAGGTCACTTTGATCCCGTTTGAGCTGGGCAAAGTCGTCTTCCATCGAGACCCGCAACACAACCTGCATTTGCAACCCGGTGACACCATCACCGTTTTTTCACGCAACGACTTCAGGGGCCCTCTGGAGCAACGTACACGCTTTGTCAAAATCGAAGGCGAAGTCATGCGCCCGGGCATGTACACCGTGCAGCCGGGCGACACCTTGCGCACCTTGTTTGAAAAAGCGGGCGGTTTGACACGACTGGGCTATCTTTATGGCACGCAACTGTTCAGGGAATCGGTCAGGCAACAACAGCAACGCCGCATGGACGACGCCATCAATGCGATGGAGCGTGACTTCGCCAAATTCCTGATCGAGCGCAGCCGTGAAACCGTGGCCAACGGCGAGTCGGAAACCATCACGGCAGAAAAAAATGCGGTCCAGTCGTTTCTCGACAACTTGCGCAAACTCAAGCCCGAAGGCCGCATGATTTTGGAGCTCGACAGCCAAACGCGCACGCCAGCGCAACTGCCGCCGCTTCGTCTTGAAAACAACGACAGCCTGTTTGTGCCCCCCATCCCCGAAACGGTGGAAGTCATGGGAGCCGTCATGGCAGAGCGCTCCTTCCTGTGGCAAAAAAACAGGGATGCAGAAGACTACATCACGCTGGCAGGGGGTCGGCGCAGCACCGCCCGCAGCACATCCGCCATCGTGATTCGCCCCGACGGCACGCTGGTCTCGGACGAGCAAATGGAATCTGGCGGCATCGCGCCGGGGGACACCATCTGGGTAGAGGAAAACACCGAATCCGTGAGCTGGACCCGACGCCTCAAAGACATCTCCCAAATCATCTACCAGTTTGGCATGGGCATTGCCGGTATTCGCATCGTCAAAGGCATGTGAATGGACCCCATCTCTGCCCCCCCCCGCGCCCCACAAGGCCCAGCCGCAGACCCTGCACCAACGGCTGCAGACACCTACAGCCTGATGCCCGTCCTGCTGCCCTTGGTGCAAGCCAAATGGCTGCTCATCGGCGTGCCGTTTGCGGTGTCCTTTCTCGTGTTGTTGCATGGCATTTTTTCAACGCCCTATTACAAGGCCACAACACGGGTTCTGCCACCGCAATACAACCAGAACACCATCAGCCGTGGCTTGATTGCCATGGGCGGAGAAAGTGCGCTGGGCAATTCCGCGCTGAACCTGAAAAACCCCACCGATCTTTTTGTGGGCATTTTGCGCAGCCGAACCATTCTGGATGGCGTGATTGAAAACCATGATCTGCTCAAGCACTACAAAGCGGATGACATGGATTCGGCACGCCAACTGCTGGAATCGCGCACCGACATCAATTCGGGCAAAGACGGCATTGTGGAAATTTCGGTCGAAGACTCAGACCCTGTGCAAGCCGCGCAATTGGCCAACGCCTATGTTCGCGAATTGCAATCCTTTTCCAGCGAACTTGCCAAAAAGGAAGGCGGCAGACGCAGTGACTTTTTCAACAACGCCCTGAGCAAGGCAAGGCAAAGCCTCAACGAAGCCGACGAGCAACTCCGAAGAACCGAAAAGGTCACCGGCTTCACACGTTTGCGAGGCCAGGATGAGGCCATTTTGAGCACGGCCCGCGATTTGAGAAATCAGATCGCCCACAAGGAAGTCCAACTCAGAACCCTGCTCAGCTACGCCACCGAAGCCAATCCCGACGTCAGGCTTTTGCGAAGCGAGCTGGCCAACCTGAAACAAAAAATCCAGGAAGCCACCAGCGAACCCCAAGCCCTGGACCCCAAAGCCGGCAGCAACGGTGCATTTGTGCCCTTGTCCAAGGCACCCGATGCGCTGATGGCGCACAGCCAGCGCAAGCGCGATGTGGAGTACTGGGAGAACATCGTCACCATCCTGGGTCAGTACACCGAGTTGGGCAAGATGGACGAAACCCGGGATTTTTCCTTGTTTCAGGTGCTGGACATCGCCATCAGCCCGCAGACCAAATCACGCCCGCGCATCAAGGTCAACGTCATCCTGTCAGGCGCAGGATCGACCATGCTGACGGTCATGTTCATCTGGGCCAGGGCCTACATCCGGCAGCGCCGCATGGCCAGCACCAGGTTCGCAGAGCAACTGCAAATCCTGAAAGATGAATTGCTGAAAAATCCCTGGAAACGAACCGGTCAGGATCGCTGAAAACATGCCATCGACCCTGCTGCGCAATGCTTACGCGCTGTACGCACTCCAGATCGCCAACTACGTGATCCCCCTGCTCACATTGCCGTACCTGGTGCGGCATTTGGGCGCCCAAGCCTATGGCTGGCTGGCGTTTGCTGCCGCCGTGAATTTTTACTTTGTCCTGTGTGTCGATGCGGGCATGAACACCTACGCCAGCCGGGAACTGTCCAGACTCGACCCACAAAGAAATGCCGCCAAAATTCACGAGGCAGGCGCACTGGTGCTGCATGTGACCGCCTTGAAGGCCATGCTGTTGAGCGCTTGCGGCTTGCTGCTTTGGCTGTGCATCGCGCTGATTCCGTCGTGGCAAGCCCAATCGGCGCTTTTTGCCTGGTGCTTTCTCACGGTTGCAGGCTCTGTCTTGTTCCCCACTTGGCTGTTTCAGGGTTTGCAAACCATGCACCACACCCTGTTTTGTGGCGTGGCGGGTCGTTTGCTGGCCACCGGTGGCATTTTTTTATGGGTCAAAGGTCCCGAAGACCTGCTGTGGGCGGCTGCACTGCAAAGCAGTGCCACTTTGCTGTCTGGCCTGCTGGCCTTGCCTGTCATCTTGACGCTGCCCAGCCTGCAATGGTCCTGGCCACATTGGCAAGGCGTGCGCGAGGTGGCACGGCACAGCCGCCGTCTGGCCGTCAGCGAATACGCCAAGACGGCCCTGGCCAACAGCACCGTTTTTCTTCTGGGCATGGTGCAGTCCAAAGAAGTGGTGGGTATCTATGCCGCCATCGAAAAAACCCTGCGTGCAGCAGCCAGCCTGTTCATGCCCCTCATCCAGGCCGCCCAGCCCCGGGTCGTGCAACGCTGGCACCAGCCCTCACCGCAGGGCATTCCCCAACACCTTCAAGCCTGGTCGTGGCGTTTGCTGCTGCTCAGCTGGGTGTGCGCTGCCCTCGGGTATCTGTTCTCGGAATGGGGTTTGCAAATCCTGTTTGACCAAGCCACGGCAGGTCATGCCCACTGGGCCAGGATTTTGTGCGCATGGCTGCCCTTTTACGTGGCCAATGCCATGCTCGGTTCCTGGTGGTGGATCGCCTCAGGGCGTGAAAACGGTTATGCGAAACGCACCTTGCCGGGGGTCGTGTTGCAAGCCGGCATGTTCGCTGCAGCGCTCTGGACGGGCAGCCCGGAGCTGGCCCTTTGGGTCTGGGTGTTGGGCGAATGCTGCATGACAGGTCTTTTAGCGCACCAAAGTGGCATTTTTTCCGCTCGGGCGATGCGCTCCTGAGCCCCCCCACGGCACCTTGCAACCCATGGCTGCGCCCCCCCCTTCACCCATGGCATGGTCGCGCCGTGTCGGCCCCACCCCACCGGTGCGCGGCCGCCCTGTGTCCGAATGGACTGCAGACGATGGGGTGCAGGCCCTGGCCCTGCTGACGCTTTTGAGCTACTGCTTCACAGCGGCCATCACAGGCCCCTTTCGCTGGGCCGCCGGCCTGGCGGGCCTCACGCCGATTGTTTACCTGCCTCAAGTGCTCATGCTCTTGTCCACCGTGGTCGTGCTCGTTTGGGAAACACGGCACGGTCTGCTGCCGCTGCGCGCCATGGCGCTGCTGGTCATTGCCTATGCCGTTTTGGTGGGGCTGTTTCACACGCCCATCGCGCAAGTGCTGTTTGGCCTCTATACCTTGCTGCCCTTCTGGTTCGGCCTGGTCTGCGCCGAGGTGATTTTCCGGCATTGGAGTGCCATTGTTCGGGTGTCGGTGTGGCTGTGGGCGCTGGTTGTGATGGGGGTGCTGCTCAACCACTGGATCGCCTACCCCTGGGAAGGCTATGGCTATTCGGTGGGCGATCTGGACATCGTCAGTTCACGCGAATGGGAAAACGTGGGCGGCGGCAAGCGCTTGGCCGGTTTTTCCAGAGCCTCTTTTGATGCGGCCTTGCAGGCTTTGCTGCTGGGCCTGATCGTGGTGCTGAATTTACGCGCGGCCTGGCTGCGGTGCCTGGTTTGGGGCATCACCTTCATGACGATCTACATGACCACCAGCAAAGGGGTCTACAACATGTTTGCGATCCTGTCGCCCGTTGTGCTGTTGGGCGCACGGCTGCCCGCCTCCGCTGTGCGCTGGTGGCCCCTGGCCCTGGGTCTGGTGGCCCTGCTCTTGCCCATGACCCCGCTTTTCATGGATGTCAATTTCTACATCCGCGACCAGGAACTGGCCAACCTGACGTTTTCGTTCTGGGACCGCCTCAACGACATGTGGCCCAACGCATGGAAACTGCTTGAAAACCAGGGGAACATGCTGTGGGGCCGGGGAATGGGGGGCATTGGCACCCCACAAACGTATTTTGAAGCCAGCCGATTCAATGCGGCCGACAACATTTTTGTTTACTGGTTTGTGATTTTTGGCTGGGTGGCGCTGCCCGGGTTTTTGCTGTTGCTGCTGCGCTCGCTGCGCCTGAACCCCTCACGCCACACCGTGGAGTCCGCCGGTTTTTGTCTTTTGCTGGCCACGCTGGTTTACGGGATCACGGCCAACGTGGTGGAAAGCGGCTTTTTTGCCATCGCAGCCGGCATGTCGGTGCGTTACCTGTTTCACGAAACGCAGGCCGACGAAGAGACGTAGAAACGCGCAGCACAGGTTCACAACAACAAAACGCTCAGGGAAACACATGGCTCTTTTTTCAAAAATCAACCCACTGCTTTTGGCCGCCATGCTCGGCGCGACCGGCGCGGCCCATGCCGCCCCAACCGAGCGCTACTGCCCTTCTTTTTTGGCTGTTGAGGGGGGGGCAGAACCCGCGCACAGGGGCGAGTTCACTTTTTCGCCCTACACCCTCCACTGGAGCCGTAACCCCGAGCACAAACACGTCGTCCTGCTCGCCCTGGACGAAACCTTGCCCGGCGATCGCTTTTGCGGGATCAGTGTCTTCAGCAATTCATTCGGACAACCCTCGGTGTATGTGTACGGGGGTCAAAAATTCAACGCATTTCTGGGCATCCCAGCGCTTTTTGTCAAGTTGACCGCCGGCATCCTTTATGGCTATGTGTCCCCCTACGAAGACAAAGTCCCCCTGAACCGCAACGGGTTTTCGCCCGCCATCATTCCCGCCATCGGCTACCAACTGAACGCACACGACTCGGTGCAAATCAAGATTCTGGGCAATGCAGGTCTGATGTTCTCCTACGGGCGAAGTTTTTAAACCCTCTGGCGCCCTGCATCCACAGGGGCGGAACCGGCCTGGCAGCCAAGTCATGAGAAAATGCCCGGTTTACCGAACCGGACACATTCCCCATGGACGCAGAACGCATCAACCAAATCGGCGCATCCCTCACAGACCTGACCGCTCGTACCCACGAGTTACGGGGGTATCTTTGACTACGATGCCAAATCTGAACGGCTGAGAACCGTCAAC
>JACCEA011787227.1_pt1 | contig 24063 bp, 17 predicted proteins | sample 7449851 | NCBI WGS metagenome assembly JACCEA01 (sample SAMN15323453, study PRJNA562643) | freshwater metagenome | isolation source: river surface water | place: USA:Blue River Watershed | collected 2017-08-18 | reverse complement strand
TAAGGCGAGCGACTTAAGAAATAAGTTTAATGACTTATCTTAAATTAATATATCGCTTAGTGTATATCACTGCGTGGGTTCGAACCCCACTCGTAGCAATAAATTTGGGACACCATTTCCGACTTTAATTCAGTGGAAGAATGTTTGACTGTAGTTGTATAACAAAAATCAAAAGGTCCCCTGTTCGAACCAGGGAAGTCGGAGTTTTGCTCCATTAGCTCAGTAGGTAGAGCACACGGCTGTTAAGAATTTTCATAAAAAATTTTCTGTCACCGTGGCGTCATTGGTTCAATTCCAATATGGAGCGCGTTTTTTCAATAAATTCCACAAAAGTTATTGAAAAATGGATTCTATTTTTTAATAGCACAATATTTGGCCAATTTTTTCGCAATAACATCATTCATTTTATCCAAATCATGGTTATGTCCAGTTAATGTTTGCACCAATAATAGATATTTTGCACCATCTTTTGTATCCACATCTTCATAATTTGGATGTTTATCAACCCAGACTTTTTTGCCTTTATATGTACGATTACATAATCGTTCCACCATACTATTTGTATTTGTCAATTTGTCATCATCTTTTTCCCAGCCATTATCATTTTTCATATAAACAGTATATCGTTTGGTATCAGTGCATTGTATTGGGCGTTCATTTTGTTCAAATTTTTCCAAATATCTGAATATAAATTGTGCATTTCCTTCAATATAACCATAATTGCCAATATTTACCATATCTTCATAAGTGGGTTCCATTTGTTTCAGAAATTCATTTAGAGTTATTGCTCTATTACATTTGACATTTAAATATTCGTTCACATTGAATCTATCCGATTTTTTGGGTTCTGATTTTAATTTCATAGGAGCAGTATAAGCTGCAACACAGGCATCAACAATTGCTTTGGTGTTTTCGGTATTAGCTTTTAACATATTTGCATTGTTTTCGGTGTTTGCTTTTAACATATTTGATTGATATTCTGAATTGGTTTTTAACATATTATTTTGAAAATTGGAATTTAATTCCAATACATTATTTTGAAATATTTGATTTTTTTCAGCAAAAGAAATCATAGCTTTGGTGAATTCTTCTCCTGTAACAAATCCACCGGATGGTTCAGGAACACAATCTTTACGATGGCGATACATACTTGTTTTATTTTTATAATAATTATCACAATTTGTGCATTTAAATTTTGTTGAATTTTCTTGTTTTTTAAATAATTCAATATTTTCATAATGTTTGTTTGTATTTAAATGTTTTGTAAAATGATGTTCATATTTTGTGCCATAGTCACAATAATCGCAAAAATATTTGAAATTGGTTTCATCATCGGATGAATCGTCGTTATATTCCTCGGACATTTTATATTTAATTAAAGCGGCATCTTTCTATGTTGGTTTTTAATAACTTATTAATAAAAATACATAAAATATGGACATTTTGATGGACATTTTAAACATAAGTGCATGTTTTATTGTTTTTAAAATGTTTTATTAGTGGCTTATGGTGTGCTACACAAATAAAGAACATAAGAGAACATTTGTAAAAGTTTTAATAATTGTTAATTAATTTGTTACTGTAATGAATAACAAAATAAATTTAAAATATAACATTTACACTTTTTTACACTTTTTGAGAACATTTACAAAATGTCCATCAAAATGTCCACATGTATTTTGCGCAGCAAAATACATACAACAATAAAATACACCATTTTACAAATTCTTTATTTGGCTCGATAAAGACACACAAAAATAAATTTCGTTAATAAACAAAAATTCTCAGTGTCATGAAATCAAACTATTTTTAGAAAAGGTCAAATGGACATTTTGTAAAAATTCAAAATGTCCTTTTTGAAAATTTTTTATAAAATGTTTTTTTTGAGTTTACAAAACAAATGTTAAGATATTATTTATGGGTGTTGTTAAGATAACATTTATCACATTTATTTGTAAAAATACATAAAATGCGGACATTTTACATGGATTTTTTTATTGTGAACATTTTGTATTTTTTTTATAATTGATGAGTGCATTTATAGTGTGCTACACAAATAAAGAACATGAGAGAACATTTATAAAATTTATAATATTATGAAATATATTTATTACCATAATAAGTAATAAATATATTTTATAAAAATGAAATTACACTTTTATACACTTTTTGAGAACATTTACAAAATGTCCATCAAAATGTCCACATGTATTTTGCTGTACAAAATACATACCACCATAAAATACACCATTTTAACTATTCTTTATTTGGCTCTATAATAACACACAAAAATAATTTTCTTTAACAAACAAAAATTCTCAGTGTCATGAAATCAAACTATTTTAAGAAAAGGTCAATTGGACATTTTGATAATTTTCAAAATGTCCTTTTCCAAATTTTTTTATAAAATGTTTTTCTGACTTGTTTAATAACTTATTGTTGTATTTATTATATAAAAAATACATACACAAACCCATTCTTTAATGCATGTTTAAAAGACATCAATAGAGAAGTATAACCGTTGAATACAAATATTTTTCATTCGTTCATTGAAATAAAAAACATGATTTAGCAATATTTTCTCTATGCGTTATTTATAAACAATGTCCACATTTGCATTTATAAAACCCCAAAACGGTCTTTGGAAAGATGCCAAAATCGCCAAAGTTCAAACCCAAATTTTAGAGAGAATCACTTCTCTTCCTGAGGCTGTTCGCAAAGACAAATTCAATATGGAACTTCTCCTTATGATTTGTCTTATGATTGAACATAAAGTTGATAACCAAGGCAAAAAAGACAAAATGAAAATCGACAAAAAGCTTGTTGCTGTTCAAATTTTGACTTCTTTGTTTGGTCAAATGAATCCTGTTGAGTTGAAAACTATTACTGATCACATTGAATATTTACATGACAATGGAGCTATTGTTAAATATCCTTGGTACAAAACAATGAGTTCTATTGTTGCTGATTGGTTCAAAAAAAAACTCGCGTAATCCGAAATTGGATTTTAAACTATGTACAGGGTAGTATTTTAGATAGTTTTATGAAAAAAATGCATATTCCTCGTCCCGTATATACAGCAATCACAATAGCCACTAATTTGGACCAATTATCGATTGTGCAATTTGCATTATCAAAATTAGGACTTTATAAATGGCTTGCGTATTGCGTATATTTGATATTTTTTGCTTAGAACAAGGTATATTCTAAGCAAAAACACAAACAAAACACTAAATTAAACATTAAATAGCTTGTTGTTGTTGTTGTTGCTCTTCTTGTTGTGCAGCCAATTTTTCTTTGCGTTTCAAATAGGCTTTACGAGCCCATTCTTTGCGTTGTTCTTTGGATGCTTTATAACCAGTGCGTTCTCTATATTCTTTAACACGCTGAATAATAACTTCTCTATTTTCTTCATAATATTGACGCTTATCTGGAGCGGTATATTTTTTTAAATGTTCTTTAGTTGCATTTAATTCGGCAGTTAAACGAGCAATTTCATCGCGCAAAACAGTAATTTCATCCATGATTGTTGTGTATTTAATGTTTTACTAGAAAAACTTCTAAGTATATTTACAAATATATATTATTTTTGATTCAAATATATATGTTTAACAAAACACGAAAAATTGGTGGCGTAAGAATAATATCATCCTATGCAATCAATGAAGCATTTAATAATTTTTTTTTAAATTCTGTATTTTCTATATTTTCTGAAGATGGCTCTGTTGGAGTAATTATAAAAGCAAGATTGAAAGATAATGTAGATAGCCCGTATAAAATTACACGAACAAATTATTTTAATAAACCAGTGAGAGAAATATTGATAAAATTCAGTTATGTTGATGTTTCAAATGAGGTTAAAATACAACAAGATTTGTTTTTAAAAACAATAAATGATGAAAATACTTTATTGGAACCTATTTGTCCAGCAATAATTTATGCATATAATGGAAAATTTAATAAGGAACAAAAAATATATGCAAAAACGAAAATAATTGAGAATTTGGAAAATATAAATGACGCAGAAAAAATAGAATCGATTTTTAATAACAGAGTTTATATGTTTGCAATGGAATTAATGGATGGATTTATTCAATTAGAAAAAATAAATCGAAATTTACCAGAATACAAATATTATAAATATATGGCTCTTTATGAATTGCATAGAATGCATAAACATGGATATTTACATAATGATATACATGATAAAAATATATTGGTGAATCCGGATTACAGTTATTATGAATCGACAAATGGGCGTGTAATATTAATAGATTTTGGGTCAGCCACAAAGGTAACAAATAATAATTATGATGAAATGATGAATATTGATGTAGGAAGAATTGATAAATCTCTATTGGAAAAAATTGCAAATAGTATGCAACAACAAAATATTCAACGAAACTACATTGTAAAAATGCAGATAGAACTGAATTTGAATAGAACAATAAAAGAAATTCTAAATAGGTTTTTATTTTATAATGGAGGATATATGAATAAAACGAAAAGAAATATATTAAATGAGCCAACAATAAATAGAGATAGAAAGAAAAAATTGGATTTTAGTGATGTAACTTACGATGATATAATGGAATATGAATCAAACAAATTTTTTGAAAACATGAAAAAAAATAATGAAAAGTCATATAACATGTTTATATCCTCTATTGAATCGGTGAAAAAAGAAGCAAATCCAGCTGAATATTTTGAAAAATGTGTTGAGGAAACATTGCATTTGCAAAATAAATAAATACACGCTTACAACAGTTTTTGATATGCAAATGCATCGGATTTAGTGATAGGCATGGGTTTTTTATTATCTATATCAGCCAATAATTTTTGCATAACATCGCGGTCTTTATTGCGTCGATGAAGGACATTAGAGGCAACAGTTTGCACATTTACATTTTTCGTGGTTGCCAAAATATTATTAGAAAGTAAAACATCCTTATTTGCTGTCTCAATCATTTGCTGCATATAATCCGATTCGCTTATGTATAATTGCGCGCGATATGCATATGCGGATAAATAAAATAATAAGCCTAATGCAATATAATAATAAAGGGAAAACGAGTTATGATATGAATCGAAAACAATGACTTCTAAAAGACCCATAATAGAGGCGGCGGCCGATGAAATATAAAATTTACCGCGTGTAAAGGTGATTTGTCCAGAAGTAACAATATATGGTATAATGACATATTGAAGAATAAATGCAACAAAGAAAGTTATAGATAAATATATATGAAGTTTCATTAGTATATTGTATATAATAATGAATTGTTTTAAAATATATTTTATTGGATTTTTATGGAATCCTGGATTTAAAAACACAAATATTATAACGCGTGTATTGAATGCGGAAGACCAAATTGTGGATAATATTGATGAATGTAATACAATAATAATAGGTGATTCATTGACTTTGGATGAATATAATATATTAAATAAATTGGATAAGCGTGATAAAATAATAATACAATATGTTGCAGAACCAATAACAAAATTATTGATAATTGAATTATTATATGCCAAACATTTGTTTGAAAATGAAGCATGTCATATGAGAATTGGATGTGTTAAAAATGATTTGTCAACAGGATATATAAAATATCCATTGTATGCTTATGATGATTCTTTATTGATGCAAAATAAATTTGATGAAATCAATGATTATGTGTTGAATTCAGACCCATGCAATAAAGAATTTTGTGTATTAATAAACAGACATGATTATGGAAATACACGCACGATAATTTATGAAGAATTATCAAAATATGGTAAAATAACATGTCCAGGAGCCTTATTTAATAATATATCTAATGAGGAATGTGATAGAGTTGGAGTGCCAGAATATATAAAAAATTATAAATTCAATATATGTTGTGAGAATTTTGGCGCAGCACATGAAGGATATATTACAGAGAAATTGATGAATGCATGTATGGGAGGGGCAATACCAATATACTATGGCAAATTGGATGAAATGGATGAAAAAATATTTAATAAAGAGCGAATAATATTCGTAACAAATGAAACAGCGGTGGAAGTAGCAGCCTTTGTTGACGAATTAAATAAAGATGAAGTAAAATTGCGTAAATTTTATGAACAACCTGTATTTAAGGATACGGCAGCAGAAACAATAAGGAGAATGTTTACAAATATGTATTTAATGTTTAATTATATGAGGCATCAATTATGTTGTGACAAATAGAGACAAAGGTATCATTATCCGGTTTTTCATCACGGGCATATTTACCTTGTAATAGAGAAATAACAATAAAATCGAGATGTTCTTTATTGGCGACGAGTTGTTGTATTTCGCAGGTGCGTACATTGAGAATTTTAAATAGCATTGTATGATTTGGATGAATAAACCCATAAAGCCAGGCATAAATAACAACTTGTAATTGGTGATCCATGGTGATTTCTTTAACACATTTTAATTCCCAAATGGTTTTGGGAGTTATAATGTCAGTTCGCGCGGTGAAACGAAATTTGAGTGTTTCATCAAAATATTCGGCGAGGAGTGTGTCGATAGATTCATGTTCAGATTCTTGTGATTGGTGTATGATAGTGGATTCAATAAGGGGTTCAACGCCAATACATTCTTTGCCAATAAAGGTTTCAAGACGGCGTTTGCATTGATTCATCATAGAGGTATTAATCCAATTATAATCATCTTTATGAATTTGTTTTAATTTACTGTATAATTTTTCTTGAAAAGCGCTGTAGACATTGGCGAGAAAAAGATAATCAGCGGGTTCTGTGAATGTAGAGGGCAATTGTGACACGATATTTTTGAGAAATTCGTGTTCATTTGTTTTAAATTCATCAAGGATAATAAGGATTGTTTCATAGAGTACATTGGGTTTATTATGATGTGTAAGATGGTCATAATACATAGCGGGGATAGCAATGCCATTAAGATCAGAAACATCTTCAAAGAAGCCATCGGAGGTTTGAATCACAGAGGGAATATCAATCTCTGTGGTTTTTTGTTTGACAATGTGAAACATGGATTCAAGAATGGGAGTAATGGATTCCAAGACAGATTCAGGAATGAATTTAATAAGATTAGAGGGAGTAATATAATGTTTTTGAATGGGATTATTTTTAATGGGTACATCATAGAGAGGATAATAAGGAGTGCCATTAAAAGTGACAAATGGAAGTTTTTTCATTTCAAATTGTGAAATTTTAAGAAATTCAAGTGGTTTGTCTGTTTCGAAGTCGTCGCGTTCTAAAAGATAGAGACCTTCAGTTGCTCTAGTGCAAGCGACATATAATGTACTAGGACAAAGGTCATTGGGCAAATTTTTTCCATAGAAGCGCATATAACCTTGGTCAAAACCAACAATAAAGACATATTTGCGTTGTCTGCCTTTAACACTATGAAAGGTGGAAAATACGATTTTATTATGTGAAACTTTATCATCGATATTATCGGTATCCATGGAGGGAACGAAACATGGAAACCCGCGTGAAACAAGTATATTTTCCATACGACGCATAGGACTATTGGGACCTTTTACAGAGGGCCCCAGAATAAATATATCGGCTGGAGTGGCATTACCGGAATTAAAAAGAGAAAAAATGGCATATACAACGGAATTTTCAATATTTCTTTGTGAATTGCGAATATAATGAACATTGATAGGGCCATATTTTTGAGCGACAAGTCTAGTTTCATCAAGCATGGCAACATTAATAAAATCGGCCATTTGATGAGTAATTCTATAGGATGTTTTAAGTGTTGTATAATGAAAAACATTGGATTTTAAAAGCTTATGATTTTTCCATATCTCTATTGCAAGAGTTAGAAAACGGGTATCAGCGCCTTTAAAATCATAGAGGCCTTGCATAAAATCACCCAATACAAGCAATTGAAAAGGATGATTCATATGTTTGATATAGTGAATGACAAAGGCAAAATAGAGGGGAGTCATATCTTGAGATTCATCAATAACAATAATATCTTTTTTAGGGATATGAATGCGTGGTGATAGAGATTTATTAATAATATGACGAATTCCGGTGTCGGTAAAAGCGGAATTATGGAAATATTTGACAGCTAGACTATGATATGTATGTACATGTAAGTTGTTTAAGTTAAGTTGTTTAGCTTTATGTTTAATTTCGAAACGAAGCATAGAATTATATGTGAATTGAATGATTTTGTGTTTGGGCATAGCGGCGGCGATAGAGAGAATAGTGGTAGATTTACCAGACCCGGCAACGGCATCAACAATAGCATTATGTCCTGTTTTAATATGATTTATGACAATTTGTTGTTCATCACTGGGTGAATTCATAATTATATATGTAAAATAAAAATTCTCTATATGTTATTGATGTATTTACATGGATAAAATAAAGAATAGTGAAATAACAAAGTTTTAATGCATCTCTATGATGTGTTATAAAAAACCTTGTAATTAATGGGCGACCGAAGGGAGCCCAATAAAGAATAGTTAAATGACAAAGTTTTAATGCATCTCTATTATGTGTTTATTAAAACATTGGAATATAGGGTTCGCTTCGCTCACCCAATAAAGAATAGTGAAAATAACATTGTTTTAATGAATCTCTATGATGTGTTGTTAAAAACAATAATAAAATTATTATTTATGGTAACACCCAATAAAGAAACATAATAAATACAAATAATTATTATGTTTTTTGAAAATCTCTATTTTATCGTATCAAACGCCTTGTATTTCTCAATTTAAAATTTGGATTAGATTCAAGTGCATATAATAGTTTGATTTGTTTTTTAGCCTTGGCTTTACTTGTGCATTTGGAACGGACTTTATTGGTTTTCTTATTTTTAACACTATAACAATTCCGTTTGGGAACTTTACGAAGACTGTATGGCATGAATTATATATTATACAATGCCATATTTTGCCAAAACGGATTTAACAATAGATAATTTTTTAGGATCAAAACCAACACCGAATTCAGGCATACCATAAAGATGAATATAATAACTGTAAAGAGGAGCCAATTTGAATGTTTTGCTAATAGATAATTCACCGGTTGTTTGACCATGCATAGCATCAATTTCATTCTTTTTGGACAAAACATCTTCTAATTTTTTCTTTGTCATGGCCAAATTGATTTCCAAGTCGGCATTTTCAATACTTAAAGACTTTGAATTTAATGCACCGGTAAGACCGTCTAAAGCAATTTGAAAAAGAAGTTTTAAACTATTATTTTTTTCAGATTCAACTGTGTTAAGCATTGTATCATTTAAAGTTAAATAACCGAACATATCATTGGGAATTGTAGTGTATTGTCGATGTGCCATTTTATAAACATAGTTATTTTCGATTGTATTGAGAGTTTGTAGAAGAGAGTCACTTAGTTGAAAATTATTAGTGCAATCACAATCACCTTTATTTCCATTATTATTTTTAAAAGGATTAATAACAGTTTTAGTGGAAATAGGATTAATAAGCATTTTTGTCATACTTTTACCTCCAGACAATAAAGATTTATTGTAACTCATTGGATTATACTTAATATATATTGTGATAAACAAGTGTTAGATAAATAATATATGATGTTATATAGAAAATGAGTAATAAATTGGACTTGGATTTGGACATAAATAATTATACAATTAAAGATTTAGAGAAATTTTTTAAATTGGAAAAAGGGAAGCGTTATACAGCTTCAGAAATAGAGTATAAATCAGTGGAATTGCGTGAATTATTAATACAGTCAGGAACAATAGATAAGAAATTTTTAACAGAATTAATAAAATTTTTAGAAAAAGCATCAGATTGGTTGATACATGTAAAATGTGAAAAGAGAGAAAAAACAGAGAAGCCAGAATCAACATCAAGAATAAATGATGTAATAAAACGAGAACAAACGCCATACATAAACACCTATAATAGTGAGTATTTTCCAGATATAATGAATCCATTAAAGATGCGTGTAATATCAAAATATTTGAACATAGATACAAGATTTCGCAATGGTAATACAAATAGCACGGAATTTATAATAAACTTACCGGTTAAGTTGAAGAATGTAGTAAGTATGCAAATGACAGCATTTGAATTTCCTGTGGCATTTTATGGAATATGTGCGAAATATGGAAATAATTATATAAATTTAACAGCAACACAGCAATTATTGGAGGGTGGTGAAATCACAGAGGAATCGAAAATAGTGAAAATTCCGGATGGAAATTATGATGCAATAGAATTTATAAAAATGATAAATGCATGTATATTGCAGAATGAAGATAAAACACCAATAATGCCGGAGAGTTTATTTAATTACATAAGATTTCGATTAGATATAACGGATGCAGGGGCAGGAACAGCGAAAGTGTTTTTAGAATCGTATGGTGATTTTGGATATACAATAAAATCGATAACAATGGATTTTACGCGTGATATAAATGGAATGCCGGATAGAACTCCATTAACATCAAAAATAGGTGGAAATTTAGGATTTATAAAGGGGAAATATGAAGGACAGACATCATATTTATCGGAGACATTAATAGAACCGGCAAATATTCGTTATTTTTTTATAGTGGTGGATGATTTTAATAATAATGTGAATGACCAGTACATATCCGCGTTTAATAATAGTCTATTATCACCGAATATTTTAGCAAGAATATCGGTAAAGGGGTCGTATTTTAGTTTAATGATGGAAACGGATATGGGGAATCAATTTGAGGCGCGTAAATATTTTGGACCAGTGGATATACAAAAATTGCAAATAAAGATAATTGATGATCATGGAAGGATTTTAGATATGAATAATAGCAATTTTTCCTGTTGTTTACTATTTAAGATATTGTACGACCTTTAGGAAAATATTTATCTCATGTTTTTTTATAAAAATGCCCGTTGATCCTTCTTACAACCGCAATGACCCTACTTATTCTAACGTATATGCCTCCGCCGTATATGCTCTTTCTGCCACTGGTACTTTCACCATGGAACGAGGCTTTGCAACAATTAAAGAATATGTTCCCACTGCCCCTGCTCACATTGATGTAACTGACTCTGTTCAAATTATGATGGATGTTGCCACTTTTAATGCCAAACTAGGTGCTTTCCGCCCTGTTACTGACGATTTCTCCAATAACACTATTACTATTTCTTCTGACGATTTTAGAACTGGTGTAACCAAGGGTTCACAAGTGTTTTCTGTTGGTAAATACGCCACTATGTATAGTGATTTTACTTCCTATGTCAGTACATATTTTGGCTTTGTTGGTGGTTTCAGTTCTTTGTTCCAAGGTGCTTCTGAGTTTGCCATTGACACCAACAATACTTTCACTGGAGCTTCTTTTGTGAGATTGTTGAACGGTGAAACTCTTGATGCCAGTGGAAGATATATCAGCAATTTAACTGGATCTATTACTATCAGTAACATTACTGAGGTATTGAGATATGCTGTTGATGCGAATGTTTTTGGAAATCGTGATCCCTCTGTAAATAATTGGGGTATTTCTGATGGATTTCAACCTGGTGATTTGATTTGGGTTCAACCTGGTACTGCTGTTAAATTGAAACTTGAGATTGACTCTGAAGTTTTCAATCCTATTAACAACGTTGGTCCCACTTATGGTAATGCATTAATGACAACTCAAGATACAACTTTTTCAAGTGCCAATGGTGATTTTTATTCCCATACTGTTGCATCAACAACCCTTATTGAGCGTGATTTGAGAGCTCCCATTCTTATTAAACTTGTGACTGCTGCTACAATTGCTGCTTTGCCTTAAGCAAATAATAACATAACAAATTTAATATTATGAAAAACCATAGTTTTTTATAATAAAAACAACAGGAAAACTGAAGATAAAAATGATAAATATCTGCATACATTTAGGATATTTATGAAAAAAAACATATTATAATTTGAAGATAAATATTATAATGTCGATGGAACCAGAATTTGTCCGAAACCAATTAATTGAAACGGACCCTTATGCACAAACAATGTATGCATTTTTGGCTTCAGGTGGATTTGTATTAGAAAGAGGATTTTCAAAAATAAACATATATAACACATTAGACCCCTATGTAGATGTAACAGGGTCAATACAAGTGATGATGAGTGTGGATTTATTTAATACAAAATTAGGAAGTTATAATGCAATGAATGATTCATATGCAACAGATTCAATAACAATAACAGCAAACGATTTTATAAGCAGTATAAAAAAAGGTGCACAAATAATATCAACAGGGGCATATTCAACATTGTATAGTGATTTTACATCATATGTGAAAACATATTTTGGAATTGATGAAGGATTCAGTTCATTATTTGCAGGTGCATCTGAATTTGCCATCGACGGTTCAAACAATTTTACAAATGAATCGTTTATAAGATTATTAAATGGAGAAAAAATCGATGCAAGTGGGCAATATATAAGCGATTTATCCGGGTCAATAACATTAAGTAGCATAAGAGAATTATTATTATGGGCATTAGATTCAAATGCATTAGGAAATCGTGATCCAGCAGTAAAGAATTGGGGTTTGGGTGATGGTTTTGTGGAGGGTGATTTGATTTGGATTCCAGAAGGAACACAAATAACATTAAATTTGGACATAGAAAGTGAGAAATATAATCCTGTAAACAACATTGGTCCAAATAATACAGAAATACTAAATCAAACAACCACATTTATACATGGAAATTTCACATCAACAACAGATTCAACAACAACAAATATAACAAGAACCGTAAAAGCACCATTATTAATAAAATTGGTATCATATTCAACAATAGCATCATTACCCCCAGTGGGTGGAATAGATATATCAGGAGTAACGCCTGGTTCTAATCCAGTAATAACAGCAGGCATAGATCCAAGTATGACAAATACAAATCCAGCGCCTGTGCCAACGGCCCCCGCAGTGGAACCAATAGTTCCTGTTTCAATGTCAAATTTTGTAATATTGGGTTCAAAAACATCGGGAACATCATATGTAACATCATTGGATGCATTTTGGACAATAAATGGAAATACATCAATATTAAATTCAGCGGCATCAAATGGGTCCAAATATTATGCTGTGGGAGAAGGTTCAACAACTGTTGTAAAAAGTTTGGATAGTGGTGTAACATGGCGTTTGGCATTTAATTCGCCATATTCAGTGGCAGGCAATGATGTATTATTATTAGGAAATACATTAGTAACATGTGGGACAGGTGGAAACACGCTTGCATATATACCAAATATTAATACAGGAAACACATGGACAACTGTGGATACCGGGTTAACATCAGGAACACAATTATATTATGATGTATCTGCTACGAGATTATATGTAACAGGTGCGGGTTCAAATACAATATCATATGCATCATCTCCTTCAAGTGCTTGGACAGGACTTGGTAAATATGTATTTGCAAATGAAGCAACCACAATACATGGTCCGGCGAATTATGCAATTGATAGAACATGGGTGGCTGTAGGACAAGGCGCAAATGTATTAACATACAGCACAGATGGAAAAACATATACAGCAAATAGCGTATCACCAATAGCATCGGCATCTGCAGTATCAATAGGCGCGGATACATTTGGAACACCAGTATGGGTAGCAGGAGGCCAAGGAGGAAACACATTGGCATTTTCAAAGAATCCATCACTGGGATGGTCTGGTTTGGGTGCAATAGCATTATCAACTGCATGCAAGGGTGTGCAATATGGCGTAGATGGGTCCGGACAGCATGTCTGGATTGCAGTTGGAACGGGCACAAACAATTCAATAGTGTATAGTAAAAATCCAACAACAGCTGCGGGATGGTATGGATTAGGAAAAAACATATTTACAACAGGATATAGTGTTGCATGTGGCAAAGATGCATCAGGAAATGCATTATGGATGGCAGCAGGAACAGGATTGACAAATACATTGGCATATAGTAGAAATCCAACGGTTGCTTCTTCATGGGTGGGATTGGGGAAAACCATATTTTCAACCGTTGGATTCAGTGTAGCATATGGCACAGATTGCAGTGGAAATCCAATTTGGGTGGCTGCAGGACAATCAGATACAGGCACAATAAATGCATTGGCATATAGCAGAGACCCTACAAATGCGGCATCATGGGTTGGTTTGGGTTCAACAGCATTAAGTGTAGGACAAGGAGTTGCATTTGGCACAGATGGTTCGGAAAATCCATTATGGTTGGCTGTAGGAAGTGGTGTAAATACAATTGTTTATAGTAGAAATCCAACAAATGCAATGTCATGGACAGGTATAAACGCAGGACTTTCATCATCAGCATCAACAAGTGTGTCATATGGAGTGGATGCAAGTGGAATGCCAATATGGATTGTAGGACAATTAACAACAAACACAATTATTTATAGTAATTATCCAACGGTTGCAGGAACATGGGGAACACCAAATACAAATATATTTTCAGTTATGGGTGCAAGTATAGCACAACAAAGATATCCCAAATATATTGCTGGAGGAATAAATACAAATAATATGATGGGTTCAATTGATGGACAAACATGGTATCCCATAAAATCGCCATTCACAATTGCAACACATGATGTATATTGGAGTCAAGAACAACAAATGTGGGTGGCAGTGGGTGAAGGCACACATACATTAGCACATTCAACAAATGGAATAGAATGGGAGGGACACGGAACAACAGTATTTTCAGTTTGTGGTTATAAAGTGACTTATTCATCTGTGGAAGGTAAATGGTTTGCAACAGGTGAAGGCACATATACAGCAGCATCAAGTGTGGATGGACATGATTGGATACCAACAGGGTCAACAATACCATTACCTGCTCCTGTAGGAACAGACAAATTTATTTTATTAAAGACTGTGAATAAGTCAAGCACATCATCATTGGCTTCAACAGTTTTTACGGAAGATAATATAATATATTCAGTGAATACAATAGCGTATGATGGTTCAATGAATTATTATGCAGGCTGCAATGGTAATATAAATTTGGTACAAAGCACAGATGGTGGAAAAAATTGGTTTCAAGTGGCAACACCATTTACATCGAGTGTTACTGATATAGCATTTGTTGGAAATAATACAGTGGTTGCAGCGGGAACAGGCACAAACATATTGGCATATAATAGTGGTTCAGGATGGGCGCCAATAAATAACAGTCAAACAACAATATCGAAATTATATTATGACGCATCTGCATTAAGAGTCTATTCAACAGGAACAGGCGCAAACACATTAACATTTTCATCAAATGTTTCAAGTAAATGGACTGGATTAGGAACATATGTATTTTCCGATAAAGCAAATGTGATTCACGGACCATGTAATCCGGCAAATGGACGATTATGGGTTGCAGGCGGTTCCGGAACAAATTCAATAGCGATGAGTCAAAATTTAATAGGAAATGGCTGGACAGGATCAGGAACAGCATTGTTTTCATCAGCAATAAATGGAATAGGATATGGGACAGACGCATCAGGAGTTCCTTTATGGGTGGCAGTGGGGTCAGCAACACCAAATACAATGGCATATAGTTATAATGCATCAGCGAATTGGATAGGATTAGGGACAACAGCATTACCAACAGCAGGAACCGCAATATGTTATGGAATAGATGGTTTTGGAACACCGGTATGGGTAGCGGGAGGTACAGGAACAAATAAATTGATATATAGTACAAATGCAGTAGTAAGCACATCATGGATGCCAATTGCAAATGTATTTACAACAAGGGTAAATGCAATTGAATATGGAAAAGATGCATCAGGAGTGCCTTTATGGATAGCATGTGGTTCAGGAACAAATAATTTTGCATATAGTTATTATCCATCAGTAGAATCATCATGGACAGGATTAGTAATACCAAGTTTAACAACAGAGGGATTGAGTATAAAATATGGCACAGATTGCAGTGGAAATCATATGTGGATGGCAGGATGTGCAACAGGTTCAACAAGCACATTCGCATATAGTACAAATCCAGTTGTGGGTTCAAGTTGGGTAGGATTAGGCAGTTCTTTGTTTGGTTCAGGAACAAGAACATTGGAATTTGGCACAGATTGTTCAGGAAATCCAATGTGGATGGCGGGTGGTTCAGGAACATCAAATTCAATGGCATGGAGTAAAACGCCCACAGTATCAGCATCATGGACAGGGTTAGGATTAACAAAAATAACAAGTTCATGTACAAATTTGTTTTATGGAATAGATACATCAGGAAACCCAATATGGACGGCTGCAGGCACAGGCACAAATAAATTGGCATATAGTTCAAATCCAACTGTGGCGAGTTCATGGGTAGTAAATAGTACAACATTTACAACAAGTGGAAATGTATGTTTGCAAGAGAGATTACCCAAATATATAACAGGCGGTGTAGGAACAAATAATATGCAAGGTTCGATTGATGGTCAAACATGGTTTTATATAAAATCGCCATTTACAGTTGCAACAAATGATGTATATTGGAGTCCAAGTAAATCTTTATGGGTGGCGGTTGGTATGGGAGAACATACAATAGCGTATTCAAATAATGGAAGGTCATGGACAGGATTAGGGACATCTGTGTTTGAGTTGTATGGAAAAACAATAACATATAGTGATGTACAAAATAAATGGTATGCAACAGGTTATAGTTTAATTGGAGGACTTGCAACAGCAACAAGCGCGGATGGTATAAATTGGACAACAATAGAGACAACATTGCAAAATGGAGATTCGGATGCATTAGTTGCAATAAATTATAATAAACATGGAAATGTATTAATAAATCCAACAGGCAAAATACAATATAATGAATATACAAGTAATATAAATATGGCGGCTTTTGAGACAATGTCATCAAATGTATATGTTGCAGCATCAGGTGCGATAACAATAGCAAAAAGCACAGATAATGGAATAAATTGGAGTAAAATGACATCACCATTTACTGTAGAAACGAATGATATGAAAATAATAAATAATCAAATAGTAGCAGCTGGAAGTGGTGGAAATTCATTAGCATATTATAATGGAAGTAATTGGAGTGCAATAAATACAGGAATGAGAGTAGGAAAGAGAATATTTTATGATATATCAACAACAAAAACATATGCAATGGGCGCGGGCGCGAATAATTTTGCAGAAGCATCAACAATATCAGGTGCATGGACACCAAGGACAATATCAAATATAGCACAAATAAATGCATTTGGTATAAAAACAGGCGCGGATCCAGCACCAACAACAGCAGCAGCAAAAATGGTAATAGTGGGATATGGAAATGTATCAGCAGTAAGTGCCGTATCAACAAATTATACAAGTTCGCCACCAACATTTACATTTTCAACAAATACATTAGCAAGTTTATCAGCATCAGGAATGGAAAGTATCGCATATGGAAATGGGTTGTATGTGTGTGGTGGTTTTGTGCCAAACACAAGTGGTTTCAGTTTTGCATATTCAACAGATGGAATAAGTTGGACAGGCGTAGCAGGAAGTGGATTATTATCAACATATATAACAAGGGTTGTATATGGAAATGGCAAATTTTTGGCGACAGGCGGAGGCACCGCAGGAAGTAGTGGATTATTTGTATCAACAAATGGAACATCATGGTCAAATGTGGTAAATACACAAATAACAAAGAGTGGTCGTGGATTGCGATATTTTGGAAATAATACATGGTATTTATGTGGCGGTGGAACAGGATTTAGAGTACAAAGGTCATTAGATAATGGAGTAACATGGACAGCAGCAGAAACAAATGTGTCATCAACATTAACACAGATTCGTGATATAGAATTTGCAAATAATACATATGTAATAACAGGTTTTAATACATCAGGAACAAATACAGGAAATAAAATAATGACATCAACGGATGGAATAAATTGGACAGTAGTATCAGGTACATCATGTTATTATGGAAATACAGTAAAACATAATAATGGAGTATGGTTGTGTGGTTGTTATGCAGCAACAGGTGGCACACTATTATTTAAATCAACAACACCAACAACATCATGGACGCCAATAATAACATCAAGTGCAACAAGAATGACACAGGTAATAAATGTATGTAGTGATGGAACGCGCTGGTATATATCGGGAACTGGTGCAACAGGTTATCAATTTGCATATTCATCAAACAATAATCCATCAAGCATAAATGATTTTACATTTGTATCTGCAATGGATAAGCAAGGAGAAATACTGATAACAAGCACAACACCAACATCATCATTATATTATATAGCTGGTGGAATAGGAAAAAATAACATGCAAAGGTCATCAGATTCAATAAATTGGACATCAATAACTTCACCATTTTCTGTGGCAACAAATGATGTATGTTGGAGCGAAAGTCAACAAAGATGGGTAGCAATGGGTGAAGGAGGAAATACAATAGCATATTCAGATAATGGCACAACATGGACAGGATTGGGAACAAGTGTATTTTCAATTCGTGGAAAGAATGTTGTATTTGATGTGTCAGCGAATAAATGGTATGCAACAGGAGAGGGTACAAACACAATGATGACAAGTACAAATGGAATAAATTGGGTATAAATAAAAACCGAAATAACATATTTTTACAAAAAATTATTGTAAAAATAAATAAAATTTATTTATTCAAGGTCGCGATTGGGGTCATAATATTGATGTTGAAAAGTGGGAACGAGTGAGTATTTTTTCAGGAAAAGTTCATGGGCTTTATTTTTAATAAATGAGCGTTGTTCATCAGTAAAAGAAGCATCAGAATCGTAATCACAATCGCCTTTATCATCATCTATTTCAAACATATCATTATCAGATGTATCATCAACGGTAATTGTGTTTAAAATTTCTGTGGCTTTATGTAAAAGAGTTTGCACAAGAATAAGTGAATCTTTATTTTGCGCAACATCATAAAGATTATCAAGAGCATCAAGAAGTAGTGTATGAACATTATCAATGGGTGAGGACATAATTAAAAATGAGTGAAAAAATGGTTATATATGGTTTTCAAATAACCAATAATTAGGAAATACTATCAGAGTCACTATCGCTATAAACGCCATGGTCAATAAGTTGTTGGTCAGTGGGTGTATTGGAATCATTAATAACGGCTTGAAATATATTGGAAATTTTAGATTTATCAGGATTATCTGCAAATGAATAAGAAATAAGTTGCAAAATGCATTGTTGAAGAGTGTTGATTTGATTAGCTTGAATATCTTGTTTGAGTTTTATGGCGCTTATATCATTATCGAGTTGATTAAATAAATATTTTAAAGTATTAATTTGAATAGCCGAATCATTGGAGAGTGTATTGATAATATTTTTTATATGTTTAATATTATCTTGAATATTATCAGAATTGGTATTTTGGTTCATTGTAGAAGATAAATAAGTTGATGTTTTTTAATTAACCAATAAAGATGCTGAATAAGAATCAATTTTTCCCCTATAAAAATTGATTTGTTTTTTAATATATATATAGAAGGTAAAACAACAATAATTTATAGTAAAATGGATATTCTTTGTGAGAACCTGTATAAGAAGCGTTTTTGTTTAAATGTGAATGAGGATATAAGTAATTATATGAATGGAGAGAAGCATGTGCATAAATGTTTATGTGGTCCATATAATCATGTGGCATGTGTGTTGAAAGGGAAAGAACGCTAACCCCCAGAAATGCAATATATTAAGTTTTGGATATAATAATGAAGGAACAAAGGATTATGATGGAGTGCATGCGGAGGTGGATGCATTAAATAAATTAAAGGCAAATAAATCAGGAAAAAGGATAGGAATAAACATGGTGGTGGTAAGATTAACAAAGAATTATGTATTACAAACGAGTAAACCATGTGATCAATGTATAAAAAAGATGCGTGAAATACCGGAAAAAAAAGGATATAGATTGATGGATGTATATTATTCAGATGGAGCAAATAAGATAGAGAAGATGAGATTGCGTGATTTGGAGAAGGAGGAGGATAAATATGTAACAAAGCGAAATAGAGATAAGCGTGCGGGGCTTTAATTTTGGTGTTTTTTTATGAAAAATACAATAATAAATGTGTTTAAGTGATGGAATAAAGATGGATAATAAATAATATAGATGCAGATATCGGAAATAGTAGACAGATTGTATGTAGGAAGTGCAAGGGCTTTATTTAGCGCGGATAATTATGATTTAATAGTGAATTGCACAGTGAATGTGCCAATAACAGATAAATGTGTAAAAACAATAAGAGTGCCAGTCGAAGATTTACCGGAGGAGAATGATAAATTATTGCAACATATGGAGATGAGACATGTATTAGAGGCGATACATGAATGTTTGGAAGACAAAAATCATTATGTATTAGTGCATTGTCATGCGGGTCGACAGAGATCATGTGCAGTAATAGCATGTTATTTAATAAAGTATCATAATATGACGGCGATGGATGCAGTAAAACATATAAAAAGTCGTCATAGAGAGGCATTTTTTGGTGGAATAAATTTTGCGGATGCGATAAATAAGTTTTATGATAGTGAAAAAAGAAAGACGCAGGAGGTGTTAAGATAATTGGTTAAGATAATAATGTGTTTTGGTAGGTATAAAGAAAAATTTATATAGTAAAAAATTACTTTATAAATTGATGAAATCTTTATTAGACAGTTGTAAAAATTTTGTTTTAATGGGTTTTTAAAAAGGTTCGATAAGGCCTTGTGGAGATTGTTATAATACATTAATAAAATCATCAAATTCTTTGTTGGACAATTCAAAATATTTTTGTTTTATGGGTTTTCAAAATGTATTCGATAGAGATTGTTAAAAAATACATAGTAAATTAATAAAATCCTTATTTTATGTGGCGACCGAAGGGAGCCATTGATAAAAATAATTAAAATGGGCTCCCTTCGGTCGCCCATATAATTAATATTAGTAAAACAATGAAATTATTGTTGAACAGATGTAAAATATTTTTGTTTTAATGGGTTTTCAAAAAAGGTCCAATAGAGATTGTTAAAAAACATAGTAAATTGATAAAATCTTTATTTTATGTGGCGACCGAAGGGAGCCATTGATAAAAATATTAGTACAACAATTAAATCTTTGTTGAACAGTTGTATAAAAATTATGTTTTAATGGGTTTTTAAAAGAGGTCCGATAGAGATTGTTAAAAATACATAGTAAATTAATAAAATCTTTGTTGGACAGTTGTAAATAATTATGTTTTAATGGGTTTTTAAAAGAGGTCCAATAGAGATTGTTAAAAAATACATAGTAAATTGATAAAATCTTTGTTGAACAGTTGTAAAAAAATTATGTTTTAATGGGTTTTCAAAAAAGGTCCGATACCGAAGGCAGGCCAGCATTTCAGATTTTCTGCTTAAAAGCAGAAAATCCTTAAGCCGGCCTTGTGGAGATTGTTAAAAAATACATAGTAAATTGATGAAATCTCTATTTTATTAACTAAAAAACCCTCTGAGAATATCAAATCCAACATTAACACCTTCATTTTTTACGCCATAAGTAATGATTTGTTCATTACGAAGTCGTTGAAGTAATTTAAAAATAGGTCCACGAGGCACAGGTGTTAAACAATTTTCTTTAAAAACAAGAATATAATTCGAATCTGACCTAAATATACCAAGCGCGGATTCTTTAGTTACAGTATAACAATCAGGATTAAAATGAATATTAAAATTATTGTTGTCAAACAACAGAGAATTGGGTGCAAATTTGTAAAAAATGGTGTTTGTCCAGGCTGAAAAGATGCCAGTATTCAAGGCTCTAAAAATACGCATAATAGCATACCATTCATTATTAATATTTACAAGATAATTGATGAATTTTTTACCGCGTTTAAGATTGCAAGGAATATATGAAGGTTGATTATTTATAACAGAGAAAATATTAAAAGCGGGTACACGAGAGGATTCAACATTTTTAAATAAAAGTGTATTACTTGGTATAACATAAGTAACAAGTTGATTAAGAGTTGTTGTTTGAAAGAATCGATTGCCAGATAAATTAGCAGGATTTGAAAGTTCTTTATCGTTTGTGAAACCAGAACCATAAAGTTTGTGTGTTTTATTGTGTTTTTGGCGGTGTTTTTTGGTTTTGATATGAGGCATTGAAGATAAAATAAATAGAGAAAATAAGATATTCAATAAAGATTTGAATATATTATGAGAAAGGGGGCGCCACCCGAAGGGAGGCGGCTTAAGCCAAAATGTTTTTTTTTCGAGATGCTTTAATACTAACAACAGGTGTAATTGCCAAAGGGGTTGATGAAATTGGTTCAGGCAAAGGTTCGGGTGCAATAGAAACAGGTTCCAAATTTTCATTATCATCATTTTTTTTGGGATTTGGATTAAATTTGCAGCCTTTTTTATGTGCACTTAGACTGGCTTTATTTTTACCAGTAAAACAACAGAAAGGACATTCAAGATTGGTATCATTTTCAATTTTGCCTTTTTGAATAAGATAAAGTTTAAGTGTTGGCAATTGAATATCTTCAAGTTGATCATTAAGTTGTTTATTAAGTGTTTTAATGGTATCAAACATGCGTGTTTTTTTAATAGAAAATTGTTTATATTCTTCAAGAATATCATCAAGTTGTGATTTGGATATTTTATCATCACCATGTTCAAATTCAATTAATTTTTGATGAATATTATCAATAATATCAATACCAATTTTTAATTTATCGATGTTATATTCAGTATTAGGAATATAAACATGAATAAGACCATTAATAATATCAATATGAAAAGGTGATTTAAAAGTGATTGGACTATTTTGAGAGACAAGAATGCCGTGACATTTTTGCAATTGAAGATCGCGTTTAAATTTATCTATTTCATCAGTTGGAACGGTGTTTGTGTAGTCTTTGCTTTCAAATAGAATATCAGGTTTGTTGTCGCCTTTGCGTTTAACACAATAATCACAAGAGGCAGTTGATGATGTGGTATTAATAATTTCACTGGTTGGTAGAACATTTTGAATCATAAAATAGAGTTCAGTTTCGGCAACAGAGCCTTTAAATTGCGATTTATTTTTGTATCTTCCAATAAAATTATTAATTTCGCTTGACAGTTCTTTTTGAGTATTATTTTGAATGGAGACGATTTCGCGAATTTGATTCATGCTGGTGTTTTGACGTTCTTCACTTGTTTGAATCATATGGAGAATGGGTTGCTGAACGCTATTTATCATCCGATTAAGTTGATTTTCAACATTTTCAATAATGGTTTTAGTTGTATCTTCAGGAGATTTATTATAATTAATAGAGAGTAGTTTTTGTGTGTCTGAATTAATAGCAGCACAACAGGTTTTAATACTATTTTCAATAAAGGTTATACTTCGTTCTTGATTTTTGGGAATAATATCATTCATTAAGAGATTTGTTTTATTAATAAGTGTTTCATTGTTTTTTTCAATAATCATATTAAGTTTTTCAGTATGTGATAGAGAATTGGTATTGAGAATAGTTTTAATTTCATCCACATATAAGGTTTTATTTTCTTGTAATTTAAGAAGAAAATCAAGTTTAATAGAATTCATATTTGAATTAATATCAGTAACAATTTGAAGTATTCTTCCGTTAATGGTTTCATTAGTTATGTCAGAAATGTTTGTTGAAAGTTTATTGAGAATATCAATAAAGATATGGTTAATTGTAACAATATCAATGTTTTTATTTGCTGTATAATATGATAAGATTTTGGGGTCAGTTATAATAATTTTGTCAGACATGGTTGTTAATATGGTGTTTAAACAATAGTGTTTCTAAATCAGTTTAAAATAGAAACTAATAAGAATTAATGTAAATTTTATGTTTATATAATTGAAATTAGATTAGATATTTTTAGAAATTAAAAATATCTAAAATAGAAAAATAAATCTAATTTAGAATTTTTTAGAATTTAAAAAAAACTAATTCAGATTTTTATATATTTATATTTTTCTAATTTAATTTTTTTTAAATTCTAAAAATTTTTATTTTAGAAATTTATAAAATTATTTTTTTTTTAATTTTTTTTATTTTTTAAAATTTTATAAAACTAAAAAATTTTTTTTTTTAAATTTATTTAGCAATACTAT
>JACCEA010283533.1_pt1 | contig 24065 bp, 21 predicted proteins | sample 7449851 | NCBI WGS metagenome assembly JACCEA01 (sample SAMN15323453, study PRJNA562643) | freshwater metagenome | isolation source: river surface water | place: USA:Blue River Watershed | collected 2017-08-18 | reverse complement strand
GTTGCTTTCATTGTCACGATCCTTTCATAGAAACTCCGATCAAGTATGACAATCATGCATTCTGCTGTCAAGGATGCAAGAATGTTTACATGCTTTTATCGCAACATGATCTGGGAGCTTATTATCAACAAGGAGAAAAGATAGGTGTGCAACCTACTAAAGAAACGATTCATTTCGACCAATTGGACGCACCGGAAGTACGCAAAAAGTTGATCCAATTTCAAGAAGGATCAGTCGTTCGCGTACAATTGCATTTACCGCAAATCCATTGTGCGAGCTGTATCTATTTATTGGAACACCTGCATAAACTGGACGCAGGCATTCGTGCCTCTTTTGTGAATTTCCCAAAAAGACTTGCTACCATTACCTTCGACGAAAGTCAAACCTCACTGAAAGCGGTTGCCACCTTACTTACCAAGATTGGTTACCGACCTGATTTCAGTTCAGACAAAGCGAAAACTCCTAGCGTTGACAAGCGTTTGCTCATCCAACTCGGGTTTGCAGGCTTTGCTTTTGGATCCATTATGCTCTGGAGCTTTCCGGAATACCTTGGAATCGATGAGACCTATGCGGGCTTCAGAAATCTAAGTGCCTATTTGGCCTTGATCGTTTCCATACCGGTACTTTTTATTTCCGCACGCGATTATTTCGCAGCAGCTTGGGGAGGTATTCGCACCAGACGTATCAATCTGGATATTCCCATTGCCATTGGGATTATAGCACTTTATGTCCGTAGTGTCGTAGCAATTTTCAACCATGAAGGTCCAGGTTATATGGATTCCTTTGCAGGATTCATTTTTTTTCTCTTGATCGGTAAATGGTTCCAAAGCAAAACGTATCGTTGGCTTTCGTTTGAGCGCGACTTCAAATCATACTTCCCTATTGCAGTTTTAAGGAAAACACATCCGGCCGAAGCGCAATTTGACATGACTCCTATCGAAGAACTCAAAGTTGGCGATCAGATCTTGATTAGAAATGAAGAGATCATCCCTTCGGATGCACTTCTGGTTTCGGAAAAAGCTACAATCGATTACAGTTTCGTTACCGGAGAATCCGATTGGATTGAAAAATCCGCAGGTGACTTCATTTACGCTGGAGGTCGTGTAATGGGAAATAGCGTTGAAATGTGTGTGGAACGCCCAACGAATCGTTCGGAATTAACACAACTTTGGAACGAACAAGAAAAGGATTCCACCATTTCTGAATTCACGATTCGACAAGACCGCATTTCCGGTTATTTCTTATGGGCTGTACTTGTCATTGCAGCCCTTTCATCCATTGCCTGGTGGTTCATTGAACCACGCTTAATACCAGAGATCGTAACCGCAATCTTGATCGTTGCATGTCCGTGCGCCTTAGCCTTGTCTGGACCCTTCACTTATGGAAACATGATGCGTAAACTGGGTAATAACGGCTTTTACCTGCGAAACACCACTGTGATTGAAAAAGCTCAAACCTGCTCGGTGATAGTATTTGACAAAACGGGAACGCTCACGAGCACGGAACACGTTTCGTGTGTATACGAGGGCGAATCGCTAAGCTCTGACCAAATTTCTTTGATAGCAGCTTTAACGGATCATGCAACCCATCCCTATGCACAGCAAATAAATCGTTGGGCAAACGATCATGTTGACAAGGAAACGGTAAACGTCCCAATCCTCGAAGTACAAGAAATTTCAGGAAAAGGAATGCAATACAAAAATATCCAGATTGGATCTGCAGCTTGGCTGGGTATTCAAGATCAAGGAACTGAAAGTGCTTCCTTCTTATCCATAGATGGCAAAGTTGTAGGTAAATTCACCATGGGGAATGAGATCCGAAATGGATTGGAAGAAAGTATTCGCGATTTGGCAACCGCCTATGAATTGGTCGTGTTGAGTGGTGACAATGATCACGATAAGGTAAAGCTGCAACAGTTCTTCCCCGCATCCACTACCTATTTGTTCCAACAAAAACCTATTGATAAGAAACGATACATCGAAGGATTGCGCAATTCAGGAAAACAAGTAATCATGATCGGTGATGGTTTGAATGATGCAGGCGCATTGCAAGCGGCGACCATCGGAATTGCCGTTTCTGAGGACCTCGTGCGTTTTACTCCGGCTTCCGATGCCATCTTAAAAGCTGATCACTTACCAAAGTTGAATGCGTATCTCAAGTACATTCGTGATGGTAAGAACTTTTTGAAGATCTCTTTTGCATTTTCACTGGCCTACAACATTACAGGGCTGTCATTCGCAATCAGCGGAACAATGACGCCTTTTGTGGCAGCCGTGATCATGCCACTTAGCTCCATTACTGTTGTTGCGCTTTCAACTTTTTTGGCTTTACGCAGAAAATTCCAAGCTTAAATGGATAACCTAATCGAAATGGTGTGATCTTCCCGAATGGATTCTTGCTTGCGAATGACACTTTTCAGAGGCAATAGATAGGTATTGTGCTTCGTGTCGAACCAAATGGCAGTTTTCCAAGTCGTTTGACCAATGGTGCATGAAACAGGTAATCGACCAAAGCCTTCTTCTGCATTCCTGAAAAGTTCGCGGATCTCAGTAGCCAATTCAGCCGGAAGCGAAACAAAAAACCAAGAACTGGAAGCACTGTATCGCCAAACGGAAGCTTGAAAATCGTAATGAACCTGCATGGACATTACAATTGTACGAAGTCCACTGAAAGCAGATCTTGTATATAACGTAGCTTCTTACGTTCTACGGGCTCCACAAAACTGATAGATAGTCCGCGTTTTCCTGCTCGAGCAGTTCTACCGCTGCGGTGTGTGTAATAATCCGGATCATCCGGCAGTTGATAATGCGCCACAAAAGTCAGATCATCAAAATCGATTCCGCGAGCTGCGATATCCGTAGCTACAATATATTGATAATGGCCCTGATGAAACATGCGCAACACTTTTTCACGGTCGCGCATACCCAATTCACCATGCAATTCACAAACGGCGTAATTATTCTGCTTCAGAAAACGGCCAATGTACTCGACATCCCCTTTGGTGCGACTAAAAATAATGCCTCTCGCCTTTTTCATGGTTTGCAAGAATTCCAACAGATACATAGGCTTGTCTTCCTTCTGACATTCCAAATATTGGTGCTCAATACGCGGGTTCATCACCTCCTTCGTTTGAACAGTGGCTTTCGGCGCATCTTTCGATAGGTTCTGACGGATCCAAGCGTTCAAATCTCCATGAATGGTAGCTGAGAACAACCATTTCTTATGAAAATCATTCGTATATCCGAAAATCTTGTCCACGTCTTTCATGAAACCCTTGGCATACAACTCGTCCGCTTCATCCAGAACTATGGTCTTCACGCGACGCAAACTGACCGCGTTCATTTTTAGTAATTCCAACAAACGACCAGGAGTAGCCACTATTATATGAGTTTGTCTGGAAAGTTTAAACACCTGATCATCAATCGACTCACCTCCCATAATTCCTTCAATGAAGAATTTCGGAAGATACTTACCCAATTTGAACAAGGACTTTGTAGTCTGTACTACCAATTCACGTGTAGGAACTAAGATCAATGCTTGAACATCCTTATCACTGACATCAATTCGTGTGAGCAGTGGAACCCCATAAGCAATGGTCTTTCCGGATCCCGTATGCGCCTGACCGACGTAATCTTGGTGTTTTTCCAAAAGTTTAGTCCAGGCATGTTCTTGAATTTCAGTTGGCATATGAAAGCCAAAATCATCCAATCGTTGAGCCAAAGCAGGAAGTATTTTCACCGGTGTTTTCATGAGTCAAAGTTAGTGATTAATGCGTGATCCGCTGGTGAAAAATTATGTGCTTCAAAATCCTTGAATGATGAAAACTGAATGCCAAATAAAAACGATTTAGCAACCAGTTTACTTGAAAACACAAGTTTCCACCTTCACTTAAAACATGATTTTAATCAGGTTTTTTACTAAAAAACGTCATGGTTTATCCTTTGAATAATAGATTCCTTTGCTTCATGGGAATGATATACATAATGCTAATCGTAAGCCTCATCATGGCGGTGTTCTTCCTGATTATTTTTATGTGGGCAGCGAAGACAGGACAATACGAGGATGATTACGCTCCTTCTGTACGAGTCTTGTACGACGACGAACAAATTTTGCACAACCAAAATCAAAATAAAGATGGAAATACAAACAGTAAAGTACGACAATAAGATTGTCAAGTATTTCGCCTATGCCACGCTCTTATGGGGAGTTGTGGGTATGCTCGTAGGTCTAATTGTGGCCCTCCAGCTGGCCTTCCCGGAGTTTTTCAACGATTATCTAGGATTTAGTTTCTTATCCTTCGGAAGAATTCGTCCGCTTCATACAAACGCCGTAATCTTTGCCTTTGTAGGAAACGGAATTTTCACAGGTGTTTATTACTCGCTACAGCGCTTATTGAAGACGCGAATGTGGAGTGATAAATTGAGCCTTTTGAACTTCTGGGGATGGCAATTCATCATTCTTTGTGCTGCGCTTACCTTGCCGTTAGGATATACAACAGGTAAAGAGTACGCGGAGTTGGAATGGTGGATTGACATCTTGATCGCATTGATGTGGGTCGTTTTTGGATGGAACATGTTTGCAACCATTTTAGTACGTCGCGTGAAACACTTGTACGTAGCGATCTGGTTCTTCATTGCGACATTCGTTACTGTTGCCATGTTGCACATCGTGAACTCATTCGAATTACCAGTAAGCTTCTTGAAGTCTTACTCCTGGTACGCGGGTGTTCAAGATGCTTTGGTACAATGGTGGTACGGACACAACGCGGTGGCGTTCTTCTTAACAACGCCTTATCTAGGTTTGATGTACTACTTCGTGCCTAAGGCAGCGAATCGTCCGGTTTACTCTTACCGACTTTCAATCATCCACTTCTGGGCACTCATCTTTATTTACATTTGGGCAGGTCCTCACCACTTGTTATACACTTCCATGCCGGATTGGGCACAAAGTTTAGGTGTAGTATTCTCTGTGATGTTGATCGCTCCATCTTGGGGTGGTATGCTGAACGGTTTGTTAACACTACGTGGTGCTTGGGACCGTGTACGTGACGACGTTTTGTTGAAATTCATGGTGGTTGCCTTGACATGTTACGGTATGGCGACATTTGAAGGTCCGTTATTATCATTGAAAGAAGTAAACTTGATCTCGCACTTTACTGACTGGACTATCGCTCACGTTCACGTAGGTGGTTTGGGTTGGAACGGTATGATGACCTTCGGTATGATCTACTGGTTGATCCCACGTATGTTCAAAACTGAATTATACTCTAAAAAATTGGCTAACCAACACTTCTGGATCGCTACTTTGGGTATCATCTTGTATGCTATTCCAATGTACATTGCAGGATTCATGCAAGGATTGAGCTGGCAGTATTTCAACCCAGATGGTACATTGATGCACAAAGATTTCTTGGAAACCGTGATCGATATGCGTCCTTACTACATATTGCGTAGTATCGGTGGTTTGCTTTACTTATTCGGTGCCTTGATGTGGGTTTACAACATCTGGAAAACTGTTAAGATCGGAAACTTCGTTGCGAATGAAGAAGTAGAAGTCTCTGTAGAACGCCATGTGAAATCTTCTGGAAAAGAATACTGGCACAGAGGAATCGAAGGCAAGCCGATCAAATTCATGATCATTTCCTTAATCGTAGTTGCAATCGGTGGTTTGGCACAGATCATCCCTACCATGGCAGTAAAATCAAACGTTCCAACTATTGCAACAGTAAAACCTTACACGCCGCTTGAATTGGAAGGTCGTGACATCTACATCCGCGAAGGTTGTTACAACTGTCACTCGCAAATGATCCGTCCGATGCGCTTTGAAACGGCTCGCTACGGAGAATACTCTAAAGCTGGTGAAAACGTATATGATCACCCATTCCAATGGGGTTCTAAACGAACTGGTCCGGATTTAGCACGCGAAGGTGGTCTGCGCGGTAACATGTGGCACTACGAACACTTCGAACGTCCGAAAGATATCTCTAAAGGTTCCATCATGCCGGCTTACACATGGTTGCGTGAAAATGATCTGAATACGGAATTACTTCCTAAAAAGATCGAAGCGATGCAAACATTTGGTGTTCCTTATGCTAAAGGTTACTCTTCAAAAGCTTTGGCTGATTTGAAAAAACAAGCGCATGTAATTGCTGAGGACATCGTAAACAATATGCCAGCAATCGCATTGAAAGGAACATCCAAGGAAGCGAAGATCAAAGAGATCGAATCGAAAGAGGTGATCGCGTTGATCGCATACATGCAACGCTTGGGTACAGACATTAAAGTTAAACCAGCAAAGAAATAAGTCATGCTAAGATTCATCAAACACCATTTAGCAACTGAGGACGGAGTGATGTACTACGGAATGTTCTCCCTGCTGATTTTTGTGATCTTCTTCTTAGTTGTTTTTTACCGCATGGTGAGAATGAAGAAAGAAACCATTGAGGAACTGAGCAACATTCCTTTCGGAAACGAAGAAACCAACATTCAAAACGAACAATGATGAAAACAATTTTTCTTCCATTCATATTTGTGTTGGCTGGCGCTGTTCAGCTGGCATACGGACAAGGTGAAGCCCTGTTCAAAGCAAAATGTAATACCTGTCACATGGTAGATAAAAACTCTACCGGACCTTTGTTAAAAGGTGTGAAGCAGAAATGGGCTGACGCAGGTGAAGGTGAACTTCTCTACAAATGGGTCACTAATTCTAAAGCCTTGATCGAAGGTGGAAGCAGTAAAATGGCTGCCGCGATCAAAGATTTCTCGGCTTCCGAGATGCCTCCGCAACAGGCTACTAATGCGGAGATTGATCAAATCTTGGATTATGTGGACAATTACGTTGCAGCACCTGCCGCAGCTTCTCCAACCGCAGCCGCTGGAGCTACTGCAGCACCGGAGGTAAAGATCGTTCCAAACTATGAAGAGAATTTGAACATCTTCTACGCGCTTTTGGCAGTTACTTTGGTGTTGATCCTTGCAATTCTAATGTTGACAAATTCAATCATGTCTTTGATCAAATCAGATGTCTTTAAAAACAAATTGAAGGAAAAAGAAGATAAAGACGGATCCAACCTTGGTAAGATCATTACCATGTTGGTAGTAGGACTTGGTCTTCTTGTACCGATGGATACCTTCGCATTAGAATTCGTTTCAGGTGGTGAATCCAAAGAAAAAAGTTTATGGTTGATCGTTGAAAACGGTGATATCTACGCACTTTTGATCATCAACTTCTTATTGTTGTTCGTAGTATTCTACTTGAAACGCTTGTTCAACAGCTTCTACCGCATGGCTTATCCTGAAACGGTTAAAACGCGTAAGGAGAAAACGAAGAAAGTAACCAAAGTGCTTACCGATGCGGTTGCGATCGAAGACGAAGCAAGTATCTTGATGGATCACGAATACGATGGAATCCGCGAGTTGGACAACAACTTGCCACCATGGTGGGTTTGGGGATTCTATATCACAATCTTCTTTGCGATCATTTACTTGTTGAATTACCACGTTTTCAAAACATCCGACCTGCAAGAGGTTGCCTACAAAAAAGAAATGGCGCAAGCTCAAAAGGACATCGATGCTTACTTGAAATCGCAAGCAATGAACGTGGATGAAACCAACGTTACAAAATTGGATGATGCCACTGCACTAGCTGAAGGTAAAAACATCTTCGTAACGAACTGTGCAGTATGTCACAAAGAAAATGCATCAGGTGACATCGGTCCAAACTTGACAGATAAATTCTGGATCTACGGAAACGATATCAAAGATGTATTCAAAACAGTGAAAAATGGTACGCCAAATGGAATGCCGGATCACGCATCTAAATTGAATCCGATCCAGTTACAACAAGTTTCTTCTTTCATCTTAAGCTTGAAACCTGTAGCTGGTAAAGAACCACAAGGAAAAGAAGTTAAATAGGTCATTAGACCAACCAATAACAAGGGGAGTTCGACAGGTTAGGTTGAACGTTCGGACTCCCCTTTATTTTATCAAACTCAAACACACGAGCAATGGAAGAGTTTAGAGACAAGATCGCCACGGTGAACGAAAAGGGAAAACGCGTTTGGATCTTCCCGAAAAAACCGAAAGGCGCATTCACAAACAAACGCAAAATCGTCAGCTACCTCCTACTCCTATTTTTATTCGCCGCACCACACCTAAAGATCAACGGAGAACAATCCCTGCTATTCAATGTCGTAGAACGAAAATTTGTCATCTTTGGCTCCATTTTCTGGCCTCAGGATTTCTACATTTTCGCTGTATTACTCATCGTTGGTGTTGTTTTCGTCATCCTGTTCACCATCATCTACGGAAGGATCTTTTGTGGCTGGGTTTGTCCGCAAACCATTTTCATGGAATTCGTTTTCAGACAAATCGAGTACTTGATCGACGGAGATTGGACCGAGCAGAAAAAACTGCGCTCTGAACCATGGACCGGAAAGAAAATCGCTAAACGCGTAACCAAACTGGGACTTTTCTGGATCATTTCGTTTTTCATTGCAAATACCTTTCTGGCTTACATTATCGGAACGGATAATTTGTGGAAGATCCAAACGGAACCGGTGGCACAACACGTAGGTGGATTGGTTGCTATCGTCATCTTTACAACCCTATTCTTCTTTGTTTTTGCCCATTTGCGCGAACAAGTGTGTACAACGATCTGTCCATACGGCCGCTTGCAGGGTGTATTGCTCGATCCAAACTCAATGGTGGTAGCTTACGACCACGTGCGCGGTGAAGAACGTGCGAAGATCCGAAAAGGCGAAGACCGAAAAGTTGCCGGAAAAGGTGACTGCATCGACTGTAAGCAATGTATCCACGTTTGTCCTACAGGAATCGATATCCGCAACGGAACGCAATTGGAATGTATCAACTGTACGGCTTGTATCGACGCCTGCGATTTCATGATGGACAGCGTAGGTATGGAAAAAGGATTGATCCGTTTTGTTTCTGAAAACGGCATCAAAAACCGCACAGGCTTCCAGTGGACCCGAAGAGTAGTTTCTTACACTGTGCTATTGGGTGTTTTAGTCGGAATTCTATTGACCTTGCTCTTGATCCGAGATGATTTCTCAACGACGATCTTACGTCAACGAGGTTCTACCTATCAGGTGACCGACGAAGACAAGATCTCGAACATCTTCGAAATTGACTTCACGAATAAGACGAAAAACAACTACGTGATCACGTTGAAAGCGGAAGATCCGATCGCGAAAATTGAATTGGCAAACACTTCGCTGAAATTGCCGGGAGAAAAACACGTTAAAGACCGCTTCGTAGTGAAAGTTCCTTATTCCAGCATCAAAAATGGTTTGAAGAAAATGGATATCATTGTTCTTGGAAACGGACAAGAAATTGACCGTGTAGGAATTAAAATTATCGGTCCTAATTATTAACCCATAAAAACGAGCAACATGAATTGGGGAAAAGGAATACTAATCGGCATGATCTTGTTCATGTCCTTCATTGTCACCTTGGTTGTGATCATGGTGAGTAACAAAAGTGATCTGGTGGCAGAAGATTACTACGACAAAGAACTCGCATACAACGAACAGTTCGCTGCCATGCAACATTATGCAAATGCAGGTGAGGAAATTGAGTTAAACGCTGTTTCAGACACCCTTTACATTCGTTTTCCGGAAGTTTTTCGCAACAAAGAGGTTTCTGTGTCTTTGAGTCGTCCTGACAATCAAGCGCAAGATGCTCAATTTAAGCTGATGGCTGGCGAAGAAGTAATGATCCCAACAGCGAAAATGCCCAAAGGAGCGTTTGACTGTAAGATCACCGGGAAATACAGCGGTAAACCATTTGAGTTCAGTAAATCTATCATGTTGAAGTAAGATGCTGCTGTTAAGTGCTTTTCTGTTGGGCTTGGCCGGTTCGTTGCACTGCATGGGTATGTGTGGACCAATCGCTATGGCTTTGCCTTTGAACAGAAAAAGCGTTGGGACACAACTATTCGGTTTAGGATTATACAATCTTGGGAGGGTACTTACCTATTCCCTCCTGGGATTGATTTTCGGGACGATTGGTTTTTCCTTGGACCTTTACCGCTTCTTGCAATTTACGAGCATCATCATTGGCGTTGTTATGATCATCATTGCTTGGCGTAGACAGTTATTGAAACACATTGAATTTTCCTCGTCGCGCCTACAAATGTGGATTTCGCGTAACATGGGACGCTTATTGGCTTCCGGATCACCCATCAAATTGTTGGGTATAGGAATGTTGAACGGTTTGCTGCCATGCGGAATGATCTTTATCGCGTTAAGCACCGCGTTGTTGGCTGAAAATGCAATTGGAAGTGCCATTACAATGACCGCTTTCGGACTTGGCTCCCTTCCGGCGATGCTTGCCGTAGGTTTCTTAGCGAATCAATTTTCTTTCAGCGTACGTCAGCAGATGAACAAGGTATTTCCGTATGTCATGACCGTTATCGGTCTCATGGTGATCTTGCGTGGCGCCAACTTGGGGATTCCTTACCTCTCGCCCAAGATCGAGCAAACAACACAAAAGGAACACGTAAATGGCAAAGATGCCAAATCGTATCAGGTGATCTGCCATACTTCAAACTCCGATAAAAACGGCCAGTAATTCGGATTTGTCAAAACAATTTTCCAATTTCGTTGTTTGACTGCAAAACCAAACTATCATGTGGAAAACGGTTGTTTTTTTATTAGCTACCCTTATCGGAATACCAATCGCGGCGTACTATTACGACAGGCCACCAACATCGGATCAGTGGGACTTGATCTGGACAGTTACCCAAACCTTTTTGATCCTCGCAACCGCATGTTTCCTCATTAGTTCCGTAACCAAGAATTACAGTCAGGTAGACAAATTGTGGTCCATTGCACCCATCGTTTATGCTTGGCAAATCGCGTACACTTCCGATTGGGAAAGTCGCATGGTACTCATGGCAGCTTTGATCACCCTTTGGGGAGCTCGATTGACCTTCAACTTTGCACGCAGAGGCGGTTATTCCTGGAAATTCTGGGAAGGCGAAGAAGATTACCGTTGGGCTGTATTGCGCGCAAAACCGGAATTTCAAGCACCGTGGAAATGGTTCTTGTTCAACTTGTTCTTCATTTCGTACTACCAAATGGCACTCGTGTTGCTCATTACCTTCCCGATGATCAAAGCCAGCGGCGTGAGTAAACTTACTACTTGGGACTGGGTTTTGGCGCTTATCGTCATCTTATGGATCGTTATCGAGTTTATCGCCGACCAACAACAATACGATTTCCAAACCGAAAAGCACCGCCGCATCAAAGCAGGATTGCCATTGGAAAAATACGCACATGGCTTTACCAACGTGGGCCTTTGGTCCATCTCCAGACACCCGAATTACCTGGCTGAGCAAAGTGTTTGGGTGACCTTGTACTTCTTTTCCGTTGTCGCCAGTGAAAGTTGGGCCAATTGGTCAGCAGCCGGTCCCGTGCTTTTGATCCTTTTGTTCTACGGCAGCTCCAATTTCAGCGAAGAGATCACCGCAGCCAAATATCCGGCTTACAAGGATTATCAACGCAGAACAGGTCGCTATTTCCCAAAGTTGATTGCTAGAAAGAGGTGAGAATCTGACACTTCTTACTGTTTCTGCATCGCGTTGACGCTTGTTGCGCTGGTTTTTCCTATTTTCGCTTTGTGAGACTCATTAAGAATTGGATCAAGTTATATTTCAGCAAATGGTTGTACAGACAAGCCTTGCATCCGAGTGTTGGCATTCAACAGCGTGCACTAATGCAACAATACAAGGCTTTTCAATTGCAAGGGAATTTGCCGCCAATTCATTCGGCGGGCTATAAAGTATTCTCGCAATTTGAAGAAGACGGACTACTGCTGTACATTTTCTCCGTGATCGGTGAAGGATCCAAAACCTTTGTAGAGATCGGTGCGAACGATGGGATCAACAGCAATTGCAGTAACCTAGCGGTGCATTTTGGTTGGAGCGGACTTTTCCTGGAAGGCGATCCTACCCTGATCAAACGCGGTGAACGCTTTTACAAGAAGACCCCTACGCCCTACCATCCGAAACCGCGCTACGTGCAGGCTTTCGTGAAGCGCGAGAATATCAATCAATTGCTTGAAAACAACGGCATCAAAGGCGATTTCGAATTGCTTTCCATTGACATCGACGGGAACGATTACTGGGTTTGGGACGCGCTAACTGTTGCTAGTCCGAAAGTGGTGGTCATCGAAACGCACACCGAATTTGGAAATCGCAACATCGTAGTGCCTTACGATCCGGAATACGTGTACCCAGGAAAACACCCGATCTACCACGGTGCCTCGGCGAAAGCCATGCAAGAACTGGGACGCAAAAAAGGCTATCGTTTGGTAGCTTGTAGTGATCTGGGGATCAATCAGATCTACGTCCGCGAAGATGTTTGTCCGGATAGTCTGCACGAAATTTCCGCAGAATCTACCCTGTGGCATCCAAAAACCATCGCATCCCAAGCGCTTTTTGAACCGATCAAGGATTGGGAATACTTAATTGGCAAAGAATGAAAAACCTATTTGATAAGCAAGCCGCGGACGAGATCGTTTCGCGCATTCAGCAGTTAACTCCGGAAACTCAAGCTCGTTGGGGAAAAATGTCGGTTGTTCAAATGATCGATCATTGTTCCGCTACCATGGAAGTGGTGCGCGATTTGAAACACTTAAAACGCCTACCGGCAAGTTATCTCATTGGTCAATTCATGAAAGGTTCTTTCACCAACGATAAACCTTACAAACAGGGATTGCCCACTCACGCAACCTTTGTGGTTCCGGGTGAAACCGAAATTGAAACCGCAAAACAGCGTTTAATCGATCACATTGTGGCGTTTCAAGCAGGCGGACCGCAAAAATGTACAGAGCAAGCGCATGCGTTCTTTGGGAAATTAAGCAAAGAGCAATGGGCTACCGGCATGTACAAACATGTTGATCATCACTTAACCCAATTCGGCGTTTAATCATGGAATTCATCTCTGCAGAACTCGATAAATATTGTTGCGACCACACCAGTCCGGAGTCTTTGTTATTGGCAAAACTGAATCGCGATACGCACGTGCGCATCTTGCAACCACGCATGTTGAGCGGACATTTTCAGGGACGCGTATTGAGCATGCTTTCCAAATTGATGCAGCCCAAGAACATCCTGGAAATCGGAACCTACACCGGTTACAGCGCACTTTGTTTGGCCGAAGGTTTGGCCGCAGAAGGTAAATTGATCACGATCGACGTGAATGCACAATTGGAAGATTTCGTGCGCGAATATTTGGCTGAAAGTCCGTTGGGAGCTCAGATCGACTACCGCATTGCCGATGCGATGGAATTGATCCCGCAATTGGACGAGACCTTTGATCTGGTTTTCATCGACGCCGATAAGCAGAATTACATCAATTACTACAACCTGGTGATCGACAAAGTACGTCCGGGCGGCGTTATTCTTGCCGACAATGTGTTGTGGTCGGGAAAAGTGGTACAAACGGAAGGCAAGATCGACAAGGACACCGCATTGCTGCAGGAGTTCAATCGCTTGATCCATGAAGACAACCGCGTGGAGAACGTTTTGTTGCCCATCAGAGATGGGATCATGGTGGCAAGGAAGAAATAATACCTTACTTTTTTGTAACGGCTTTCAGGATCTTTTTGATGGCTTTGTTGTGGGAGTAGTCCACCGGTTTTTTGGTGTACACGTCTTTCAAATTCGGGTCAACTCCTTTGCTGATCAAAAGCGTCACGAAATTTTCGGTGGATACTTTGGCGGCCACATGCAAAAGTGTTTGCTGCTCAAAATTCAAGTGCTGGTTCCAAGCTAGGCGCTGACGCGTAACCAAATACTCCAACAGTTCATTGTCGGATTTCTCGCAAGCCAAAATGGCCATTTCCTTCACTTGTTCTGCTGTAAGTGCCACATTCGGGTAGGTTTTCAGGATCCGCATCAACTCTGCATTGTTCTTGGCTTTGATCAAGTCTGGAATAGTGCCCAGCTCTTTCGTGCGGCGGATCTGCATGTCCGCGTATTCCTTTTTGTTCAAGGCGCCCTTGGTACGCAAATAATCTACTACTCCTTGGGAAGCATTCTTCTCTGCATATTCAATTAAAAAGACTCCCCAACGGTCGGTGCAATTGACGTCTGCATGGTTTTCCACCAAAATACGAATAGCATCTAAATTGTCTTTGTCGGCCAAGGAGAACAACATTGGTTCGTCTCCTCTGCGCTTGTAGTTTACGTCTGCTCCCTTGTCGATCAACCAAGCGGCCAACTCAAACGAATTGCGTTTCAATGCCTCTTCCAGATACGTTTCTCCCCAAGTATCCGCTCTGTTTACGTCAGCTCCGTTCATCACTACAAAGCGGATCACGGTATCCGACAAAGAACTTGGGCGGTGGCCATATTTATCTCGTGGATCTAAAGGCACTCCTTTTTCCGCCAGGTATTTCATGAATAGGATATTCTCCCTATCTGCTGCGTAAAAAGCGATACTATTACCATTCGGACCTTCGACTTTTGGATCGGCACCCAGTTCTATCAATTGTTTGATCTCTTCAATGGAAAAGCCCGCTGAACTCTCGAGCATGTAACTCACCACATTCAAGCCCTCTTTATTCTTCACCGCCACATTGGCCCCTTTGCTTATAAGGAAATTAACCACTTGTTTTTCTCCGTGCCAAGCGGCATTCATGAGCGGCGTATTCCCTAAATTGTCCTGCAAATTGATTTGAGCTCCCCGTTTTAACAAGAACTCCATATGTGCAAGTGCTGAAGGGGAAAAAATGGCGTGATACAGCGCAGTGTGACCCAAATTGTCCCGTTCGTTGATATCCATTTTCGTGTTGTTCCAAATGAGCTCAGCTATTTCCGTGTTTTCAAGTCGTATCGCAGCCATCAGTGTATTCTCACCGCTTTCATTTCGAAGCGTGGGATCGATCTTCCAGTCTTTCAAGCAACGATTGATCATGAGAATATCTCCGCGTTTAACGGATAACATCAAGGCTGAATTTCCTTCGAGATCAACGGCTTGAACATCTGCACCTTTAGCTATACATCTGGCGGCCATTTCTGCTTCTCCGAACTCCACGCTTTTCAGAAACAACATATTCAAATCGTGAGAAGGCGCTTGCTGCATCTGGATCAGGTCGTACATAAATGTCTGCCGACTATAATGATCTGCATCCGTAAAGGCCGACACCACGGGAACGCCGCCCTTGTATAACTCCATAGCAATTGCCATGCGGTTTTCCTTACAGGCAATCTCCATGGGCGTGACGTATTCCTTGCGGAATAACCCATAGCGTCTTTTCTGAGAAAAATTGACTGGAAATCCCTCCTGTATCAGGAACTTCACCAAAGCCAAATTCCCCGATTCTACCGCTGCCAAAACAGCTTCGCTATCTCGGAAATTGTACGAATGCAGCAGTTTCACCCACTCCAGATCTCCTGTTTCCACTGCACGGTAAAAGTTGTTTCTAGAAGTGGCGCCGTGTTCTAATAAATATTTGGCGATCTCTACCCGTTTCAATTCAACTGCCAAGTCGATTGCCTCCGGATCCCTAAAGCTCTCGGTATTGATCGGAGCTCCTTCCGCGATAAATTTCTTCACTAAAGGCAAATCATTGTTCCGCACGGCTTTGTTCAAAGGCGGCTCAACGATCTCGACTTCGTCATCTTGACCAAACAGAGCCGGCAATCCCAGAAACAGGAAGCATCCCAACAACAAAACGATACGGACCAAGCGATTCATGTACTACAATTTTTATCAAATGTGCATTTTTTTAGTTTTCGATTTACATGGAGATCAACTTTTGGAAAATTAAAGACCGTGTTTTCTTTCCCACAAATGCACAAATAATATTCGTCGCCTACCGGTCGACAGATTCGGCTCGACTGTCAGTTCGAGTTTATTTGGCTAAAAGACAAATAAGTATCGAGAACAAAGGAGAGGAGCTTTACTTTTACCACAAAGGCACAAAGGTGATTTTTCATTACCCTCAACTGAAATTTAAGGGCGCAAAGAACTTTTTCGCAAGCTCAAATACCGGAATTTTCTTTAAAACCACATAGACACAGAGGTCACATAGTTTTCTTTCCTGCAGATGCACAAATGCTAAGCGTCGCCTACCGGTCGACAGATTCGGCTCGACTGTCAGTTATATGGACGCTACGATATTCTTTACTTAAAAAGCAAATAAGCGTATACATACTTTTGCTCGCGGGCTCGCTTCTTTTAACGCAGAGTAAAGGAGTAAAGAAGTAAAGGAGAGGATGATAATTGAAAATTAAAAAAGAAGAATTGAAAAGGAAGTTCCAAGTAAGTTCAATAAGGTCAAGAGTTCAAACGGTCAAATACTACATCAGAACCCTTAATGTTTCTAAATGGCTTAATGTTTCTAAAAAGATAAAACCCTTCAAATATCTGCTTACTTCCTTACTTCGCGGTCTTTGCTTTAAAATGAAAAAGAAGAATTGAAAAGGAAGTTCAATTTAAATCTCTGTTTACTTCCTTGCTCAGCGTTCTCTGTGTTAAAATTAAAATAAGCGTGTTCAAGCTATTGCTCATCGGCATATTTTTTTTTCAAAATGGGGTAACTTTTTTCATTTTTTGCGGTATAGACTTTCGGTACGATTGTTGCCAACCCGAACTGTAGTTTTAAAGAAAAATGATTCAATGCTTATGTGGAAAAATTACTTGAACCTCTCCCTATTTTGTTCAATTTCCTTAGTAAGTCTTTCACAAGAAGAAGACCCTTCGTGTTTACCACCGGATAAAAAGATCCAGAAATACATCACCGCAGGAGCAAATGCACCGGATGCGAAAACGGCTGTTGACAATTTCAACAAAGCCATGGAAGCTGCTCCGGACAATGCCGGTGTCTATTACGAATACGGACTCTATGCCTACAACAGTGGTGTAAAGTATTACGAAACCAATCCAAATCCGGCCTTAGGCGACAAGAGTTTTGCCAAAGCAGAAGAAATGTTTGAGAAAGCGGTAGAGTTTTGCAACGACTACCACTCAGATATGTATTATTACTTGGGCGTGATCAACTATTCACAAGATCAAAAGGACGTTGCCGCTAAATGGTTCGAAAAGTTCGCTGCATTTAAAAGTGATGACAATTCTCGCTACAGTGACGATTACGCGAAAAAGCTTGCTGATGTGAAGTCCTTTTTAGCTACGAACAAAGAAGAACAGGAGATCCTTTCGAAAGAAGTACCATTCAACCCGACGATGGTTCCGAACGTATCTTCCGGAAATGACGAATATTTCCCGATGATCTCTCCGGACAACTTATACATGTTCTTCACACGTAAGCAAGACATGAAAAACCTGGGCGACATGGTAAGTAACTGGAAAGAGATCTACACCTACTCTGAGCGCAAAGATGAAACCGGATTGTTTACTTCAGGTACATCCTTCAAAGCGCCGTTCAATACCGGAGCATTTGACAGCTATGGAGCCGCTACAATGTCGGTGGATAACAAAGAAATGATCATCTGTGCTTGTAAAAAGACGGAAATCTACGGAAAGCCTTATCTGAATTGCGATCTGTACTCTACAACTTTCAATAAGATCGGACCGAATCCGAACGATTACGAATGGACAGAATTGGTGAATTTGGGTCCGAAGATCAACACACCGGATGGCTGGGAAGGTCAACCTTCGATGTCAGCTGACGGACAAACCATGTTCTTTACTGCTAATCGTCCTTCTACGCGCGACAATGACGTGTTCATCGTAAAACGCAACGAAGACGGTACTTGGGGTACTCCTACTCCATTCAACGAGATCAATACTGCAGGAAAAGACAAAAGTCCGTTCTTGCACCAGGATAGCGAAACATTATACTTTGTTTCGTCCGTATCAGATGATCGCAAAGGAGTTGGAGGCACTGACATCTATTACATGCGTGAAGAAAACGGCGTATGGGGAAAACCGGTGAACATTGGTTATCCGATCAACACGAAAGAAGATGAATTGGGCTTGTTTGTATCCACTGACGGGAAATTGGCTTACTTCTCATCTCGCGTAGGTGGAAACTGGAATATCTACAGCTTTGAGTTGTACGAAGAGGCACGTCCGAAACCGGTAACCATTCTAAAAGGTGATTTGAAAGATCCGAATGGAAATCCGGTAGAAAATGCAACGATCGAGATCGCTTATGCGAATTCTGAGAAAGTTGAAAGCGTGAAAGTGAACGGAAACGATGGGAAATTCGCGGTTGTAGTGAAGCAAGAAAAACCGCAAGACATCATGCTTTCCGTAAAGAAAGAAGGTGCTGCCTTTGATTCTAAATTGATCACCAAGGAGGAAATCGCCGACAAAAACAAGCGCGTTTCGAATGAATTGGCGGTGAAAGAATTGAAAGTAGGCGAAGCGTATACCATCAACGACATCTTGTACGATTACAACTCAGACGTATTGAGTGAGAAATCGAAGTTCATTTTGCGTGAGTTTGCCCGTTACTTAAAGAGCAATCCGAATATCACGATCATGATTCAAGGACACACTGATAGCGATGGTGATGACGCGAAGAACTTAGACCTTTCCGATCGTCGTGCTAAAGGCGTGAAGAAATACCTGGAAAGTCAAGGAATTCCTGCTAGTCGCATGGAAGCCAAAGGATTTGGTGAAAGCGTGCCGAAAGTAGAAAATGACACGGCTGCGAACAAAGCGAAAAACCGTAGAACAGATTTTGTGATTACAGGCATGTAATCCGGACAATAAAAGAGAAAGGGCAGTTTTAACACTGCCCTTTTTTGTAACTCAACTTTACTATTCCTTCACCCAAATTGCCCGAATAACTTCGGCTTTACCCTGGTGAAACGGCCCTTCATCTAATACGATTTGCAAATGTTCACAATACTCCAATTTCAGTCCGATCTGAATTGATCGCACCCGTTCCTCAGAAAGTAAAAAATCTGAATCTTTCGGTCCGCCAGATTTATTGAAAAGTTGCTCTTTAGCAAACGCTTCTAATAATAAATGTCCTCCCGGTTTCAAATAACTGGCATATCGTGCGAAAATCTGTTCCAAATGATTTTCATGAATTGGGACAAAAACAAAGGCGATTGCATCGAAACGCGGGTGCAATGAATGATAGGACTCTACGCTTTCCTCTCTGATCGAGAACAACGCATTATCCCCTATTCGTGCTAGCATTTTCTCACAAGCAACTTTACTGTAATCAAACGCCTCCACACACCAACCTTGTTGAATACAATACTGGGCATTTCTACCTTCGCCTTCAGCTGGCAATAATAATTTTCCCGGTTTCCATTGTGCCAATGCTTCTGCCAGAAAAACGTTCGGTTTATCTCCATAAACATTCGGATGTTCCGAATACCGTTGATTCCAAAATTGTGGCCCCATGATCAATGTGGTAATTTATCTTTCAATACACCATATAGGAAGGTTCCGATCAAAGCGCCGAAGATCACAATCATGATCGACATGGCTCCGGTTCCAATTAACACATACATCGGACCGGGACAGGCACCGGAAAGCGCCCAACCCAAACCAAAGATCGTTCCTCCCAGGATGTAACGCCAGAAGCTCTTCTCTTTGTCCTCAATGGAAATCACCTGACCATTCACATTTTTCATACGCGATCGTTTGATCCATTGAATCGACAAAACACCCAAGAACAAGGCACTTCCAATGATCCCATACATATGAAAGGACTCAAAGCGGAACATCTCGTGGATACGATACCAGGAAACAGCTTCCGATTTATACATGATGATCCCAAAGACCATCCCTACTAAAATAAATTTCAGTGACTTTAACATGCTCGTTGTATTATTGTTGTGACTTAAAAAAGTGCCGGAAAAATAAAATGTGTCATGATCAGACCTCCGATAAAGAACCCGATCACGGCAATCAATGATGGTAATTGTAAATTACTCAAGCCGGAAATAGCGTGTCCTGAAGTACACCCTCCTGCGTAGCGCGCGCCAAAACCTACCAAGATTCCTCCGATCAATAGGATCATCAGCCCTTTGAAGGAGGTGATCGCTTCCATTCCGTACAAGGTTTCCGGAACTACGGTCTTCCCTACTTCTTTAAATCCTTGGGCTTCCAGAGCCGCGATTGTTTTAGGATTCAAGGCTACTTGCGTATCTGCAGAAAGGAATTGAGAGGCAACAAAACCTCCGATGATCGCTCCAAGAACTACCAGCAAGTTCCATTTCTGACTTTTCCAGTCGAAATTGAAGAAGCTAGCGTATTTCCCGGCACCGGCAATGGTACAAACGGTTCGTAAATTGGATGACATTCCGAAGTTCTTACCAAACTTCAACAAGATAAACATGACCAATGCGATCAATGGGCCGGAGACATACCACGGCCAAGGTTGTAAAATGACATTCATAGTTTGCAGGTATTAAAGAATTAAAAGCGGTAATTGTAAATGATTCAATAGATAATCGTTTGTTTCTTTATTCGTTAATTTTTGCCAGAATCCGGGCTGTTTACGGAATACAACCAATAGATCAATGTTATGTTCATTGGTACATTTATAAAAATCATGATCATGGATAGAACCCGGCACTTGTACTTCAGTCATCGAAATTCCGTCCAAGATGTCGAATTTCACTGCTTTGTCCTTTGGATGATCTGATGTATGGATCCATTTGATCTGGGCGTTGTGGGCACGCGCGATTCTTTCGATACAGGTTACATCTTTACCGGACATGGCCTTTTCGTCGATCACTACTCCTATTGTTTTTAAAATGTCATGCGAACGATCGCATTTCACAGAAAGCAAAGGTAAATTCAACTTATGCACCATTTGTGCCGCAAACGAAGTCTGCAAGGACTCTGTCCAGTCAGTAACATGCGCACCGGAAAGGATCAGGTCGATCTCATGTAACTTGGTGTAATATTCAATGAATTGCAATGGGTTCCCTGCAACCACCACTCCTTTGGTATAAGGAAATGCAGACATAACTCCTTGCAAAATGTTTTTTCGATCTTCTACTGTTTTGTAATGTTTGCTCAGATCGAATTCTGTACAATTATCGATGATCGAACCATCCATTTTCAAGGGTACTTCTCCTGACACGGCATCCACATGAATGAAATGGATATTGGCCTCTAAAGGCATGATTGTTCTACGGAGGTAATCTAAAATGTACTGATCCTTCTCATCGAATTTCAATAAGACTGCTACGTTCATGAAAGGTATTTTTAGGCAAATATCACCTCTTAGCATTTCAAGAACTGTGACAATTGTTACACAGCGCGAACTTGTCACTAAAATATAACCGGTATCTTCACGAATCGTAATATGAAAACTAACTGAAGCACAAGGAGGTTCTGAAAGACTTACTTGAAAGTGTAACCTTTGTCACTTTAAAAAACAGATGTACACTTCAACTTTGCATCAACGAAACAGAGCAAATTAACTTTTAAGAACCTCACAAAGTGTTAGACGTATGATTGCAATTGGTTATGTACTTGCTGTATTGGTTGGAGTTTCACTGGGACTAATTGGTTCCGGAGGATCTATCCTAACCGTTCCTATTTTGGTGTACATCATGGGTGTAGATCCCGTGATTGCAACCGCTTATTCACTCTTTATTGTTGGAGCAACTTCCTTAGTAGGAGGAGTTCAAAATGCCCTATTGAAAAAGGTCGATTTTAAAACCGTCCTGATCTTTGGAGTTCCATCGATTGGTACCGTTTATTTGACACGCGCTTTCATCATGCCGCACATTCCGGATGAATTGTTCACCGTTGGAGGATTCACGTTCACGAAACCCATCGCATTGATGCTGTTGTTCGCCATCGTGATGATCATGGCCTCCATTTCGATGATCAAACCTTCGAAGAACAAGGAAGAAGTTGAAGCGGATAAACCAATGTCCTACAATTATCCTATGATTCTGTTAGAAGGAACTGTAGTAGGTGTTTTGACCGGACTTGTGGGTGCAGGCGGTGGATTCCTGATCATCCCTGCCCTTGTGTTACTTGCAAAAATGCCGATGAAATTAGCTGTGGGGACTTCCCTGTTTATCATCGCAGCTAAATCACTGATTGGGTTTACAGGCGACTTGAAGAATGCCGAAACCATCGATTGGACTTTATTGAGTTTGTTCACTGCCTTATCTGTGGTAGGAATCTTCATCGGAATTTTACTTTCCAAAAAGATCCCGGGATCTAAACTGAAATCTGCATTTGGAGTTTTCGTACTCATCATGGGTGTGTACATCATCGCCAAAGAACTTTTCTTTTAACATCGCAACCTGCTTCGTTTCTAGTTTCTATTAACTTTAAGCTACTGAACCATGGAAAATAAAGAAAAAGAACGACTATTGGCATCCATTCAACGCTTGAATCGCGTGATCATTTTGATGGTAATTGCAATGGTGTTTTTAGTGGTATACATCGAATTTAAACCCAAATTCAATTTTTTCAAGCACGAAAAGATCGAAACAGTTCCCTATGTAGAGCAAGTATTAACCCCGGAAGATTCCGCTTGGCAAGAATCAATGGTTGACATGTGGTACGCTCCGGAAATAGCTACGGTGAAAAGCGAAAACCTACGTAAACAGTTAGAATACGGGAAAGATCTGATCGCTCATACCTCAAAATATTTCGGACCAAACGGTAGCATTCGCAAAAGCACCAACGGTTTGAATTGTCAAAACTGTCACTTGGAAGGCGGCACAAAACCTTGGGGAAACAACTACGCCGCTGTTAAGCACGGTTACCCGCGTTACCGACCAAGATCCGGTGCCATAGAAACCATTGAAAAGCGCATCAACGACTGTTTCGAGCGTTCTTTGAATGGATTGGCTTTGGATGTTATGAGTCCGGAAATGAAAGCCATGAAAGCCTACATCCAATTTTTAGGTTCGAATACGAAAAAAGGCGACAAACCAAAAGGTGCCGGAATCTATGATCTGCCTTTATTGAAGCGCGCGGCCAGTCCGCAGAATGGCAAGAACATCTACGACCAGAAATGTGCGAGCTGTCATGGTGCTGATGGACAAGGGCAAATGAATCCAGATAAAATCGCATATCTGTATCCACCGTTATGGGGACCGAATGCTTACAACGAAGGGGCTGGACTGTTTCGTTTATCGCGATTAGCCGGATACGTGCGATTCAATATGCCATTTGGGGTGACCATTGATGCGCCGCAACTTTCAAACGAAGAAGCATGGGATGTGGCAGCGTTTGTTAACAGTCAACCTCATCCGAAAAAAGATCTGTCCAAAGATTGGCCTAAGATCGAAGAAAAACCTATGGATCATCCTTTTGGTCCGTTCGCGGATGGTTTTTCTGAAACACAGCATAAATACGGACCGTTCCAGCCAATTAAAGCGGCAAAAAAGAAGAAAAAATGAGCGTAAAACAACGTAGGCAATTTTTAAAGAATTTCGGTGCACTTGGAATCGGTCTACTTGCAGGTAAAGTAGCAATGGCTGAAGGAGATGAACTGGATTTCCCGATGACAAGCCAAGATCAAAATACAGCTGATGGCAAGTCAAATGCATTTACGGTTTCGATCTTGCAGACAACAGATGTGCACTGTCAAACACAGCTACACGACGAGCTATTTTGGGAAAACAACAAAACTGTTTTTAGAAAAACTGGAGGTTATGCCCGTATTGCTACTTTTTTTAAGCAATTCCGTAAAAAACAGGCGCATACCTTCATCATTGATACGGGTGATATGTTCCAGGGAAGTGAATTAAGCGTTGAAACCACCGGTGAGGCGTTCATTCCGATCTTGAACAGCCTAAATTACGACCTGTACCTTCCGGGAAACTGGGAAGTGATCTATGGAAAAAAGCGCATGCAACAACTTTTAGGTAAACTATCCGCTCCAAAGGTTTGTGCCAACATGTATCACGACTTAGGTGATGGAAAACGCGGTGAATTGATCTTTCCTCCTTATTACATTTGGGTAGTGAATGGTGTGAAAATCGGCTTTTTAGGATATACTGACCATTTGGTTCCATTAAGACAATCGCCTGTCTACTCAAGAGGCATTCTATACACTGAACCGCATGAGAACTTAGCACATTACGTAGAGGTGTTGAAGGACCAGGAAGCATGTGCGGCAGTGGTT
>JACCEA010636926.1_pt1 | contig 24084 bp, 20 predicted proteins | sample 7449851 | NCBI WGS metagenome assembly JACCEA01 (sample SAMN15323453, study PRJNA562643) | freshwater metagenome | isolation source: river surface water | place: USA:Blue River Watershed | collected 2017-08-18 | reverse complement strand
CCTTCCGCGTTCGACCTGGAGGCGCTTACTGCCAGCCGATGCCTTCGCATTCATTATAACGATATGGCCATGCTCATGCGCCAATATCGCAGCATAGAAACATGGGTGCGTCTCGCATTGACACGTGTATTGGCCGATACATTGCAGCGACACATAGAGATACTTTCCTATTCGGCTGAGGAGAAGTTTACTACGCTGCTGCGCCGCAGTCCGCATGTGCTGAATCTGGTGCCGCATAAGTACCTCGCTTCTTACATAGGCGTTGACCCAACCAATTTCAGTAAGTTGCTGGGTAAGGTAAGGCTCTGATAAATCTTGGTGTACACCAAGATTTCGGTTATCGTACCTGATTAGTTTTGCCCAAAATCCGGCTATGGCACGCACTTTCGATTCAATTGAGCTTATTGACAGCCTGAGTGCTGAGGTGAACACCATTGTTCAGCGCATCACAGAGTTGAGCGCGCTGAGTAACGAGCAATTGAACAAACAACCTGCACCCGGCAAGTGGAGTGTGGCGCAGATAGTTGAACACCTGAATACCTACGACCGTTATTATATCCCACTCGCTTCACAAATGCTGAATAAGGCGGGGCGGGTTAGCGGCAAAAAACAATTCAAGCCCGGATGGCTGGGCGAGTACTTTGTCAATTCCATGTACTCTCAGGTAAAGACTACCGGTGCAGTCACCAACAAGATGAGCGCGATGAAGGGGCATATCCCGTCAGAGACGTTGGATGCCACAAAAGTACTGAGTGAGTTTATAGCTGATCAGCGCAAATTGCTCGAGTTGCTAGAGCAGATGAAGCGCGTAGACATAGCATCTGTACGTATACCCATTACCATTTCAAAGTTCATTACTATAAAGCTGGGCGATGCCATCCGTTTTCTGGTGGCACACGAAGTGCGCCATTTCAGTCAGATAGGACGCGCGCTTCAAGCTATCGGGAGTTGATCTCCTAGAAAAATACGGCCATTTCCTGCTGGTACTTGTGCGCCTCGGCGTTTGCTTGCTCTGCAAAGTCGGTACCATTGCCTGCATAGATTATGCCTCTTGACACATTGATGAGTAGGCCCGCATCTTTGTTAAATGCATTGCTGCACACGGTATTTACATCACCGCCCTGTGCGCCCACGCCGGGAACGAGGAAGAAGTGGTCAGGGAGCAATGCACGCACTTCCTGCAGCTGTTCCTTGCGGGTGGCACCTATCACAAACATTATGTTCTCCGGCGTGCCCCACGATGCCACCGTCTTCAGTACTTTGCGGTACAGTTGCTCATCGCCACACTGCTGTAGCTGAAAGTCGGCACTGCCTGCATTGGAGGTAAGCCCCAGCACTATGCTCCATTTCCCTTCGAACTGGAGGAAAGGTTTCACGCTATCGGCTCCCATATAGGGGGCTACCGTTACACTGTCGTAAGGATATGTATGGAAGAATGTTCGGGCATATTGTTCTGATGTGTTGCCAATGTCGCCGCGTTTGGCATCGGCAATCGTGAAAATGCCCTTGGGAATGTAGTTGAGTGTACGCTCCATAGTCTGCCAGCCTTTTATGCCCTGAGCTTCGTAAAAGGCAGTATTTATCTTGTAGGCAACGGCATAGTCTTTTGTAGCATCGATGATAGCCTTGTTGAATGCGAATGCGGGGTCTTCTTCCTGCAGCAGGTGTTGAGGGATCTTAGAAAGGTCCGTGTCAAGACCTACACACAGCACAGATTTTTTCTCAAATATGGTTGCAACAAGTTGTTCGCGATTCATGGCGCAAAGGTAATGAACGCAATGAATTGGCAGGAGCCAACGGAACGGATAAGTAAAGTAAAATTGGGAAAATAGGGCAGACTATTTCTTGTTTTTCTGCCTTTCCAGCAGTTCGCGGGCTGGGAGCCATTTGATCTGGCCATTTTCAGAAATCACAGCCATTTCATTGTTAGCTGCCTTTTTCTCATAAAGCTTACGGATAGCCAGTTTCAGGCCTTCGGCTATTTTATCCAACAATTCAGCGTTTTCCTGATTTGTATTCATACCAGCTTTTTAATTTCACTCCAAATGTCGTGATTTTCTACAATAATATCAAAATCAGCCCCTTTTCTGGCTATTAATTCCAAGTCATTAAGCGAGTTGTCGGCGACTATCCAGACATCGCATATAGGCATAAATAGGTTAAAAAGGTTCTTAATTCCTTTTGTATATCGCCTTCTGACAACATCTTCGGGGATATTATGGCCTCCATTTTTCACTCGTTCGGCAACCCTTTGAAGTGCCAATTCGGGGTCATTGAGCCAAATGTAGATCAGCGTGATCTTATACCCCAATCCGCGCGCCCTATGCACCAGCGATACATAGCTGCGGGTAGCCAGGGTTGTTTCTATTGCAAAATCTACACCTTCTTCCAGCAGTTCATCTATACGATGCAGCATGATGCGTGCGGCTTCAATAGCAACACTTTCTGTGTTGAAGGGTGACAGTCCGGCGGCAATGTTATCGGCATTTACAAACTCTCGGCAATTGAGTATCACCGGTAGAATAGTGAAACTCGCCGTGGTTTTACCGGCACCGTTGCATCCCGAAACAATGTAGAGATTTGGCATTGCACATGTAAGTTAGTCAAACCATTGCAAAAACAGGTCGACCGGTATCGTTAGTTCTTAAGGGTATAATTGGCCGGTATTGTAAGCGGGAATTCCAGTGTTTTGTCAAATTCGGTATTCTGCAACTCCATGTCAATGGTGTACGTCTTCACGCCGTTCTGCAAGTGAACAGTGCGACCGGTAGATACCTTGCGGTCAGAAATCACTTCGTAGTTGCGGTAGTCTATGAGTGCCGTAGGTCCATTGGAAGCTTTGGTGCGCAGATTGGTCATGGCTATAGTGCTGTCCGACTTCAGGTAGCTCAGGTCCTGTAAATAGGTTTCGTCTTCCGTATGCAGTTGCCATGACGAGTCTTTTGCCTCGGCAGTCGTAAGGCGTCCATCGGCAAGCGGATCGCCCACGAAAAGGTTTTGCAGTTGAGAGAACTTAACCGGTACCGGTAGTATGCGGGCTACATCATTCAGCGATATGAGTGTCTTTTCTTTGTCTTTGTAATTGATCATGAAGAAACTGTCACGAGTTACTACCATGCGCGCCACCGGGTAAAGCCCGCCAAGTGCCGTAATGTGTACCCACACAATGCTGTCTTTGGCAATGCGGAAATTGGCTGAGAAGTCTGCGGTGCCGTCCGGGCCTTCGAAACTCACCTTCGCTTTGCCTGTGAATGTCTTGTAGTTGATACGTTTATTCCACAGCGGCCTCAACAGATCGGTAAGCGGGGTGGGAGCGGGCGTAGCAACCGGAGCGCCAGTGACAACCGGAGCCAGGCCTTTTGCGCCAGTATCTGTTGTCACAACAACAGCACTGTCCTGTGTACCTTTTTTCTTTTTGCTGAACAGTTTTGAAGAGCATGACGATAACAAAAACGGCATCGCCAGCAGCATGCTGTATCGGGTAAGATTATTCATAGAGCTTTCCTTCGCTGATCTTTTTGTCCAGGTTTTTATCGTCACTGCCTTTTTCTTTTGCTTTTTTCCACGCGTCTATTGCGCCCTGTTTGTCGTTCTGTTTGTACAGTATGTCGCCGAGGTGGTCCCAAAGGGTGGCACTTCCGTCTTTTACTACGGTCAGCGCCTTCATTATGTATGTCTTAGCTTTTTCGTAGTCGCCCTTTTTATACCATATCCAGGCATAGGTGTCGAGGAAGTTTACCTCATTGGGCCGCAAGTCCAGCGACTTCTTTGACATCTTCTCGGCATCGTCCAGTCGCACGCCGCGTTCAGAAAGGTAGTATGCGTAGTTGTTCAGTACCGTGGCGTTATTGGCGTCGAGACCGAGTGCTTTTTCAAAGGTCTCGTCAGATTGAGGGTACTGTTTATTGTTGTAGTACACATCAGCAAGGGTGCTATACATCTGCGCCAATACTTCTTTGTCTGATTCCGGCTGCAGGTCGATCGCACGATTGATAGCCTTGATGGCGGAAGGGAAGTTCCCCTTGTTCAGATATCCTATGCCATTGTAAAAATGGGTGATAGATTGGCTCGGGAAGAGCTTGATGGCGCGCTCGCTGGTCTTTATCAGCGAGTCGGCATATTTCTTTTCCTGGTAATTGCCCAGCAGCCGTGCCCATACAGAGAAGTTGGACGGCTTTAATGCAAGTGATCGCTTATACATTACAATGGCACTGTCGGTGAGGTTGCTGCCTTCCAGTGCTTCGCCATAGTATTCCAGTATCTGCGCATCGGCAGGGCCTTGTTCAGCCAGTTTCGCAATTAGTGGCAATGCTTCGGCCAATGCGGTTGTTTCATCGGGCATGGTCTGTATGTATGCCTTCAGTAGTTCCAGCTGCAGCTCGGTTTCCATGCCGGTATTGGTGATGGCCTGTTTTACATAAGACTTATAGCGGGCAGTATCGCCCTTGCGCAGGTAATGCCCGGCAAGGCCCAGTTGCACTGCAGGGTCGTTTGGTAGTTTTTTCAGCGCGCCTTCAAGAACCGTCGCTGCTTTTTCGGGCTGGTTGTTGTTGTCATACAATTCGCCCATCAGCTTGTAGTACTTGCCGTTGCGCGGATCGCTGTCGATCATTTGCTGCACTACTGCCGCCGCTTTCGGAACATCGTTCATGTTCAGATATAACTGCATCTTGTGAGCCAGCAGGTCTTCGTCATCAATATTGCGTACCAGTGCAATGTCAAGGTATTTGATGGCATCCTGGTTTTTGCCGGCTCTTTCGAAGTACTCGGCTGCGCGAACCGGATATTCCTCGTCGCGCTTCTCTAATTCGGTCAGTTCCGCATATACATTGGCCGCGTCTACATACTTTCCAAGTCCTACCAATACCTGCGCATATGCTTCTTTATACCATTTGTTGCCGGCATCAAGCGACATAGCTTTTTTGATACTTGTAAGTGCCAGTTCACTCTTCTTCTGATCGGTGTAGATCTTTGCCAGTTCAAAATGCGCGGCGGCAACTTCGGGGCGTTTAGCAATGTATTGTTTCAGCAATACCTCCTGTTGCTTTTCGTCGGCATGCAATTTTGCTTTCAGTGCTTCAAAGTATAGCTCGTCGGTCTGAGCGCGTTTGCCTTCAACGGTCTCTGCAATGTCTTCTTCCTTCTGTACGCTGTCTGAAGATGGTGCACTTTGCGCAGGCGAGACTCCGGGTGTGATCTTGATACTCTGGGCATGCAATGGCATGTTGGCCGTTGCAAGTCCGCTTATCAGGGCAATAAAGTAGGTGCGTAGTCTCATATATGCGTAGAGAAGTCGCCGATGCTCAATTCGTCAGCTTTCTCTATGTAAGTTACACTTTTACCAAACATAGAGTTGTCGATACAAGCATTTTTAACAACACTGTCAGACTGGATGATGCTGTTGCTGATGCGGGAATCCACCACAGAAACCCCCTTTTCCAGCGAAACAAACGGACCTATCACGGAATTCGTCACCATTACACCCTTGCCTATATAACAAGGCGGAATGATCACCGAGTTCGTAACCACTGCAGATGGGTCAATGAGTTGTTCCTTGTTCTGCTTGATGTCAAGGATTCGACCGTTAGTGTATACTGTAGCATCTTTGTTGCCGCAATCCAGCCATTCTTCCACCTGTCCGGTATAGAACTTTACGTCATTGCGCAGCATATGCTCCATGGCATCCGTGAGTTGGTATTCGCCTTTTAGCTTAATGTCGTTGTCTATAAGACGCTGTAATTCTTTTTTCAGACGGTCTCCATCGCGGAAGTAATACACGCCTATAATGGCGAGGTCGGATACGAATTCCTTAGGTTTTTCCACAAAGGCCTCGATCTCACCGACTGCGTTCATTTTTACTACGCCGAATGCAGAAGGGTCTTCCACTTTCTGCGTCCATACAATGGCGTCTTTGTGCGTATCTATGCTAAAAGTAGCCTTGAACAATGTGTCAGCAAATGCTATAAATACGTTACCAGATAGCGTGTCAGCGGCGCACAGTATAGCATGCGCAGTTCCCAATGGCGTTTCCTGGTAGCATATCTTGCCCTTGGCCCCTAGCGTTTCCGCTACCGAGCACAGATGGTCTTCCACCTCCTTGCCGAAGGCAGGGCTGATGACAAATGCGATCTCTTCAACTTTTTCGTTGCTCGTAGCCACTATGTCTTCAACAAGGCGCTGTACAATTGGTTTTCCGGCAACAGGCAGCAGGGGTTTTGCAGTAGTGAGGGTGTGTGGCCTCATGCGTTTTCCCATTCCTGCCATTGGTATAATGATGTTCATTAGTCTCTTTGTTTTAGTGTATCGGTGTAAAAGTTCAGTTGATCAATATGATAGGTCTTATCTGGTTCCCGAATGCCCGAACCCTCCGGCTCCGCGGGCGGTTTCATCCAGATTGTCTGTCGGTTCCCATTCTACGGTCTCATAAGCGGCTACGATCATCTGGGCAATGCGTTCTCCGTCTTCAATGGTCTGCGCCTCGCCCGAAAGGTTGATGATACCCACCATTATCTCCCCACGGTAGTCACTGTCGATAGTGCCGGGTGAGTTAATGACCGTGAGGCCGCGCTTTATGGCCAGCCCGCTGCGGGGCCTTATCTGAGCTTCGAAGCCCACCGGCAGTGCCATATACAATCCTGTTGGGATGATGCGACGTTCTAAAGGTTGCAAGGTTACTGGCTCCTGCAGCCAAGCACGTAGGTCCATGCCACTACTGCCCGAAGTCTGGTAGGCAGGCAATGCATGCGGCGATTTATTAATGATCTGTACCTGTATCATACGAGTGTGCAAAGGTAGTACCTGTCACCTGTAATGCGAAACCACAGCGCATAACGCGGACAAATACTGCAAAAGATGTGAAAAAATAGGCTGATGAACCGTTACCAGTCGCGGTTGTGGTGTTTGTGGTAAGAGCGGTAGTGCTTTTTGTTCACATAGTGGCTCTTGTGGTGGTAGCGTTGCCAGGTACCCATGAAACAACTGCTGAGGTTGGTCATCAAAAAGAGTAAAATAAGTACCCTCAATATTCTGATCTTCATAAGTTGGCTTGCTTGATGTTCAGTTGTTATAAATCGCAGCTAATATCGGAAATTTTTTGTCAATTTCTAATAAAGTGACCCACTTTCGGCATAAATTTAAGCGGAAAGTGATCCCCTTTCCGTCTTTTTCCTGAATAGGTCAAATATAGGAAGTTTGACTACAAAAAGTACTTTCCTGCCTCAGTCACACGTTTAGCGATACGCCTGCGGGCTTCCTTGGTATTAAAATTGCCCACTTTGGTAAATCGTTTTACCCCCAGCAGCATCATGCGCTGCGAGTCTCCTTCTGCAAATGCGTTCACCGCGGATTTCCCTGCGTGATTGATCCGGTCTGCCGCATCGTTGAGGAAAGTTCGGGCCATATCAGTGGCGATAGCCGCATCGGCATGACATGTTTGCGTCATTTTCAATGCCCTGAGCACTACACATTCGGCCTGGAAGGTATCGATTGCCATATCTGCCAGGTACATCAGTAGTTCCTGCTCGTGCTCCAGTTGCATCATCAGTTGCTGTGCGGCAGCTCCGGCACACATCAGTATCGCTTTTTTGAAATTGGCTATTGCTTTCAGCTCGGCTGCAAATGGTGTATCGTCCTCGCCGAAGTCAGGAATGCTCATTAGTTCCTGCTGCACTGCCATGGCAGGCTTCATCAGGTCTATGCGTCCCTTCATGGCGCGTTTCAGGTACATATCCAATATCAGTAGACGGTTGATCTCATTGGTGCCCTCGAATATCCGATTGATACGGCTGTCGCGGTAAGCCCTTGATATGTTGTACTCGTCGGAGAAGCCATTTCCGCCATGTATCTGCACGCCCTCGTCTACCACATAATCCAATGCCTCGCTGCCCAATACCTTTAGCATGGCGCATTCTATGGCGTATTCTTCGGCTGCACCCAACAGGGCATCTTCCCTGCCTGCTGCTTGTAGTTCCTGTTCTTTATGGTCTATCCATGCCGCAGTGCGATATAGTGCAGTGTCAGACGCGAATATGCGAATGGCCATCTCGGCCAGTTTGTGTTGTATTGCGCCAAAGTCTGCGATTGGCGTTTTGAACTGTTCACGGGTCTTTGCATAGGCTACGCTTGTTGCCAGTGCCCGCTTGGCTCCTCCCATGGCGGCAGCGCACAGTTTCAGCCTGCCTATATTCAGAATGTTGAATGCTATGATGTGCCCCTTGCCAATTTCGCCGAGCAGATTGCCGGCCGGTACCACACAGTTCTCAAAGAACACCTGACGCGTGCTGCTGCCCTTGATGCCCATCTTGTGTTCCTCCTCGCCGAACGATAGTCCGGGTGTGTTGCGCTCCACAATAAAGGCACTGAACTTGTCGCCGTCTACCTTGGCGAAAACGGTAAAAACATCTGCAAAGCCACTATTGGTGATCCATATCTTCTGCCCGTTAAGTGTGTAGGTCTGTCCGTCGACCGATGGGGTCGCGGTAGTACGCGCGGCCAGTGCATCAGAGCCCGAATTGGGCTCCGTGAGTGCATAGGCACCCTTCATCTCGCCGGTGGCCAGTTTGGGTATATACTTAGCCTTTTGCTCTGCGGTGCCGAAGTACAGGATAGGAAGAGAACCAATACCATTGTGGGCAGCCATAGCCACAGCAAAGGAGTGACCACCCCCCAGGCATTCATTCACGAGTGTGGCTGTCACGAAATCCTTGCCCAGTCCTCCGTATTCTTCCGGGAAGGCAGCGCCCAGCAGACCCAGCGCGCCGGCTTTATCCAGCAGGCCGGGCATAATGTTGTCCTTCTGCAGGTCTATGTCCACAATGTGCGGCAGAACTTCTTTGTCCAAGAATTCATCACACATCTGTATGATCATCCGCTGCTCCTCATTGAAGTCTTCCGGGGTGTAAATATCTTCCCATCCTGAGGGTTGTATCAGAAACGATCCACCGGTCATAGCTGCTTTGGTTTCCATGCGCTTTTTTCTTTCTATAAAGCTACCAACAAACCCGCAAAACCAAGTGTTAAATTGTACGTGGTAACACGTAAAACGGCATGATATTCGTTAGCCGATGCCGGACTATCAGAACGACAGATCAAGTACCGAATTAGTTCGGTAGGCCGTGTGTGGGCGGGTGGCTGCACCTATCTTCGTATAGCTGCCCAGAAGTATCATTCTGTGGCCCAGCGACTCTACGTCTTCATCAACAAGCAGTTGCATCACCACATCTACCGGGCTGGTCATGCCATAGCTACAGCACTCGCCATTGTATTTCTTTACCTTCCTGCACCGATCGCTAAGGCGGTCGTGACCGGTATAGCCTGCTTTACCTGCAGTTTCTGCATGGCAGGCGGCACTTACAAAACAAAGTGAATCGGGTTGCAGCAGTCCCAGCGGCTGCATAGTGCTCATTTGCTGAATGAGCGAACCGTAATATTTCTCCGAATTAAGATCAACGTTATTGGCGGCACACCATGGTTTCACTACTTTCTCGCAAAAGAGGGCAGGGTGTTGTCTGGCAATGTTCACGATGTGGATCATCTGCTTTTCCTCCGCCGTCATAAAACGCGACTTTGCAGCAGTGTTACACGCATTGTATTTTGGTGCAGTCCACTCAGTTCCATAGTCAGACAATGGCGATGTCTCGCTTGCCTTTTGTTGCGGAGCGAAAAAGAAGGACAGCAGCAGGAGATAGATCGGATACATATTTTCTTATCTCGAAAAGGGAAAATCAGATATACAAAAAAACACCCTCTTCGAAGACGGAGAGGGTGTTGTATGAATTAATCCAGTTTCAGTACAGCCAGGAACGCTTCCTGCGGTACATCCACACTACCTATCTGGCGCATACGTTTTTTACCTTCTTTCTGCTTTTCCAACAGTTTACGCTTACGGCTGATGTCACCACCGTAACACTTGGCGGTAACGTCTTTACGCATGGCGCTGATAGTCTCGCGGGCCACGATCTTGGCACCTATTGCAGCCTGAATAGCAATCACGAATTGCTGACGTGGCAGCAGTTCTTTAAGTTTTGTACACAACTTACGGCCAAAATCTTCGGCACGGCTACGGTGTATCAATGCACTCAACGCATCCACCTGGTCACCGTTCAGCAGTATGTCCATTTTTACAATGTCGCTCTCGCGGTAGTCAAGCGGGTTGTAGTCGAATGAGGCGTAACCGCGGGTGCATGACTTCAGTTTGTCATAGAAGTCGAATACGATCTCAGCAAGCGGCATTTCAAATATAAGCTCCACACGGGTAGGTGTGAGGTAGTGCTGGTTGATAAGCAGGCCACGCTTGCCCAAACAGAGACTCATGATATTGCCAATGTAATCGGGCAGGGTGATGATCTGCGCGCGGATGAATGGCTCCTCAATACGGTCTATATGGTTGGGAGGCGGCATCTCGCTCGGGTTATTCACAATGAGCTGCTTGTCCTTTTCGCGTGTGGTATAGGCACGGAAGCTCACGTTCGGCACCGTGGTGATCACCGTCTGGTTGAACTCCCTTTCCAGTCGTTCCTGAATGATCTCCATGTGCAGCATACCCAGGAAGCCGCAACGGAAACCGAAGCCAAGGGCTTGAGATGTTTCCGGCTCAAATGTGAGCGAGGCATCGTTCAGCTGCAGTTTCTCCATGCAGTCGCGCAGGTCTTCAAAGTCGTCGGTACTCACCGGGTAAATACCGGCAAATACCATCGGCTTCACTTCCTGGAAACCTTTTACGCTATCCTGCGTGGGGTTGGCCACCGATGTGATGGTGTCACCCACCTTCACCTCTTTAGCGTTCTTGATACCGGTGATGATATAGCCCACATCGCCTGCGCGCACCTCGTTTTTAGGTGTGAGCGTCAGCTTCATAATGCCCACTTCGTCGGCATTGTATTCGGCATCGGTATGAATGAATCTGATCTTTTCGTTCTTTTTGATCGTACCGTTGAACACACGGAAATAAGCGATGATGCCACGGAACGAGTTGAACACAGAGTCGAAGATCACTGCCTGCAGTGGAGCCTCCGGGTCGCCGGTAGGGGCGGGTATACGCTCAATGACTGCGGTGAGTATCTCTTCAATGCCAATGCCGCTCTTGCCGCTGGCCAATACAATGTCTTCCGGTTTGCAGCCTATCAGGTCCACAATCTGATCGGTAACTTCAGGGATCATGGCACCATCCATGTCTATCTTGTTGATGACGGGGATGATCTCCAGATCGTTATCCAACGCCAGGTACAGGTTGCTGATGGTCTGTGCCTGTATACCCTGACTGGCATCTACCAGTAGCAGCGCGCCTTCGCATGCGGCAAGTGCGCGGCTCACTTCATAGCTGAAATCCACGTGGCCGGGCGTATCAATGAGGTTGAGGGTGTATTTCTGACCCTTCCATTCATAGTCCATCTGGATGGCATGGCTCTTGATGGTGATACCTTTTTCCCGCTCCAGGTCCATGTCGTCCAGCACCTGAGCCTGCATATCGCGGTGGCTAATGGTTTTGGTGAATTCCAACAGGCGGTCTGCCAGGGTACTTTTACCGTGGTCGATATGTGCTATGATGCAAAAATTGCGAATGTTCTTCATGTAAGACTAAAAAGCCTGCAAAGTTACGTAATAATAATGGGTAAACTTACTCATATGGCACGCGTCAATTATCATTGTCATGTGTTGAGGCGCGGCGTGCTGCAGGGGGCGTTTGAAATAGTCAAATTCGATGCAGAGAGACAATCTGAATATGTATCTTTACCATTCACCTAAATGGTATCTATATGCCTTCCGTAAACGTCTATCTTACCTTCAATGGTAATTGCGAAGAAGCTTTCAATTTTTATCGCTCGGTATTTGGCGGCGAGTTCCCCTATGTAGGCCGGTTCAAAGACATGCCACCGACAGAGGGTGCGCCTGCAATGCCACCCGAAGCCGGTAACCTTATTATGCACATTTCATTGCCTATCGGCAACGGCACCGCCATAATGGGTAGCGATACCGGAGGCGAGTGGTCGGCCCACTTTAAGCAGGGCAACAACTTTTCTATATCGGTTAATGCTGACAGCAAAGAAGAAGCGGACCGTCTGTTTAACGGCTTGTCGGCCGGAGGGCAGGTGATCATGCCAATGAACAAGACGTTCTGGGGAGACTATTTCGGCATGTGGACCGATAAGTTCGGTATCAACTGGATGATCGGGTTTAACGAGAATCAGCCGCAATAATTTCCCGGTTTCATTACAATTGAGGGGGAATAATGTAAAAGGAAGATTTAAACAACAAGGTTCGCCCGGATGGACGAACCTTGTTGTCACATAGAAGTTTCGACATTACATCTTCACAAAACGAAGCACTTCGGTGCCGTTGTCGCCCCTGAGGGAGATAAGGTAAACGCCTACCGGTAGTGCTTTTACATCCACCAATGTAGTTGTTTGGCTGATAGTTTGCTGCATATAAACCTGCCCCACGCTGTTGGTGATGCTGAAGGAGTTGTAGGTATTGGTGGCAGGCATGGTGATGGTAAGTTGTTCGCGGGCCGGATTGGGATACACTGTGGCTGCGGAGCCCGCATCACCCACCGATACCGGCGGCGGCGGTGCAGGTATGCCGATGGTGTCTTGCGCGTTATTGGTCATAACCACATCGTTGCCATCGAAGTAAATACCCACTCTGTGTGGGATGAGCGTGCCGTCTGCCAGTCCCTCTTTGATCTTCATGCGGAACCTGAAGCTGCCCTGACATTCGTTGTGGAATGAGCTGTCCAGCAGTTTGATATTGGGGAAGTCGAACTTAATGATGTTGAGGCCACCTGCATTGCTGAACGCTATGTCCATACGCGCCGATGAGGCGAGTAACTCCAGCGAGTTCATATCGAGGTTGGCTGAAACGGTATCCAATACGTGAACATTGTGTGCCGTATCGTTGCCCATATTTTCAAATCGAACCGTATAATCGAGCACCGTTCCGGCCGGAACGAAGCCGGCTGGCGACACAGTTATGTCATTAGGGTCGAAGGGGCCGCGAATGATATTGGTATCGTTGAAGTTGTTGTTGGGCGTATAGATGTCTCCTGTTATAGGGGTGACCATAAAGGCGGATCGCACCGAGTCGCCCGGTACGCGGGTAGGCCCCGAAGTAACGAAGGATGCGAAGATCGTAGGTGGTGCAGCATTGAATGCCGTAGTGCTCGCCAGGTTCCAGGTAATTGTGTTGCCTGTTACCGATGTGGGTGCTGGGGTAGCAGAGGATAGGTCGTATTTGCTGCTAAACGACATAGACACCACTGGCGAAACAGCGGTGCAGGTGCTGTTCTGTACATGGATCTGCGCGAAACCTGTATTCGGACGCCACATCGTGCTGCCCCAAACCTTCAGGTCGTGTCCTGAACCGGTGACGCACTGCAGTCCGAATGACTTGGAAGGATAGATGACAACAGAAGGAGAAATGGTGTCATAAATCACGCCCGATGACGGGCAAGACACGGTCATGTTGCTGCCGAGGCTTATGATACTGAATGCATAGACGGTGCCTGCAGGGCCATAGGCCTTGTAGTACAGTCCGCTCACAGCAGGCAATGTATCTACAGGGATACCCGCAGAATCTATTCGGATACGGCATGGAAAGTATGAATAGACGTCATAGCCATCGTAGGTGCAGTTGCCATTGTTGTCGTTATATATTTTGATCGGCAGGGTATTGCAGTGTGCGTAGGTGTACGAGTGCAGTGACGAGTCGAGCAGGGTAGTGCCGTTATACAGTTTTTGTCTTATAGTGTAGGTGCCGGGTGCGCCATAGGCATGACTAATCGAATGACTGCCACCCGCCGGCACTGCAGAAACATCGGTAAATCCATCTCCAAAGTTGGTGGTCATGCTGTATGTGGGAGCCGGGCTGCATACGTTGGTATTGATGGTTGGGCCCAGGCAGGCGGTGACAGGTGGTTCGCTGAGGGATGATGTGCTGATCCCTGTCCAGATCGACGGTCCGTAACCAGATACCGGGCAATAGCCGGGGGCAGGCGTTTTTGCCGCCATGAAAGCAATTGCAGCAGTGCCTTCCGCAAGTCCTAAAAGGGTGTCAGCCATGACAACAGTAGCTACAGTCGGTGTACTGGAAATCCAGTAGCCGGGTAACATCGACGTCAACACGGTTGGTACCCCTGCACACACCGACATGGGAACAAAAAGCCCCATGTGTGGGTTCACATGGACATGTCTCTTACCCATGCAACCGGTGGGCATAATGTAGCGCACGGTGTCGGTCATAAGCATCGGCCCCGGACCGGGCATAGTGTGGTACAACAGACCTGTCGGGCCTATTGAATCTGCTGCAACACTGTCGCAGGTCCACATACCGCCCGCTATAGATGCAGTGAAAGTGTCGGCCAGATAGCCGGGGCAGAACACAGACGAGCCCATAATGAACGGGGTAGGATTGACCGTAATCGTGGCATAGACCGATTCCGCCCCAACGGTATACGTTATCGTGGTGGTGCCTGCGGTTGAAACGCTACCTCCCAGCACAATGCCCGACGAAGAACTGACGGTTGCAACTGATGTGGTGCCAGATGTCCAGGTGCCACCCGGCGTTGCGTTTGTGAGGGTAATGGTGCTGCCACCACATACCGTTGTGGGGCCGGCGATGGGGCCTAAAACAGCCATTGTGTTAAATGCAGCCAAAAGCGGCACTACGAGAGATAGGAGGAATTTCATACTTGGGTATATTAACGTGTGCTTATAAAGGCGCAAATTTATACGAAATGGTTGGGTGCACCGTGAATTTAGCAGAGCATAAAAGGTAAGGTTGACTGGTTTGTGTAATAATATGATTAGTTCGTACAATGTAACACCTTTGTTGTGTCAAAGTCAGATGGGAATGGCGCGTTTTTTGCAAAGATGCCGCAGGTGTGCTCGACCCCGAATTGCAGTATCCATTTTTCTTGTTAATCTTGAAGCAGAAATTGAATCACTCGACACTGCTTTGACAATAAAACAACAACTCCACAACCTCTGCACGGCCTACATTGCTCAGCGTGAGCAGCAGATAGGCCGGGCGATAGCAGATGCCCGCGAATCGGTGGCCAATGAGACCAAGAGCAGCGCCGGCGACAAATACGAGACCGGCCGCGAAATGATGCAGCAGGAGATAGACCTGAATATGGCAAGGTTGGCTGAGCTGCAAATTCAGAAGGCCGCATTGGTGCATAGTGCTACCGATGGCTCGTCGAAGGGGGTAGTGCCGGGCTCGGTGGTGTTTACCAACAACGGAGCGTTTTATGTGTCCATCAGTGCCGGTCAGCTCAAGGTAGATGGGAAAACCTACTACGCGGTGTCTCCTGCATCTCCGGTGGGTAGCGCGCTCGTGGGGCACGAGGCGGGACACACCTTTCAGTTGAACGGCAAACAGTTCGTTATAGAAGGGGTGGAATAGTACACTACCGAAGTTACCTGATCACTTCGTTATCAATCTGCCGCCGGCCACATGAATGGTGTGGGGCGGGGCATACATCTGTGGTTCCTCGGGTTTGTTCAGGAAGGTTGCATCGCCCTCTTGTGCCCACCGCAGTATGGTGAATATCTTGGTGAACGAGTTGAGCCGGGCAAAGTCATTGAGTGAATTGCACAACAGCGGCACTGCGGCGTTCAGGTTGCTGTACCGCCGCTCTCCCGATAGCATGTGCCAGAAGCTGAGGGCATAGTTGCTGTAAGTACTGTCAGCATTGTACGCATCAATGAATCCGCCCGACGACGAGATGACCAACGGCGAGGCATAGAACTTCCAGCCACTGTGTTTGCCCACATATACCATAGAGTCTATGGTCACAGAATCGGTACGGGAGAGGGTGTTGTTAATCGCCAGTAACGGACGGATGTCCTCCTCAGCACGCAGCCACACGTCAGCGCGGGCGGCGCAACGGCCAAGGTCCAGATTGGCTATTGCCGGGTGAATATCGATCTTGTGGGTCTCGTCGCCCTCTGCGTTTATCAGCCCCACTCCGTATCCTTTGCGTATGTGTGGTATCAGGCTGTCGTTTATATCGAAAAGGATCTTGTGCGCGGCATATACGTCTTCCAGAAACAAGCCCGTCATCAGCAGACGGCGATCATCGGCAAAATGAAACTCCAGCGAACCTGTGGCCGGATTGTCAGCACGTTTTTCGTCCGGCAGCCATACCACACGGGTGGGTGCCTGGGGCAGGGTGCTATCAGCACGGAACTTATTGCCTATCACTACGCCACCCCATTTGTGCTCGTTGCGTATCATAGAATCGAACGCAAATGCCTTGGGCGATATCTCGCGGCCCAGGTAGTGTTTGTAGCGCCACGCAGCCACCGTCACCAGCCTGCCATCGGTGTTCTCTATCTTCTGTCCCGGTGCGAATCTGGTGCGCCTGTAGCCCGAACATAGCGGCTTTACCTCGGGGTGCATGCCCACGCTGGGGTTGGTGCGGTCCAGGTCGTGCACCACACGTTCCAGCACGGGGCCTGTGTTAGCGGCATACAACTGCGCACCTTTCAGAAGGGCCTCCTGATCGCTGTTCGCAGTAGTGAGTATCTCGTAAACCGAGTCAATAGGCAATTGGCCATAATCAGACAGTACAGTTTGTGGTCCGCCCAGCATGCCACGGTCGGTATAGCGGGTCACAGCGAGGATGGCCTTGCGTACCGTCGGTGTGATCACGGTATCCGGCGCCAGGTCGTTCACGTCTTTGGCATACTTAACCTTCTTGCCGCCGCGCACCCGCGTCTTACGCATGGGTTCAAAGTCGCGGTCGTAGCGGAACGATTCAAATCGGTCGTTCATGAGTTTGTCCATCCTACGCAGCATCTTGGCACCCTGGTGACGTCGTTCGGCAGCACGGTAGGCCATATCCACCTTGCGGGCGGCGGGCATGCGGGCCCACTTGTCTTTATACTGTTTGGGCACTCGGTAGCCCACCGTCTTCAGCAGTGCACCGGTCTGGTCGCGGTGGCGGCTGGTATAGTGTGCCACCACATTCCAGCCACCGTGCCGGTAGGGCGATGTCTGCCCGTTGCTGCGGGTGGGCAGTACGCATGCCATGCCTAAGATCAAAGCCGAGATCGCAACTGAGGTGCTGCGCCATCGGGTCAAAGCAGCAAACGAGCGGGGTAGAGCCATAGTAGCCGGTTTAGAGGTTATATACTTAGCGGAAGCTATTGAATTCGAACTTCTTGCGGAAGTGCAGTTGTTTGCCGTATATGGCAGGGTCTTTCAAGTGCTGCCGTATGTAGGCACGCAGTTCAGCGCTGCTCTTCATCTTATACAGGTTGGGGTCGGTGACAAGGGTGAAGGTCACGTTCCAGCTGCGGGGCTCAGTCACCTCATCAACGCGCAGCAACACTGTGCCACGGAATGAAGGTTCTTCAAAGAAGCTGCTGTACGGCGCATTGAGGAACTTTACGCCATCGATTTCCGAGAAAAAGGCCATGGCATGTTCCAGTCCGCGGTTGTCGCCGCCGCGGTTCATATAGGTAATGCTTAATCGGTAACTGCCATCGCGCTCCACCACAAAGTAGTTGTTAGCGTTGGTGTCTTCTTTCAGTTTCCAGATGCCCTGCATGTGTATGTCGGTTTCTGTAAAGGGCCGCTCGTCCAGTTGGTATTCCGACAGGAATTTTACCGGTGGCTGGGCCGTGCACGGCAGCGACACAAGCACTGCAAACGCTACGATAAGGAGGTATCTCATAAGGTGCATATTTGTAACTAAGATAATGTATTTGCAGAATTTTTCCGCTAACAGAGGCTATTCAACAGAAAAGCGCCGCAATAGCGGCGCTTTTACTAATAGTATATCGAACGTGATTAGTTCAGTTCGCCGAGGCGAGCCAGTTCTTTATCAATATCTTTTGCCTGAAGGCTACGCGGATATTCATCGCGCAGGCGCTTGAATGCTTCTTTTGCTTCGTTGTTCTGACCGGCTGTCTGATAAGCCAGACCCAGCTGATACAGATACATTGGCGTTACAAGAATATCTTCTTTATCAGAAGTTGCTTTCTTGAAGCTTTCTATTGCTTTAGCAGTATTGCCACTTTCCATATATGCCATACCGGTAAGACCTGCAGCCTGATTTTCCAGTGCCGTGCCTTTGCCGTTGAATCCTTCGAAAGATTTGATCGCTTTCTGGAAGTCGCCCATTTTCAGGTAGCAAGCACCTTCGTAGTAGCGGGCAATGTTGCCTGCAGGTGTGCCGCTATACTTGGTAGCCAGTTTGCTGAAGCCCAGGTTTTTACCGTCGCCGTTCAGTGCCTGATTCAGAGAGTCGGCAGAGAAGTAGAGCTGCGGCCAGTAGAGTGCTGCTGCTGCTTTCTCGTCGTTAGGGCCTTTGTACATTTTCATGTAGCCAAAGTAACCAACCACTACTACAAGGATAACTGTAGTAACGGTGCTGAGTGTTTTTTTGTTCTTTTCGTAGAAGCTCTGCACATTCTCCAGCGCGTTCGACTCGTCGTACACGATGGTTTCCTGTGGTTCTGCTCCCGGGGTATTTCTTGCTGAGTTTGCCATGATCGTATTAAATGTAATTACTTATTTATTGGATGATGTAATGATACTGAAAAAATTAATCGGTAATGAACGGATAATCGGCATCGGCATAGATGTCTTTGTACAGTTCGCTGTCATCAGGCCATGGGCTTTCTTCTGCAAATTGAACCGCTTCGTCCACCTCCATCTTCACTTTCTCGTTGATCTGTTCAATCTGCTCTGCGGTAGCATAGCCATTGTCCATGATCACTTTCAGCACCTGACTGATCGGATCTTTCTCCTTATATTCTTCAACTTCTTCCTTGCTGCGGTATTTGGCAGGGTCGCTCATAGAGTGACCACGGAAGCGATAGGTGCGCACCTCCAGGAAGGTAGGTCCGCCGCCTTCGCGGGCGCGGCGCACTGCACGGTCTATAGCTTTGTGCACTTCTTCGCAACTCATACCGTCCACGCTGTCGCCCGGCATGCCATAGGCGTCAGCCAGCGGGTAGATGTCGGTCTGCTTAGATGTACGCTCTACCGATGTACCCATTGCGTAGTAGTTGTTCTCGCAAATGAATACCACAGGCAGTTGCCACAGCACAGCCATATTGAATGTTTCGTGCAGCAGACCCTGACGGGCAGCCCCATCGCCGAACATACAGATGGTGGCCCTGTCGGTGCCATGATATTGTTCTGCAAACGCGATACCGGCACCCAGACCTATCTGGCCACCAACAATACCATGTCCGCCGAAGAAGCGTTTTTCTTTAGAGAAGAAGTGCATACTGCCGCCCTTGCCCTTGGTGCAGCCTGTAGCCTTACCATACAGTTCGGCCATACACTCTTTTGATGTCATTCCCTTGGCTATTGCCAGACCGTGGTCGCGGTAGGCTGTTATCAGGTTGTCATCGGGGCGGGTAGCGGTCATCATACCGGCCGCAACAGCCTCTTGTCCTATATACAAGTGGCAAAATCCCCTTATCTTCTGCATGCCGTATAGCTGGCCGGCTTTTTCTTCAAAGCGACGCAGCAGCAGCATGGTCTCATACCAGTATAAATAGGTGTCCTTATCGAAAGTAGTCTGCACTATTTTTCAAATTTGTGCGAATTTATAAAAATTTTTGTTCCTGCGGTGTCTTTCAGGGGATTGTGTGTAAATAATAACGGAACAAACGAGTATACTCAACGCTGCTTTGATCTTTTGCATATTGTAGTAATTCGTTAAGCAATTGTTCGGAGGTTGCACTTGTTTCTTTCTATCATACTACCAAAAACGCAGTATCATAGAACTTTCTTTTGCTGGGTGTTCTCAACGTTAGTAAATTGAATTGAAGTTGAAGAAAATGTGGATGGATGGAACATATAGTAAAATACTTTTACTTCTCGTGGTGCGCAAAAGTGCGCAGTTTTTGCGCAGTTTTGGGAAGCACCGGGAAGCAAAACTTCCCACTTTGCCATTGATAATCAATGAAAGTGGTCAAAAGTGCGCAAAAGAAAAAAATCGCGCAGCCGCGACCCAAAAACGGAGGGTAGTGCACGTAGCTGTGAATAAATCGACGAAAGGGGATGGACGACAAAGGTTATTTTTGAGGCCGGTTGAAGCGGGTAAGTAAGATATCGATCATACAGTTCAGGAATTATTCGTCGGCTACGTTCGCGTTCCCGAACCGGATCACCTGTATCACGGGTGCCAACGGTAGCGGCAAGACCAATCTGCTGGATGCCGTTTACTACCTCTGCTATACCAAGAGTTACTTCAGCGCTTACCAACAGAACACGGTGCAGAACGGCAAGGACGGCTTCAGGGTGACGGGTGTTTTTGACAGTGACGGGGGGCAGGAGACCATAAGCTGCAAGTGGCTGCAGGGCAAGAAGGAGATAAGCCGCAACGAGGTGGAGTATGAAAAGGTGACGGACCACATAGGGGCTTTCTCGGCGGTGATGATAGCGCCCGATGATACCGAACTGATCAACGAACACAGCGAGCTGCGGCGCAAATGGGTGGACGGCATTCTGGGTCAGGCCGACAGGGGGTACCTGGAACGAATGATGCGCTACCAGCGCATATTGCAACAACGCAATGCGTGGCTGAAGCAGCAGGCCTTCAAACCATCGGCCGACAACACGGAGTTGGATTACTACAATGCCTGTATGGATGCCGATGGCACCTATATATATGAGCGCCGCAAGGTGTTTCTTGCTGAGTTCCTGCCGCTGCTCAGCGATTATTACCATAGGCTGTCGGGCGGCAACGAGCCGCTGGATGTGCGCTACCAGAGCGACCTGAGTGAGAAGCAGCTGAGGACCTGGCTGGACCAGAACCTGCAGTACGACCTGCGCTACCAGCGCACGCTGCGTGGCATACACAAGGACGACTGGGAGTTTCTGCTGAACGGGATGGCGTTGAAGCAGTTCGGCTCGCAGGGGCAGAAGAAGAGTTTCCTTTTTGCGTTGAAGCTGGCACAGTATGCCTGGCTCACGAAGGCGTTGGGGCATATGCCCATATTGCTGCTGGACGATGTGTTTGAGAAGCTGGACCAGCAACGCATGGAGGCGCTGCTGCGCATAATATGCGGCGAAGGGGTGGGGCAGGTGTTACTGACAGACACCCATTACCACCGCATCAAGGAAGCCTTTGGCGATGCGGCAATAGTGGGGTATCTGGCCTTGTAAGGGCGGTTATTCTTCTGAACTGTTCTTCAGTTTGGACAGGAGCGCATAAGCGTTCACAGTCACTATCTGACCGGCGGGCAATGCGGAGATCACCGGCACAAAACCCTCATCGGGCGTGCCTATCTGCACCTTGGTCATTTTGTAACTGTCCTTACCTGTTTCTACGAAGATGTAGTTTTCGTTCTCCCAGGTAACCACAGCGCCCTCGGGCAGGCAGTCGCGCTCGGCATTTTCCATTTCTATCTCGGCATTCATGTACAAGCCGGGAATGAGGTCTTTGTCGGCATCTATAAAGTCGCAATGCACGCCGGTGGCGCGGTCTTTGTCTATGCTGGGCGTTATGAGGTGCACCTTGGCCTTGTACTTTTTGGCCGGGTTGATGTTGGAGTAGCAGGTAACTATCTGCCCCTCTTTGATGCTACCCGCGTTGTTCTCGAACACGGTGAGCGCGAGGTGCAGGGTAGAGGTATTCACCAGTTCGAAAAGGACATCTGTAGGGCTGGCGTACTTGCCGGGGTTCACGTTCACCTTGGTTATGTAGCCACTGATGGGGGCATAGAGGTTGATGGTGCGTGTGAGTGACTTTTCGGTGAGCCTTGACGGATCGATACCGATGAGCCTGAGCTTTTCGGCGAGTGCCGCAAACAGGATGCGCTGCCCTTCGTAGTCGGCAAGTGCCTGCTGATACACTTTGTCGCTGGTGGCATGGGTGCTGTTGAGTTGTTGCTGGCGCTTGTATTCGGCCTCGAGGTACGTGAGGCGGCTCTGAGCGGTGAGGTAGTCTTGCTGCAACTGTATGTACTGCTGGTCTTCGATGGTAGCGAGCACGGCACCCTTGGCCACCCGCTCGCCGGGCATGAGCGTGGTGCGGCGCACATAGCCTCCCAGTGGTATGCTCACCGATACCACATTCTCGGGCACGACATCTATGGTGCCGTTTACCTTGAGGTTGGTATGGATGCTGCGCTTTTCGGCATGGCCCAGAGCTATGCCCGCATTGGTGGCCTGCTCGGGTGTGAGGGTAACAACATCGGCTGTTTCAGCCACGGGTGCAGCCGTAGTTGCTGCGGTTGTTTCCTTCTTTGGTGCTTCTTTGGTACCGCACGACGAGATAAGACCCGCGGCGATGGACAATATGATTATGATGTATCTGTTCATTGTTGTTTTTTTAATTGATGGCAGAAAGGCGTTCTATTTCTATAGCCGCTTCGTTCATTTGTTCTATCATGTCAAAATACTCGTTGCGCACCGTTACGGCCTGGTTGATGAGTATGGCCCAGTTGAGGTAGCTGATCTCGCCGAGTGCCAGCTTGCTATTGGCCGCGGTGATGATAGTGGCCGCATTGGGTAGCAGGGTGGTGCGGTAGGTGGCCACAGCCGCCTTGCGTTGTGTGTAGGTCTTTCCGGCGTTCTGCAAAGAGGCAGAGAGTTCCTGCGTGGCGGCGGTGAGTTCCAGTTGCCGTTGATCTATGGCGCGCGCTGCTGCATGGATGCGTGCCTTCTGTGCACCGTAGAACAAGGGAATACCCACGCCCATGTTTACGCTGGTGAACCGCTTGCTGTAGTCGAAGTACTGCTCGGGGTCCATGCTTGACCGCTGCCAACCCTTGATAGAGGTGTTGTTGTAACCGGCGCTGAGGGAGGGGAGCAGTCGTGCACTTTCGAGTTTGCGCTCCTTCTCGGACAGTGCCAGCCGCTGCTGAAATGCCCTGATGTAAGGGTTGTCTACATCGGTGGCGGATGCGGGCAACCTGAGCGGATGGTAGGCAACAGAGTCGGATACCGGGGCCACGGCAGTGCGGGCGTTCATGAGCACGCGCAGTTGGGTGAGCAGTACGTCATAGTCGGTCTCCAGCGATTGTAGCTGTGTGGCTATCTGCCAGCGCTGGTTCTGTGCCGACGAGAGCTCTATGGCATCCACGTCGCCGAGGCGGTAGCGCTGCTGAGATTTGTCCAGCACCTGGCTGTAGATGCTGTCGGTCTCGAGCAGCAGCATTCTCTTTTGTTGCAGTACCAGTAGTCGGGAGAATACCTGTTTGATGCGGGTGCGCACCTCGATCTTCTTCTGTGCGAGACCCGTCTCGCTGATGGCGGCAGAGAGGTTGAGTACCTGCTTCTGACGGGTATAGACCGTAGGGAACTGCACTGCTTGAGAGATGGCAAAGCGGTTGTCGCGCGCCAGGCTGTTGTAGCTGCCATACTCGCCCAGCAGGGTGGTCTTGTCAAGGTCCCAGCCGGTCTTGCGGAGGGTCTTGAAGTAGGCCACCTCTGATGCTGCTGCCTGCAGCGTGTAGTTGTTGCGGGCAGCACTATCCAGCGCGTCGGCAAGGCGAACGGGCTGCTGTGCCTGACTACTCAGCGCCATTGCGCAAAGCAGTACAATGGCAGCGATAGACTTGTTCATGTGCTTTTTCTTTTTGCTTTCTCTTTCTGTAAGCCTGTACAGAACCGGCAGCAGGAAGAGCGTGAGGAAAGTAGAGATGATGAGTCCGCCGATGACCACAGTGGCCAGCGGTTTCTGTACCTCGCCACCGGCACCTGTGCTGATGGCCATGGGGATGAAGCCAAGCGATGGTACGAGGGCCGTCATCAACACGGCGCGCAGTTTTGATTTGGTGGCGTGCATGATGATGCGGTTTACGTCGGTCCAGCCTTCTTTCTTCAATCGGTTGAACTCGGATACGAGCAGGATGCCGTTGAGTACGGCCACACCGAAGAGTGCAATGAAGCCCACACCTGCCGATATGCTGAACGGCATGCCACGGGCCCACAGCGCAAAGATGCCGCCTGTGGCAGAGAGGGGGATGGCACTGTAGATGAGTAGCCCCTGCTTCACCGAGCCGAACGCGAAGTACAGTAAAAGGAAGATAAGCAGCAGCGCAATGGGCACCACAATGGTCAGTCGCTCGGCGGCGGCGGTCATGTTCTCGAATGTGCCACCATAGGTAATGGAAT
>JACCEA010891591.1_pt1 | contig 24140 bp, 20 predicted proteins | sample 7449851 | NCBI WGS metagenome assembly JACCEA01 (sample SAMN15323453, study PRJNA562643) | freshwater metagenome | isolation source: river surface water | place: USA:Blue River Watershed | collected 2017-08-18 | reverse complement strand
TTGCCCAAAACTCAACCTGCCCAGCGATGCTGCGCCGCTCAGCCAGTGCGTGCGCTTTGGCCTGCTCGTAAAGTTGGTCGTCAATGCGTACAGGCATACCCATAGCAATCTCCTTGAAGTTAATTGCCACTATTGTAGCGTTACGCTCGAAAATGTCAAAATTGCCAGCAAACCCAAGTGTCAAGAAAAATCACGCTTGGGCTTGTGCCGCAACGATTGCACCTGCGTGGCTGGCAGCCCGCAGCAGACTGTCTTGGCTGAGATGGCTATAGCGCTGGGGTGCTTTGCATGTGCACTTCTCCCGAAGTGTCCATCCAAAGCACGGGCAAGTTCAGTTGCTCAAGCCACTCTGGCGTGGCCAAGGCTTGCTTGAGCATGATGGTAGTGCCCACAGCACCCGCCAAAAGGCAACTGGGTGCGACCACGCTGACTGACCGAAAGTGCTGAACGGGCCAGCCGGTGAAGGGGTCAATGATGTGGCAAAAGCGTTGGCCTGCCAGTTCAAAATACCGTTCATAGTCACCCGAGGTGGCCAGTGCTTGGCCAAAGAGGTTCAGGCTGGCCATGATGTGCTGGGCGTTGCGCGGGTGCCGAACACCGGCCGTCCATGCTTGGCCATCGGGCTTGCTGCCCACCGAGGCAATATCGCCGCCCAGGTTGACCAACGCGTGTTGCACCCCTAGGTTGCGCAGCACCAAAGCGGCGCGGTCAGCGGCGTATTCTTTGCCCAGCCCGCCAAAATCAATCTGCATGCCTTGCCTGGGTAAAAACAACTGTGTGCCTTCGCGCTGCACCTGTGCCCAGCCTACCAGTGGGCGAATGGCTTCGATTTGCTCGGGGGTGGGACATTGGGCTTTTTGAAAGTCCCAAATTTGACGGTAAACGCCTGAGGTGATGTCAAAGAGCTCTTCGCTTTGCGTGTGCATGTGGTCGGCAAAGTCAATCAAGCTTTGGGTTTCCGGGTCCAGTTCGACAGGGTGGCGACCTGCCGCGCCATTGATTTGGCTGACGATGCTTTGGGGCTGGTACCGAGAATATTTGGCTTCAATGCGCAAGACTTCGGCGATGGCTTTTTGGGCTTGCACTTGGGCCCAAGCCCGGTCTTGCTCAGGCTGCAGGCCCACGGTGATGTCGCAGGCACAGGCCATGGCCTTGAATTCAAAGCGATGGACAGCAGCCATCTTTACCGGCCAAATTTATGGGTCAGTCCCAGCTGGACAAATTGCGCCTTGAAGTCGTCCAAGCCTTCGACATGGGGGCCATGCAGCGTCCAGGCGTTGCGTTGCCTGTAGCGTTCGTACTTGATGTCCACAGAGGTGCTGGCCGTGATTTTTCTCTCTAATTTCAGCCCCATGGTGAGTGCACCCAAAGCCGCGAGTCGCTGGTCAAAACTGATGTGGCTTTGCCCCAGCACAAAGTTGCTGGGAATGAAAGGCACATCAGGCCGAACAGGGTCGGGTGCGCTGAAGAACGAGGCTGCCGACTGTGAGTAAAGGCGGGCGCTGGGTGTGAGCGTCCACTGCGGTGACAGGACTTGTGCCAACTCCAAGCCCAAAGTGGCGGACCGGATGCCAAAACTGTCCTGAGCGACCCGGGCTTGCCAGCGCGCAGTGGTGTTGGTGTCAGGTCGGTGGTGGTTCCACCGAAAACTGAGCGCATCGGTTTGCCTGTGGTTGGGGCGCGCGTCCAACAGTTTGTAGGGGTCACTGAAGTAGCCCTGCCCACTGGAGTGAACCCATTGCACTTGAATGAGGTCGCGGGGCGACACCACTTGGGTCAGGCCGAGCAGCAGCTCGGTGACCGTTTTCTTTTCATTGACCACCAGTTGCGTCACAGGGTTGATGGTGTCGTGGGTGCGGGCGCCGCCAATGTCCAGGGTGGTGTTGTTGTCGGGTGTGCTGCGTGAGTACATGAGCACATGGCTGCGTGAGGCGTAGTCGATCTCTTTGGAGCCGCTTTGGCCCAGCGTGATGCGCTGGTTGCGCCAGTAGTGCGAGGCTTTGAAGTCTTGCGCCCGGCGCGTGTCACGCAATGGGGCAAACGATCGTGGGGCGGTGTAATAAGCCGGAGAAGCCCCTGAAATGGCGTCCACCACGGTGCCGGCCTCCAATGCCCACGAGGCGCCAATGGGCAAAACCCAATGGCTTGAAAGTGCCTTGACCCCAATGCGGCTGGCCTGGTCTTGGCGGTCTTGGTAGTCCATGGCCTTGAAGCTCATTTGAGCTTGTTCAGGGAGCGCGACGGCAGTGGCAGTGGTGGGCATGCCCACCAAAACCACGGCGGCTGCAACTAAGGCCAGCTGTTGGGTTTGCATCAGTTGCACCCGCAGCCACCACCGCCAATGCTCCAGCCTCCGCTGGAGCCTTCTCGGCTGAAGTAAATGTGTTCGCTGTATCGGGTGTCCAGGCGGTCACTGTCCAGCGCCATTTCGGGCTTGGCCAAGTCCTGTTTGTCCCACGCCTGAACTTTGGGGACACTGCAGCCGACCAAGCTCGTAGACAGGCTAATGGTTAAAAGCAGTGTGCAGCGCATTGAGCAGGCCATGGCATTTTTAGAGATCAAAGAGAAAGCCTTGCTCAATCAAACCCGCCAAACCGATTTTTTCTTGGTTCAGGCCCGTCTCAGCTGCCAACACGCCCAAACCTGCGGTACTGATCTCGCCATAGTTCAGCATTTCAACATAAGGGGCGGCCTGGCTTGGGCTTGGCATTTGCCCCACAACGTTGTTGAACAGCAAAGTGACAACGCTGGTCGGGTCGTTGGATTGGCTGCCCAACCTGACGTCAATGGCCAACTTCATCAACTGGTCGTAGCTGAAGTTGAGCTGATCGAAGTAAGACAGGCCGATGGCCACGAAGTTCAGGTTTTTGACCGATTCGGGGCCGAATACTGCGCCTAAAATTTTGGCCACCCGCGCTGGATTGCCCTGGGGGTTCATGTCCAGTGCGACCCCCGCATCGTCAAAATGCACACGCTCAACAGACTGCAACTCCACCGAACCAGATTCGCCGTTTTTGGCTTGGACATTCCAGTTCACACCGTCAACAGCGCGTTGAATGGACCAGTCGGCGCTGCGGCCTGGCAAAACGATGGTGTCTTGCCCCTCGTTGCCCAAAATGATGTCGTTGCCGCCCATGCCCCATATGGTGTTGTCCAGCGCATTGCCAATGATGTAGTCGTCAAATGGGGTGGCCACTGCGTTTTCAATCCAGGTGCCGGGTGCAACGCTGAGGTTGCCAAAGTTCGCCATGCCCTCGGCGTTCATGGCCACAGAGCTGACTTTGCCGGGCCGCATGTCTATGTGGCCCGAAACCCGGCTGCCAGACAGGTCGAGCACGTCGATGCCGCCGTCGTCCACGATCACCATGCTGCCGCTGCTGGCGCCATCAGCCACTTTATAGGTGTTGTTGGCCAGGCCAAATGCTTTGCTGCCGTACAAGTGACGCAGCGCTTGCAGGTCAAACAAGCCGTACCAGGTGGGCCATGCGTTGTTGGGGTTCTGTGCTGCCGAGACGTCCAGCATCAGGGTGTGGGCAAATGTGGCAAAGCCATCCAGCAAAACGGTCTGCCCCGAGGTATCGGCCTCGCGCAAGGGGTGCTGCAAACCCAGTGCATGGGCCAACTCGTGCAGCAGCACGTAGTAGCCTTCTTGGCCGGGCTGCATGAATGCGCTTGTCTCGACATCGAGCCAGACATCGGCCGCCTTGGCATCGTTGCGGTGCTGGTCTGGCAGGAATGAGTAGCCGCGCGTGTTGGCTTGCTGGTTGATGCCAAAACGAACCGTGCCTGTGTCGCCCGGCACCTCCTGGAATGTGATGCCTGTCTGTTGTTGCAGGCTAGACAAAATGGCCCGTGTGGATTCTTGCAAGGCCGGACTGAAGGCCTGAAAACCGCTACCGCCCTCGGCGCCAGTGGGTGGGGCTTTGTCCAAAAAGCTGTACGTGATGGTGACGGCTTGGCCCATGTCACCTTGCTGCAAGCCTTGAGCGCCGCGCACCAAAATGTCTTGCCCCGCTCGACTGAGGTCAATCAGGTCAGAAATACTGTAGTCGGTATTGGTCCATTGGCCGTTGCCAAGGTCTTGGTTGATCTGGATGGTTTCGACATTGCGAATTTCCATCACCAGTCCGGGTTGATTGCTCAGGTGCGCGCGGACCAATCTGCCATCAGCAGATACCTGAAACACCACCGATCCCTGGTTGCTATTGTGCTGAAGGCCAATGGTGACGGAGTCGCTGCCCCCGCGCCCATCGATCTGAATCAGTCCGTTGTGCCCTCTCCAGGGGCCAATCCAAAAGCGATCATTTAACGCTGAACCTAAGCCTATGTCTCCATCGCGCTTGAAACCATCCACTTTGTAGATGTTGATGAGGGTGTCGCGACCGCCAAAGCCGTCCAATGCATAGCCCTCGCCCAAGTCCACCAGTATGGGGTTGGATGACGACCAGTAAAACGCCGTGACTTGGCCATGACGCGCGCTTGGGTCGGCAATCAGGGTGTCGTTGCCCGGGCCACCTTCACCCGTGGACCATTCCATCAAGGTGATGTGGTCGTCACCACCCTCACCGCGGTAACGGTCACGCCCTTGGACGATCACCTTGTCTGGGCCGTCTGTGCCTCTGATGTCTTGCATGTGTTGGATTCCCGGAGTCTGTTTTGTTCAGGCCAAGAGCCGGTCACAGGTAACCAATTTTGTGGTTTTTAAATTTCGACAAGTTGGGCAAGACGGTGAGCACCTGAGCGGGAGAAAGCCCCATCCAGAGCAGCGTGTCTGCAATGAACTGGTCAGACGAAAACTGTGGCAACCACTGACCTCTTTTGGGGTCGTACAAAGAGGCGTCATCGGGCCCGCCCGTTTGCAAAGTGGGGAAGTCATCGCCATAAATACGGCCGCCCTTGACGGGGCCGCCCATGACGTACCAATGGTTTCCCCAACCGTGGTCAGAGCCTGCGCCTGCTGCAGGGTCCAGCGTTCGACCAAATTCACTCAAAACAGTGGTGACCACGTCATCTTGCATGCCCAGTTAGCGCATGGATTGGTCAAAGCCCGTCAAGCTGCTGGTGACATCGTTGAACTGGGTCTCGAGCCCCGGGCTACCGGGGTCTGTTGAAAGTTGGCCTGTGTGGGTGTCATAACCACCGTCTTGCACCAGATACACCTGTCGGCGAGCGCCCGCTCTTTTGCTGTATGCGATGTGCTTGGCCGTAAAGCGCAGGTCTTTGCCGATTTGCATGTTCGGGAACATGCCTGTTGGGTCGGCAACGCTTTGCTGTCCATTGGCAAACTCCAGGCTGTCCAGGTAAGCGACCCGCATGCTGCGTGAAAACTCGGCTTCAAAGGCGTTGTTGGATTGCATGCGGCTGAGCCATTCCAAGCGCTTTTGCGTCAGGTCGTTGGTGTTTTGTAAATTGGCCCGCCCCCAATTTGATGAGCCATTGCTGTTGGCCAAACTGATGGGGGTGTTGTTGCCAAGCACCGCCGTGTAGTCCCTGGCCAATGCGATCAAAGGTTGTTTGTTTTTCATGGATTGGGGCATCGCATCCATCGCTCTGCCGCCCCAGCCACTGAGGTCTTCGTCGCCCATCCAGCCCTGAATCCATTGTTCTTGCTCGGTGTGCGACCCCAAGAACGGTGGCAACTTGGCGGTTCTGTCGCGCAGTTGGGTCAATGTGGTGGGCTGAACTAAGGCGCCAACGTTGGCCACGATGGCCAATCGCTGTTGTTCAAACAAGGTGCTCAAGCCGCGGCTGGCGCCAGACAGGCCAAATTTGTGACCAATGTGGGTGCCAGACAAAGGCACCAAGCTGTCTTTGGGCAGCGCCAGTGATGGCCGGGCCTTGGCATAGTCGTTGTAGGCGCCATCCATGGGCACCAGCAGGTTGTTGCCGTCATGCCCACCCGACAAAAACACCACCACCAAGGCTTTGTAGTCGGCGGCCTGAACATCGGCCACATGGGCCAATGAGGCCCCCAGACCGGCCAGTGAAACAGCGCCCGCGTGCTTTAAGAAGTTTCGGCGATCCAGTGTCATTTGCTCACTCCGAAAGAGGGGGTCAACATGACCATTTCAAGCATGGCGCCTGTCAGCTTCATCATGTTGTTGTCGTGCCAAAAATTTTTATGCGCTTCGATCAGGCCTTGCGCAACAGCGGCGGGCATTGCGCCCCTGTAAAAGCGCTCACCCAGCAGGGCCACCAGATGCTCGTTCGATTTGCGCGCCGCAGATTCAAAAACAGATGCGTCACAGCCTGCATCGGACAACAAGTTGCTGTTTGACATGATGTTGTGGTACTGGCTCATGCGGCGGCTGAATTCGTTGGAATTGAGCATCTTTTGCTCGGGCGCCAACAACTTGCTGCCAGGTGCGCGGTGGTTGGGCGGGTAAAAATTGAAGACCGAGAAAGCGTTGAAGGGTTGCTGCGAGTAGGCCATCCAGACCTGTGTCGGATCCCAGTCTGACTTGATGGCCAAGCGGCAGCCCAAGCCACGCACCAAGTTGGTGTGCAAAAGGTGTGGTTCTTTGATGCGGCCAAAGCCTTTAACAGTTTTGAGGGGGTCATCTCCCGCACGCGCTTCAGGGTCCGTCAAGATGGCTTGAATCACTTGGCCGAGGTGGCCGCTTGTTTTGGCAAAAACGCTGGCAACCCTCTGCAGGTAAGCAGGCGAGGGGTCGCTGGTGGTCAAGCCTTGTATCAACCGCAAAGAGACAAAGGGTGCCGTGTTGGGGTGGTTGATCAGGATGTCCACCAGACTGTCCAAGTCTTTGACCGCATCTTGCCCACCTGGGATGCTTTTGCCCAGTAAAGTTTTGGGACCTGTGTCGTGGTCATTTGTCCAATGCGCCACCATGGGCTTGCCGTAATTGAAGTGGTTGGAGCTTTCCCGCTTTTGATCGGGATCTGCAAAGTTCCAACCTGTCAATGCGCGAGTGGCTTCGATCACGTCTTTTTGACCATAGGTCTCCAGCATCTTGCCTTGCGCGTCTCGCTTCGGTGTGCCGTCCATGTTCAACTGCACCAAGCCTACTGAGAAAAGCTGCATCAACTCGCGGCCATAGTTTTCATTCAAACTGAAGCGCCGGTTTTGAGAGTTGTCAAGGTAAAAACCCATGGCTGGGCTGCGGGTGACGGCCTTGAGCAAGTCGCCATATTGTCCGAACGCATGCGTTTGCAGCATGTTGAAATATTCAGACGCTCCATAGGGCTGAATTTTTCGGGTCGACACCACCAAAAAATTTGACAAAACCCATGTCGTGCGCAAGCGGAGTTGGTCTTCGCCGCCAACGAAATGGTTGTGGAGTTGCGTTTCAGAATGCTTTGATGCACGCCTGTGGGCCACCATGTCTTGCAGCTCGTAGTTGGCAAATTCGTTGGGTGTGCGAATGAGGGACGGCGCCATTTTTTGCTGGCGGTCTATCCAGCCCTCAAGACCCTGGGCTCGAACTTGGCTAACAGCCGAAGGCGATGGGCCCATGGACGCGTGTTCCAAGAACCTGGAAGCCGCATAATGCGAAACTTTTGAATCGGTGCCACCGACCCCTCCGACTTGACCTGCCAGTTGTGCGTAGCCTGGTTCTTGGTCTCCGGAGCAGCCCACCAAGCCGCCCACAAAGACAAATCCCATGGCAGCCAGCCATAGCTGAGCCACTTTTGCGTGTGTTTTCATGATTTTTTTGTGAGAAAAATGACAAAAATTACTGAATCAATGATTCCATTGTTATAGCATGTATATGTGTTTTATTTAATACTTTGAGCGACTCGCCAACCCGTCATTTCTCCAAGCAAAAGCATCCATGCGTCACACACATTTTTCCAAGACCCGCAGACACGTCATGGCTGTCTTGCCGGCTTTGTGGGCGCAGTCATTGGTTTTTGCACAAAGCAACACCCCTGTGGCCGCGCCAACACTTTCACCGGCTTGGGTTTTGCCCCTGTGGACGGCGCAAGGCTCTGCTTCTAAAGACTTGAGTTCGCGAGACTTGCTGGGGCAATGGGTTTATCTTGACTTTTGGGCCTCGTGGTGCGGCCCTTGCAAGCAATCATTTCCGTGGATGGGCCAACTGCAGCAGCAAATGCGCGATGACAAACTGCAAGTGGTGGCTGTGAATTTGGACAAACAAAGCCAGCCGATGGAGCGTTTTCTGAAACAATTTCCAGGCCATGTGCCGGTGGTTTGGGACCCTACGGCCGAAACCGCAAAACGCTTTGACGTGCAAGCCATGCCCAGCAGTTACCTGATCAACCCGGCGGGGCAGGTGGTGTGGCGTCACCGTGGTTATCATCCGGCAGACAGTGCAGCCCTGTTGAACAACATTCGCCAACGCGTGCTGGGCTGAGCAAGGCTCTTGATGAGGCGCTGCACAGCCTGCGTGGTTAGCAGTTGACGGCCAGCTCTGCTTGATGTTGCTTTAAGCAGCTGCAGGCAGGTATTCAAGCGGAACAGCCGGTGTACCCATCAGCCCGACTTGGGTCAAGTTCAAACTTGTTTGCGCTGCCAACATGGCCAATGACACCGGGGTGTGCTGGCCTGATTGGATCAATCCGACAAATTCTTGCTGCACAGATGCAGTGGGCGGCATGCCCACAACATTCTGATACACCGTGCGGACCACCTCTGCGGGGTTGGTAGCTTGATCACCCAGCCGAACATTCAGTGCCAGTGCCATCAACTCGGTGGCTGTGAAGTTGAGTTGATCCAGATAACGCAAGCCAATGCCCACGTAGGTTTTGTTGTGAATGGCCTCTGCGCCAAAAACTGCCCCCAATATTTGAAGGACTTCACCCGCATGGCCTTGCAAGTCCAGGGCCAGTGACATGTCTGAAAAGTGAACTCTTTCAATTTGGACCAAGCGGTCCGTACCATTGAGCCCCTTGTTGTCGCGCACATCGGCGCCCGCAGTGCCTAAGGTCACGGTATAGTCTTGGCGAGCACCCTTGTAGGTGACCGTATCCAAACCCCAATTGCCCAAGATGGTCTCACCACCCACCCCATCGGTGAAGTTTTGGTTCTCGTACAAGAGCACGGTTTTGTCCGGAAACTGTACCGCCTCGACATTGAGCAGGGTCACTTTGTCGGCGCTTGAGGCACCAGAAATCGTGTCCAAGTAAACGATTCCCGGAAAAGTGCTGATTTCAAAGTTGGTGGACGCCCATTCGACAACCACGGTGTCATACCCGCCACGGCCGTCAACCGTGTCAGAGCCGCCCAAAGGAAAGATCCATTCATCTTTAGCGGTGCCAAAGATGACTTCACTGCCTGTGGTTTTTTTGCCTTCAATTTTGTCAATGGTCATGGTGCTTTATTGAAATCGATAATTTCTTTAAAAACAGAGTATTGATGTTTTTAACGCATCATACAAAATGACCCACCAACGCAACGCTCAGCCACATACCTTTATCCTTCCCCCTCACCCTACCCTCAAAGCCCGCAAGATGGGCAATTGTTTGTTCGCAAACTCAGTGGCCTGCGCGGTGATTTCGGGCAGGTTGTCGGCTTCGGTTTCTAGCGTCAAGCCATCTTTGACCAAGCGCTGGCCCTGCGCGGCCAGAATGCCCCACACAAACTGTGCCCAGTCGGCAGGTTGGCTGTGGCCTTGTTGTCGGGCCAGTAAAAAACAACTGCTGAAACCGTGGCACGGTGATGCCACCGCCTGTAACGGGGCTGGCCAAGTAGCTCAGTGCGTTGCTGTCACGCGCTTTTCGCATCTAATGGCCTTGCAAGTACTTGTCAACACTAGGTTTTGCATGCACGCCCCCCCTGCCAACGCTACTTCAACACTTGTGCGGGCCGAATGCTATGGTTGTTCAGCCTCTCAAACCCGGCAGTGTCTGCCTATTAATTAAGCAAACATCAGCCTGTACCTTCGTCCCCTTTCAACCGAAATGGAGAATGAAGTGACGACTGTTCAATTGACCGATGGCATCGTGACACAGCTGGTGTGTTTGGAGGGGCAGGCCCATCGAGAGGTGTTTGACACCCACATCAAGGGTTTGTACGTGGATGTACAGCCCAATGGACGAATGGCTTGGCGGCTGCGTTGGTATGAAAAGGTACAGGGCAAGTACCCCAAGCGGGTAATGACTTTGGGCGATGCCCGAGTAATGACGGTCGAGGAGGCGCGGGGCGCCGCTCGCAATGTGCTGCGCAAGCGCATGATCGGGGCCGACCCCAAAGCCGAGGTTTTGCCTGGCGCCGGGCCTACGCTTGAGACGTTCATTACCCAGCAGTACCTGCCCTTCGTCAAAACCTATAAAAGCAGCTGGGACACAGATGAGAGCGTGCTGCGCAACCACGCTATTCCGGCACTGGGTATGTTGCCCATGGGGCAGGTCACGGTACCTCAGATAGCGCGGCTGGTGCAGATCATGGCCGACAAGGGCATGGCGCCCGGCACCATCAATAAGGTATTGATCTTTTTGCGCTACACCTACAAGTTGGCCATGCGCTGGAAGGTGGAGGGCGTGACCTGCAACCCCGCAGCCGAAGTGCCCAACCAGAGAGACGATTACAAGATTGAGCGTTACCTCACGCCCGAGCAGATGCGAAATTTGCTGGCTGCAGTGCAGCACAGCGACAACCTGATGCTGCAATACATCGTGCCATTCCTCATCTATACCGGTGCTCGTAAACGCGAGGTACTGGATGCACGCTGGAGCGACATCGAGTGGCGGCGTAAGAGTTGGCGAATTCCCAAGACCAAGTCGGGCAAGGTGCGCCATGTGCCGCTCTCAACGGGGGCGCTGGAGGTGCTGACCCAGCTCAAACCAGTGCCATCGCTGGGTGAGCCACGACCTGCAGAGTTCATCTTTGCCAACCCGCGCACAGGCAAACCGTTTGAAGCGATTTTTTACAGTTGGAACACCGCACGCAAGATGGCCGGTATGCCAGAGCTGCGCATCCACGATCTGCGGCACAGCTTTGCCAGCTTTCTGGTGAACGCCGGGCGAAGCCTGTACGAGGTCCAGGAACTGCTCGGACACGCCGACATCAAGACCACCAGCCGCTATGCCCACCTGAGTCGTGACCGCCTTGCCGAGGCGGTGGAGGTGGTGCCGCGCTGATAAGTTCTAGACCTGTTAAAGAGCCTCGCTGTTGCGGGGCTTTCTTACGTCTTGAAGAGGCTGTTGAGGTAGGTGGCGGTGTCCACGTAAGAGAAGGCGGTAGCTGCTGCTTCGGCAATGGCCTCCTCCAGAGCGGGGGCACTGGCTTGAACGTCATCCTGCGGCGTGACGGCAGGTTCCTCGTTTATCGGGGCACTCGTCAGGACGACACCGCTTGTCGATGCTATGCGCTCTGTTTCCGCAGCCATGGCCAAAACCGGGAGTTGAGTTGCCGCGACCGCAGTGCTCGGCGGCGGAACCATCGCGCTGGCTTGTTGAACAGCCTTGCCCAGCCCCTCAGAGATCGTGGCAGCAGCTTGTGCCAGCTTGGCCAGCGGCTGGGTGTCAAACCCGAACAGCCATGCGTTGCGGGCAATGGATTCTGGGCTGCTGCCAGCATCCCGCAGCAAGAGTCCTTGAGCGTCAATGAGCTTCAGGCCCTGATCGACCACCTTTTGGTCCTCGTCCTTGAGCAGTCGGACCGCAAAATTGCCTTCTTTAGCCACGGTGTCGCTGATGCCCATGTAAGTGGCATCAGTACGTGGGGTGATGTCTGTGCGTCCGTACATTTGGCCTGTGGCTTGCCGCGCAGCAGTGACAGGGTCGGCGCTGGCCATGATCGCAGTCCAGTCACGAACGTCGGTATTGGAGCCGACGACGCCATAAAGCAGTTCAGAGGCATCCAGAAATGCCGCACCTGTTCGGTCCATGAACTCCTTGATGTTTGGTCGGTTGGCTTGCGAAGCCTCAGCCGTGGTTAGCCAAGATTTGGGCGCTTGAGCGACCGCCAGCGTTTGAGAAAAGCTGGCAGAAGACGTTGCAGGGGAATCCACCGCAATGGGTGCTGCATAAGCGGAAGGGGTGTTGAGGACAATGTTGATGGTGCTCATGTCGTTTCTATGATGCCAATAGACAGCTAACAACAAGCACAAAGGGTGCCAGCGAAACTGCCGGAAAAACGGCTACCGTCTGGTATGGACGGGCAAGAAATTGCCGCATAGGCCTGTTTGCGGCGGTTGCAGCGGCAGGGTGAGCCGCTTGTGTGATGGCGGGTATCAGTCAAGGTGATGGCCAGCGCCGCCACCACGCCATGACTAGCGCGTCTTTGACTAGGCTGGCCTGCATGTGGGTCTGCAAGCTCCAGCCCACCACCTGACTGCAAATGATCGATGACGGCGACCGGGTACAGCCAGCCCGCGTCGGTGTGGATGTAGGTGATGTTTCCACACCACAGGCGGTTGGGCTCGGGCGGTTTGAAACGCCGCTGCACCAGGTCGGACGCCACCGGCAAGTTGCGCTTGCTGTCGGTGGTCACCACGAACTTGCGTTAGGTCTTGGCCCGTATGCCGTGCTGGTGCATCAGTTTGCGCACGCGGTCTTTGCCTATGCGGATGCCGCGGGCCAGCAGTTCTTTGTGCATGCGTGGCCAGCCATACTCGCCTTTGGCTTCGACGTGGATGACCCGGATATAGGCCAGCAAGGCTTCGTCACTGTACCGCCCCGCTGGGCCACGTTAGCCACCATCCTCCTACCTGCGTCGCAGCCAGTTAAAACCCGCTGGCCTTGGGCATGCCCAGAACCTTGGCCACCACCGATTGCGCTTGCCCAACCTGCACTTGCCGTACAGCCTCCAGCCTAATTCCTGCGAATACTGCGCACGCACCTGCTTGTCTGTCATCTCTCAACTCCTTGTCGGCATTTTTAACAAGGTCAAGAACTCCACTTTCGAGGCGCAACATCAGGTTGTTGGTGAGTAGGGGCGTGGTGCTCATGTCTTGATTCTAAAGAGCCGGGCCTCTGCCCCCTCCCCTCACTTTGTCAGTGGTGTTGGCCGGGCAGGTCACTTTGGCACGGCCTTAGCGTGTTTGCACGGCAGAAGTAATGACGATGTCTTGGGTTGGTACATCGGCAAAACCATTGACAGTGCCGGTGCTTTGGCTGGCCATGCTGTCGGCGATGGCCAAGCCGTCGGTGACTCGGCCAAAGACGGCATAACCGGGATTGCTGGCGTTGCGGTAGTCGAGCGTGGTGTTGTCGACCAAATTGATGAAGAACTCCGAGGTGGCCGAATTGGAGTCGTTGGTGCGGGCCATGGCCAGGGTGCCGCGCAGGTTTGACAGTCCTTTGTTACTTTCAAGCTCAATGGCGGGTGTTTGCCCCGGTTTTTTGACCAGCCCGGCGGTGTAGCCACCGCCTTGCACCACAAAACCGGGGATCACGCGGTGGAACAAGGTGTTTTGGTAATAGCCCTGGCGCACGTAGTTGAGGAAGTTTTGCACGGTGATGGGGGCCTTGGCGGGGTCGAGTTCCAAGGTAATGCGGCCCAGGCTGGTGTTAAGGGCAACTTGGGGCTGGGGCACCTGGAGAGTGGTGGTGTAGATGGTTTGGCCATCGAGGTCTTGAATGGTCAAGGGCATATCGCCTACGGTTTTGACGCTGCAGTTGAGGACCAGCAACTCGGGGGTGCTGGCGGCCGAGAAGCTGGGCGAGGTGCAGCCACCTGCGGTGTCTACACTCAGGTAAGTGCGCAGGTGTTTGCCACCCAAGTAGATGGTGGCGGTGTTGCCGTAGCGCAAAACTTCGGGCTTGACGGCTGTGATGGCGGGGAAGAACCCAGTTTGCCCGCCGCAGGCGCTGAGCAGAAGCAGCAGGCAGAGCGCGAGGCTTTTGAAAAGTTTGTGCATGGGGAATGTGGTGACGCTGTGGGGGAACATGAATTCAGATTTTAGGGCTTGACCCAACCAGGTCCGTAGCGATTCACATTTGCTGAGGTCTGACTTGATTTGGGGTGGGCGATGTTGAGGTCGTTCAAGTTTTCATGAACAAATCCGATTCATAGGATGACCCTTTTAGTGATACCTTTGTCATGCCCCAATTAAATTTACCTTTTCGTTTACTGACGACCTTGTTGGCGCTGACGCAACTGGCTTCTTGCGCCAGTTTTTTACATGGCAGCGGGCAAAGCATGCAGGTGAGCACCTGGTGCAAGGACCGACAGATTCCAGCCGCATGCACAGCCGAAAATTCCAAGGGTTCCTGGAGCTTCAGGACGCCGGGTGAGGTTCATGTCGACAAGGACTTTTTCCATTTGCAGATCACCTGCAAGTCGCCTTTTTACAACGAAGTGACGGTTACAGTGCCGTCTATGCTCACCTTATCATCTGCGGGCAATGTGTTGCTCGGTGGCGTGGTGGGCGCGGGTCTGGATGTTTACACGGGGTCGGCGTTCGCCTACAACCGTGATGTACGTATTTCTTATCCCGCTTGTCAATGAAAGTGATGGTCTCTGTGAAACTAATTTCCATATTGGGAGCTTCCGCCCTGGCTTTGATATTGACCGGTTGCGGTGGAGGTAGCGGCGGCGGTTGTCTTTTGGGCAGTGCGCTTTGTGACAACAAGACGCCTGCCAACGTGGCACCGATTGCGCGCTCGGCAGCGCCTCAGAGTGTGCTGCTGGGGCAGCCTGTGTTTTTTGACGGGAGTGCAAGCAGCGATGCCAACGGAGATGCTTTGAGCTACAGCTGGACTTGGGTGAGCAAACCCGAGGGCAGTCTGGCGAGTCTAGACTCGGCCACATCGGCCAAACCCAAGTTCACCGTGGATTTGCCAGGGTTGTATGCGGCTTCGTTGGTGGTGCACGATGGCAAAACCAGCAGCGAAAGTGCTTTGGCGGTGATTTCGGGTTTTGAACAGAACGCGCCACCAGTGGCCATGACCGGCGCGAATCAGAGTGTTGTGACTGGATCTGTAGTGAACTTGGATGGCAGCACCAGCACCGATGCGAACCGGGACCGCCTGACTTATAAGTGGTCTTTGATTTCGAAGCCAGCAGGCAGCACTGCAGAGCTGGTCAGGCCTTTGGAAGTGAAACCCAGCTTTACCGCAGATCTGCCCGGGGTGTATGTGGCCAGTTTGGTGGTCAACGATGGCAAGCTGTCCAGCGAGTCGGTGGCGGTCTTGGTTCAGGCCGCTGAAGAAAATGCCGCGCCCGTTGCTATGACGAGCCCATCGCAAAGTGTGCTGGTTGGCGCTGTGGTCAAACTTGATGGCTTAGGTAGCTCTGACCCCAACAGGGATGCGCTGACGTACAAGTGGGTTATGGTGTCGGCACCTGCGGGCAGTGCGGCCGACGTGTCACCCAAGGATGCCGTGCGGACCACTTTTACCGCCGATGTGCCCGGTTTGTATGTCGTGGGTCTGTCCGTGAGTGATGGCCGCTTGTTCAGTGAAATGGTGGCTGTCACCATCACAGCCTCAGCCGCTAACGGCCCCCCTACAGCGCTGGCAGGGCTTGCACAAAATGTGCTCAAGGGCGCATCGGTGGGGCTGGATGGCTCGGGTAGCTCCGATCCGAATGGCGATGCACTGAATTACCGCTGGTCCGTGGTGTCGGCTCCCGCTGGCAGTGCAGCAGCATTGAACAACACGGCCGCGGCCAAACCCACGTTCTCGGCCGATGTGTCGGGCGTGTATGTGCTGTCCTTGGTGGTGTCTGACGGTCTTTTAAGCAGTGAGCCGAGTACGGTAACCGTTACAGCTTCGTCGAGCAATTTGCCTCCAGTGGCCAATGCGGGTTCGGAGCAGACTGTGCGTGTGGGTAATTTGGTGAGTTTGAGCGGCAGTGGCAGCACCGACGCGAATGGTGATGTTTTGACTTACCTGTGGACCTGGACGTCGAATCCCGGCAACGTCACCTTGACAGGCGCGGGCACCGTAGCGCCGTCGTTCACCCCTTCGCTGGCTGGCATTTATGTGCTGACATTGACGGTCAATGATGGCAAGGGCGGCTCTCACTTGGCGCGGGTGCTGATCAACGTGGAGTGATGCCTGACCTTTTGGTGTGGGCCATCAGGCTCATCCAAAAGGGTTGATAATTTCATATAGGAACAAGGTATACTCTCCTCCTATATGAAATTTCAGATCCGAGTACCTCTTGATGCAACGGCCGAGCAACATGCTCGGCTTTGTGCTTTGCGGGTGGTGTTTGCACAGGTTTGCAATGAGCTGGCCCCTCACGTTCAGCAGTCACGGGTGTGGAACAGAGTGACTTTGCACCATTTGCATTACCGTGCCTTGCGGGCGCAGTTCCCTGCTTTGGGCTCGCAAATGGTTTGCAACGCCATTTATGCGGTGTCCAAAATGGCCCGGCTGATTTACCAGCACCCCAAAAGCCCCTACAACCCGACCTTGAACCCGGGTGCTGCCCTGCCCCTTTTGCGCTTTGCAGACAGTTGCCCGGTTTATTTTGACCGCCATACCTTGAGCATCAAGCCTGGCCAGTTGTCTTTGTTCACCATGGATGGGCGCATGCGCTTTGAGTTGGCGCTGGGTGAGGATAAGTTGGCCATTTTTGATGAGGCCAAGTTGCGCGAAATTGTGCTGAACGAGCGTGTTGACAAGGTGTTTGAGTTGTCGTTTTTCCTGGACTCGGTCGAGGCAGCCGATCCGGGCGAGGACGAGGTGCCGATAACGCAATCGGCGTCGACTGCCCCGCCTTCCCGTTTGATTCCCGAATATGTTTCTGTAGAGGTAAAGCCATGAAGTCTGGTTCTGCGATGTCCGAGTTGCGCATGGCGCTTTGGGAAAACAAACCGGCCTGGCGTCAGGCTGTGGTGATGAGTTGGGTGATTGGCTTGCTGGGGTTCACATCCACGGTGTACATGCTGCAGGTGTATGACCGGGTGGTCAACAGCCGTGATGTGATGACTTTGCTGATGCTGACCTTGGTGACCTTGGGCGCCTATGCGGTGATGGAATTGATGGAGAAGTTCCGCTCGCGTTTGCTCTGGAGTGCGGGCATCGAGTTTGAGTTGCGCATGGCGGATCGTGTGTACAAGGCGATGTTTGACGGTATGCTGAAAAAGCAGATGGCCGGAGCCTTGTCGGTGCAAAACGATCTCAAGAGTGTGCGAGATTTTTTCAACAACCCAGCATTGGGCGCATTTTTTGAATTGCCGATTGCCTTGGTGTCCTTGGTACTGATTTTTGCCACCAACCCTTTGCTGGGCTGGGCGGCGTTGGTGGGGGCAGGCGCTCAAACGCTGGTGACGTGGCTGATTCAACGTACTTCGCGCGAGCCTTTGCAGGAGGCGCAGCGCCGCTCGCAGGAGGCTCAGACCTATGCCGAAGCATCCCTGCGCAATGCACAGGTGATGGAGTCGATGGGCATGCTGAATGCGGTGATTGGCCAGTGGCAGAAAAAACAAAGCGCTTTTCTGGCTTATCAGGCGCAGGCCTCGGAGTCGGCAGGGGGCTTGAATGCAGTGTCCAAATTGCTGCAGCAGTTGATGGGCTCGGTGTTGTTGGGTTTAAGCGCTTGGCTATTGCTTTACAACGAGCTGAACGGCGGCGCGGCGATGATGATCATCAGTTCGGTGCTCGGGGGGCGCTTGTTGGGGCCGCTGACACAAATTGCCCAGCAATGGAGCGCTGTGGCCACGGTCAGTGGCGCCTGGACGCGCTTGTCGAGCCTGCTTGCGAGTGTGCCTGCCCGCGAGAAAAACATGGCCCTGCCCGCCCCCAAGGGAGAGTTGTTGGTGGATTCTCTGGTGGCCGCGCCACCTGGGCAGTCGCAGTCAGTGCTGCGCGGTTTGCAGTTTGCCTTGCCTGCTGGTCAGGTGCTGGCCGTGGTGGGGCCTTCGGCGTCGGGCAAAACGTCTTTGGCCAAGCTGCTGCTGGGCATTTGGTTGCCGCAGGCTGGCAAGGTGCGCCTCGACGGCGTGGATGTGCACACCTGGGACAAGGCCGAGCTGGGGCCGCATTTGGGGTATTTGCCCCAGGGCGTGGAATTGCTTGAGGGTACGCTGGCTGAGAACATTTCTCGCTTTGGCGAGTTGGACATGCAGCGCATCGAGCAGGCCGCTGCCTTGGTAGGGTTGCATGACTTCATTTTGGCTTTGCCAAAGGGGTACGAGACACCGGTGGGGCGCGATGGGGGCTTGCTTTCGGGGGGGCAGCGTCAACGTGTGGCGCTGGCTCGTGCTTTGTATGGCGATCCGGTGTTTGTGGTGCTGGATGAACCCAACTCGAGTCTGGATGAGGCTGGAGACGCAGCCTTGACCCGGGCAATTGCAACGATGAAGTCGCGTGGCACGACCTTTGTGATCAACACGCACCGCACCAGCGTGCTGTCGGTGTCCGATCGGGTGTTGGTGCTCAAGGACGGGACGCAACAGTTGTTCGGGCCAACCGCCGAGGTGTTGCAAAAGTTGATGCCCGCTGCGGCGTCTGTGTCGGCACAGTCCGCCTGAGGTAAGAGATGACAAACAAAAACATCGTATTGCGCGATCCGCTGTCCACCGTGATGTGGTCCTTCAAGCGGGAGTTTCTGACGGTTGCGGTCTTTAGCATGGTGGTCAATTTGCTGATGCTCACGCCCACTTTGTACATGTTGCAGGTGTATGACAGGGTTCTTCTGAGCCAAAGTGAGCTGACCTTGCTGATGGTGTCCTTGATGACCTTGTTCCTGTTTGGTGTGATGGCATTTGCGGAGTGGTCGCGGTCTATTTTGCTGGTGCGCACCGGGGTCAAGCTCGATCAGGCTTTGAGCCAAAAGGTGTTTCGGTCCAGCTTTTTGTCGTACCTCAACCCTTCCGAATCCGACCCGGCCAAGGCGTTTGGTTATCTGATTGGCCTGCGGCAGTTCATGACGGGCAATGGGGTGTTCGCTTTGTTTGACAGCCCCTGGGTGCCGATTTACATCGGGGTGCTGTTCTTGCTGCACCCGGTGTTGGGCATGGTGGCCATTGTGTTTGCCTTGATCCAGACGTCGATTGCCTGGTACGGTCACCATCTGGGCAAGCAGGCCCAAACGGCTTCAGGACAATCTCAGAGCGATGCGCAGAAGTTCATGCAGTCCAAGCTGCGCAACATTGAGGTGCTGTCGTCCATGGGCATGCTGGAAGGTTTGTTTGCCCGTTGGCAGAAATTGCAGCACAAAGCTTTATTGCAAGGCGGCACGGCGCAGCAGCGCCTGGGCGTGGTCTCGGCTGTGAGCAAGTTTGTACGGTACACGCAGCAATCCTTGAGTCTGGGGGTGGGTGCTTGGCTGGTGATTGAGGGGCAGATCAGCCCCGGCGCGATGATTGCGGCCAACGTGTTGATGACGCGTGCTTTGGCACCGATTGATTTGCTGGTGATGTCTTGGCCCGGCTTTTTGTCGAGCAAGCAGGCTTATGAGCGGCTGCGTGAGTTGATGGGCTTTCAGCACAAGGGGCGTGAGAAGTCTTTGAATGATGTGCCTTTGGGTCAGCTCAAATTGGAGGGCTTGACGGTGCGGGTGCCGGGCCGCGACAAGCCGGTGCTGGACAAGGTGGATTTTGTGGCTTTGCCGGGTACGGTGACTGTGGTTTTGGGGCCCTCGGGTTCAGGCAAATCAACCATGGCACGCGCCATGCTGGGCATCTGGCCGGAGTTTGATGGCCGGATTTTGTTAGACGAACAGGACATCACGCAGTGGACGCGTGAGAGCTTGGGACCGCATTTGGGTTATCTGCCGCAGGACATTGAGCTGTTTGACGGCACCATTGCCGAGAACATTGCGCGCATCGGTGAAGTCAATTCAGAGAAGGTGATTGCCGCGGCCCAGGCAGCAGGTTTGCACCAGATGATCTTGCGCTTTCCCAAGGGGTATGACACCCGGGTGGGGCAGGCGGGTTCGTTCTTGTCGGGGGGGCAGCGCCAGCGCATCGGTTTGGCGCGGGCTTTGTACGGGCAACCGGTCTTGGTGGTGCTGGATGAACCCAATGCCAACCTGGACGACGAGGGCGAAAACGCTTTGCTCAGTGCGGTGCTGTTGCTCAAGCAGCAGGGCAAGACGGTGGTCTTGATCAGTCACCGCCAAGGGGTGCTCAAGGTTGCCGATCGCTTGGTCATCATGCAAGACGGCCTGGTGGTGGCCAGTGGGCCGCGCGATGGCGTGCTGGCTGCCTTGCAAAAGCAGCGCGAGGTCGCTGCGGCAGCGGCTCAGCCTGCGCCTTAATTCATTGTTTATCGGTCAGTCATTTCGATTTTTTGGGGTCTGTGATGTTGAATCAAAAATTGTCTGCTCAAAAGAGCTCACTTGTTGAGGACGTGAATGCCAAAGGCCTGAGCGAGGAGGCTGCGCTGCGGGCTTCCTCGGACACGGCAGGCATTGGTCGCAAGGGCTTGTGGGTCTTGGGCTTGGGTTTGGGGGGCTTTTTGTTGTGGGCAGCTTTGGCGCCCTTGGACGAAGGCGTTCCCACCGCCGGTGTGGTGAGCATCGACACCAAGCGCAAGCAGGTTCAGCATTTGTCGGGCGGTATCGTCAAAGAAGTGCTGGTGCGTGAGGGCGATGTCGTCAAGCAAGACCAGGTGCTGATGCGTCTGGACGAGGCGGTGACACGTGCCAACTTTGAGTCAGTGCGTCAGCGTTACTTGGGCCTGAATGCGATGCAAAGCCGTTTACGGGCTGAGCAGAGTGGCGCCGACAAGGTGACGTTTTCACCCGAGGTGATGGCGGCCACTTCGGACCCGTTCATGGCGATGCAGGTGAATAACCAGCGCCAGTTGTTCGATTCGCGCCGGCAGGCTTTGCGGGCTGAGTTGCAAAGCATGCAAGAGGCCATGCAGGGCATGCGCGTCCAGCGTGAGTCGGCGCAGGCGGTGGTGGTGCAGCGACAGCGACAATTGGCCATCCTGAATGAAGAGTTGGTCAATGTCCGTGAGTTGGTCAAGGATGGCTATGCCCCACGCAACCGGCAGATGGAAATTGAGCGCATGTTGGCCGATGTGCAAGCGGCTTTGGCCGACTTGAACGGCAGCATGCTGCGGGCCAGCAGCGCCATTGCCGAGATGACCCAACGCAGTTTGGCGCGGCAGTCTGATTACCGCAAAGAGGTGGAGTCCTTGCTGGCCGATGTGTCGCGCGAGGTGCAGGCCGATGCTGAAAAATTCACCGCCATTCAGGCCGATTTGAAGCGGGTCGATATCCGTGCCCCGGCCGGTGGTCAGGTGGTGAGCCTGGCAGTGCAGACGGTGGGTGCGGTGGTGCAGCCTGGCCAGAAGTTGATGGACATCGTGCCAGAGCGCCAAGCGCTGGTGCTGGAGGCGCACATCGCGCCACATTTGATTGACAAGGTGCAGGCAGGCTTGTCCACGGACATTCGCTTCAACACTTTTGCGCACTCGCCCCAGTTGGTGGTGGAGGGCAAAGTCATTTCGGTGTCGGGGGATTTGTTGACCGACCCAGCCAACCCGCAGATCAGCTACTTCTTGGCACGCCTGGAAGTCACCCCTGAGGGCATGAAGACCTTGGGCGATCGCCAAATGCAGCCGGGTATGCCCGCCGAGGTGGTGATCAAAACCGGCTCGCGTTCCATGCTGACATACATGCTGAATCCCTTGCTCAAGCGCTTGGCCGGTTCCATGAAGGAGGAGTGATGGCTTTGACTGTTCAACACACTTTGATGGGGCTGGCTTTGGCCGCCGTGTGCTCGGCAGCACCGGCCATGAATTTGCTGCAAGCATATGAGGCGGCTTTGGAGCAGGACGCCAATGTGCGCGCTGGGCGTGCGGCTTTGGCTTCGGGCCTGGAGCGGTTGCCGCAAGCGCGTTCGCAATTGCTGCCTTTGGTGAGCGCCAATTTTGGCCGCAATCAAAACCAGCTGTCCACCACGTCGGTGAACATCTTGGGCAATGAATCCGTCAACCGCGATGGCTATTTCAGCTTCAACCAGTCCTTGACACTGCGCCAGCCGCTGTTCAATTTGCCCCGCTACTACCAGTACAGGCAGGCATATGACCTGGTTCAGGAGTCCCACGCCAATTACGAACGGGAAGTTCAAAATTTGGTGGTTCGCGTTGGTGGGGCTTACATGGAAGCGCTTCTGGCTTCCGAAAGTCTAAAACTGGTAGAGGCCCAAAAAAAGCAATACACCACGGTTCTGGAAGCTGCACGTAAAGCTTTGAGTGCGGGCACCGGGACACGAACTGACATTGATGATGCCCAATCGCGTTTGGACATGGCGCTGGCCAATGCGCTGGAAGCACGCCAAAACGAAGACTACACACGCAGACAGCTGGAAGTATTGGTGAATCTGCCTGTGATGGCCTTGTCGGGCATAGGAGCAAAAGGTGAGGCTGCGTTACCGGACGTGGTCAAGGCGCTGCCCGAGTGGGTGGAGTTGGCCCAAACTGGCAACCCAGAAGTCAAGGGTTTGTTGGCACGACTGGAGGCGGCTGACAAGGATGTGTTCCGTGCCAAATCCGCACACGCCCCAACCCTGGAGGCCGTTGCCCAATGGTCTGACAGTGGCAATGAGAACGTGACACGCATCAACTCAAGCTTCGAGAACAAGGCCATCGGCTTTCAGCTGACAGTGCCGCTGTACCAAGGCGGTGCCGTCAGTTCGCAAGTGCGACAAGCGGTGGCCGAAAAGACCCGGATAACAGAGTCATTGGAAGCTTTGCGACGCGATTTGAGCTTGAGGGTGCACAAGGAGTATCGCGGCATCACGGAGGGGACGCTTCGGATTCGTGCGCTGGAGCAGGCTCAGCGCTCAGCTGCCCAGATGCTGGACTCGACGATCAAGTCCCAACGTGCGGGTGTTCGGTCGATTTTGGATGTGCTCAATGCCGAGCAGCAGGTGGCAACAGTCAACCGTGACTTGATTCAGGCACGGTATGTCTATCTCATCTCACGTTTGCGTCTCAATTCATTGGCAGGGATGGACCCCTTGGCGATCGTGACAGAAATCAATCAAGCCTTTGCCCCTTGAGGGGCTGACCTTTGAACTCCGTCTCATCCACGCTTACAACATCTTGGCCAACGCGGCCTGCAAATGCTCTGACGGCAAGCGCTTAAAGCCCGTACGGGCAAAGCGCTGCAGGCGCCCTTGCATGAATGCAACCAGCACTGAGGCGGTCACTTGCGCATCGGCGTTAGGGGCGGCGGAGTCGCTGGTTTTGAGGGTCTGGCGCAGTTGCGCCTCAATCTTGTCGAACAGCAGGTTGATGCGTTCTTGCAGGCGTTCGTGCTCCAACACCAGCGCGTCGCCAATCATGACGCGGCTCATGCCGGGGTTTTTCTCGGCAAATTGAAACAACAGCACCACGATGCGACCCGCTTGCTGGGGGCCGGGGGGTTCGCGGTCGGTGACTTGGCGGATCAGGCCCATGGTGGACTGGTCAACAAAGTCAATCAGGCCCTCGAACATTTGCGCCTTGCTGGCAAAATGGCGGTACAGGGCCGCTTCGCTCACACCGATTTTGGCAGCCAGGCCGGCCGTGGTCACACGTTCGGCGCCGGGCTGCTCCAACATGGCGGCCAGGGTTTGCAAAATTTGCAAACGGCGCTCGCCCGGTTTGGGACGCTTGCGCGTGGGGACCGACGCTTCGTCGGCCATGGGCTCGTGTGGTTCTTGGTCTGGCATGTCTCTCCCTTTTTTCTTCGAGCCGCCCAGCTTGGCGGTGGGTCGCGCCTCAGCGGCTCTTGATCATGGTGCCGAAGGCTTGCTCCGACAAGACTTCGAGCAGCATGGCGTGGGGCACGCGGCCGTCGATGATGTGAACGGCGTTCACGCCGCTCTTGGCAGCGTCCAGGGCGCCTGCAATTTTGGGGATCATGCCGCCGCTGATGGTGCCGTCGGCGCACAACTCGTCGATGCGGTGGGGGGTCAGCTCGGTGAGCAGCTGGCCTTCTTTGTCGAGCACGCCGCGGATGTTGGTGAGCATGAGCAGTTTTTCGGCTTGCAGCACGGTGGCGAGCTTGGCCGCCACCACATCGGCGTTGATGTTGTAACTCTCGTTGTTCTCACCAAAGCCGATGGGGCTGACCACCGGGATGAAGGCGTCGTCCTGCAAGCACTTGAGGATAGAGGGGTCAATGCTTTCGATGTCACCGACCTGGCCCACGTCGTGTTCCTTGCTCGGGTCCTGCGTGTCCACCAGGCGCAGTTTTTTGGCGCGGATCAGACCGCCATCGCGGCCGGTCAGGCCCACGGCCTTGCCGCCGGCGGCGTTGATCAGGCCGACGATGTCCTGCTGGACCTCGCCGCCGAGCACCCACTCGACCACCTCCA
>JACCEA011992509.1_pt1 | contig 24143 bp, 26 predicted proteins | sample 7449851 | NCBI WGS metagenome assembly JACCEA01 (sample SAMN15323453, study PRJNA562643) | freshwater metagenome | isolation source: river surface water | place: USA:Blue River Watershed | collected 2017-08-18 | reverse complement strand
TAAATAGTTATCCGTTGTAAGAGACAGGAGAAACGCCATGATCGATATCCGCACCACAAGAAATACGAGGAAATAGCATGCCACTCTGCTTTCTGACGTGAGAATTACCTTCCTGAATAATGTCATCATTATCTATACGTGTAAAAACGATCCATATTCATTTTTCTAATGTTGAATGCTTCTCTAACAATAAATGATCATCACCAAGTCTCCCTTCATACCATCCCATAAATGAACCAGTAAAGGTCTGAATCCATCGAGTGCAAAGCTCATATGAGTTGTTCAGGGGCAAGTTGACAACAACATTAGTTGATGGATCCTCTGACTTCTCATATTTACTCAAGAATCTCCGAATAAAGTTGTATGTAAATTTTTGAAATTATTTCATCTGGGGAATTCTCAGCGAAATGAAAAAATTGAGATTGAAACACTTCATATTTTAGAGTTCTAGATTCTCAAAATGGGACATTTGCGAAAGGAACATTTTCCGGACCTGAGACGAAGAACCTTACTTAGTTAGCACCTTTTGGAATATGTTGTATTTATAGATCTTATTTCTTTTTATCAGGCTCTAAAAAAATACCTTCCACATCATCTGGCATCCCACATCTGCTAAGTTATAAAGAAATCTAAGTATTGTAGGAGTAGACTGTCTAATATTTGTGATTTGATACAAAATATATTGGTATTGCTATCGTAATATTTTACCTGAAGAAAATGAACTTAAATCGTCAAAAGGTTTCCTTTGATGACCCTTTGTCATTTCTCTCTGCAGTAGACAGTCTTGATCCTCATGATAAGGACGTCCATTACATCAACGAAGAGACTGATTTTCGAACTATCGATCTAGAAAAGGTTCAGTTTGGAACCAAAAAGAAGAAGGAAAAAGTGGTTTCACAGTCAGTGGAAAAAGAAGCGCCTTCTTCATTGTCCACTTTTCCATCGCAAGGTCCTCCATCAGCAGTACTACCTAGTATTGGTCCAACAGCTACAAACACACCTCACTCGAAATTTACCGAAAAAGTCGACGAAGAAGAGGACGAGGACATCTTCTTGGTTAAAACACAGAATACTACACAAGATGAATCTGACATATTCAAAATTGATAAAAATCTTGAAATTCGCTCAGCAACCCAAACTAATACTTACCAAATCAAACCAATTCCATCCACCAAAGAAGATGACGATGTGAGTGATTTAAACGTTGCTAAGTTATTAGAAAGAGAAGAGCAACTGGATTTTAATATGTTTGGCAAAGTAAGTTCTGCGACAGAAAAACAAAAAATTGCGAAGAAAAAGATGGATCTGGACCAGGAGAGTGACTTTTTAAAGCAACTCGATGAAATCACGATTTCTTCATCGAAGAGGTTGTCAAATTCAACTAGTTCTTTGATTGGCACAAGCAGATCCAGTGATACAGCTAATAAAACTTCGATTGCCCCAACTACAGTGGTTGATCTGAATGCACTCAATCTTGATGAGTACATATCTCAACATGCCTCTTCGGGCGGAGGTTTGTTTGACGATTAAATCTCGGCCTGCAAATATCAAGGAAAAGGATTCGGTGCATTCGTTGAATTATTTTGGTTTACAGTGGTTGCACCTTCATTCACTCGGATTTTATAATAATATTATGCACAAGCGAATATTATATCAGCTAGCGACATCTGTATCGAAGATTAATCTCTCACGTGCCATTAGTCTCATTCTGCGCAACGGAAGTGTTCACCATACATGTCTCTCTCCTTATTATAGACATTATATATTTTCTCCATAATCGAGCTATATTAAATTTAAAATTAAACAAGCGCTTGCTGTGAATATACTAAAATAAAATAGTATCAAATATGACACAATCTCACCCTCTAGTGTTCACCTACACATCAAAGCACACTCTTCAAGATTATCGGTAAAATCGTCAGAGCAGCACAGTGACTTTCGAACAGGTTCTAAAAGCAGTAGTAATCTGCTTCGATTGTCGGGCGATTCTTGAGAAGATAAGAAGTGACATTTTGTTAGTTTTTGATTGAAACGTTTACCTTCATTGAGGAAATTGTTGATCTGGATAAAATTATCTGCAAATGACTTCATATCCCTTGATAGTTGACAGTCCTCCGCATACCACCAAGAATATCATTTCATAGCCACATGATTGCGGGACTGTACATAGATACCAATACCCAGCCTATTTAAACGTTAAGAATCCACACCCCACCCTATTGTTACCCATCTTGCATCAATCTTTATTTCACTGATGATTTGTTCGCGTGTCGGTCAAAAATATGTTGAAAGATCTTCTCACACAATCTTGTGTAGTGTGCGGAAAGAGTGAACTGAACAATTCAACCGAAGAATTCGAAGTGAATACTGCTCTGTCATGCAGACACAAATTTTGTCAATCATGCACTCTTGATCAATTCCGGAAGAAGGGAAACAAATTTTCTTGTCCAAACTGCAATTCTGATGTCTCACGCGAAAAGGTATTGTTTTTTCTTTGCACGAATTTTCTGGCTTTCATTCAAGATACTTACAGCTAAAAAGTAGCAAAAGTGTCGATCCTGATCAGTTGGAAACAGAATCCGATAACTCCAATAGACAACAATATAAAGCCATTTTTAATAAATCAAGGGAAGATTTCACAACATTAGAAGAGTTCGAAGAGTACCAAGAGCAATTCGAAACCATTATCTACAATTTAGTCCACGGAATTAATGTAGATATTACTTTGGGTGAAATAAAGAAGTATAAGGAAGAAAATGGCGCTTATATTGCTCGTAAACACGCCCAACGAGGTGGGGAGGATGAACGAAGGCGACGTCATCTCGAGGAAGAACATCGCCAGCGAGAACAGAGTATGAGAACCTTGCAAGTAAGTTTGTGCTTTTTTACCGGATAGAATCACATCAAGGATTCATATTAGGAAGAGTTACGGCAAGAGAAAGAAGCTACAGATATCAAAAGAAAAAGATCTAAGACCCTTTCTCTTCTTGAGGTGGGGCAGCAATTCATGTTGTTTACAGATTTTGAAATTATTTTCTTAGGAAAATAATAGTGGAGAGAAAGTTGTGTCTCTATCAGATTTGGAATCTTCTGCAAATTCTGCCCAGCAAGATCATCAGGTGTTGTTCATATCAGAAACTCATCCACTTCTCAGCTTACTCAGAAAGTATCCGGTCCCACAAATTGTTACTCCACAGCCACCTAGAGTCCGAGTGGAAGACCCCAGGAAGATACATGTGGTGGGAGGTTATGATTACAGTATTATTTATCACGCAAGAACTTTAGCCGAGATAAAGTATCAATTGAATAGCTGAAGTACCACTAATATGTAGGTATGGTATGTATTTAAAATAAAAGGTTATATGGTAATTTACTTATCTATGATATCCGTTTATCATAAATTATATTTTGTTGAAATTATCTGAGTGGGATGATGATCGCGGACTGAAACAAACAATAATTCCAACAGTCGCGGTAATTACCAAGGCCCAAGCTAATAGTAAGGCTAGCTTTTTCCCATTTGCATCATAATTCGAGGCGTTTTCTGTTGAATGGTGATCAATCACTCCATCAATATCCCAAAATATTGATCCATTCAAATATCCATTCAATAACTCAAGAGCTTTTTCCGGTTGATAAGCAGGCACCTCATGTCCTGCAAAGTGAACTGTTGCGAATGTCAACCGTCCAGTAAATTGTGTCAAAAATCCAGCAGGTTGTCTGCCATACATCAAGTCTTCATAGTACCATGGTTTAAATAATGACCGAACCTCAGCATTTTGAATATCATATATCCAGTTTTGGGTCCCAACGGTTGCGCAGACCTAATCACATACAAATTATCAACATCACAATTATCATCTCTGAATGCCAGTGACGCTCACCCCGTCGGAATCGCCAGAAAAGACAAGCATTTTGAATCCCTCCGGTTTATTTGGATGATTGTATATTTTGGAATAAAGGGGAGTTGTATCAGCAAAATAATCAGACAATGCCCAATTTCCATTTACTTTGTCATCACAAAATCCCCATTCAGACTCTCCATTCCTAAAATCTGGCGAAACATGCAAGCCAATTTGCACGTCTGGGTCTCGAAGATACTCTAAAAAGCACCGTTATCTGCAAGAAGTAACAGATTAAAAATATTATACCATCAGTGAAGTGTTCTGTGCACGGATCGTAATGTAGAGCTCGAATATCTCTCGGTGGACCAGCCAAATCATCATCACCAACTCCAGTTGCAAAAATCCGTTTGAAACTATCGTGACCAAAATTGCCGCTCAAGTGAAATTTCATCCTCTCATAGTATTGGTGATATGAGTCATTAGATTTTCTTTTCAACAGAGCATTAATCTTCTTAAACATTGTAGCCCAATGTGTCTTTGCTTGCGAAGATGTGCTGTGAATATCCAGGTGAAAGGGAGGCAGAATATATAGCAGCATAACCTCACCTCAATACCGAGAACTTCAGCAAATTATGCCTCAACGGCACTGATATAGGGCAAACAGGAAACTCTAAGGCGTCTAAATATATATAGGAAACATGAGTTCGGTTAGAGTCAACATAGTCTAAACACTACATGGATTTAATTCATCAGCAAACTCAAATAGGGCCTCCAAATAAGCGAAGCACTGTGGGAGATATTCTGCAAAATGGTACGCGTTGTGATACAGGGAATCGCAAGTTGATTCAACCATAAGATCCCTATTATAATGAAATGCATGATGTACTTCAAGAAACATGATGAAGTATCCTACCATGCAGGTTTAGGAATAAGTTGCAACCCCCATAGAATGTTTGCCATAGCGATTGAACCAGATGCAAAGCTTGTATATGGGTTTCCAACAATATAACCTTTGAAATTTTGGATTAGATTATGATCATGTTGATCAAAAAGTTGCAAAGTCCACTGGGGAATGAAATGCCCACCATATGATTCTGAAGCTATGTAGAAGTCTTGACCTCTACGCTCAGGGAACTTTTCAAAGAATTTCTGAATAATTAACAAGTTGTCTCTGCTGGCTCTATAATCATTAAACGATGTATAGATTGAAGTATCAGTGGAATAAGAAAAGCCGACTCCCGCTGGTTGTTCTAAAAAAATCATTCCGGCCACAGTCGTCCAAGAAAATTGATTCCTCTCCAATTTTTTATGTGCTATTGGTCTCCAAGGACCCATCTCAGTAAACATTCCTAGTAAGCCTGAACATCCTATCCAATAGGTTAGAGTTACATAGATTAAAAGGATGAGCTCCATAACTCACCAGGTCCACCATTAGTCCAAAAAATTATGCTGTCTTTACTGGGATCACGCTCAGATTCAACATACATGTAGTGAATGAACTTATCGTCCGAAATATCCAGGAAACCACTGAAATGGTTGGAGAGTAGTGGTGTAGTAGCTCCAGGAAGCTCATGGACTTGGTCTTTGATTGCTAATTTGGTGTACGAAGAGCAAGCGAGAATATAAGATAGGCTGAATATCAGCGAAAAGCAACAACATTTGTGATAATAGAATTGCATCATGGGGAGAATAAAGCAGCACTCCAAGCCTTAACAGTTAGGATCAATATTGGCATCTGTCAGCAGATACAATACCAATACCTCATTATTGCGAGTCAAATCAAGTTACGTATTACATGTTATAGCATATTTTTTGAGTGCCGATAAAAATTGCTGTAGCAGATGGTAGATGCCGATCGGGATCCAGATGCGATGTGGAATTGGGAATGGTACTGAATACGGCATAGCGCATACAATAGCTCGATATAGCTCGATTGTTCAAGAATCTCGAAGACTATCTTTGCTACATTTGAACTGAGCACGATGAACAATCATCTGGATGTCGATTCGGGGGATGTAATCCGTTTGGTTCTTCAATTTCTGAAAGAAAACGGATTGCTATCGTCGATGCAGCAGTTACAAAAAGAGTCAGGGATTACTTTAAATACAGTTGATAATGTTGATACATTTCTCAATGATATCCGCCATGGGCGCTGGGATTTGGTTTTCACTCAAATTGGAGTTTTAAAACTGCCTTTAGATAAACTGGTAAGAAGATATTGGTAATTATTGAAAATTTATGTAATTGGCACGTAAATTTTTATAGAGCGATTTGTATGAACATGTTGTCTACGAGTTGCTAGAAGCATCTGAACGAGATCTCGCAAAAGAAATGGTGAAATTTTCAGAGCCTTTATTAGTTCTCAAAGCAACCCACCCTGACCGGTATCTGCGGTTGGAGACATTCTGCAAACGACCTTACTTTAGTGCTGCAGATGTTTACGAAATGGGAACGAGCAAAGAAAGTCGGAGGCAAGATATTGCATTATCATTAGCAAATGAAGTTTCTTCTGTTGAGCCTTCTCGTTTATTGTCATTGTTGGGTCAAGCCTTGAAGTTTCAACAAGCCGAAGGCATTCTGCCACAGGGAAACAATTTTGACTTATTCAGAAACAATCGGAAAGCAGCGAAGAGAGATATCGATGAGAAAATTACAAATAACACTGCTGGTGCGTTGTCAACAGTGAAAGAGCACCGACCCACTGTTGTAATTTACTCGCCTGATGGTCATCAGTTTATTTTGAGTGGCGTTACTGGTAACATAGAAGTTTGGGATACAGAATCTCGACAAATTAGGGACGATTTAGAATATCAGCATAATGATCAGTTTATGAATCAAGGGTCCAATGTGACCAGTGGAATATTTAGTAGAGATGGAGATCACATTGCTTTGGGCGATACGGCTGGTACCATTAAGATTTGGAAAATCTCAACTGGCCAGTGTGTCAAAACCTTCTCCCAAGCGCATCGAGGATCAATTTCCTCCATATGCTTTGCACGAGACGGCACCCAGTTGTTATCTGCGTCTTCTGACCATACTGCGCGCGTTCACGGATTGAAAAGTGGTCGAGCGATTAAGGAATTTAGGTTAGTTTTTTTTTTTCGTTTAATTTCATGAACTTCTTTGACGCCCTGTCGTGACTTATCTAAATGTAGAGGTCATACGGCTTATGTAAGTTGCGCTCTATACACGAAAGATGCCTCCACAAATGTCATAACATCTTCCGGTGATGGAACTATTCGTTTGTGGGATTCGAAGACTACTGATTGTTTGCTGACCGTCAGACCAGGATTGTCGTCTTTGACTGCATCAATTGTAGATATTCCGATTCACACCATGAGATTCATACCCGGATCCGTGGATGAACTGATGGTTTGTACGAACAGCTCAAAAGTTTTCATTATGAACACCAGTGGGCAAATAATTCAAAATTTAAATTCAGGTAAAAAAAGTGGTGGAGATTTTGTTGCTGCTACGATATCATCACAAGGTAAGTTGAATAATGATATTCCCGCTTAATTGTAATTTCCTTTTGCGTTGCAGGGAAATGGTTGTATTGCGCAGGTGAAGACAAAGCGATATATGTATTTGATAGTAAAAGTGGAAAGCTAGAGGAGGTAATGCATCTCAATATTACAAATGAAATAGTCCAATTAGTACATCATCCCCAAAGGAACTATTTGACAGTGGTTTGCGGCAATGGCTCGGTCATTCTATTTTCTGGAAATTAAACTACTTAAAAATTATGGAACTTGCCTTCTCAACCTATTGTATTGTGCATATTACGTGGAATTATTTTGCTTCCAGTGATCAAGCCAAGCAGCGATTCTATTCACATTGCTATCCAAATCATCCAAGTTGTTGCTTTGTAATTCATGCACAATCGATGGATCATAACTCTCTCTAGCTTCTTCTAATACAACTTGCATAATTTCGCATTCCACATTTTCAGCTCGTTTCTTTTCATTGTATCCTCGCTCAGTTAGACGATCATATAGAATTTCAGTGCTAGTTCGAAGTACCAAGATCAAATCGAACCAACGCTCTGGAAAGAACTCTCCTGAATGATAATCAACAATATTCCCACCACTCTCCATGATCGGTTCCATTACATCGCAAAGCTTGTCTTCATCAACGATGAATGTGTCAAAATCTTCATCTCTACTTTCAAAGCATTCATGCTTTCTAACCAAATCACCAACGTTTAAATGGGTTAACCCAGTCTGTTCAGCTGCCAATTGAGATGTTTGAGTTTTCCCAGTACCTGGAGTGCCGGTGACTAAAATATTTGGAAGCTTCATTTGTAATTCTATTCTATTAATCCAATCCACAATTTTGAGGCGACTTGCCCTTTTATATTGTAGTACGTAGATAAATATAGCTTGAATATATTCCATATTCGGAATATGGTGTGGTGTGATAATTAATTAATACCAATATTGTTGACAATAATGACTAATGGAATGGCCTTCCGATGTAAACCGAAACAAAATCAAAAGATGGCGGTGTATATTATTCCCAATTCGGCTGCATTCCATACAAAATAACTTACAAACCTTCATAAATTTGCTGAATAAATGATAGTGGGCAGAAATCGAGTGTTTACCTTTTCGATAGTACTGTTTGCTATTTTGCTGAGATGCATGCGTTTTTTCCAACTTAGAAAACACTTTATTGTCAGGCACAGACGAAATCATAACATGGTAACCAACAGAATGCTATCGATGCGGAGCAACGAAGATTTGGAAAGAGTACGATGGAATGCACACAGTATTGCCTTGAAATTTGACAATCCAATGGATGTAAAGAAAAAATCTGCTGATGCATGGCGGTAATATGGCAAGATGTTTCTATTCAAATCTTTTCTGATCTTCCCTGTAATTGTAGGAATATTCCAATGAATGATCTTTTTGGTTACAAAGCAAATGCTGACATTCATTCTGGGCTTTACAAAATCGACAAAGATAAATTACAACGTTTTGGTGGCAGCGCCACTGTAATAACCGTAAATGCTGCCTTTAATGAAGCAGCTAGCAATTTACAGGAACTACTGTCCCACAATATTTCTCTTAATTTTTATCAAGGGAAAGATGAAGTACCTAATGATTTGTTGGATATTCTCTACGATTTGCCTGAATCAACGGAGTTGGTTTTGAGAGGAATGAATGATATCATCGGTTCGGAATTCTTGGCCTGGCATAACCTGGTGAGTTGCAGACAATTCATTTAACCTGCTTGGAAAATCTAATATTCCTTTGCATAAGAAACATCTTGCTTCAATTATATCCATAGATGTCCCTCCAAACACGAACTACAATGGTAGTTTAGAAATTTTGCAATATTTTGATAATTCTTGTTTGATTGACGACCAATCTTTGAGTTCAAGAATTATTCTTCGCATTGGTGACAATTCAACATTTTCTTTCATCCAATATATGGGAGAAAATCTTGATGATGCCAATAGTGGTAAGAGAGTAACTTTAATGGGCCACACTACGGCGTTGTTGCAGCCATTTTCACGCTTAAATCATACATTCGTTCAGAATATTCCAGGTATACAATAGAGTAATCTAGATTCAATGGTTTGCTATAACGTTTGCTCCAATCAGATAGAATGAATGGTTTCGAACTTATCAATGCATCGATTGGTCATGCCAGTGAGTAAGTGACTTTGTTTTGTTGAATATATGTTGTTTTATATCTTTATAATACCACTCTTTTGAGTTACGCTCTATCCACTGTTTTAATTGGTGGAAACACGTTTAGAGTTAATGCACATGCGGAACTTAAAGAAGCTTATGCAGGAACGGAGGTAGGAAACCACAAACTAAATTGTATGTTATTTATTGATTCTTCCATTCGCATTGATAATGTTAGTGGAAAGGCATTGTTGTAGGCCAAGGGAAACGTTGCTTAGATTTTCGTGGAGAAGTCCTTCACCATGATCAATCAACAAAGTCAAATCAAGATTATCGTATTGTGTTAGGTTATTGGTGTCTGCGTTTTCATTCAATAACATCCAACTGTTTATAACATGCTCTATTATAGGCGATGATTGTACAGCGGTTTACAAATCTGCTATTTTAATCCCGAAAATTGCTCAAAAGTCATCTGCATTACAAGTTTGTAAATCCATTTTGGTTAACAATCCTTGTTTCGTACATGCCGCACCAGTAATGCGTACCATTGCGGATGACATTATTTGTAAGCATGGTTTAGCGGTGGCAGATCTTGAGGAGGAAGAACTATTTTATCTACTTGCCCGAGGATTGCCAAAGTTGGTAAGATTAAGAATATAATTTCTCTTCATTTTATATTTGTAACAGATGCTTCTTATATTTCTAAGGATGCTCGATTACTGCTTATTCAAGACTTTTTGACGGAGATTCTACCAGATTTTGTTCGAGTAAGATTGTCAAATGTTAACATTTCAATTGTTTCAACTACAATCACATATGATTATCCTGTACTGTAGGACAACAAATTGTACAAGGAGAAGATTGTGTCTATAATAAAATCGTTCAAGCAGCCAACTGAATTTGTAGCCGCAACATAAAGAATCCTCGATCCATTAAATTAATACAATCTATTATTAGTCGCAGAATCCACATTAAGTACACAAGACAATCTATCATCAGCGTCCTATCTTATCCCATATCTTCGCCTTACTCCCGAAACTTGTATTCTACTTCCAATGGAAAATGAGGTGAACTGATGACAGAGATAGTACATATACGCTAGTTTGCTTTCTTGTATGTTCTGTATGTTTGTAATTTAGTGTTTATTTTCACATGGGATTCTTAATTGGAAGAAGTTATGATAATGAAGAAGACGTTGAAGATACAGTAGGTTGGGAATATCTATCTTATCCCTGCAAATTGTCATATAACAAACAGGAATCGTTGTAGGTATTAGTATTTACATCGAATAAATTAGATGATCATATCACAAAGGAAACTAAACCCACCTTCTCAAAGCAAACTGACTCTTCTTTAAGAAACTATTGTGAAATAACATCAGGCAAGTATGTACAATACATTCCAGCAAATTTTCATAATCCCCCACCTGTATATGTGAAACTATCACTTCTTAATCATGACCATACAATCATTCACAACCAAGACCTAAATCTACATATATATTCAAATCATAATCTTGCCTTTGCAGCATTTTTATTGTTTGTTCTGTTATCCTTACAACCGTATCATGTACAACCGGATGAGGCGCTTACTTGAGTCAAAATAACTCGTTTTGGTTGAAATTTTGATACCAACATGTTTTTTCAAACAATTATGTGATATGACATTCAAAAATTCAATAACAGACCTATCATTTATCATGAATTCATACTAATTCGGTTTGGTGACAATGTCCAGACAAACGGCAATCGACTTGGCACTTCATACCTCACTGATAAAAATCATAGCGATTGCAATCAAATTTGGTGAAGGAAACGTCGCTGCTCCAGCGAAGTAAAGTCTCCATTCCATAGATAAAAGGTCATTCTCAATAACTAGACACAAATCCTCCATATTATCAACAACAATTAAATCAGTTGGATCAAAGCGATAATATATATTATATAATGAACCATATCGTTTTAGGAAGTATTCAACATGACCGAAAGTATTCTTTACCAACATTTCTTTTTCATAATTCTCAATCAATATTATGTTCTTTTCAAAATAATTTGCTTTTCAAATAGTTTGCTCAATAAAATACAAATATTCTAAGAAGAGGAGTGTCCAAAATGCAAAGACTGTGGAGATGCAATTTATATAAGGCTCTAAGTTTATTCATCTTATGTTTCTGTGAGCGAGCGTCTTATGTACATACAGTATAGTCCCCCGATTCTGTCAGCCACACAAAATCCGTTGTTGTGCGTCAGCTGTCAGCAGGCCAGCCACAAATCCATATTTTATTATTATACTACTGTGATATGTAGTAACTTTGATTAAAGATCTTGGAAAAGAAAATCAGCTTTTATTGTTTTGGGAAGCTTATCGGTTTTGCAGTTGTTATGGAAACCTCATCAAAAATGGCTGTTGTCGAGTAAGGTTAGTTGAAGCAATATTATTCTAATAGCGGATTTGGTTTCGATGATGACAAAAACTGTTCCATACGACAACTCCAGGTCAATTGACCAATACACGAGATTGATGGGGTCAATGAGATTTCTGCCTGAGAAACCACTACCACCGTTTTTGCCCGTAACTTTTGTTCATCATATTATGACTTCAATGTTTCATAACAGGTTCAGCATAGAGTTCATTTCGTACCAGGTTGCATGGTAATGTAACTACCATGAATGTAAATACCTCTTTCGTAGCAAAGAAGTTGCTTTCCGTTACTGGCTGTTTAGCCTTATATAAACGTTACTTCAACGTTTGTATTACTTCAACGTTTCTACAAACAGTTGGTGTTGTGAATATATTATGACATTTATATTATGTTAAATCTAATTGATCGAAACCATCTTTTTCCAGCTTTTGCTTCATTTTCATATCCAACTCTGTGTTCCTATATTGTATGTAAATGTCTGCTTTTTCACGTGGTGATAACGGTACTTTATATGGCTCAAACTTCTTATCCCATTTCTTGGCAGCTGTTAGAAGTTCGGTCAATGAGAGAAGTTCAGAATCTTGCAGATCTATAGCGCTTCTGCAAAATAGTTGTTCGAATTTATGGTCAGCAACTTCAGGACCAAACCTTTCCACCATTTGTTGCAAGGCTGACAAAACATGAATTTTACGATCACGGTTTTCTAATGCTGCAAATAATATCAATCGATACAAAAAAACCGACTCAGTAAATATCTCCATCGCACTTCTTAGGAGAGCCAAAGAATATCGTGGATTATTCTCCACATCGACCACCTTGAATTGTTCACACTTGATCACGCCTTGCTGCGACAAAGCGCCTCTGCTTTGCGTGTCGCATTTCTTAGCACACCCGCTACTCCCAATAGCTGACTGGCGGAGAGGAATTTGAAAGATTGGACGATGGAGATTACTGGCCATTGCTATCGCAAGATGCTTTTCCAAATCTGCAACTGGCGTCCATTGACGGAACATTTGCAAAACTCTAAAATAATAATTTTGTACATCTTGAAGGGCAAGATATCCTCGTCTATCACCAACAAGATTAAAAATTAGATGCATGAACCGAAACATCCTTTACCTATTATCATCTAAAAGCCACAAAACTCCATCAATCTCGTTTGTCGGCGGTTTAGCTTTTCGCTTTTTGAAGAAGATTTCGAAGTCTCTTCGACTCAACAGACCATCACTATCAGAATCCAAAGCATTAAAACCGTTTACAACTAAAACTGATTCTTCCAGATATAATCTGTACATTACAATAAGATCCCATCCAATGCTATAAAAAATACAAAATAATTTACCTTTTCTCATCAGATAGGCGATTGCAGCTTTTTTCCAGTAGATTTTGCATAATTTCATTCAAGTTCGCGTGTTGAATATTCAATTCCGCTTTTAAAATATTACTGATTGGCAAGTTTTGCATCTTAAGCGATTGCAATTTGTTACTTAAAGATTTCATTTTTAGTCGTGCTAATGAATTCGCTTCGAAATCTGCAGCAGCAAGATCATCGCAATCATTATCAACGATCCCATTCTCTTGAGTTATGTTAAGGGTCAAACCATTTTCACGATGAGAAACTTGTGGGGGGAACTCATTGCTAATTGGAGAATCTGAAAACGTTACTTCCTTGCGAACAGCTCGCGGAGATCGCTTGGATTTGGAAGTCGCTGAGGATGTAGGTTTCGTCGGTATAGAGGAAACAACAGTTGAAATAACTTCACTATGATTCTTTGAACGATTGTCGCCGGAGGATGCCGCACTATATTCCTTCGTTCGCTTTACATACCGAGTGGTCTCATCAATCGTTCGGTGACAATTCCCAATAAACGTTTTATTGACGGTCGTGTTGCGCGACATCCCTGAAATGCTTTCGCTAAAACCATTCCCTTCAACTTTATCAGATAACATGGTCATACCAGTTCCTGGGTGACTGGCAGCACTAATAGATGGGTCGATCGTATCACCAGCACTCTCTTCAACACACAACTTGAGCACAGAACTCAGAGCGAGTGCAAAATTATCGTTCCTGGTGAACAAACTGCTGGGCACATTGTCTACCTTCTGGCTGCATGTAAAGGATCGTTTGGACACGTAAGCCTTCTCAGCTCTCTTACGAGCTTCAGGAAATCTCGCTAATGTTTCTTCAATTTTTCGAGCCGTCTCAAAATCTGCTACTTTTTCCGAAATAGATGTTTCTGAAGGGTCATCACTTGTAAGGTCTGAATCTACAGAGCGCTCTTCATTTCTCTCATATTCATCGTCCACTTGAACATGACCAATATGATCAACTATTTGATAGTGACCTCCAAAGCCGATGTGAGTCATTAACCGCTGCCTTTGCATTTATACCCTTCTGATTGGCGTCACCAAAAATAGTATTCAAATGAAAAAAACATCAATCTCCCCTGTCCTCAACTTCATCATAATGTACAGCTGTAATGGTGGTCGACAAAAAAAGGAGACTTATGTTATGATTTGTGGTTCCATTACCCAATCGAACTCAATTTATTGTACAACAACGCCAAGAAGTAAGTATAAATTCAAAGGAAGTAGTAATCGATCGCACAACAATATTGTACCGAATAACAAAATAAAGTTTAAAAAATATCAAGTGGGTCAGCAGTGACTTCTGAATGAATGAGTGAAGATGTTGAAGCAATGAATGAACATGCAGCTGTCTGTCGTCAAAAAAAAAAAAATACTACAATACAATAGGCGTTTTGAATAAAATGAATATATGAATTCTCTTGCGATCATTTCTTTATTGACTCATCAAATCCGGCAATTAACCAATAGTTTCAATTTTATACAATGTTGACCACCGGGAACTCAGTGTTTTTATTTCGATTCAGTGCTGCCGTCTTGGTGATCGGTGTTGAATTTTTGGCATGTCTTACTGGTAAATTGATCAAGGAGAGGTCTTTAGTGCTCTACAATTACTTCTATTCCCTTTGTAGCGGCATTTTACTAGCAATTGGTTTGTCATGGTTCTTATTTCAAGGAGTTTTAAGCAAACTGCAGAATACAAGTACATCTTTTTTTGTTTTCTCCATATCCTTAATGATCCTTCTTTCATTTCATATCAATTCCAAAACTTCCAATTATGAGTACGAAAAAGTGATTGGTGAAGAAGAAGATGATGATGAAGATCTTGGAATTGAATTGACCGAAGAAAACCATAACATGCACTCAGCAAACTTCGATCTTGAAGTTGAGGCAAGAAGAAAACGTAAAACACAACCAGTAACACAGACAATCGTTGATCCTGATGAATCTTCCAAGCAAAACCTTTTATGGCAGCGAATTGTATTTGCGGGTCTTGTCATAGCAGAGTTGACGAAAGGTGTTATCCTGGCATCAGAAGAGCACGCTTCAATGTCAATCTTTCTTAATGTGGTTGTGCTTGGAATCTTACAGTCTTTCACATTTGGGGTACTTTGCGAAGAGTCTATCACAAATCCCTCGGTCTACATTAAAAGTATACTCTTTTTGGTTTGCGCTCTTCCGATCGGAATGATTGTGAGCATTCTACTACCAATACAACAGAACAGTGCATATCATTTTGCTGCTGCAATAAACTGTTTTATCTGCGGTGTTTTTGCTGCAGCTTCTGTGTGTTTCATGATCCCGATGAATGACCTCCTCAGTACAGCTTTGTTTTCATCGGTGGGTAACAAAGATAGGATTGGAATTCTCAGATTTAAAGCATTCCTGTTTATTGTTGGTTATGCAGTTGCTGCAATGAGTGCCTGGATTTAGTTGTTAATTATCGAGGTATCATTCCGAAGTACTTTTCTCCTTAAACTAAAATTAAATGATCCCAACAAAATAATATTACCGCTATACCCTTTCTATTTTGTGATACTAACATGGTGCACGCTTGAATCGTTGTGCTGTCAGACCTAATTTTTCTACGATCGTCTTTGGCAATGCATAAGTAGGATCAATATTGTAGAACCCACCATATTGAGGTTTGTCATCGAAGTAGTTCAGTAAAAGTAATCCCGAAACACCAAAAAAGGTGTGGAATACATCCGACATGTTTCCAGGTCGGTCGGAAATTCCTCCATCGTCAGTATCTTGGCACTCGAGAATAAATTGCGCGAGCTGTTGACAATTTATCCATTCAGTCTGATAAAAAAGAAATTAAAGGCCGCAAGGAGGATATTTTAACGAACCAACGTACTCTTCCTATAATGCTCAGTGCTGATAATATCCACCATGAATAACACACATCTGCTTGTTTTTCAGGACGTCCATTCAGCCCACCAGAATCGCATTGACGCTCACATAACCACCATCCAAGTAGATCAACATCTACGTGATCCAGTGCTCCTGCAATTGATAATGCACCTACACAGCAGAATATTTGACCTGCATGTGATTCAGCACCCGGAACAGCTCCAAACCCCCCGTCAAAATTTTTGCAACTTTTTCAAATGTATCGCAGCAGAATGAAAAAGGCACAATCAACATCATACACAATTATCTCACCTGACCACAAAATCAACGGCTTTTTGACGATTATATTGGTCGCAATCCAATGCGCCTAAAATGGACAGAATAGACAACGCACAATAAGAAAATCTGGTATCAACTTCTCCCCATTTGTCGCCAAAAAATGATCCATCCAATTGTTGCAAATTGCAAACAAAGTTTATTATCCTTTCCTTATCGATGATGTGAAGACTATCATAGAGAATCAAAATTTGGAGTGCGGAGAGGGTATAAAGCATATGCGCATCATGGTTGGTATTTCCTCCGAAGCTGGTATTGACAAATAACTACATAAATAGATTCACCACCGATAAGTTTCCCTTACCCGCCACAATCTGGATCATAGCAACTCATTATCCAGTCAATCATTCCATTAGTGAAAGGCTCGTTCTTTATATCCACTCCAAGCAAAGTCAGCGAAGTTAGTCCCCAATAAACGCCGCTCATTCTGAGATGCTGGCTGACAAGATACTCGAACGATTCTGTATCAGCGGAAATCTTACGTATATAGGCAACATGTTTTTCAGTGTCAAATTTGATAGTTTCCATTCTTTGCAGTATCCTTGAAGATGTTTCTGGTTTCACATGTATACCGTATACTTCTATGTTCTTTTTTTTTTTTATATATTTATTGAGTGCGGCCATGGCGTTTTGCGCCTCCAAACCGTTTTGCAATTTTGGCCTTATTAGGCCAATTAAGACAAGAAAATAAAAAGAGTGCTATTTGCTTGGTATTTCGTACGTACAGAATTTACTTTTTCCTGTTTGAACACAGTTGTTCAAATGAACAATATGGAGCAACCAGTGGAAGTTCTGGTCTTCGGATCGGCTATGATTGAGTGAGTTTACTATATGCCTGAGAAAGTTACCCAACCACATACTGATAGTGGTATCTTACCGTCAATCAATATAGTTTGACCACGTATACGCGCAATATGCCGAAGATTGGTGAAACTATCCATGGAACATATTTCCAAAAAAGTTTTGGGGGGAAAGGTGCTAATCAGGCGGTTCAATGTGGCAGATTGGGAGTAAAGACTGCATTCATCGGCATGGTTGGGGAGGATACTCATGGCTGTGAATATGTTGACAACCTATCCATAGAGAATATTGACACCAGCTATGTCTCACGTTCTACTATTCACACTGGCATTGCTTCGATATGGGTCGATGAGTCAGGAAAAAATTCAATCGTTATTGTTCCAGGTGCAAACTTATGTCTCTCAGTCATACCCTTGCAAGAATTTATGCAATCTAATCGTGCAATTAACACTAAAGTCGTCGTTTTCCAAAACGAAGTTAACGAAGTTGTTAATTTACAAAGTCTCAAATGGATACGAGAGAATTTCCCAAAGATGGTTTCAATCTTTAATCCTGCACCAGCAACTGAGGGTTGTCGAGATATGGCAAAATTGTGTGATATTCTTTGTCTTAATGAAGTAGAATTAAGCTTCCTCTCGGATCTACCAACCAAAACTGATGAAGAAGTGAAAGTTGCTGCGTTAACTTTGTTGGAAATTGGTTGCAAGGCTGTTGTTGTAACATTGGGCGATCGTGGGGCGGCTCTCCTTCTTCCCGACAGGAACCGTTTGTCTGTATTATTTCGTCTTTTTCCAACGAAGCATGTGAAAGCTGTTGACAGCGTAGGAGCTGGTGATTCATTTTTAGGTAGTGTTTATATATAATATTATTCTATTTCACGTTCTTGAATTGGATGTTGTATCTTAATTTTTGACAGGATGTTTTGCTGCAAATGTTGCGAGAGGGGTAGCACTGGAAACGTCAATAGAAAGAGCAGTGAGCTGTGCGACTCTATCCGTTTTAAGCAAAGGGGCGCAACCATCATATAAGTATTTGAGGGATATTCCAGTGGCTGACCAAGTTCCTTCCATGTGTATGGGTGGATTGAATGTTGAGGCGTTGTTTCAACCGAAATAAATAATGCTTCTATCAATCATGTGTAAACAACATTAATAAAACTCTTCGTACAAACTCAATTTGTCATGAAACCGACAATCAAACAAGGACACAAACATATTTAGATTGGTTAATTTACTATACCGACTGTAGTCATAGCTTAAAAATGATACCCAATGAACTCCCTACAAAGAGTAATATCATAAAAGCGATAACTTGCATTGATCAAATAAACAACGTAAACCAATATCGTTCTCTCTCAATGCAAGCCGCATTCAGCAATCATATGTGGAAATTTAGATTCAATTATAATGAAAGTGATACCGACATATCAGTAACCTTCATTAAAAGCGTCCCAGAAATCGTCAGTTTCTTCGCCTGACCTATTGACAAACAGTTTATATTCAAGCATGGAATCTATTGGTACATCCCCGCGATGAACCGTCGATGTCCACCTGGATATTCTGTCATCGCTCAAGATTGTACAATCGTCAGCGAATTCAAATTGCTTTCCTATCCATAAAAAGTTGTGCTCGCTTTGGCAAATGAGCAAAAATATCCCATGCTAAAACCATAAAATAAAATATTAACATAAACTTCCAAATTGATTCAACGTACCTCATCCAAATCTTGATCATCATACACTCCCATAGCTTTCCATTGCCATGTACTATTATCCAGTAGCTCTGCTTGAAAAAGAGTAGGCTTCGAAATTCCCGCATTTTCTTCTGAACGCTTATTCGGTGCGGAAACGTCTTCTGTGGAGCGTTGTACAAGTGGTGGTACATTGAGTTGATTCAGAGAAGTAATAGCATTTAATTTCAAGGACATTTTGCTTTCGACCTTAGGAATAACTGCAGAACTATTGCTTGGTGTAGATGGTCTACTCGATACAGAAATTGAAACTATTTCCGCGCTTCCACCAGGAGGAAAATTCACAGCGACTGACTGACGTCTCGAACCTGTCTCGTGATGTGGTGCAGATGCAATATTTGATGTACTCGTAACGGTAAGGCGCGAAGACTCTGGAGATACAGGAATGGTGAGTCGAGGAACCTCGGAATGTACTCGATATTCGCCACACACGGTTTGCATCGTTGTAACTTCTTCCTTACGACCTTTTCCATGGCTATCTGACGACGAAGATGATGAAGATGAAGGACGGTTGAGCTCCTCCCCAATTTGAATTTGTAGAGATGGAAACGCTTCGTTTAATACTTTGATACTTTTCTCTTTTGGGGTGGATGGTCGACGAGAATAACTATCGGCAGACGCCGCGGTGCAGTTGGTCCGACTAGAATCAAGAGCTACCGAACTTGGTCTTTGCGTGGCAGAACTTACGCGCTCGAGAGATAACAATATTGGAACGTCGCGACGAGCTGAACCACTTTCACTCGATGCAGAACTAGGGCGTTTCTGCTCGCCAGCTATACCTATTTGAAGCTGGGTCACTGCCTGGTCATGTGGTGAACCAGTCGGTGTATTGAGCGGGATGAATGGAACAATACGAGGACTTCCAAACAGTTTTCTTTCGGATGAGCCGGGTCTACTATTAGCGGGCGATGCAAGTTCAGAAATAGGAAACACTTTTTTCCTGGAGGAGTTCTTTACTATCACAGGGGAACTTGGTCTCTCGTTGCTGCTGGTACTGCTGCTACTTCGGCAACTTTCTAAAGGAAGAACACTAAGTGCAGGAAACGGGTCCTTGGAAAAGTCTGTTGTACTATCAACTGAGAATATTTCAAGACGAGATGATGGTTCTTTTGAAGGCAAAGCAAGAAGGGAAATCTGAGGTTTAACATGATTACCCTTTTGATTCACATCTTTCATTATAGGCGGTGATTGTTCTAGAGAGCGACTTATTGTCATTAAGTCGTTGCTGGTCGTTGAACTAGGCAAAAGGGAATGGACCTCTTTTGAAGGAGCCACTGAAGCTGCAGCATCTTGATTACCAGTACTAGTAGCAGGGTCCTCACTTTTATCGATTCGAGGCAATGAAGTGGCAGTAATAACTTCTTTTCTTATCGACATACCATCTTGAGCGATGGAAGGTACCTGTATATTTTGCAATTGAGAATTTGGTAAACTGGATAATTGCAAATTTAAAACCATTGTACGTGGAACCTGTACGTTCTCCTGAGATTTAACTCTCGAAGTTGACACAGGCGGCGTTGCATCACCAATTTTTAATGAAGGGGCGCGAGATACTTTTGGAGGAAATTCATCTTCATTTCCACCCTTGTAAGATGAGGCTCGTGAGAGCATCCCAGGCAACGGAATTGAACCTGAATCGCTTTCATGGTGTTTCACATCATCAGAACCAACTCTTGAGTAGCCTTCATCTTCAGTTAGCAGTACTAATCTCGTTTTCTGTGGTGTAGCTGGCTTGGTGGGATACGGGTTAACAGTTGACGTCATTTCTGCCTTCACTGGAACCATGATATTTAGATTGAGAGAAATCCCATTCAATTTGTTCTCTGGTGGTTCTTCTGGAATGTTTAAGTTCTTACAATCACTTAGATGTGATCGGAGAGGTGAACAATCTAAAATATCATCAGATCCACGAGATGATTGTAAGGATTCTCCGCTTTCACTTTCACGAGCAAGGTCGTGCATTAACCTAGGTAAATACGCAGCCGGGATCTCTTCGTCAATATTGTTGCGGATTCGGCGCACATGATCTGGAGGTGGCTTGAAATCAAAGAAATCATCAAAATTACTTGAATCATCTGATGGAGTTGTAAATGGTCCATCTTGAATGAGAAAACGCAGAAATTCTTCATGTTCTATGCCATCCCGAATATGAATAATCTCTTCAGCTAGAGTGATAATATTTTGCATATACGAAGCTAAACGGTGAGCAGCATTAAATGCATCTTCGCTAGTATTTTGACCTCGCCAAATATAAAGAAAGTGACCACCATCGCGAAAAGCTCTAATTACAAATACCCCATTCGGATTAAGCATAGATGTTGAAGGCACCAACAATCGACGAGATTTCAAGTTGCGACAAATTTTTAAAACAGCAGTATCGACATCATAGTCAGCATGATACGAGCAACGAAATGCAATTGTGGCATCCGCCGCACCACCGAATAAAATTTCACCCCATTCGATTAAGTTACATGTGAATGCAGTATTGGGGGAGCATATTGTACGGCGAAGCTTGACATAATCAAAAGCATCTTTCCACTTTTGACCTAACGAAAATATTGGGGTTACGATCGCAAGCAAATAAAAAGTGCCAACATATACCTGAGGACCACATCTTATAAGCAATAACCAATGAACATGAACGAGAGATGCCTTTCTCACAATGCACCAAAATCCGATGATTTTTACTGCAGCCTTCAACAATAAACTGAATAACTTGGCAGGCAAACCATGAAATATCTTCCTGTCTGCCATCCATCAAATTCAGTGTAAGATATTTAAATTCACCTAAATGTTCAAAATAATTCTTTGTAACCGCAAAAGAACAGTTTACGATGCGAGTGATTTTCTTTTCTCGCAATAATTCAAGGTTTTCTGCAACTTTTTGGCCACCCACAAAAACGAATTTTGTTATTTGAGAGCATTGATTTTCACAGGAGATCATCCCTTCTCTTCTCATTTGCCCTTCCGTCATCAGGAATTCGGAAGAATCATATTCTGATGCATTCAAGGTGATAGAATTATCAATGTCTTCAAACGTTAATGGCGTTCCCAGACTGGGCTTCCCCGACTTTGCGGGCGAAACATTTATCTTCAGCCCACTTCCGTTCGAAACAACGCCAAACTTCGGTTTGATAGATTTTTCATCGTTTGTGATTGAATCTGCTGGGAAAGGAACAACAGATTGGAAGTCCTTATTCCGGCTCACAACAGGCAAGATATTTCCCATTGTTCAACTTATTTCAATAAAATGATTGGAATATTAGTTTATATTTGATTCGGCCCTCTTCTCCTTTCAGTCTGCTGGAATGTGTGGAACCCTGCTCCGATGGAGCTCGATTCTTTTCTTTCTGTAGCAGCAATTCCAAATGCACTGTACCATGTACACCTACAATATTATATGGGATGAATACCAAACGGTTTTGGCATTTGGCATATATTGGGGTTGCAATAATGTGCTTGGACATCCCAGCCAGAAGGTAGTATTCTTGCAATACTATCCCTTATTAAAATAACGTAACTCAAAAAAATATCAGCTGCTGACCAGAGTGAAGAGCAAAAGCATTCTGGATTCCCAATTCCATTATGGCTTGGAATACTTCTAGATGGTATAAAGTACAGTAAGTACATCAATTAAGGCAAATAACTAAATTGAACCACTACCGTGAAAGAAATATCTATCTGAATTTTCACAACTGATAGACGACCAATGATTTGTCTAAGCTTTCGTCAGTCTGCTATCTACATAGAAGTTAATATTATTTAGACGTTCATCATATTGTAAATTACAATATATATATTGTCAAAATAAAATGTGGTTGAAGTATGGCAGACTGTTGAATCTATCAGTTCTTGCTTGCTTTTGTCTTACTAATTGTGAGCACATTAGGATCGGATCATGGATACCGGGATTGCGGAGTAAAATAAACAACTTGTCATGGAAATCAAGAAAATTGCACCTCCCATCATATCAAGCATGGGAAACAGGCAAAAAGGTTTGTCCATCGCAAGAGAACCATATTTTAGCTTTAGAAAAGCAATCTTATGGAATATTTAGCCCTGACATCCTTGCTAAGCTCTTTTTGATGTGTGCGGAAAAAGTAGTTCAAATTGGCTTCACTTATTTCATCATGCGCCTCGCATTACGTTTCGTCCATTCTGTCAGGGAGTCTTTGAGTTATTCAGAGGGAAATCAGAAATATTCTGAAAAGTCAGACTTGCAAATGTTCTTGATTAATAACAAGACCACTTTCAATACCATTGAAAAACAGTTATTAGGTGATATTTTACTTCCAAACGATATAGAGGAGCGATGGGAGGATATTGGTGGTTTGGAGCAAACGAAGCGCGATATAAAATTTATTGCAAGTCGTCTCTTAGAAGATGAGAACAAATATTCAAATAAGTTGCTTCAACCTATTAAGAGTATTATGCTATTTGGACCGCCTGGTTGTGGCAAAACAGCACTTGGACGCAGTTTAGCGCATTTAATGAAATTCCCAATTTTGTCTGTAAAACCATCTTCTATTCTTCGTCCCTATCTTGGTGAGTCGTCAATGAACATTAAGGGTGTTTTCACACTGGCTGCTAAGTTAAGGAATGTCATAATTTTGATTGATGAAATGGATTCCATGTTCAAATGTCGATCATTGGAGTCAAGGTCTGACACTACGGAGCGTCAAATCAAAACTGAATTCATGGATTTATGGGATAACTTGAAACGAAGTAATCGTGGCACTCTTGTAATAGGAATAACCAATCGACTTAATGATTTGGATCCTGCAATTCATCGGCGCTTTGAGCGCAGCTTTTTCATTGATATCCCAAACATCCAAAATAGGGTGGACATTTTTCGATGCTTATTACGAAATATTCCGAAAGATAAGATGTTTAACTACTATAAATGTGCCAAAGTCACGGATGGATACACGGGGAATGATATTTTTGAAGTTTGCAAAATTGCCGCAGAACGAATGAAGACTCGGAATAATTTGAAGAACTCATACTTGAAGTCTTTCAACACTACATTACCAAAACAAACAATCGAAGATAAACTGAAAACGCAGGTAATGAAGTTTCTTGTTCAATTTTATACTTCTATATTTTCGCGAAATTAACACACTGGTT
>JACCEA010318602.1_pt1 | contig 24149 bp, 14 predicted proteins | sample 7449851 | NCBI WGS metagenome assembly JACCEA01 (sample SAMN15323453, study PRJNA562643) | freshwater metagenome | isolation source: river surface water | place: USA:Blue River Watershed | collected 2017-08-18 | reverse complement strand
AGGCACGCCGCGCGGTCGGGCGGGGAGGCGGCGCGCCAGCCGGCGCGGGCCCGGTCCGCGGCCCGGACCATGCGCTCGAGTTGGGCCGGCGAGGTCGCCGGCTGGGCGCGCAACCGTCGGCCGGTGGCCGGATTGAGGGGGACCGGAATCATGGCGCCGACGTTCGGGGCGGAAGCGGCGACGGACAAATCGAAACCGGCCCGCGGCGTGGCAGTGCGCGCGATATCGCCGGACCCGCTGCGTCCCCGCCGGACGCACGTCCCGTGACCGGAGCGGGCGCGGCCGGCCCCGATTGCCGCTTGCCGCATCCCGGCAATCCGGCGATATCGGCCCCCATGTCCCGCGGGGAGAAGCGCCCGGTCACCGTCCACACCATCGCGAAACACGTCGGCGTGTCCGCGGCGGCCGTTTCGACCGTGCTCGCCAACCGCCACGAGGAGCGCCGGCTTGCCGCCGCCACCGTCGAACGGATCCGCCAGGCGGTGCGCGAACTGGGCTACGTGCCGAACGTCGCCGCCCGCCGCCTGCGTGCGCACGACCCCGAGACGCACAGCATGGACCTCGGCATCCTGACGACGTTCGAGGCGCCGCTGTTTCTGGTCAGCCGCGCGCTGCGCGCCGTGCAGCGGACGGTCGATGCCCGCGGCGCGCCCGACCGCCGTTTCTCCGTCTCGATCGACATGTTCCACGCCGGGCGCCTGCGCGAAATGCCGGGTCTGCTCAACGCCAGCCGCTTCAACGGCGTCATCATCACCAACACGCTGCCGGAGGACGACGCCTTCCTGAAGTCCACCACGCTGCCCTACGCGGTGGTCGTGCAGGGCCGGCGTCTGCCCAACTACTGCTGCGTGCTCGAGACGCCCGGCGAGGGCGGGCGCCGCGCCGCGGAGATTTTTCTGCGCGCCGGTCGACGGCGTCCGGCCGTGCTCACGCCCACGCTGCTCACGGAGACCACCGCGGACCGCGCCGCGGCGTTCTGTGCGGCGGTGCGGTCCGCAACCGGCGTCGAGGCGAGCCGGATCGCCGCCGACGGCTTCACGGCCGCGAGCGCGGCGGCGGCGGTGCGCGCCCATCTGGCGGCCGAGCCGCGGTGCGACGGCGTCTTTGCCGTCACCGACACGTTGGCGCTCGGGGCCGGACACGCCATCCGCGCCGCCGGTCGCGCGATTCCGCGCGACGTCGGATTGGTGGGGGTGGGGGACGGCGAGCAGGCGGACTTTTTCGACCCGCCCCTGACGACCGTCGGCCCGGACTACGACACGGTGGTGGGCGAGATCGTGACGCTGTTGTTCAACCTCATGAACCGGCGCCGCGTGAAGCCCGTCGAGGTCGGCGTGGCTCCGGTCGTCACGACGCGCGCTTCGGCTTGAGCCGCGGGGATTTCCCCGCGCCAAGGAAATTTGGGCTTGAAGCTAATTCGATTTAGCTAAATTCCTCGTCAAACCCTGTTCCGCGGTCCGCGCCGGCGTCCCTTCGCCGGCGCGGGCCGCGGCACCCCTCCGCCATGAACCCCTGCTTCGTCTCCTCCGTCGGTCTCGCGCGGCGCTGCCTTGCGCCGTTGTTCTCGCTTCTGCTCGCGGCGGCCCTGCTTGCGGCGCCGTCGGTCCGCGCCGCGGCCGCCGGTTCCGCCACCGTGTCCGGCAACGTCAACAACGCCGCCACCGGCAACCTCCTGCCGGGCGCGAAGGTCGCGATCCCGGCGCTGGGCGTCGAGACGCTCACCGACCTCACCGGCCGCTATGTGCTCAACGACCTGCCCGCCGGCACGCACGAGGTCGTCGTCAGCTACATCGGCCTCGACACCGCCCGGGCCAACGTCGTCGTCGCCGCCGCCGCGCGCGTCGCGCGCGACTTCGATCTGACCACCGGCATCTACCAGCTCCAGGAATTCAAGGTCACGGGCGAGCGCGAGGGGGCGGCCGCCGCCATCACCGCCCAGCGCAACGCCGACAACGTGAAGAACATCGTCGCGATGGATTCCTTCGGCAATTTGCCCAACATGTCCGCCGGTGAACTCGCCATCCGTCTGCCCGGCGTGGCCGGCAATCTCGACGACGAGGGCAATGTCACCGGCCTCAGCGTCCGCGGCATGGGCCCGACCCTCAACCGCGTCACGGTCGATGGCAGCCTGATTTCCAATGTCGGCGGCCTCAACCGCCAGTTCCAGACCCACAGTCTCACCGGCGCGATGTTCGACCAGCTCGAGGTCATCAAGGGCCACACGCCGGACAAGGGCGCGGATTCGCTCGGCGGCACCATCAACCTGAAAACCCGCTCGCCGCTCTCCATGCGCGAGAAGCGCCGCACCACCTACAGTGCGTCCGCGCGCTGGGCCCCGCCGTTCACCCAGCAGATCCCGCTCCGCGAGGCGCACCGGATCCATCCCCTCGTGAACCTCGCCCACCAGGAGGTCTTCGATGTGTTCGGCGGCGACCGCAATCTCGGCGTCTCGCTGAACGTTTTCTACAGCGAGAACGTCGCCGGCTATTTCCGCACCATCCGCGATTTCGAGAACACCACCGCGCAGCCCGCCTACCTCTGGGATTACCGCACGCAGGACGCGTTCAACAACCGCAAGCAGGCCAGCGTGAACCTCAAGACGGATTTCCGGCTCTCGGCCCGCACCAAGTTTTCCCTCAACACCATCTACAACGACGCCAACGAGCCCTACAACCGGCTCTACGAGACGCGCGCGTTCACCAACCAGACCGCGCCCAACGCCACCACCTCCGGCGTGATCCCCGGCTACACCAGCCGCGTCACGAACGTCCGGCCCGTCGCCGCCTCCGTCATCGACGTGACCGAGACGATGTTCAGCTTCTTCAACCGCACCCGCCAGGTGGATTTCGGCGGGGAGCACGACCTCAACCGGCTCCAGCTCGACTACAACCTCGTCTTCAGCCGCACCCACAACAACCTCGGGGTCGGCAACGGCGGCACCTTGACCAACCGCATCAGCGGGATCGGCTGGACCCTCGACCGCACCGCCTCGGACCTCTACCCGCGCTTCATCCAGACGGCCGGCCCCGACATCACCGTCGCCGCGAACTACCGGCCCAACGGCCAGCTGACCACCCGCAACAACGACCGCGACGTCGAGATCCGCGAGGGCCGGGCCAACGCCCTCTACCGGCTCCCGCTCGAGTTCAACGCCTCCCTCAAGACCGGCCTCCAGTGGCGCGAGCAGATGGTGCGCGAGGTGAGCCGCGCCCGCCGTTGGAACTACCGCGGCACCGCCGCGCTGCCCGCCGATCCCTCCATCCGGACCTGGGACCGGGCGAAGACGGGGCGCGCGGTCCCGCAGTGGGAAACCGCCGCTTTGATCAAGGACGAGACGCCGGTCGACGCCGCCCTCTGGAACGAGGACCTTTATTACCGCGAGCAGCAGCGCTACACCGGCACCCGGCAGGTCACCGAGACCGTGACCGCCGGCTACGTGATGGGCCAGGCCAAGATCGGGCGCTTCGGTCTGCTCAGTGGGGTGCGCGTCGAGAAGACCGAAGACGAGTCGTGGGGTTGGGTGCGCGCCCGCGTCGCCAGCACCGCCGCCCAGCAGGCCGCCGATCCGGTCGGCTCCGCGACGCGCGATTACGCCAACACCTTCCGCCGCATCGACGGCGACTACACCAAGGCCTTCCCCAGCGCCCACGTCACCTACGACGTCACGCCGAACCTCAAGGCCCGCGGCAGCTGGTCCACCAGCTTCGGCCGCCCGGCCATGGCCAATCTCGTCCCGACCGAGACGGTCAACGAGACTGCCCAGACCCTCACGGTCAGCAACCCGAGCCTGAAACCGCAGACCGCGAAGAACTGGGACTTCACCCTCGACTACTATTTCGAGCCCGTCGGCAACCTCAGCGTCGGCTGGTTCCGCAAGGAGATCCGCGACTACATCGTCACCGGCGTCGAGAGCGGGACGGTCGCCACCGGCGCGGGCAACGGCTACAACGGCGACTACGGCGGGTTCCGCATGCTCAGCTCGGCCAACGCCGGCACCGCCTACGTGCAGGGCTGGGAGTTCAGCTACCAGCAGCAGTTCACCTTCCTCCCCGGCCTGCTCAAGGGCCTCGGCTTCAGCGCCAACTACACCGTGATCGATACGCACGGCAACTTCGGCAGCACCGCCAACCTGAGCACCGGCCAGGTCGCCGGCTTCATCCCGAAGACGGGCAATGTCTCGCTGTCGTGGCGCCACCGCGGCTTCAGCGCGCGCGTGCTCGCCAACTACACCGGCGACTACATCAATGCCTACACCGCCGCCAGCATCGGCCGTAACCAATACCGCTACGCCCGCACCATCATCAATGTCGGCGCTTCCTACCAGTTCACTCCGAAGGTCGGCGTCAGCCTCGATGTTTCCAACCTCACCAACGAGCCGGTTTCCTTCTACCGCGGCGTCCGCGACCAGATGGAGCGCACCATCATCACCGGCACCACGCTCAACGTCGGCGTCACCGGCCGCTTCTGACGCCGCCGCCGGTGCCCGGTGCCGCCGGCTGTCCTTCCCTTCGCTTCCGCCATGAAACTTCCGCTCCCGTTCCTCGCCGCCTCCGTCCTGGCGGGCGTCTCGCTCCTCGCCGCCGACAAGGCCCCGGCCAAGAAAACCAAGACCGCGGCGCCGCCCGCGCCGGCCGCCGAAGTGCTGCCGCGGTTGGCGCACCACAATCCCGGTGCGCTCGCCGACCTCGGCGTCGGTCTCTGGGCTTGGCCGCTCCCGCTCGACTACAACGGCGACGGGCTCATGGACCTGGTCGTGGTCTGCACCGACAAACCCTACAACGGCACCTGGTATTTCGAGAACAGCGGCCAGGTCGATTCGCAGCTGAAGCTGCCGATCTTCAAGCCCGCCGTTCTGCTCGGCAAATCCGCGCCGTCCTCCGGCATCTGCTACGTCGACGGCAAACCCGTCGTCACCGCCACCGCGTCGGTCAAGCAGGGCGAGATCTACGCCTACCGGGCCAACGTGTTCCCCAACTTCCTCAAGACGCACTTCGACCAGCCGTCGAAGATTCCCGTCCCGGAGAAGGCCCTCGTCGAGCCCGGCAACATCCGGCAGAACCAGTGGAAGTTCGTCGACTACGACGGCGACGGTGCGCTCGACGTCACCGTCGGCATCGATTTCTGGGGCGACTTCGGCGCGCTCAACGGCGGCGAGGGCGCTTTCAACCGCAAGGGCGAGTGGACGCGCGGCAAACTCCGCGGCTATGTCTACCTCTACCGCAACACCGGCACCACCGCCGCTCCCGTGTATGCGCCCGCCGTGCGGCTCCAGGCCGGCGGCCGCGACATCGATCCCTTCGGCATGCCCTCGCCCAGCTGGGGCGACTTCGACGGCGACGGCGACCTCGACCTCATCTGCGGCGAGTTCCGCGACAGCTTCACCTACTACGAAAATACCGGCACCCGCACGAAGCCCGTCTACGCTGCCGGCCGCCCGCTCACCTATTCCGGTCTGCCGCTGGTGATGGATCTCTGCATGATCACGCCGACCGCGGTCGACTTCGACGGCGACGGCGACCTCGACCTGGTGGCGGGCGACGAGGACGGCCGCGTGGCCTTCATCGAGCACACCGGCAAGGTCGTCGGCGGCCTCCCGCAATTTTTGCCGCCGCGCTACTTCCGTCAGTTCGCGGCCGACGTGAAGTTCGGCGCGCTCGCCACGCCCTTTGCCTTCGATTGGGACGGCGACGGCGACGAGGACCTCATCACGGGCAACAGCGCCGGCTACGTGGCCTGGATCGAGAATGTCGGCGGCACGCCCACCCGTTGGGCGCCGCCGCGCTACCTGAGCGCCGGCGGCAAGCTGATCCGCGAGCAGGCCGGCCCGAACGGTTCGGTCCAGGGCCCGGCGGAGTCCAAGTGGGGCTACTCGATTCTTAGTGTGGCCGATTGGGACGGCGACGGCCTGCCGGACATCATGACCAACGGCATCTGGGGCAAAGTCGTCTGGTATCGCAACGTCGGCACCCGCACCGCGCCGAAGCTCGCCGCCGGCGAACCCGTCGCTCTCGCCCTCGCGCCCGGTGCCAGGAACACCGGCCCGGTCTGGAACTGGTGGCAACCGGAGGGCAACGAACTCGTTTCCCAGTGGCGCACCTCGCCGCACATGGTCGATTGGAACGGCGACGGCCTCATGGACCTCGTCATGTCCGACACCGAGGGCTACCTCGCGCTCTACGAACGCAAGCGGGGCGCCGACGGCAAACTCGCGCTGTCCCCGCCGCAGCGGGTCTTCTGGAGCGAGGGTGCGAGCGTCTTCAACAGCAACGGCCTGCCCCAGAACAAGGAGTCCGGTCTGCTCCGTCTCAACGACGGCGTCTTCGGCCGCGGCGGCCGGCGCACCTTCTGCACCGTGGACTGGGACGGCGACGGCAAGCTGGACCTCATGCTGAACAGCGCGCCCAACGTGAACTTCTTCCGCAACCTCGGCCGCGACGCCGAGGGCCGGTGGAAGTTCAAGGACGAGGGCCCGGTCAGCACGCACGTCCTCGCCGGCCACGCCACCAAGCCCACCTACATGGCCTCCACCCGCGAACTCATCGTCGGCGCCGAGGACGGCTTCTTTTACCGCGTGAAGCAAAAATAAGCCGATACCTCGCACCTTCGCCTCACCCGGCCAGTTCCAGCCCTCCGCGCCTCTCCCGCATGCATTCGTCTCCCTTGCCGCAAGGCATCTTCTCCGCCCAGTGGATCCCGACCGACGCCGCCGGCGCCGTCGACCGCGGCGCGCTCGCCGCGCACATCGACTTCGAGCGTCGCGCCGGGGTGCGCGGCATCCTCGCGCTCGGCAGCACCGGCGAGTTTCCGCACTTCAGCCCGGCCGAGCGTATCCAGCTCCTGGGCACCGTGGCGGGGCTCGCCTCCGGTCTGACGCTCTACGCCAACATCACCGACATCCGGCCCCGCGCCGCGATCGAGGTCGGGCTCGCCGCCAAGGCTCTCGGCTACGCCGCCATCGCGATCATGCCGCCGATGTTTTATCCCGTCTCCCAGGCCGATATCCTGGCGCACTGCCTGCATATCGCCGAGGGCGTCGGCCTGCCGGTGATGCTCTACAACTTCCCCGAGCTCTGCGGCAAACGCCTCGACCTGCCCACCGTCGCCGCTTTCGCCGACCGGGCCCCGATGGTCGCGATCAAGCAGAGCGGCGCCGAGTTCGCCTACCACCGCGACCTCGTCGCGCTCGGCCGCGAGAAGAACTTCGCCGTCATGTCCGGCGCCGACACGCGCCTTGCGGAGGTGTTCGGTCTCGGCGCGGCCGGCTGCATCGGCGGCCTCGTGAACCTCGTGCCCGAATACATGGTCGAGCTGCACCGCGTCTGCGCCCTGGGCCAGCCCGGCGATGTCACCGCCGCCACCGCCCGGATGAAGGAGGTCGGCCGGATCATCGACCAGCTCGCGTTCCCCCTCAATGTCGGCGCCGGCCTCGAAGCCCGCGGTTTCCGGCCCGGCGTGCCGAAGAACGTCGTCTCCCCCGAGTCGCGCGCGCTCTACGCCAAGATCGTGGCCGAGCTGCGCGCTGCGTTCGCGGCCTGGGGGCTCGCTCCGGCCGCCGCCGCCTGAGGGCCGCGGGCGGGCCGTCTCGCGGTCCGCCCGCCCCAGTGGTTTCTCCACCCCACCACTTGCCGCGCTCGCTCTTCGCCTTCGTCCCGCTTTCCTGAACCCCCGCATGTCCACCCCACCCAACGCCCTGCGTTACGCCTGGTTCATCGTCGCGCTCCTCTTCCCCGTCGCGCTGCTCAACTACCTCGACCGCCAGATGCTCGCCACGATGAAGGCGTCGATGGTGGGCGACATCCCCACCATCGCCAACCGCGCCGACTGGGGCCTGATTCTGGGGTGTTTCAAGTGGACCTACGCCGTGCTCAGCCCGTTCGGCGGCTACATCGCGGATCGCTTCAGCAAACGGTATGTCATCGGCGCGAGCCTCTTCGTCTGGTCCGCCGTCACCTGGTGGACCGGCCACGTCACGACGTTCAACGAACTGCTCGCCGCCCGCGCCCTGATGGGCATCAGCGAGGCGTTCTACATCCCGGCGGCGCTCGCGCTCATCTCCGAGTTTCATTTCGGCTCCACCCGTTCCCGCGCCGTCGGCGTGCACCAGACCGGCATCTACGTCGGCCAGATCCTCGGCGGCTTCGCCGGCTATGTGGCCGATGCGCCCGACTACGGGTGGCGCTGGATGTTCACCACCTGCGGCATGATCGGAGTGATCTACGCCATGCCGCTGATCGCCGCCCTGCGCGATCCGGTCCGTCCGGCCGCTCCCGCCGGCTCCGACGCTGCCCCCGCGCCCACCACCGGCGTCGTCCGCGGCCTGCTCACCAACCGCAACTTCCTCCTGCTCGTCGCCTACTTCACGCTGCCCGCCATCGCCGGCTGGGTCGTGCGCGACTGGATGCCCGAGATCCTGCGCGAGAAATTCTCCCTCGGCCAGGGCAAGGCCGGTGTCAGCGCCATCCTTTACGTCCAGCTCGCTTCGCTCGTCGGCGCGTTGATCGGCGGCACGCTTGCCGACCGCTGGATGAAAACCACCAACCGCGGCCGCATCTTCACCAGCGCGATCGGCATGTCGCTGTTTCTCCCCGCGCTCTTCGGCGTCGGCAACGCCCCCACGCTCACCTTCGCCATCGCCGGCCTCATCATCTTCGGCCTCGGCTGGGGTTTCTTCGACTGCAACAACATGCCCATCCTCTGCCAGATCGCCCGGCCCGAATGGCGCGCGACCGGCTACGGCATCATGAACCTCGTGAGCATCAGCTGCGGCGGCTTCGGCGACTGGGCCTTCGGCGCCCTGCGCGACCGCCACGTGCCGCTGAACCTCATCTTCGGCGTCTTCGCCGGTGTCGCCCTGCTCTCGATCTTCATCGTGCTCATGATCCGTCCCGCCGAGGAGAAACCGGCCGCGCCCGCGGCCGCGACCTGACCGCGCGGGGCGCGCCGCCCGCGCCCCGCACTTTCCCGTCCCGTTCGCGTTACCCTTCCCCACACCCCATGCTCACCCGTCGCCTCGCCCTCCGAGTCCTCGCCGCCGCCCCGCTCGCCTTCGCCACCGCGTCCGCCACCCGCGCCGCCGGCGCGTCGCCGGCCGTGCTCGTCCACGAGTTCATCTACGAGAAAGCCCCGTATCCGTCCTGCCACGCCTCCACCATCGTCGAGACCGCCGCCGGCGGCCTCGTCGCCGCCTGGTTCGGCGGCACCGCGGAAAAAAATCCCGACGTCGGCATCTGGGTTTCCCATTACGACCCGGTGAAGAAAACCTGGTCGCCGAGCGTGGAGGTGGCCAACGGCGTGCAGCCCGACGGCACCCGCCACCCGACGTGGAATCCCGTCCTCGTCCAGCTCCGCGGCAACGTCCCGCTCCAGCTCTACTACAAGGTCGGCCCGTCCCCGCAGACCTGGTGGGGCGAAGTCCGCGCCTCGACCGACGGCGGCCGCACCTGGGGTCAGGCCCGCCGCCTGCCCGCCGGCATTTACGGCCCGATCAAAAACAAGCCCGTCCAGCTCGCCGACGGCACCTTGCTTGCGCCGACCAGCGACGAGACCGACGAGCGGCCCAGCAAGTGGCGGGTCTATTTCGAACGCAGCACCGACGGCGGCCTCACGTGGACCAAGACTCCGTTCCTCAACGATGGCCTGACCGTGGGCGCCATCCAGCCCAGCATCCTCTTCCACGACCGGATCGGCGGCGCGAAACTCCAGGCCGTGGGCCGCACCCGGCAGGGCAAGGTGTTCAGCGTTTCCTCCGACGACGCGGGCAAGACCTGGGGCGCGATGACGCTTGTCGACACGCTGCCCAACCCCAATTCCGGCACCGATGCCGTCACGCTGGCCGACGGCCGCCACCTTATCGTCTACAACCCCGTGCCCAAGGGGCGCACGCCGCTCAAGGTCGCCGTCTCGCCCGACGGGCGCGTGTGGAAAGACGTCATCACCCTCGAGGATCGGCCCGGCGAATATTCCTACCCGGCGATCATCCAGACCCGCGACGGCCGCGTGCACATCACCTACACGTGGAAGCGGGAGCGCATCAAACACGCGGTCGTCGATCCGACGAAACTGTAAGTGAGCGCCTGCGCCCAGTGGCTCGCGAGCGTGGGGCGAGGCGTCCTCGCCGAGCCGGTGCGCTCGGCGTCGACGCACCCCGGGATCCGGCGGCCCGCCGCCCGGCCGACGACCCGCCGGGGGCGCTTCGCGCTGCCGCCGCTGGTTCTCGCCCTCGTCTTCGCGGGCTCCGCCGCGCGCGCCGTCGGGGCTGCGACCCCGCCGGCCGCCGACGAAGCCCGCGCCGTCACGGCCCGCGACCTGCCGCCGGTCGACCGGCCCGTCGGCCCGCCGCCGGGCACCGTGGTGTTCGCCAGTCCGGCGCCGGGCCGGGTGTCCTGCGCTTCCCCGAGCATCGTCGTCATGCCCGACGGCTCGTATCGGGTCTCGCACGACACCGGCGGCCGCACGCTCGTCCACCTCTCCGCCGACCGCGGCGCGACGTGGCGGCAGATCGCGGTATTGAACGACCAGAAGTGGTCCACGCTGTTTCTCCACCGCGGCGCGCTTTACCTTATCGGCACGACCGCGAAGGTCGGCCACGTGATCATCCGCCGTTCGACCGACGGCGGCCATAGCTGGACGGACCCCGACGGCCCGCGCCGGGGGCTTCTGGCCGAGGGCCGGTTTCATTGCGCGCCCACGCCGGTCGTCGTGCATGGCGGCCGGCTTTGGCGCGCCTTCGAGGAGTTTTCGCCCGTGCCGCCGGTGCGCACCTTCCGCGCGTTCATGGTCTCCGCGCCGGAGGAGGCCGACCTGCTCGACGCCGCCGGTTGGACGCGCTCCAACGCCCTGACGTTTGACCGCGCCTGGCTCGACACCCGCAACGCGGAGTGGCTCGAGGGCAATGCGGTGGTCACGCCCGCCGGCACCGTCGCCGACATCCTGCGGGTCGAGTCGCATCCCGCTCCCGGTGCGCCCTTCGCCTTGCCCGGCGCCGCCGCGGGCATCCCGCGCTTCGAGGTCGCCGCGAAGATCGACATCACCGCCGACGGCCGCACCGCCGCGTTCGATCCGGCGCGCGGGTTCCTTCACTTCATCGGCAGCGAGTCCAAGTTCACCATCCGCTACGATCCCGTCTCGCGTCGCTACTGGAGCATCGGGTCGAAGATCACGAATCCGCACTCCGGTTACGCGTGGCTCTACACCCCGCACCACCAGCGCAACGTTCTGTCTCTCACCTCTTCCGCCGACCTCGCCGTCTGGGAAGAGCGTTGCCGGCTGCTGCGGTGGCGCGAGGGCGCCGTCGTGACCAAGGCGGAATCCCGCGTCGGTTTCCAATACGCCGACTGGCAGTTCGACGGCGACGACCTGGTCGCCGTCGTGCGCACCGCCTGGGGCGCGGGCAATTACCACGACGCCAACTTCATCACGTTCCACCGCGTGAAAAACTTCCGCACCCTCACGCTCGCCGATTCTCCGCCTCCGCTCGACCGCTAGGTCCGTCGTTTCGATCCCGTTCGTCCACCCCCGTCGGGTCGCCCCGCCCGCCGCCACACCCACCCCGCGCGCCCATGAGCTTTCGCCCCGGTCTTGTCCCGTTGTTCGCCGCCGTCGCCGGCTGCGCCGCCTCCGCGTCCCTCTCCGCCGCCACGCTCACCGTCACCGTCAGCAGCGCCGACTCCGCCCATTATTTCCAGCGCGCCCGGGTCGAGCTCTCGCCCGGCGGCCGCGAGGCGTTCACCGATGCCTTCGGGGTCGCCGAGTTTCCGGACCTCGCGCCCGGCGACTACACCGCCCGTGTCTCCTACGTCGGATTCCCCGACGCCTCGGCCGCCGTGCGCGTCTCCGCGGCGCCGCGCACCGACCTGCCGGTCGTTCTCGGCGCCGACTCGGCCGTGAAGCTCACGCAGTTCGTCGTGACCGCCGAGCGCGAAGGCAACGCCGCGGCCCTGACGCGCCAGAAAAACGCCGACAACGTCACCAACGTGATCGCGATGGACGCCCTCGGCGTGCTCGCGAACGACAACCCCGCCGAGCTGCTCATGCGCCTCGCCGGCGTCTACGCGCTGCCGTCCGACGAGGGCAACCTCGACCGCCCCGTCATCCGCGGCCTGCCCGGCGATCTCAACACCACCAGCGTCGACGGCGGCATTTTGGCGCCGCAGTTCGCGATGTCGCGCTCGACCGCCTACACCAACATCACCGCCTCCAACTTCGAGGAGATCTCCGTCACCAAGGCGCTCACGCCCAATCTCCCCGCCAACTCCCTCAGCGGGCGCGTGAATTTCAAAACCAAGTCCGCCCTCAATCTGAAAACGAAACGCGACCTCAGCTTCCGCCTCGGCGGCAAGTGGTCGCCCTCGTTCCTCGACTTCACGCCGCGGCGCAGCACGCCGCAGGTGGCCGCCAACCTCTCGCTCAGCTACCGCGAGTCCTTCGGTCTCTTCGGCGAAGCCCGCAACCTCGGGCTCAGCGCCAACGGCGTCTACAACGAGAACGTCACCCAGCGCACCCGCACCATCGTGTTCCTCGACACCGCCGGCCGGACGCCCCTGTTCTCCGAGCGTTTCCAGCGGGTCGACGGCGTCCAGGACCGCTTGCTGCGCACCGCCAATCTGCGCGCGGACTTCCGCCTCGACGCCGACTCCCGCTTTTTCCTCAACGTCCTGCGCAATCTCCAGGCGCAGAAGACCGATCGCCCCGACCGTTACCAGGTCGGCTACAACGCGAACCTCACGCTGGCCGGCCGGGCTTTCGCCACCGGGGTCAACGCCGCCGGCGGTCCCAGCGGCGGCGGCAACATCCGCCCCGGCTCCACCGAGGCGCGCACCGAGGTCCTGCCGTCCACGCGCGCCACGTTCGTCGCCGCCACCAATCCCTTCGAGGCCGACGACCAGACGAACTTCACGCAGTTCGGCGGCGAACACCGCTTCGGTCCCTGGCGCCTCGACTACGTCTTCGGCTACTCCCGGGCGGAGCGGAATACCGGCGCCCGCCGCCATCCGTCGGTCCGGCGCAACTTCACCGCCACCGTGACGAACATCGGCTGGATTCTCGACAAGACCCGCGGCGCGGATTTTCCCGTGTTCACCCAGACCGCCGGCCCGAGCATTCACGACGCCCGCAGCTACGCCGGCGCGAGCGTGTCCCAGACCTCCGCCGTGTCGGTCAACCGCGCGGGCACCGGCGAATTCAACGCCAAGCGGGACCTGAAGATCGCCGATCGGATCGTGCAGCTCACCGGCGGCGCCTTCTTCAACCGCCAGTCCTTCGCCCAGGAATCCTTCGCCAAGGTCTCCACCTACCTCGGTCCCGACGGTGTGGTCGGCGTGAACCCCGCCACCCGCGTCAACGACGACGACCTGACGCGCTTCGCTTCGGCGCCGAAACTCGAGCCGCGGCTCGGGCTCGGTCCGGTGCCGGCCTTCGACCCCGGCAAATACAGCTACTCGCTCGACCACGAGCCGAACCAGTGGCGGGTGGATCCCTTCGCCATGGAGACGTCGCGGCGCACGGGCGATTCGAGCGTGGAGGAGCAGATGCGCGCGGGTTACCTGATGGGCGCGACCCGCTTCGGCCGCCTCGGCGTGCTGGCCGGCGCGCGGTGGGAGGAGTCGCGCACCCGGGCCAAGGGCTGGCTGCGCCGCGGCACCAGTCCCACGATCACGGACCCCGTCGCCCGCGCCAATGCGGAGTTCGGCACCGCGCCCGTGATCCGGCGCGGCGTCACGCGCGACCTGTTCCCGAGCGTCCATTTCCGCCACGCCTTCACGCCGGACCTGATCGGGCGCGCGAGTTGGTCGACCAGCATCGGCCGTCCGTCCCTCGGCGACCTCGTGCCCAATTTCTCGGCCAACGACCTGGAGCGCACCGTCTCCCTCGACAACCCGTCGCTGCGCCCGATGTTCGCCGACAGCTTCGATCTTTCGCTCGAGTATTACCTGCGGCCGGTCGGTCAGCTCACCCTGGGGCTTTTCCGGAAGGATCTGACCGATTTCGTCTTTCGCCGGGAGAGCGGCGTGGTCGAGGCCGGGCCCGACAACGGCTTCGGCGGCCAATACGCCGGCTACGACATCATCAGCAACGCCAACGGCGGCCGCGGTCGCGTCGAGGGCGTCGAGTTTTCCTACCTGCAGCAGCTCACGTTTCTGCCCGGCGCGCTCCGCGGATTCTCCGTGCTGTTCAACTACACCTACCTGCGCGCCCAGGGCGACTACGGGCAGGACAGCGGCGGGCCCGGCGGGCTCGTCGGTTTCGTGCCCCACACCGCCAATGTGCGCGTGAGCTACAAATACGCCCGTTTCGCGCCGTATCTGCAATGGAGCTACGTCGGCCGCACGCTCGATGTCTTCAACGCGCTGCCGCAGCTCCAGAGCGAGCGGCTCGAGCGCCGGCTGGTGAACGCGGGCTTTTCCGTGCAGCTGCCGCGCCAGCTCGAGTTCTTTTTCGACATCGCCAATCTCTTCGACGAACCCCAGCGCACCGCGCACTTCGTCACCGGGACGCGCATGAGCACGATCTACAACGGCCCCTTCGTCAGCTTCGGTCTCAACGGCCGCTATTGAGCCGACGACCTGCCAAACCGTGGGCCGCACAAGGCGCAGACGTCGCAAAAGAATGAATCGCCTCTTTCCAAGCGAACCGGTGCGCGCGTATCGGCGCCTTTCGGGCGGCCTGCGCCCTCCGATTCCCAGGACCTCTTTGCGGCTGCTCGTTCTGGCCTGCCTTGCGGTCGTCATCGCCGCGCGACCGGGCTTTGCCGTCTCCGCCCCGCCGCCGCCCAACGTCATTCTCATCCTCGCCGACGATCTCGCCCTCGGCGATCTGGCCGTCCTCAACGGCGGCCGCACGCGCACGCCGCACCTCGACCGCCTCATCGCCTCCGGTCTTTGGTTCGACCGCGCCACCTCCGCGTCCGCCGTGTGCGCGCCGGCCCGGGCCGCGCTTCTCACCGGCCGCTACCCGCACCGGACGGGCGTCGTCTCGCTCAACATGCGCACCGAGCCGGCGTTGACGCGCCTGCACCGCGACGAGACGACGTTGGCCGATCTCTTTGCCGCCCGCGGCTACCGCACCGGCCTGGTCGGCAAATGGCACCTGGGCCTCGGCGACGAGTGGCACCCGCGGCGGCGCGGCTTCGCAGAATTCGCGGGCTTCGCCGGCGACGACAACATCGGGAGCTACGACGACTTTTCGCTGGAGATCGACGGTGCCCCGCGGCGCTTCACGGATCGCTACCTCACCGACGAACTCACCGACCGCGCGATCGATTTCGTGCGCCGCCACCGCGCCGCGCCGTTCTTCCTCCACCTCGCGCACTACGCCCCGCACCGTCCGCTCGGCGCCCCGGCCAAACTTGTCCAAACCTATGTCGACCGCGGTTTCCCGGCCAACACCGCCACCGTCTACGCGATGGTCGAGATCCTCGACCGCGGCATCGGCGCGCTGCTCGCCGCCCTCGATGAACTCGGATTGCGCGGGCGCACGCTCGTGATCTTCGCCAGCGACAACGGCCCCGACCCGCTCGCCGGCCCGCGCTTCAACCACGAGCGGCGCGGCGCCAAATACGATGTCTTCGAGGGGGGCATCCGGGTGCCGCTCCTCTTCTCCTGGCCGGGGACGCTTGCCGCCGGCCGCAGCGAGTTTCCCGCGCATTTCACGGACCTCCTGCCCACGCTCGCCGACCTCTTCGGCCTCGGCCGGCCCGCGCTTCCGACCGACGGCGTGAGTTTCGCCGCCCACCTCCGGGGCGGCCCGGCGCCCGCCGCCCCGCTGCGTTTCTGGCAATGGAATCGCGCCGAACCCAACTATACCCACAACCTCGCCGTCCGCGACGGCGAGTGGAAGCTCGTGCGCCCGCCCGTGACCCGCAACCAGATCAAGGGAGACTCCGGCGCCGCGCCCATGCTCTTTCACCTGCCGGGCGACCCCAAGGAATCCACCGACCTCGCGGCCCGGCATCCGGAACGCGCGGCGCGAATGCGGGCCGCAGCCGAGGCGTGGAGCGGCGAGGTCGAGCGCGAGCGGCGCCGGGTCGTGCCATGATCTCGCCTCGAGTTTTCGATTCCGCGGCCCGGCCGGTGCGTCACGCTGCGCCCGGTCGCCCGCGCCCCGGCCCATGCCCTTCATGTCCTCACTGAACTCCCTCCTTTCCCGCTGCTTCGTGGTCGCGACGCTCGCCGGCGCCGGACTCGCGGCGCGGGCGGCGACCGTCCCGGCGACCATCCCCGATCACACGAAAGTGCCCGGCGTGGTCATCGCGCACAGCCCGAAGTCGACCCGCGTATTTCTCGGCTCGGCCGGCATCGCGATCTTGCCCGACGGTTCCTATCTCGCGAAGCACGACGAGTTCGGCCCGGGCAGCACCGAGAAGGTGAGCGCCGTCACGCGCGTTTACCGCTCCGCGGATCGCGGGCAGTCGTGGACGCCGATCAGCCGCATCGACGGACTGTTTTGGGCGAGCGTGTTTGCCCATCGCGGGGCGGTCTACCTCATGGGCACGACGGCCGGCCATCGCCACGGCCACTGCGTCATCCGGCGTTCGACCGACGGCGGCCGCACCTGGACCGAGCCGAAGGACGAGCGCAGCGGACGGCTTTTTCCCGACCTCTCCTACCACACGGCACCCGTGCCGGTCGTCGTGCACCGGGGCCGCATCTGGCGCGCGATGGAAGACGAGAAGGGCGGCACGAAGTGGGGGCTGATGTTCCGCGCGTTCATGCTCTCGGCGCCGGAGGAGGCGGACTTGCTCGTTGCCGCCAACTGGACCGCGTCGAACGCGCTGCCCCACGACCCGGCCTACCTTGGCGGCCGCTTCGGCGGCTGGCTGGAAGGCAATGCGGTCGTCGATCCCGCCGGCCGCATCGTCAACATGCTGCGGGTCGACTACCGGGCGCTCCCGGAGAAGGCGGCGATCGTCCGGATCTCGGCCGACGGCCGGACGGCGACCTTCGATCCCGCGCGCGACTTCGTCGACCTGCCGGGCGGGTGCAAGAAGTTCGTCATCCGGCCCGACCCGCAGGGCGGTCGCTACTGGACCCTCGCCAACGCGGTGCTGCCGGCGCATGCCGGCGGCAACGTCGAGCGCATCCGCAACGCCGCCGTGCTGATGTCGTCGCCGGACCTCCGCACCTGGACGCCCCATCACGTCGCGCTCTACCACGCCGACACCGCGTCGCACGGTTTCCAATACCTCGACTGGCAGTTCGACGGCGATGATCTGGTCATCGCGGCGCGCACCGCGTTCGACGACGGCATCGGCGGCGCGGACAACCAGCACAACTCCAACTACCTCACCTTCCACCGCCTCGAGCGGTTCCGCCGCCACCTGGGCGACCGCGTCGAGTTGGCCCGGCCCTGAGCGGCGCGCCGCCCCTCCGCGCCAACGTTCTCCGTTCCGATCTTTTCTCCCATGGTGTCCCCGATTTTTTTCGCGCGATCCGCGGGCCTGCTGCTGCTGGCGGCGGGCCTGCTGCACGCCGCGCCGGCCCCGGCGGCCAAGGTCAACGTGCTCTTCATCGCGGCCGACGACCTGCGGGCGGACCTCGGCTGCTACGGTCACGCCGCGGTGAAAACACCGCACCTCGATGCGCTGGCGCGGCGCGGCGTCCTCTTCGAGCGGGCCTATTGCCAGCAGGCGGTCTGCAACCCCTCGCGCGCCTCGATCATGACGGGACGCCGCCCCGACACGCTCAAGGTCTGGAACCTGCAGAAGCACTTCCGGGAGACGCTGCCCGACGTCGTCACCCTGCCGCAGGCCTTCAAGCAGGCCGGCTACACGAGCCTGAGTCTGGGCAAACTCTTCCATAACCAGAGCGGCGCGCGACGGCCGCCGTTTCCCTTTGCCGATCCGGTTTCGTTCTCGCGCGAGCCGCGTTTCGCCGAAGGAGCGCATTGGCAGGATTGGGTCGTCCCGGGCGATACCGGAGGCCCGAAGGCGAAGGGCGGCGCCGTGCAGTGCCTCGAGGTGGCGGACGAGGCGTATTTCGACGGCCAGATCGCGGCGGCCGCGGTCGAAGTGCTGCGGGAACTGGCCGCATCGCGCGAACCCTTCTTCCTCGGCGTCGGCTTCTGGAAACCGCACCTGCCGTTCAACGCGCCCAAGCGTTACTGGGACCTCTACGACCGCGCCCGGCTTGCGCCGCCGGACCCGGCCGCCGCCCCGACCGGCGCGCCGGCGATCGCGGGTCACGACTGGCAGGAATTGCGCGGCTATACCGGCGTGCCGAAAAGCGGCCCCTTGCCGGCCGCCCAGATCGCCGAGCTGCGCCACGGCTACCTGGCCGCGATCAGTTTCCTCGATGCGCAGGTCGGCCGGGTGCTGGCGGAGCTGGAGCGCACCGGCCTCGCGGCCAACACCGTGGTGGTGTTCTGGAGCGACCACGGCTTCCACCTCGGCGAACACGACCTCTGGGCCAAGACCTCCAACTACGAACTCGATGCCCGCGTGCCGTTGATCGTCGCGGCGCCGGGCGTCGCGCGCCCGGGCGGGCGGGCGGCGGGCCTGGTCGAATTGCTCGACGTGTATCCGACGCTGGCGGCCCTGGCGGGATTGCCGGCGGATCCGGGGCTCGAGGGTCGGAGCCTCGTGCCGCAGCTGCGCGATCCGGCGGCGGCGGGCAAGGCGGCCGCCTTGTCGCAGCACCCGCGGCCCGCCTACGGCACGCCGACGCACATGGGCTACAGCCTGCGCGACGAGCGGTATCGCTACGTGGAATGGCGGGACCTGGCGACCGGTGCCGTCTCCGCGCGCGAGCTCTACGACCACCGCACCGACCCGCGCGAAACCGTCAACCGGGCCGGCGACGCCGGGCACGCCGGCACCGTCGCGGCGCTCGCCGGACAACTCCGCGACCTCGCCCCCGGTTTCCGCCGATGAACTCCCTGGTCTTACCCGTTCGCCGCCGCGGCGCGGTGTCGCGATTCCTCCTCCTCGCGGGTGCGGCGCTCGCCGGGCTTTCGCCGGCGTGCGGCGCGGTGCCGGCGCCGGCCCGACCCAACGTCGTCTTCATTCTGGCCGACGACCTTGGCTGGCGCGACCTGCGCTGCACCGGCCACCCGCTCCACGACACGCCGAACCTCGACCGGCTGGCGAAGGACGGGACGCGTTTCACGCAGGGCTTCGCGGCGGCGCCGATCTGCTCGGCCTCGCGGGCGGCGCTGCTCACGGGCCGCTCGCCCGCGCGGCTCGGCTTCGAGTTCGTCACCAAATTGCCGACCGCCAAGCGTCCCGCCGGCCTGCCGCTCGTGGGTCCGCCGTATCCGCTCAATCTGCCGCTCTCCGAGGTGACCTTGGCCGAGGTGCTCGGACCGGCCGGCTATGCCACGGGGTATTTCGGCAAATGGCACGTCAGCGAACACACCGGCGGCTATCTCGGCTGGTCGACGACGCACGGTCCCTTGCAGCAGGGCTACGCGGAGGGTGATTCCGATTTCGGCAACCATCCCTACGCCTACCGCGAACGACCGGCGCTGAAGACCGAGCCGCTCGCGGCCGGCGACTACGGCCGCGACACGCTCACGGAGAAGGCGATCGCGTTTCTGCGGGCGCGCCGCGGCGGACCGTTTTTCCTGCACCTGGCGCACTACTTCGTGCACGACCCGATCCACACGCGCGCCGCGTGGCTGGTGGAGAAATACCGCGCGCGCTATCCGGCCGGCACCGATCCTCGCCGGATCGAGTATGCCGCGATGGTCGAGACACTCGACCACTACGTCGGCCGGGTGCTCGCCGCGCTCGACGACCTCGGCCTGCGCGAGAACACCCTTGTCGTGTTCACGTCCGACAACGGCGGCCATCCCGAATACACCGCCAACGGCCCGCTCCGCGGCAGCAAGTGGAACGTTTACGAGGCCGGCGTGCGGGTGCCATGGCTGGTGCGCTGGCCGGGCCGGGTGCCGGCCGGGGCGGCGAGCGACGTGCCGTTCATCGGCACGGACCTGCTGCCCACCCTGGCGAGCGCGGCGGGGGCGGCGTTGCCGGCCGGCGTCTCGCTCGACGGGCGCGATGTGCTGCCGCTCTGGCGCGGTGCGCCCCCGACCGCCGCCGAGCGGGACCGCGCGTTCACGTGGCACTTTCCGTATTACCATCCGGAGACCGGTTACGCGAAGGCCAAGCCGACGGTCGGCGTCGACGATTTCGCGACGAGCCGGACGCGGCCGCAATCGGCGCTGCGTGCCGGCCGCTGGAAATTGGTCCACGTCTACGAAGGCGATCGCGACGAACTCTACGACCTCGAGTCCGATCCCGGGGAGCAGCGGGATCTGGCGGCCCGCGAGCCCGCGCGGACCCGCGAGCTGCGTGCCCGGCTGGATGCGTCGCTGCGTGCCGTCGGCGCGCGTTTTCCCACTCCGGCGCCATGATCCCGTTCGTCCGGCTCCTCCTCCTGTGTGCGCTCGGTGGCGTCGTTCCCACCGCGGCGGCAGCGGCAGCGGCGGCGCGAATCCCGTCCGGTCCGCCGCCGGGCGTGGTCGTGGCGGCGAGTCCGGACCCGGACCGGGCCTATATCGGCACGCCGGCGATCGCGATTTTGCCCGACGGCACCTATGTCGCCGCGCACGACTTTTTCGGCAAGAACCCCGCGCTCACCGACACGACGCAGATCTTCCGATCGCGCGACCGCGGCGCCTCGTGGGCAAAGGTCGCCACGCTGCGCGGGCAGGCCTGGTTTTCGCTCTTCGTCCATCGCGGCGCGCTTTACCTGCACGGCACGGCCAGCCGCTACGGCGACCTCACGATCCGGCGCTCGACCGACGGCGGGCGGACCTGGACGGAGCCGCGCGATGAAAAATCCGGACGCCTGATCCGCGGACGGTTTCACGGGGCCCCGGTGCCGGTGGTCGTCCACGCCGGCCGCATCTGGCGCGCCGTCGAGGAGCGGATCAACGACCTGCCGTGGCCGTTGCATTTCGCCTCGCTGGTCGTGTCGGCGCCCGAGGACACGGATCTGCTCGACGCCGCGAGTTGGCGGCGCACCAACGGCACGGTGTTCGAGCCGGCGTGGTTCAACGGCCGGCGTCCCGGCTGGCTCGAGGGCAACATCGTGGTCGCGCCCGACGGGAGGCTGGTGAATCTGCTGCGCGTGCACACCGAGCCGCGGCCGGAGGACGCGTTTGCACCGACCGGCGGAGCGGCGGGCTTGCCGCGCTACGAAGTCGGGGCGCGTTGCGAGGTGACGGCCGACGGTCGCACGCAGACCTTTGATCCGGCGCGCGGATTGTTCCACCTGCCCGGCTCGCAGTCGAAGTTCACCGTGCGGTTCGATCCGACGACGCGGCGCTACTGGGCGCTCATCCAGAAAATCACGGCGCCGCACGAAGGCCGGGAATGGGCCGCGAGTCCCATTCACCAGCGCAACGTGCTCGTCCTGACCTCCTCGGCCGACCTGCGGATCTGGCGCGAGGAGGGCACGGTGCTGCGTTGGCGGCAGGGCGAGGTGCTCGCCGGGTCGGACCGGGTCGCCTGGCAATACCTCGACTGGCAATTTGACGGCGAGGACCTCGTCGCCGTGTCCCGCACGGCGTGGGGCGGGCAGTCCTACCACAATGCCAACTACCTGACGTTCCATCGGGTGCCGGGCTTCCGGACTTTCTCCCGGATGCCGCCGCCGCCGGATCTGGCGCGGGAACGCTGACTCGATCTCCCGCCATGAAGAAACCGTTTTATGTCGGAGTCATGCGCGTCGGTTTGCCCGTGCGCGTGCTGTTCGCGTGGACCGCGCTGGGGTTGGGGGCGGCCCATGCGGCCGCCGCGGCGGAGGCCCGGGACGACCGGATCAAACTAGGCGGCGACGGTCGCGGGCCGCTGTCGGCGGGACTTTCGAATTATCCGCTCGGCACGGCCTTCGTCCACGGGCCGTCGACCGCGACGGCGCCGCGCTCGCCGGACCTGTTCGTGGCGGCCGGGCGCTTCAGTCACCAGCCGGGCCTGTTTCTCTACCGCTGGGTGGCGACGGCCGCGGACGGGGCGCCGGTGTTCGGCGAACGGATCGAGTTGCGCCAGCCCGGCGAAGGCAAAGTGCCGCCGACCGGGGCGATTTTCCAGACGCGCGACGGGACAATCTACGGCTTCTGGCTGCTCAAGAACGCCCTCGTGCGCACGCGCCTCGACCTCGCGCGGCGCGAGTTCGTGCGCTTGCCGCTGCCGCCCGTGCGCCTCGATGCCGGCGAAGGGGCGATGAATCCCGACAACCGCTCGCCGAGCCGGTTCACCGTGCACGAGCGGGCCGACGGAGCGCTCGACGTGATCATGTCGGTGAGCGACGGCACGGCGTTCCGGCCGGCCGGTCCGCCCGGCCACCGGGATCCGGCGTTCCAGCCGTTCGACGGACGCGGCGTGTGGCGCGGGGGCTGGCCGTATGTGCACCTGCGGGCCGGTCGGTTGGCGTCACCGGAAGCGCCGGTGGCGACGCTCGACGGGGCGCGCGTGGTGTCGACGACGCGGCGCGAGGCGCTGCTGTCGCACGGCGGGCTGGCGGTGTTGGAGCTCGGGCCGGGCCATGAGCGCGACCTGGTGGCGGGTTCCCATTTCGGCGATTTTTACCACTACCGACCGGAGTCGGCGGAGGCCGGCGCGACGGGGGGCTTCGCGGCGCAGGAGTTCGCGCGCGATCCCGCGGGGCAGGTGCTGCGCAGCCCGATCATTTCGGCGACGCCGGTCGCTTACGGGCGCGGGCTGGTGGTCGGCGGCGAAGGCGCGTTGTTTTACCTGAAGTTCGAGCGATTCGACGGGGAGGGACGCGCCCAATTCGCGCGCCCGGTCGACGTGCTGGAGGAGCGCGCGTTGCTGTATGCCGGCTCGCTGCCGGTCGTGAATGCGGCGGATTGGGACGGCGACGGCGCGATCGATCTCGTGGTGGGCAACTCGGAGGGCAGGGTGATCTTCTTCCGCAATCGCGGGACGGCCGCGGCGCCCGATTTCGCGCGCGGCATGCCGATCGACGCGGGCGGCGAACCGATCCACGTGCAGGCGGGTTACTGGGGCATCCAGGGGCCGGGTGAGGCGCGGTGGGGTTACATCAGCCCGGCGGTGGTGGACTGGAACGGCGACGGTGCGCCCGACCTGGTCTCGAGCGACGCGACGGCGCGCCATTCGATCTATCTCAACCGCGGCAGCCGGACGGCGCCGCGTCTCGACGTGGCGCGGTTGCTCCTTTGCGAGGGGCTGGAGGTGCACGGCACGTGGCGGGTGCGGCCGGCGGCGGGGCCGCTCGGCGGGAGAATGGCCTACGTGGCCCTGGACGACGACGACGCGTTCCATCTCTACTGGCGCGTCGACGACCGGAATGTGCGCGACGGCGGCAAGCTCCGCCTCGAGGACGGCGCGGCGATCACGGCGAACTTCCTCGGTGCCGGCGGCACCGGCCGGGCGAAGCTGACGTTGCACGATTGGGACGGCGACGGCGCGACGGACGTGCTGGTCGGCACGCCGCGCCACGGTTCGGTGCCGAATCCCACGACGGGCCTGCCGCAATCGAAGGGCCTGCCGGGCTCGGCCGTGCTGTGGTTGCGCAACACCGGCAGCGACGCGGCGCCGCGGTTCGCGTTTCCCCGGCTGCTGCACGTCCGCGGCAAGCCCCTGCACCTCGGGCAGCACGAGTGCAGCGTCGCGGTGACGGACCTCGGCGGCGCGGCGCGCGGGGCAAACCTTGTGGTCGGCGACGAAGAAGGACGCGTGCATCTTTTCCGACGGGAGGACATTTCATGGGGACCTTGATGAAAACACTGGGAGTGATCGGACTCGCGGCCACGGCGGCGGCGCAGGAGCGGCAAGTCACGCACGCGCCGCACGGGCACGTGCTGACCAACGTGAACGTCTGGTCGCCGGATTCGCGCTGGCTGGTCTACGACGTGCGCGGCGTCGACACGGTGTTCGACGGCGACCGCATCGAGCGCGTCGAGGTCGCGACGGGCCGGGTGGAGACGCTCTACACGGCGCGCGACGGCGCGAAGTGCGGGGTCGTGACCTGGCATCCGCGCGACGAGCGGGTGGTCTTCATCCACGGGCCGGATCGGCCGACGGCGGACTGGAGCTACGGCATGACGCGGCGGCGCGGAGCGGTCGTGGACGTGCGGGTCCCGGGCACGGCGCGGCCGCTCGACGCGATGAACTATGCGCCGCCGTTTGCGCCCGGGGCGTTGCGCGGCGGGTCGCATGTGCACGT
>JACCEA010723793.1_pt1 | contig 24164 bp, 25 predicted proteins | sample 7449851 | NCBI WGS metagenome assembly JACCEA01 (sample SAMN15323453, study PRJNA562643) | freshwater metagenome | isolation source: river surface water | place: USA:Blue River Watershed | collected 2017-08-18 | reverse complement strand
CGTTTGCAAAGTAATCGGCACGCCTAGAGGTAAATCAATTTTTGGAATCAGGCCAAACACGGCGATGAGTGCGGCAAACAAAGAAACCAAAGCCAAAGAATAGGTAGAGGTGAACGTTTTCATAAATCAAGCCGTTTATCGGCGTAAACGAATCGTGAGGGCATCGGCCACGCGACGCGTGGTGAGCAACATCTGAATGGTGAGAGGAGCCAGTATTTTAAAACCGCCCGATTGCCCCGTACGCAATCGGTACGCATCATCCAAACGACGCCACACCACAAAAAAATGCTCGATGAAACGCAGCATCAACGCCAACTGCAACGCCAATGGGTCGGTACGCACGCCTATTTTTCGCAACGGAGAAAGTAACCACGCCAACACATGCAGCAGGTCGCTGTAGCGGGTGGTCAGCGTCAAAGCAATGCCCATCAAGGTAGCACTGACTAGGCGCATCACGGTGACAGCGGCCAACATAGGCTGCGACATCCACACATGAAACCCTGCAACCAGACCGCTGGCAAACAACACCCCAACCACCAATGGCCTAGCCGCTTGCACAGCTGCGCCAAGCGACACAAAAACCAACACGCACGCCACGGTCACCGCCAGCAAAACTTGCCACTTTTGCATGGCAAACAAGCCAATTCCCAACAACGCCAGTGCGAGCAACTTTACGCCCGCTGGCACGCGGTGCAGCCATGTCGGGATGTCGCTATACAGGCTTCCCATCGACGACCTTAAGCGGCAGCTCGCAAAGCCACATCCGCCTCATAAGCGGCACACACATCGACACCCGCGCCGTCTGCCCGAACGCGGCCTTGGTCTAACCAAATCACGCGCTCGAAGTGACGCACATGCGCCAACACATGGGTAGAGACCAACACTTGTTGGGGTGCCTGGGCGATTTCTTGTTTCAGCAACGCTTGACCAGGCAAATCTAGGCTGGCAAAAGGTTCATCAAGCAGCAACACACGGTGTGGTGCCAATGACAAAGCCAACCAACACACCTGTTGCCGCTGCCCTTGGCTCAAACTGCTGATGGCCCGCGTCGCCCAGTGCAACAAACCTCGCGTTTGCAACACCTGGTGAACCTGTTGCTGCACCTGTGCACGGGTGAGTGACGTGGACTGCAAACTCAAACCCAGCTCTTCTTCCACCGTAGGAAAAATGATTTGGTCATCTGGGTTTTGAAACATCATGCCCACAGCTTGCGCGCCTTCGGGTACAAGCACTTGCCCCGCTTGTGGTCGGTCTAAGCCACACAAGAGGCGAAATAAACTGCTCTTGCCCGCGCCGTTGTCACCAATCAACCCAATACGCGGCTCATGCAAGGCAAGCGTCAACCCATTAAACACATACGTGTTGCCACGCTGCAAGCACACGCCGTCAAGCGTCATCACCGAGGGGTAGGGGAGAAGAAGAGATGACATCTTTGGGAACGGCCACATGCACACGTATGAAATAACGCATGATTATCGACGCTGGCAAACGCCAATAGCTCCCGACCCCTCCTAAAACCGGCTTTGTAAAGACGAGAGTCACGCTATGCCATCGAGATCAAAGCGTTAGTCTTTTCTGCGAATCATTGCCCACAAACGTGGCACCACTAAACACGCCACTGCCACCATTAGAAGCGCTGCAGACATAGGACGATCCATAAAAATCGACCACTGCCCTTCTCCGATCGACAATGCATTGCGCATTTGCGCCTCTGCCAAAGGCCCCAAAATCATACCGACGATCACGGGTGCAACAGGAAAGTCATAGCGTCGCATCATCACACCGATCAAACCGATACCATACATAAGCAGCAAATCAAAACTGCTCTGACGCATGCCAAATACGCCCACGGTGGCAAAAATCAAAATGCCTGCATAGAGCTGTGGTTTCGGAATTTGAAGTAGCTTGACCCACAACCCGACTAATGGCAAATTGAGAACCAGCAGCATGATATTGCCAATATAAAGCGAAGCAATCAATGCCCATACCAAGTCAGCTGAAGTTTGAAACAACTGAGGGCCAGCTTGTATGCCATAGTTTTGCAAGGCTGACAACAAAATGGCTGCCGTCACCGACGTAGGAATACCTAAGGTCAACAAAGGCACTAAAGTTGCCGTAACTGCGGAGTTATTTGCAGCTTCTGGGCCCGCCACGCCTTCGATAGCACCCACTGTGCCGAACTCTTGTGGCTGTGAAGACAACTTTTTCTCAGTGGCATAACTCAAGAACGTAGGAATTTCAGAGCCCCCCGCTGGAATCGTGCCAAATGGAAAGCCCATAAACGTACCGCGCAACCAAGCGGGCCAAGAGCGCCCCCACTCTTCGCGCGTCATGTGCACGCGATTGAGCGGGTTGATCTCCGTTTTGCTACGCCCTTCATACATTGCGTTGTAAATAACTTCACTCACCGCAAATAAACTCACCGCGATCAGCACCACCTCAATGCCATCCATTAGTTCAGGAATGCCTCCCGTGTAGCGCAACTGACCAGAGATTTGATCCATACCAATCAAACCTGCCGCCAAACCCAGTAGCAGGGCCGTAATGCCACGCAAGGTGCTTTGCCCTAAAACTGCACTGACAGTGATAAAAGCCAACAGCATCATGCAGAAATACTCTGGTGGCCCAAGCTTGACCGCAAACTCTGCCACCATCGGCGCAAACAAGGTTACTAAGACTGTGGCGATCGTGCCCGCGACAAATGAACCAATGGCTGCAGTTGCCAAAGCTGCACCGGCACGACCGCTCTTGGCCATCTTGAAACCCTCAAGCGCAGTGACCATCGTGCCTGTTTCGCCTGGCGTATTAAGCAAAATAGAGGTGGTGGATCCACCGTACATAGCACCATAGTAGATGCCTGCAAAAAAGATCATTGAGGCAGTAGGCTCCACCTGCGCAGTGATAGGCAGCAGCATGGCCACAGTCACAGCGGGCCCAAGCCCCGGCAAAACGCCAATGGCGGTTCCCAACGCACAGCCCACAAAGGCCCACAGCAAATTCATTGGTGTGGCGGCAGTAGCAAAGCCGCCCAAGAGTTGAGCCCAAGTATCCATCATGATGAGGTGCTAACGAAAAGTTAGAGCCAACCCGTTTGGGTCAGACCGGGAAGATTGATCGACAAAAGTTTGCTAAACAGCCAGTACACCGGTGCTGCAATCAACAAACCCGTCACCACATCGGCGAGAGTCTGGCGCATACCACCTGCAGGTTTGCCTTCTGACAAGCGCAACCCGCGCACAGCTAGCACAAAACACAATGCACAGCTCAAGGTAAAGCCAAGGGTAGTCAGCAATAACGCATTGGCCACCACACCTGCAGACACCCAGATAGTGGCACGCCAATCTGCGGGTGCTTCGGGTGGCTCAGGCATGTGCTGGTAACCACCGTGCAATGCTTGCCACAGCAACAAACCACCACACACCAACAAACCTAACGCCACAGCCCAAGGCAAAAAGTTGGGACCCACGCCACCATAGCCTGCCTCTGAAGAAATGGACTGCGCGCCCCACATCATCAACAAGGACAGTGCCACACAGCCGGCCGCCATCCATACCTGTGGGCGAGAAACAGAAACGTTTGACATCGTATTTAGACCATGCCTGCTTTGACCATCGTGGCACGCAACGTGGCGAACTCACGATCCACAAACTCTCCAAATTCGTCGCCCGTCATGACCGCAGAAGTCCAGCCATTTTTAGCCAAGGATTCCGCCCATGATTTAGAGCGTGAAGCCTTCACAACCAACTCAATCAGGGCCTTGCGTTGTGCGGGCGTGATATCTGCTGCCCCGTACACGCCTCGCCAGTTACCAATTTCAACGTTGAATCCCTGCTCTTTGAGTGTCGGAATATTCAACCCCTTCAGACGGGCGGCCGAGGTCACCGCAATCGGGGTCATCTTACCTGCTTCAATATACTGCTGAAACTCGCTGTAGCCACTGCCACCCAAGGTGACGTTGCCGCCCAAAATCGCTGCCACAGCCTCGCCGCCGCCACGAAAAGCAACGTAGTTAATTTTTGAGGCATCCACACCCGCTTCTCGCGCCAACATCGCAGCTGCAATGTGCTCGGTAGAGCCACGTGAACCGCCACCCCACTTGATGCTGCCAGGATCTTTCTTGAGTTGCTCGATCACCTCTTTCATGTTTTTGTAAGGTGAGTTGGCAGGCAACACAAACACGTTGTACTCGGTCGTCAAACGCGCCAAAGGCGTGACCTTGTCCAAGCTCACAGGCGCCTTGCCAGTGATGATGCCGCCAATCATGACCGCACCCATCACCATCAGCGCGTTGCCATCTCCTTTGGTGGCATTGGCAAACTGAGACAAACCGATCACGCCAGCAGCGCCACCTTTGTTTTCATACGTCACAGTATTGGCAGCGCCTGAGTCTTGCAAGGCTTTGCCCAAGGCACGACCCGTGGTGTCCCAGCCGCCCCCAGGGTTCGCGGGGATCATCATCCTCAAACTAGCAGCAGCCTCGGCACTCAATGGCAGAGATCCAGAAGCCAACAAGGCGGCACAAGTCTTCAAGAAAGCATCACGACGCATACAAATCTCCATTTACGAACGTCAAAAATATAGTCACTAAGTCTAGTTGTAGAGATGGCAAATATAAAAGCCAGTTTGTAAGTAGTTACGCGAATCAAAATGCCCGCCCTAAAATGAGATTCATGAATGCATTAGATAAAGCCAAGCAACTGTTTCTAGATGGATTGAAACATTTCGCGTCAGAAGAATTTGAGCTCGCTGAATCCAACTTGATGCAGGCGCATCTGCTGGTACCAGATCGACTTTCTATCTTGGTCAACCTGTCGGCGGTTCAAATCAAATTAGAAAAGTATGAGCAAGCCAAATCGTCTGTCCAACTCGCGATTGCCATTGACACCAGCCATGCTGAGCTTTGGCTCAATCTTGGCATCGCAGAAAAGGCGCTCGGCGCGTACGAACAAGCACAACAACACCTTGAGCATGCCCTGAGCTTAAACCCATCTCTTGCTGCCGCTTGGCTGCACAAAGCATGGATTGCGATTGCTCGGCAACGCGTCAACCAAGCGCAAGATGACTTTGAACGAGCCGCACAATTAGACCCCAGCTTTGCTCAATCTTGGCAGGCAGATGCTGACTTGAGCTTAGGTGCGCTGTACTACACGCTCGATCAGGTTGAAAAAGCTATCCCATCGTACCAGCGCCTCCTGGCCTCTGGTACGCATACAGCGAAAGCCATGCAAAGCCTTCTGGTGATTTATGGCGAGCTCAAACAGCACCACGCTTTGGACGCTCTCATTCAACAATACAACGATCTGGTTCAAACGGATGCGTTGTGCAACGAGCTGCTGGGTTTTTACTACTTCAACACAGACCAACTTGACTTGGCACAGCATCACTTCAGGCAAGCTGCACTTTTATCTGAGCATCAGCCTAACACGAACAACCCGCAAGAATGGCCCATTTCGGAGCCTCGATTGCGACACGACCTAGAGCAATTGCAACAACTCGTAGCCCGAGGCGTTAAAACCCAAGCCGTCACTTCGGCACTCGAAACCATCAAACACTACGAAACCAATCCATCACCGCAGAATCAAAGTAAGTTCATTAAGGTGATCGGCGCCTACCAGCACTTGCCAGATACCCCATTCCTAGGCCGCGCACTGGGCAATAACGACTTCCAAAAAATTGAACACGACTTCATTCATGGCAACCCCAAGTTGGTAGTCATCGACAATTTCTTGTCGCATGAAGCTTTGACGCAACTACGCAATTTCTGCGAAGAAGCCACCGTATGGAAGCGCAGCTATCCTAACGGCTATTTAGGCTCATTCATGGCTAGCGGCTTTTGCTCGCCGGTGATCTTAGAAATTGCACGTCAACTCAAACTGGCCATGCCCAATGTCGTGGGGACACAAGACCTACGGCAAGCTTGGGGCTTTAAATATGACCAACGCTTGGGCGGAATCAACTTGCACGCGGACTTTGCGCGTGTGAACATCAATTTTTGGCTGACGCCAGATGAAGCCTGTCTAGACAACACCACAGGTGGCATTGTGGTTTATGACACCCCACCGCCAGAGGATTGGAGCTTTCACAAAGCCAACGCTGACAGCGCCACCATCAAGCAACATCTAGAAGCCAAACAAGCCAAGATGGTGCGAGTTCCCTACAAAATGAACCGTTGCGTGTTGTTTGACTCAACCTACTTTCACACCACAGATGAGATTCACTTCAAAGAGGGTTATGAAAACCGCCGCATCAACTGCACCTTACTATTTGGCAAGGGGCTTTAAAGATTTACAACAAAAAACCCTCACATCTCTTGCGAGACGTAAGGGTTAGATCTTTTAAATCCTTAGCTGGCTAAGCCAGCGGGGGATTAGAAAGAGTGAGTCAAGCCCACGCCGATAGCTGTGCGCTTTTGATTGGCAGCAGCAGCAGACATGTCAGTGATGGCTGCTGGAGCTGAGCCAGTGTTGAATGCAACTGGGTTGAAGTTCAACACGTTATCAGAACCGTTACTAGCAACGCCGTACATACCAATCAGGTTGGTACGCTTGCTCAAAGCGTAACGAGCTTGTGCGTTGGTCAACTTGCTGCCGTGACCTTTGGTCAATGAAGCACCCAATGTCCATGCGCCAGTTGTGTAGCCCACGCCCATTTGGTTAGCCTTTTTCTCAGCTGCAGTACCAGTTTGTGACTTCATTGTTGCAGCAGCAACTGTCCATTGGCCGATTGTGTACTTAGCGCCAAACACTGAAGACTCTTTAGCAGCTGCAGCAGTAGTTGCGTCAGATGGGTTAGCACCAGAGTTAGCAGTATTAGCAGCAGCAGCCTTGCGGTCTTGAGCAGCGTAACGAACTTCCAAAGGACCGTTCACGTAGGCCAAGCTGTATGCAGACACTGAACCATCAGAAGATGATTCAACGTTGTTAGACATACCGCGTTGGATTTGAGCTGTCAGGCCCATGAATGTTGGCGCTGTGTAAGTCACTGCGTTCTTAGTGTAGAAGTCTGCGTAACCAACAGCCGAAGATGTTGATGTAGACACAGAGTTACCAGCCACAGGCATCAAAGCGCCGTTGGTAGCGATGATTGGGTTGGTAGTCAAGCCCAACTTAACTTCACCAAATTTACCAGCGAGGCTACCGTTGGCTTGACGACGGAATTGACCGTTTTGGTTTTCGCCACCGTTGTTAGTTTGCACGTCTGTTTCCATTTGGAAGCCAGCTTTCAAGCCGCCGCCGATGTCTTCAGTACCTTTGAAGCCCAAGACGTTTGAGAAAACAGCGCCGTCACCGTAAACAGTTGCGCTGTTAGTGCCGCTGGCGTTTGAGATGTTGTAGATACCAGCATCAAATTGACCGTAGATAGTCACTGAAGATTGAGCGAAAGCAGAAGTGGCAGCCAAAGCAGCCAATGCAACGAGGGTTTTTTTCATTTCAAGGTTCTCCAAAGTTTGAACAAGGTGCCCTGGAACATCCAGAGCCAACCTCCGTTTTCAGGAAGCTGCGTGTATTGAACCAGATGGATGCGGCTGTGACTATGACAAACGTTAAAAATACGTCGTCTTCGTTGCTTTGATGCAACACGACCTGCATTAAGCACTCCAAAGCCGTCAAAGCCCTATCAATTCGCCAAGCTTAAAACGCCAAAACCAGCAAAAACCCTAGCAAATCAAAGTCTCGCGTTTTAAACTGCTACGCATGGATGCTTTACTCACCGCCGCCGACAGCGCTTTGCGCACCGTGTTTGCCCGCCACCATGCCAACCGCGCAACGCCCATATGGGCAGCCGAGGCGCCCACGCCTGCCCCGCTGACCGAAACAGAAAAGACCGAGGCAGCGGCCCTGATGCGTGTGAACCATGTGGGCGAAGTTTGCGCCCAAGCGCTCTACACCGCGCAAGCGTTGGCCACCCAAGACCAAGTCTTGCGCCAACACTTGACCACCGCCTGCAACGAAGAAACCGACCACTTGGCTTGGTGCGAGCAGCGTTTGCACGAATTAGGCGGTCGCACCAGTTTGCTCAACCCGCTGTGGTACGCCGGCGCATTCGCCATTGGCTACGGCGCCGCCAAGTTAGGCGGTGACCGCATGAGCCTAGGCTTTGTGGTGGAAACCGAGCGTCAAGTCGAAGCCCACTTAGAAAGCCACTTAGGCTTGCTGCCCGCCAACGACGGCGCAAGCCGCGCCATCGTGGCACAAATGAAAACAGACGAGGCACAGCACGCCAAAGAGGCACAGCTTGCAGGCGCTGCCGAACTGCCCGCCCCGTTCAAAACCATGATGAAGATGGCTGCCAAGGTGATGACCACCGTGGCGCACCGTATCTAAAAAAACGTTTTAGGCTTCAACCAGTTCGAAACTGGTGGTGATCTCAGCTGTTTTGCCCAGCATGATGCTGGCTGAGCAGTATTTGTCGTGGCTCATGGCAATGGCACGCTCGACCGCGCTGGCTGGCACGCCTTGGCCTGTGACGGTGAAGTGCATGTTGATTTTGGTGAACACCTTGGGGTCTTCGGTGGCACGCTCGCTGACGATCTTGACGCTGCAGCCCTGCACATTGTGACGACCACGTTTCAAAATGAGCACCACGTCATACGCCGTGCAGCCGCCTGTGCCGGCTAGCAGCATTTCCATCGGGCGTGGGGCCAAGTTTTGCCCCCCGTTTTCGGGCTTCACAGCATCGGGCGCACCGTCCATCGCCACCACGTGACCGCTGCCGGTTTCTGCAATGAAGCCCATACCCGAACGAGTGCCTGAGTTGCCGGTCCAGCTGACGGTGCATTCCATGAAAGTTCTCCAAAATATTTGATGTAATTGTCTGCCAATTGTTGCACCGCAACAAAATTTGCATACAATTTGGGCTTGTCTCCTCCACCCTCAAAAGTGGATTCATGCCCTGAGTTGCAAAACTCGGGGCTTTTTTTTGCCCTTTTGTCTTAAGAGACAATCACCCCATGTCTACCCGCACCCCAAAAGCGCGCGCGCTGCAGCCCGCCGATTACCTGAAAAAAATCTTGACTGCCCGTGTGTACGACGTGGCGACCGAATCTGCGCTGGAGGTGGCCAAAAACCTGAGCCGCCGAATTCACAACACCGTGCTATTGAAACGCGAAGACCAGCAACCTGTGTTCAGCTTCAAGCTGCGCGGCGCGTACAACAAGATGGCCCACCTCACCCCCGCCCAGCTAAAAAAAGGCGTGATTTGCGCCTCCGCTGGCAACCACGCTCAAGGCGTGGCGCTGGGCGCCAAGCGCCTAGGCACCAAGGCCATCATCGTGATGCCCACCACCACGCCCAGCGTGAAGATTGAGGCAGTCAAAGCCTTGGGCGGCGACGTGGTGTTGGCAGGCGACAGCTACTCTGACGCCTACACGCACGCTCTGGCACTCGAAAAGAAAAACGGCATGACCTTCGTTCACCCGTTTGACGATCCCGATGTGATTGCCGGCCAAGGCACGATTGCCATGGAAATGCTGCGCCAACACCAAGGACCGTTAGACGCGGTGTTCGTTGCCATTGGCGGCGGCGGCCTCATCAGCGGCGTGGCCAACTACATCAAGGCGGTGCGCCCCGAAATCAAAGTGATTGGCGTGCAAATGGACGACTCGTCGGCCATGATGCAGTCGGTGACCAAAGGCAAACGCGTCACGCTCAATGACGTGGGCTTGTTCTCTGACGGCACAGCCGTGAAGCTGGTGGGCGAAGAAACTTTCCGCGTATCAAAGAACTTGGTCGACAGCTACATCACGGTGGACACCGACGCTGTGTGCGCCGCCATCAAAGATGTGTTTGTGGACACGCGCAGCATCGTCGAGCCCGCAGGTGCATTGGCCGTGGCCGCCATCAAGCAATACGTGGCCGAGCACAAAACCAAAGGCGAAACCTACGCTGCCATTTTGTGTGGCGCCAACATGAACTTTGACCGCTTGCGCTTTGTGGCCGAGCGCGCCGAGGTGGGCGAAGAACGCGAAGCCTTGTTTGCCGTGACCATCCCCGAGCAGCCCGGCAGCCTGCGCCGCTTTTGCGAGCTGATTGGCAAGCTGCCTAGCTTCGGTGGCAGCAAATCGCCACGCAACGTGACCGAGTTCAATTACCGCATGAGCGACCAAGCCAAGGCACACGTGTTTGTGGGTTTGACCACGGGCGTGAAAGGCGAAAGCAGCAAGATTGCAGGCCACTTCACCAAGAGTGGTTTTGAAGCCATTGACCTCACACACGACGAACTGGCCAAAGAACACATCCGTCACATGGTGGGCGGGCACTCGACATTGGCGCATGAAGAGCGCATCTTGCGCTTTGAATTCCCAGAGCGCCCAGGCGCGTTGATGAAATTCTTGCTAGCCATGCGCCCCGGCTGGAACATCAGCCTGTTCCACTACCGCAACCAAGGCGCGGACTACGGTCGCATCTTGATGGGCTTGCAAGTACCCAAAGCCGACAACAAAGCCTTCACCGCCTTCTTGGATGGTCTGGGTTATCCGTATGTCGAAGAAACGCAAAATCCTGCGTACCGTTTGTTCTTGCAGCGCTGAAATTTTGAAAGTCAACCGATGAAACACAACACGCACAAACAACGCGGCCTGAGTTTGATTCAAATCATGGTCATCTTGGCTGTGGTGGGCATCGTAGTATCGATGGTCGCCACCCAGCTCCTGCAACGCAGCTAAAGGGATTTACACATGGGCGTGTCACTCGACGGCAAATTGGTGGTGGCCATTTCGTCACGCGCCCTGTTCGACTTCGAAGAAGAAAACAAAGTCTTCGAACAAGGCGATGACCGCGCCTACATGAACTTGCAACTCGACCGACTTGAAACCCCCGCCAAACCGGGTGTGGCTTTCTCGCTGGTGCAAAAGCTGTTGGCCTTCAACACGGCAGACACGCAACGCGTGGAGGTGGTCATCCTCTCGCGCAACGACCCTGTCAGCGGCATGCGCGTGTTTCGCTCAGCACAACACTATGGCTTGCCTATTCAACGCGGTAGCTTCACGCGCGGTCAATCACCTTGGCGCTATTTGCGCCCGCTCAACGCCAACTTGTTTTTATCCACCCACTTGGCCGATGTGCGCTCCGCGCTTGACGCAGGCGTGCCTGCCGCACAGGTCTACCCACACTCAGCCCGTGCGTCGCAAGCCAACCCACATGAAGTACGCATTGCCTTTGACGGAGATGCCGTGTTGTTCAGCGACGAGGCTGAACGTGTGTTCCAAGCCCAAGGCCTTGACGCCTTTCAACAGCACGAAAAAACCAAAGCCGCGCAACCCTTATCCGCTGGGCCCTTCAAGCCGTTGCTGGCGGCTTTGCATCAATTGCAACAAGCGGGCACACCGCACATGCGCATTCGCACTGCACTCGTCACCGCCCGCAGTGCACCTGCCCACGAGCGCGCCATTCGCACGTTGATGGACTGGAACATTGAGGTGGACGAAGCGATGTTCTTAGGTGGCCTTGAAAAAGGCGAGTTCTTGCGCGAATTCGAACCTGACTTTTTCTTTGATGACCAAACCGGCCACATCGAGTCCGCCGCCCGTCATGTACCCGCCGGTCATGTGGCCAGTGGCGTGCGCAACACCGATTTTTAAAACACCATGAACGCTTTCAAAACCGTTGCGAATAACGTAGCAACGAACTGGCAAAAAAGCCGGTTGCAACTCAGCCGCGTCTGGGCTTTGTCACTGCCATATTTCAAGTCGGAAGAAAAATGGCGCGCGCGCTTGTTGCTGGCAGCGTGCGTCAGTTTGAACCTCGGCATGGTCTACATGATGGTGCTGCTCAACGACTGGAATCGCGTGTTTTACGACGCGTTGCAAAACCGCAATGCCGAAGTGTTTTGGCATCAACTCGGCGTGTTTGCTGTCCTCGCCACGTGTTTCATCATCGTGGCGGTGTACCGCTTCTACCTCACACAGTTGCTCGAAGTGCGCTGGCGTGCGTGGATGACACGCGACTATTTGCAACGCTGGCTCCGTGGGCATGTGTTTTATCAGCTCGAGTTGCAAAGCAAGCACGGCACCGACAACCCCGACCAGCGGATTCAAGAAGACGTGCAACAGTTCACAGCCGATACCGTAGGTTTGTCGCTGGGCTTGCTGGATGCCACCGTCACACTGCTGAGCTTTGTGGGCATCTTGTGGTCGCTCTCGGGTGGCTTTAGTTTTGATGTGGCAGGCGAAACCTACAACATCCCAGGCTTCATGGTGTGGATGGCTTTGGCTTACGCACTGACGGGCAGTTTGATTGGCCACCTGATTGGTCGCTCGATGGCTTCACTCAACTTTGCGCAACAGCGGTTAGAAGCGGACTTTCGTCACCACCTGATGCGCGTGCGCGAGTACAGCGAAGCGATTGCATTAGACCGTGGGGGCAAGGTAGAGCGCTTGTCGCTGCAAGAGCGATTCAAACAAGTGCTCGACAATTTCATGCGCTTGCTGCGGGTGCAAAAGCGCTACACCTGGTTCAACTCGGGCTACGGGCAAGCGGCCGTGGTGTTCCCCATGCTGGTGGCCTCACCGCGTTATTTCAGCGGCGCGATTCAGCTGGGTGAGTTGATGCAAATCTCATCCGCCTTTGGGCAAGTGCAAGAGTCACTGAGTTGGTTCATCAGCAATTACAGCCGCTTGGCCTCATGGCAAGCCACCACGCTGCGTTTGACCTCTTTCCAAGACCAAATGCATGCGGTTCTGAAGGGTGAAACGACTGAAGACGACACAACAAGCCCGTCATTCACGGGGTCTGGTTCCGGCATCAATGCACTGCACACCACACCTCTCACCGTGTCGCTGCCCAATGGCGACGTGTTGTTGGCCGACACGTCTCTCAACGCCACGGCTGGCGACACCATCCTCGTTCGCGGCCCCTCAGGCTGTGGCAAATCCACCTTGCTACGCGTGCTGGCAGGCATTTGGCCACACGTCACATCGCCCACGCATGACCGCCGTGGCGAGCCCATCACATACGGCCCAGTGGTATTGCCCGAGGGCAGCATGTTCATGCCGCAGCGCCCGTACTTCCCAGAGGGCACGCTGCGCCAAGCACTGGCCTACCCAGACAGCGCCGAACACTACAGCGACGAAGCCTTGAAAAATGCGCTGTACGACGCCATGCTGCCCCACCTGGTGAACGAACTCGACACAGCCAGCCAGTGGACGCAACAGCTCTCCGGCGGCGAACAACAGCGCTTGGCTTTGGCACGCGTGCTGCTCAAACGCCCACGCTGGGTATTTGCTGACGAAGCGACCAGCGCATTGGATGAAGCGACGGAAAAAACGCTTTACGAAAAACTACTCGCCTTGGTTCGCGAAGAGGGAGGTGGCTTGGTGTCTATCGCACACCGAGCCAGCGTGGCCAGCTACCACGACACGTCTTGGCAGTTTGTCCCAGCACCCGAAGGCAGCACAGCAAAGTTTGTGCTGGTCTCGGAATAAAACGCGCGCGATTTAGGCCTTCCAGCGCTCCCAGCCTTTGGCGCGCAAATCACACGCGGGACAGGTGCCACAGCCATAGCCCCACCCATGGCGATGCGCGCGGTCGCCCATGTAGCACGTGTGTGTGTGTTCAATGATCAGATTGACCAACTGCTCGCCACCTTGGGCATGCGCTTTTTGCCCCAAATCATGCGCCAGCTGCCAAGTCTGGGCTTTGTCAATCCACATCAAGGGCGTTTCAATCAACAAGCGTCGGTCCATGCCAAGAGACAAAGCGATTTGCATGGCTTTCATGGTGTCGTCACGGCAATCAGGGTAGCCTGAGAAATCGGTTTCGCACACACCCGTGACGATGACATCCAAGCCACGGCGATACGCCAAGGCTGCAGCCAGTGTGAGAAACAACAAATTACGGCCTGGCACAAAGGTGTTGGGCAGGCCAGAGCTTTCCATTTGAAAGGCCATGTCGCGTGTGAGTGAGGTCTCGCTCACCTGCCCCAACACCCCCAAGTCGAGCAAATGGTCGTCACCCAATTTGGCGCCCCACTCGGGGAACTGTGCGCGAACTTGCGCCAACACTTGCACACGAGCTTCCAACTCCACCAAATGGCGTTGGCGGTAGTCAAACGCCAAGGTTTCCACGCGCTCATATTGCGCCAGCGCGTGTGCCAAACAAGTGGTGGAGTCTTGACCACCGGAGAACAAGACCAAAGCGTTGCGATGAATAGGGGTGCGTGCGTGCATGGCGGTTAGTGAGAAGACGCTGGAGGATGAGAAAGACGATCAGTCAAGGCAATCGCCAACGCACTGAGCAAGAACGTGATGTGAATGATGGTTTGCCACATCAGCACCTTCTCGTCGTAGTTGGCTGCATTGATGAAGGTTTTGAGCAAATGGATGGACGAAATACCAATGATGGCCATGCCCAACTTCACTTTCAACACAGAAGCGTTGACATGGCTCAGCCACTCGGGCTGGTCCGGGTGGTCCTCCAAATACATGCGCGAGACAAACGTTTCATAGCCGCCCACGATGACCATGATGAGGAGGTTAGAAATCATCACCACATCAATCAAACCCAGCACAACCAACATGGTGATGGACTCGGTGAGCCTCTCGACCGCCATGCCATTTTTGTAGCCAATGCTGCTCACCAACGCGTCAAGCGCGGCTTGGTTGCCAAATGCAGCTTCAATCAAATGCACCAATTCCACCCAAAAGTGAAACACATACATTCCTTGCGCCAAGATCAGGCCCAAGTAAAGCGGCAGCTGCAACCAGCGACTGGCAAAAATAAGGCGGGGCAAACGTGGCGTTGGCGTCATGACGAGTGTGGTTTTCAAACTGAGACGCCAAATTTTGCCTGAGCACGCCTAAACTCTGGCCATGTTGTTACAAATTTTCTCGTTGATTCTTCACTTTGCAGTTGGTTTGGTTGCAGGCACCTGTTTGCTGCGCCTGTACATGCATTTGCAGCGCATCAACCTCTCGCGCAGTGGCGGCAATCCTTTGGCCCCATTTGTATTTGCCATCACCGATTGGTTGGTGTTGCCCGCGCGTCGCTTTATCCCCGCCCTGGGGCGTTTAGACACTGCCAGCTTGGTCGCTGCCTATGCCGTCTTGTTGGCCAAACATTCGCTGTTATGGCTGGTCGCGGGGGCCAGCACCGAATGGTCTGTTTTATTCGTCAACGCAGGCTTTGAGCTGGTGAGCATTGTTCTGTCGAGCCTCATGTGGCTGGTGTTGATTTATGTGCTGATGTCATGGATGCGAACTGCCTCGGACGCCGCTTACATCTTGTCTCAGTTGGTAGAACCCTTGCTGCAACCCATTCGCCGTGTGATGCCACAGTTGGGTGGCGTTGATTTGTCACCCATTGCTTTGCTGCTGCTGATTCAAATTGCTGAAATCGTGTTGCACGGATTACGTGCGCAGCTGGCTTTTTAACGTCCCAAAGAGTTTTTGATGCATCACCTCATCACTGCATGGCTACTGACTGGGCTATTAGCTGCAACCCCCGCCATGGCACAGCAGACGCCCAGCACTGAGATACAGCCGGCAGTGAACACCATTCCCCATCTCGATGTGCCCCGCTACATGGGCACGTGGCACGAAATTGCCAAATTCCCGAACCGCTTTCAAGCCAAATGCACGGCCAACACACGCGCCAGGTATTTGGCGCAAACCGATGGCTCGGTGCAAGTGCTCAACAGCTGCCTCACCGCCGATGGCAGCACCATCGATGCACTGGGTTTGGCTCGGCAAATCGGCAGCGCCACATCGCCCAAACTGCAAGTACGCTTTGCCCCAGCGTGGCTGAGCTGGCTACCCATGGTGTGGGGTGACTATTGGGTGATTGACCTTGACGCCGACTACCAACTGGCCGCCGTCAGCGAAGCCAAACGCGAATACCTGTGGGTGTTATCACGCACGCCACAGGTCAATGCAAAAACGTATGACGCTTTGTTAGAACGCCTCAAAGCGCAACACTTTGACGTGCAAAAACTAGAACGCACCGTGCAACATTAAGCTTCGTCGCAGGTGCGCCTGCATCCGTTCAACGCGTCACTTAACCCAAGCGGTCAAAGTTTTGGCGTAGGCGTCAAAGTCTTTGATGGGACGCTTGGCCACACCCGATGCTTCGGCCGCACGCGCCACAGCAGGCGCAATGCGCTGAATGAGGCGAGTGTCGAATGGCTTCGGAATGATGTTGTCCACACCAAACGCCAAATCGACGCCGGGATAGGCGGCCTTCACTTCAGCGGTCACTTCCAACTTGGCCAAATCGGCGATTTCGCGCACGCACGCAATCTTCATCGCTTCGGTGATTTTGGTCGCGCCGCAATCCAACGCACCACGGAAGATGTACGGGAAACACAACACGTTGTTGACTTGGTTGGGGTAGTCCGAACGGCCGGTGGCAATGATGCAATCAGGGCGAACCGCTTTGGCCAGCTCGGGACGAATTTCTGGCTCGGGGTTGGCCAAGGCCAAGATGAGCGGCTTGTCAGCCATGGTCTTGACCATGTCTTGTGTCAACACGCCGGGGGCTGAGCAGCCCAGGAACACATCAGCACCGTTCACGGCATCGGCCAAAGTACGCAGCGATGTTTTTTGTGCAAAGCGCGCTTTGGATTCGTCGTAACCACCGGGGCGATCTTCGTAAATGACGCCTTTGGAATCACAGACATAAATGTTCTCTGGCTTCACGCCCAGGCCCACAAACACGCCCAAGCAAGCCAAGGCGGCAGCGCCTGCGCCAGACACAGCCACTTTCACCTGGGTGATGTCTTTGCCTGCCAGCTCCAAGCCGTTCAACATGGCCGCAGCCGAGATGATGGCGGTGCCGTGTTGGTCATCATGGAAGACCGGAATATTCATGCGCTTGCTCAGCTCGCGCTCGATGTAGAAGCACTCGGGGGCTTTGATGTCTTCGAGGTTGATGCCGCCAAAAGTAGGCTCCATCGCCGCGATGATGGATACGAGTTTGTCAGGGTCATGCTCGTCGAGCTCGATGTCGAACACATCAATGCCTGAGAACTTTTTAAACAAGCAGCCTTTGCCTTCCATCACAGGCTTGCCGGCCAAGGCACCGATATCGCCCAAGCCCAGCACGGCGGTGCCATTGGTGATGACGCCCACCAAGTTGCCACGGCTGGTGTATTCGTAAGACGTGAGAGGGTCTTTTTCAATCTCCAAGCAGGGGTACGCCACACCCGGCGAATACGCCAAGCTCAAATCGTGTTGGTTATCCAGTGGGTGCGTCGGCTCCACGCGAATCTTGCCCTTGGTAGGCGAACGGTGATAGTCGAGGGCGGCTGTGCGTAATTCTTGTTCTGCTGGGGTCATGAACACTTGCTCCGAATTATTTTAAAAATGGGGTCAATCCTAGCGGATACCACGTGCCGAATTGGCGTTTCATATCCGTGCATACACTTACACACTTTCCACCTCATTCCTCGCAACCCTTCATGCAAGCCTTGCTCGATGCCATTGCCGCTATGGCCCTGCCTACGGAGGCAGAACGTATTTTTCATGGCCGTGGTGGCCTGCATGTGGGTTGTGAACAATGGGCCCTCGACGCGTTTCCGCCCGTGATGGTGTTGACCAGTTTTCAACCCGTGTCAGAAGACGAATTGAAGACGGTTGATACCGCCCTCACCACACGTTGGACGCAAATCGCACCCGAACACCCCCTCAACTGGGTCTTTCAGTGCCGTGCCGAAGGTCACCTTGAAACACGATTGATGCGCGGCAACGTTCCCGACCCACACGTGGTGAGCGAAAACAACGCCCGCTACCGCATACATGTACTCAAAGGCCAAAACCACGGTTTATTTTTAGACATGGCCGAGGGTCGCGAATGGGTACGTCGCCATGCGCCTCGCCAAAAGGTGCTCAACCTGTTTGCCTACACCTGTGCGTTTTCAGTTGTTGCCCTTCAAGCCGGTGCCAAACAAGTGGTGAACGTGGACATGAGCCACGGCGCCTTGGCCATTGGCCAGCAAAACCACGCGTTGAACAACATCAGCCAAGGCGCCAGCTTTTTGGCCCATGATATTTTCAAGACGTGGGGCAAGATCACGCGCAGCGGGCCTTATGGCTTGGTCATCGTGGATCCGCCGAGTTATCAAAAAGGCAGTTTTGTCGCCACCAAAGACTACGCCCGACTCATGCGCCGTTTGCCTGAATTGTTGGCACCTGATGGCTATGCGCTGCTGTGTTTGAACGCCCCGGAACTGGGTCTGAGTTTTTTACAAGACCAAATGCAAGCGCTCGCCCCTGAGTTGAAGTTTGTGGAACGTGTGGACAACCCATCAGCGTTCGCCGACAGATCGCCCGAACGAGCCCTCAAAGTCATGGTCTATCAAATGCCCCCTTTGGAACGCGCAGCATGAGGTCTCACATCTCCATCGTCGATGTGGACAACTGCGACACCTGGACGCGCTACCGCAGCGGGCTGTGCAACAACTGTGCGGCCAATTGCTGCACCATGCCCGTGGAAGTCAAACTCGCCGACTTGGTGCGCCTAGAGCTGGTTGACCCGTTTGAAGCCGAGCACGAAGAGCCCAAACAAATTGCCAAGCGTTTGCAAAAAATCGGCGCGATTGAACACTTCAATTTCAAAAACAGCATCTTCACGCTGTCGCGCCGTGCCAATGGTGATTGTCAAAACTTAGACGCGAAAACACGACGCTGCACCGTGTACGACAAACGCCCGAACACGTGCAGACTCCATCCGCAAGTTGGCCCTCGGCCAAACTACTGCCCGTATGGGGCAACGCGTTAAAGAGGCGAAGTTAAGCCAGCGCCAACACGTACAGATAAATACAGGCGACCCAGCCAAACAACCAAGCCACTGAGCGCCAAGTTGCTCGGTCAGTCACATAGCAAGCAATGTAGGCCACACGCAATCCGACGAATGCCCAGCTGAGCGACTCCAACACATCCCCATCCGCGCCACCCAAAGCAGCCAAGATCACACCCACAGCAAAGAAAGGGAACACCTCAAACGAATTTTGCTGAGCCGCATTGGCACGCGCACGAAAGCCATCTTGCTCAGCCAACCATGCGCGTGGGTTGTGGTTGTCGTAGTGCTTAGCACCCCACTTGGCAATACCAGCACAGATGATGGGCAACAAGCCCACCACGAGGATGGCCAATACAACGGTATCGATTTGTGTTTCAAAACGCATGCCCCACTCCTTTCAGTTCAACTGATCCAACAAAGCCTGTGTGTCGCGAATGATGGGCTGAGCCAATTGCAACAACAAATGCCCATCTGTCGCTTGCAACGCCCAACGGTTAGATGCTTCTAACACTGGGTGAGAGTGCAAATAGTCTGGCACCTCAAACTCTGGCATTTGCTGTTTGAAAGAGAGCAGCGTGCTCAGATACCCCGAAAAATACAAGCTGAACATCAAGGCATTGGCGGCCTCTTGCGTGATTTCACGTCGCCCCACCAGCTGCAAAAACAAAGCCTTGGCCGTTTCTATCGTAGGCAACTCGCTGGCACTGAGTTGAAACTCTTCATTCAAGGTCTTACATGCCTTGTCCCATTGCGCGGCTGCGTCTGTCATGTCGTCGGTCATTTCTATGTTTACTCAAGCGAGCATTGTGCCTTTGCACTTTTTCACCCCGCAACGGCAGGTGTATTTGGCTTTCAGCTCATCTGTCAAAGGCTCATCACTCACCAGCCCGTAATTGAATGTCAGCTCTTCACCTCGCCAGATTTGACGGCGCGTGTGAATGAAAATTCGCCCATGCTCCTCAACGGGTTCGCAATTGGGCTTGCACGAGTGATTGATCCAACGTGACGCATTGCCGCCATACAACCCATCAATCACCCGCGCGTCGTCGATGTGAAAGTAAAACGTGTGTTCGGGATTGCTCGGGTCATGCGGGTGGCGACGCTGAGCCTCGGCCATGGAAATGATTTCGCCTACATATTCAATGACCCTTTCGCCTGCGGCCATGTGGCACAAGGCGAACACGCCTTTGCCGTGGACGCGGGAGGAAAGGACTTCAATGCGAGTGGAGGTAACCATCCCCCTATTTTTGCTTGAGACGGCGGTACAAAGTTTGACGACTGATGCCAAGCTGCTTCGCCGCGGCTGACACATTCCCTCGGCAACTCTCCAAGGCCATTTGAATGGCTTTCATAGACAGCTCATCCAAGTTCTGAGGCGTGCGCTGTGAATGCGGTGGATGTTGAGCTTCCAAGTGGCGCAACTCTTCTACCAAGTCATCTGGCATGTGCTGCCATCCAATGCGCGTTTGATGCGGCTCCAACAAAGCCAAAGCTGTTTTGAGCATGTGGCTGAGTTGACGCAAATTACCCGGCCATGGATACGCCGACATGGCTTTGAATAAATCTGGATCAATTTCACAGCCATCTGCGCCACCGAGTGATGCCAGCAGGCGTTGGGTCAAGGCCTCAAAGTCTTGCCTGTCACGCAAGGCTGGCAGTTGCAATGACAAGCCGTTGATGCGGTAGAACAAATCCGTCCGAAAACGGCCTTGCTCCGCCGCTTGTTTGAGTTGTTGGTGAGTGGCGCAAATCAGCGAGAAGTCGACCGCCACCGACTCGCCACTGCCCACAGGCGTGACGCGCTTTTCTTGCAGCACACGCAGCAATCGCGTTTGCAGGCCCAGCGGCATGTCGCCGATCTCATCGAGAAACAATGTGCCGCCTTTGACTTCGCGAAATCGCCCTTCAGAGCCATTCTTCGATGCCCCCGTGAAGGCCCCTGGCACATAGCCAAACAACTCCGACTCAATCAAATGCTCTGGAATGGCCGCACAGTTCAACGCAACAAAAGGTTTATCGCTGCGCATTGAGCTTTGATGAATCGCGCGGGCAAACACCTCTTTGCCAACCCCCGACTCCCCCATAACCAAGATGGGAATGTCTTTGTCGCAGACCTTGAGTGCTTTTTCCGCAGCCAATCGCCATTTCGCATCCCCCGTGTCCAAGGATCGAATGGCTTGTGTTGACGCTTGAGCGGCAGGGGAATGAATACGCGTTTGAGAGCGACCACGCACACGCGCAAAGAGTGTGTGATGGGTCTGCGTTTGCAGCGAAAAAGCGCGCTCGCTCGTGCGCGACTCGCGCTCCAGCAGGTCAACCCATTCACTTTGAAACAACTGCGCCCAGGTTGATGCGCCAATTTGTGCGGGCTTGAGATGCATTTGTTCTAAGCCACGTCGGTTGGCACCTATCAACCACCCATCGTGAGAAAACACCAAAAGGCCTTGGGCAATCGTGCCAATGCCTTCGGGCCGGGCGTGCAGCATCAGCAACACGTTGTCTCGGCTGGTGGCTTGCACCAGACTGTTTTCAATCATCCGTGCCGCCGTAGACACCAAACCCAAGGTGTGAGGGTGCCGACTGCGGTGATCCCCTGAAATATCCAATGCCCCCATCAATGCGCCAGAGGCCGACATGATGGGAGCCGCGGCACAGGTGAGGAACCCATTGCGTTCCAAGAAATGTTCCCCGCCGTGAATTTCCACATCACACATCTCGGCCAAGGCTGTGCCGATCGCGTTGGTGCCTCTTTGTGTTTCGTGCCAAGAGGCACCACACATCAGAGCCACCCTTTCTGCCTTGGTTAAAAAAGCCAAATCGCCCATGGTGTGCATCAAGACGCCTTGGTGGTCTGACAGGATCACCATGCTTTGTGTGTTGCTCACTTGGTCCAGCAAATACTCCATCACCGGTTGCGAGTGGCTGATCAAGTCGTGGTTGAGCGAGCGCATGCGCTGCAGCTCAAAGCTAGACAAGTTATCGATTGCGCTGATACGCCCCACGGGCGATAAGCCAGCGGCCAAGCTTCGATGCCATGAACGCGAAACCCCCAAGTCCAAGCCTTGTACCGAGGTTGTGCCGTTTTCCATCAACTGAGATCGTGCCAAACGAATTTGTGGCGCGGGCAAGATGTGATGCTGCCGCATGGGTCTGTCTCCTGAATTGCCTCGTCTGTTGTGGTGCGAAGCTGCGAATCAGTTTATGAAGTTTTCCAGCGGGAAAACCGCTGTCTCACGCACTGAGCCGCTGAGTGTTCCAAAGTGTGACACCTTGTCACAGCTGTCCGCGAACAGTGGACGCCATTGAGCCGTGAATCACGCTCAGGAAAACCCTTAAACATACGCAAACCCAGTTGAATTTCGAGGGTTTACCAGCTGTGGCACTGCAATTGCAAAGCTTGTGTGAGTGCGCGATTCAGACGCGCACCGTCCGTTCAATTTGCACAAGGAGACAAGCATGATTTACGAAGCCCCAGGCCATGCAGGCGCCAAGGTTCAATACAAAAAACACTACGACAACTTCATCGGCGGCAAGTGGACGCCCCCCGTCAAAGGCCAGTACTTTGATGTGATCACGCCCATCAGTGGCAAGGTTTACACACAAGCCGCGCGCTCCGACGCTGCCGACATCGAACTGGCTTTGGATGCCGCCCACGCCGCCGCCGACACGTGGGGCAAAACCGATGTCGCTACGCGCAGCAACCTGCTGCTCAAAATCGCCGACCGCATTGAAGCCAATCTCGAAATGCTGGCCTATGCCGAAACCGTAGACAACGGCAAGGCCATTCGCGAAACACTCAACGCCGACATCCCGCTCACCGTCGATCACTTCCGCTACTTTGCAGGCGCGTTGCGCGCACAAGAAGGTGGCATCAGTGAGATCGACGGGAACACCATGGCGTATCACATTCACGAACCACTGGGCGTAGTGGGTCAGATCATTCCCTGGAACTTCCCGATCCTCATGGCCGCATGGAAACTGGCCCCCGCTTTGGCCGCTGGCAACTGTGTGGTGCTCAAGCCTGCCGAATCGACCCCCATCTCCATCCTGATCTTGGCCGAGCTGATTGCCGACTTGTTGCCCGCTGGCGTGCTCAACATCGTCAATGGCTTTGGCCGCGAAGCTGGCATGCCGCTGGCGAACAGCAAGCGCATTGCGAAGATCGCTTTCACCGGCTCCACCAGCACGGGCCGCGTGATCGCACAAGCCGCTGCCAACAACCTGATCCCCGCCACGCTGGAGCTGGGCGGCAAATCGCCCAACATCTTCTTTGCCGACGTGATGGACAAAGACGATGCCTTCCTCGACAAAGCCATTGAAGGCTTGGTGCTGTTTGCCTTCAACCAAGGCGAAGTTTGCACCTGCCCCAGCCGCGCACTGATTCAAGAAAGCATTTACGACAAGTTCATGGAACGCGTGTTGAAACGCGTGGCCGCGATCAAGCACCAAAATCCGCTGGACACCGACAGCATGATGGGTGCGCAAGCCTCCAAAGAACAGCTCACCAAAATCTTGTCTTACCTCGATTTGGGCAAACAAGAAGGCGCGCAAGTGTTGGCTGGCGGTTCACAAGCCCACTTGGGTGGCGACTTGGAAGGCGGCTACTACGTGCAACCCACGCTGTTCAAGGGGCACAACAAAATGCGCATCTTCCAAGAAGAAATTTTCGGCCCCGTGCTGGCCGTGACCACGTTCAAGGACGAGGCTGAAGCTTTGGCGATTGCCAACGACACGCTCTACGGTTTGGGCGCAGGTGTGTGGAGCCGTAACGGCAACGTGGCCTACCGCATGGGTCGCGCCATCAAGGCCGGTCGCGTGTGGACCAACTGCTACCACGCCTACCCAGCCCACGCCGCGTTTGGCGGCTATAAGGAATCAGGCATCGGCCGTGAAACCCACAAGATGATGCTCGACCACTACCAGCAAACCAAAAACCTTTTGGTGAGCTACAGCGAGAACAAGCTCGGCTTCTTCTGATCCAAACTTGTGTCAGCATCCAGGGGCGAAGCAATTCGCCCCTTTTTCAATTCAAAGGAGCATTCCATGGTTGATCGCGTTGTGGCCACACCCGAGGCTTTGAATTTGATTGCAGACATGAAAGCGCTGCATGGCGAGATCATGTTTCACCAATCCGGCGGCTGTTGCGACAACAGCGCTGCCAATTGCTACTTGCCCACCGATCTGACCATCGGCCCTTACGACATCAAACTCGGTGAAGTGGGCGGCGTGCCGTTTTACATTGGCAAGTTGCAATACGAGTATTGGAAACACACCCAACTCATCCTCGATGTGATCGAAGGCTCAGGCGGCACCTTTTCGCTCGAAGGCAACACAGGCAAAGCCTTTCACACACGCTCTCGACTTTTCACGGACGAAGAGTGGCAGCAAATTGCTGCACAGGTTGAAAACGACTTGTCTTAATTACTCGACAGT
>JACCEA011688918.1_pt1 | contig 24186 bp, 23 predicted proteins | sample 7449851 | NCBI WGS metagenome assembly JACCEA01 (sample SAMN15323453, study PRJNA562643) | freshwater metagenome | isolation source: river surface water | place: USA:Blue River Watershed | collected 2017-08-18 | reverse complement strand
TAACCGAGGCCAGCGTGAAGCGATTGTTTTCCGAACAGCAAATTTCCCTGCAGCGACTGGAGCAGATTTGCCAGCTAATGCAAATGGAGATTTCGGATTTGGTGCAGCTGATGAATGACCAGCAGCCCCAATTGCAGCAGCTCACTCAGGCGCAGGAAGAGGAGATCACCCGGGATATAACACTGCTGCTAATTACCGTATGTGTGCTCAACCGCTGGACCCTGGAAGAAATTCTGGAGTGGTACAAACTCAGCGAAAGCGAATGCCTGAAAAAACTTATCCGCTTGGATAAATTAAATATCATCGAGCTGCTGCCCAAAAATAAAATCAAACTGCGTGTGGCCAACAATTTTGGTTGGCGCGAAGGCGGGCCAATCCAGCGTTTTTTTCAGGAAAAATTAGCACAAGAATTTTTTAACTCCCGCTTTGAAGGAAATGATGAATGCCTGCTCGTACTAAATGGCATGCTCTCACCTGCCAGCAATATGGAATTCCAGCGCAAGTTAAAACGTTTTGCGCGTGAGTTTGAAGAATTAAACCAGCAAGACAGCAGCTTGCCGCTGGATAAGCGCAACGGTGTCAGCGTGGTTTTTGCAATCCGTAATTGGCGCTATGGGTTATTTAAACCCATGCTCAGGAATCACTAGGGTGTGAAGACTCAGGCATTCTCAAGCGTTTCAGTGAACTCCAGGTTTGGCTGGATGCCGACGTAAATGTTGGAAAATCACTTGGCTAATTGCCAACAACTTTGGGTAACTTTGCCTGGCTTGCGATAAGACATAATGGATGATAAGGGAACTTGCGAATGGATTAGAAAGAAAACGCACTGTCATACTACGTGGATAATCGGCAGGGGTTTCATGCAATGGCTGCAACTGCCTGATTATTTTTTGTCGTGTCAGCTGCAACTCTCGCTGCAGGCAATTACGCTGCAGCTCAAGTGGTTCAATGTTAGCTTTTGCTGGCAAGGGAAAATGCTTCACAGTTGACTCCGTATTACCTGAATGTCTGATAAAATTTCCATACGGGTAGCAGAAAAGCTTTGGTCTAAATTTCCCAGCATTTTCCTAACCCAATAAAAACAGGCTACTGCGCCCAGACCATATATTCCCATCATGGTGGCGATAGCAAACAACCGGTAATCGGTATCCCAGGTGAGGGTAATTAGCAAAACTCCCAACAAAAAAAGAAATGTGATTAAACACATAATTCCCAGTAAAATAAAGAGGACTAACTGTTGCAGACGCCGCTTTTCCTCTTGCCATTCCACACTCACGAGCTGCCCATACAGTTCCAATTGCATGAGCAATAATTTAACAAGCGATTGGATCCGCTGAAGATAGTCCACAGTATTTTCACGCGCGGCGCGTTAATAAATAGCCCAACAAAACCCCAGCAAAAATCCCGATCCCCACAGCATTCCATGGTTTTTCGTGCACATAGTTATTGGTAACAGCTGCGGTTTTCCGTGCACGATGAACCACAGTCTCTCCCATTTCCTCAATCGAGTCTTTTGCGGCGGCAACCCGTTCCTGCAACTTTGCCTTGGCCTTCACTAAATCTTCACCGGTGAGATGGGTAGTCGCTTTTAACAAATCCTCTATATCAGCAACAAGATTATGAAATTCGCGCGCTATTGCCGATGAATATTTTTCTGTTGAATGGTCACTGGGTTCATGACCCTTTGTCATTGCTGAATTAGACGCATCAGCATTGTACGATGGAGTTTGCATAACAATTTCCTCTTGGATAAATAATAACTACGTAAAAAGATTCTTATCACAACACAATTTTCTGCTCACAAAACCCGGCGAATTAATCAATAAGCCGAAGCCAGGAGCAAAATCGTTAACAGGTGAAGCTGTAAGATATGCTATTTGCACGCTTAAACTCTGTTCGCCAGCGCACCAAGATTAGCAAAGATCTATGCGCGACAACGCACCGATAATTAAATAAATGACGCATAGAATTAACTCGACGATGAATCCTATTGCCTTGCACCACCGCAACACAGAGGATGTTTCCAAGAGGTATTTGTATGAACAAGTATGAAGTATCAAAAAGTAGTGGCAGTCATTCCAATCTTTCTCCTTCGGCAGCACAGCAAAAAGCAGGAGAATCCCAGTCACCGAACCAGCAAAAACAACAAAAGCAACCACCGCAACAACAACCAGGAAACCAACCAAAAACCGAATCGCAAGTAAAGCAAAGTGATTCTCAACTTAACCAAAGCAACGCACAAAAAACACCAGAATCCAATAAACCACAATCACAACAGCAACAGCAACAGCAACAGCAACAGCAACAGCAACAGCAACAGCAAGCATCTACTACGACAGAAACCATTAAAGCCAAATGGCATCAACAGGTAGGCGCAGCAAAAGTACTTTGGGGGAAACTGACAGATGATGAGATTCTGCAATCCGAAGGAAATGCTGAAAAGCTGTCAGGCTTGGTTAAAGAACGTTATGCCATTAACCGGGAAGAGGCACAAAAGCAAGTTAAGAAATTTCTTGCCGAGTGCAAATGCTAGTCAACTTTACATAACACCCAATGAAATAGAACAGCACACATTATGGCAAGCGATTCATTATCTCCCTTTGCGAGATAATGTTTCGCCGCCCAATCACCGCAATATCTGGAGAAATTCCATGCACATATTATCTCTATCAAAACTATCCCTGCGTTCGTGCGCGATTGCACTGCTCATGGGTACAACCAGCGCCATAAGTTTTGCGGCTTCGCCCTCACAAGACATTATTAACGCACGTCAGGAAGCCCAAATTTGGACAACCTATGCGTTAAGCCCTTATCTGCGCGCACAAGATATTAAAGTTACCGTTAATTCCGGAACAGCCACACTCACCGGTATGGTCGATGAAGATGTCAACAAAGATTTAGCCAAACAAATCGCGCTTGGTGTTGATGGTATCAAAGAGGTAGATAACCGCATTGATGTACGCGCTGATTATCAGCCCACCAAAACTGGTCGTCGTTATGGCGATGTGATTGATGATGCCTCAATCACTACCGCAGTGAAATCCAAATTTCTCTGGAGTAAAAGTATTGATAGTAATGCAATCACCGTTGAGACAGTCGCCGGAAAAGTCACCTTGAACGGAAAGGTCGATACCGACCAAATTAAAATACTGGCTGAACGACTTGCAGATGGCACTCGCGGTGTCTCCAAGGTTGAAAACAACCTGATAGTCAATAAAACACCAGGTATGACAGGCATGGCCAAGCAGCCCAGTCACGAGACGGGAACCAACATCTCCGATAGCTGGATTACCACCAAAGTTAAATCCACTTATCTGTATTCCAGCAATATCAACAGTTCCGATATTAGTGTGAGCACCAACGCAGGAGTTGTCACCCTTAGCGGTAAAGTGGGCAACGGCGTTGAGCGCGCGCTCGCCATTGAGCTCGCGCAAAACATAAGAGGTGTTAGAAGCGTGCAAGCAAAAGAATTACTTAATTAATGCGGCATGGGCCGCGCTATTTATCATAGGATAAATCATTATGCGTATTTCAAAACTGACAGTAGATGCCAACACAAAAATATTTTTTTTAGGGCTGCTATTCATCCTCTTTGTAGTGTTTATCTCCGGCTGCACATCATCCCTTCCACCGCCAACACAACAAATTGCCGCTGCTGAGGAGGCGTTAAGCAATGCAGAACAAGCGCGTGTGGCAGAACATTCATTGCCGGAATTACAGGAGGCACGCAGTAAACTCAGTAACGCACGTGCAGCTGTACAAAACAATGAAATGTTGCTGGCCAAGCGTATGGCAGAGCAGGCCAGCATCGATATAAAACTGGCGTCGGCCAAGGCTGAACTTGCCAAAGCCGAAATCGTAAATACCGATACGGAGCGAGGTATTGATGTTCTTAAACAGGAAATGCAACGCAATACCGGAGGCCTACAATGAAACTACACTCAGACGTATTAAGCCCTGCAAGTTTTCCTAAAACCCTGCCCTTGATAATTACCAGTTTAATTTTACTGGCAGGCTGTGCATCAACCATGAAAGCGCCGCCAGGTGCTATGGCTGCGCGCGAACGACTCACTGAATTGCAAAATGACCAGGAACTAGCAAATCACGCAACGGTCGCCATTCGCACGGCGGATCAAGCCGTTGGCGCCGCAGAGATTCCACGGAAAAACCAGGACGAATCTGATCATCTGGTATTTATTGCCGCACGCAGTGTCGACATTGCCTGGGCCGAAGCCCAAACCCGATTATTGGAAAATCGGCGCAATGCATTGAACGCGCAACGCGATAGTGCACGCCTGGATTCGCGCACCCGTGAAGCTGACCGCGCCAATAACGCCGCCGCTATCGCAAAAACCGACAACGATGAATTGCATCGCCAAATCAGCGAGCTAAATGCAAAAGCAACCGAGCGAGGATTAATAGTTACCTTGGGTGATATGTTGTTCGAAACCGGAAAATCCCAATTAAAAGGCAATGCAGCCAATAATCTGGGCAAGCTCTCCAGTTTCCTGAAGTCCTATCCTGATCGCACACTGCAAATTGAAGGGCACACTGACAATGTGGGCAGCGAGGAAAACAATTTATCCCTATCGCAAAGGCGCGCTGATTCCGTACGAATATTTTTAGTAACCCAAGGAATTGCCTCCAATAGAATTAGCGCGTTTGGCAAGGGAGAAAATTCTCCCGTCGCCAGTAATGAATCTATTTCTGGACGCGCTTTAAATCGCCGCGTGGAGGTAATCATTAATACACCTACGGCAGCGAAGGCTCCCTAGCGGCAGACTCCTGCTAACGTTTCTACAACGGCTTACTGAGGAGTAATTTATGAGCTTGGGAACTATTTTATTAATTGTTGTAATACTCATGCTAATTGGCGCAATTCCCAGTTGGCCTCACAGCCGCAGCTGGGGTTATGCGCCCAGCGGCGTACTGGGATTTTTTCTGCTGGCACTACTGGTACTTATGCTAATGGGACGACTGTAAAGCTGGTACCACTTTTAATTAAAAGTATCCAACTTAATTGTCTCCCTAAACCCAAAGTTACCCGGACGGGCTAGCGATAAAAATGGTGTTATCAGGCCTAATTAAGGAATCCATCATGAGCATTTCCGAACAGGTTACGGCCGTTAATTATTTATTACAGGGATTACCCGTTATTTTACGCAAAGAATTTATTGCGGCGTGTGAACCGGTAGCACTGGATTTTGGCCGCTGGCTCTATGAGCCTGGGCAACCACTTGACTATGCCTACTTTCCGCTGACCGGGTTCATCTCGCTACTAAACACTATCAATCCACAACATCCCCTGGAACTAGGGCTTATCGGCAACGAGGGCATGCTCGGCGCTACGCTAATATTGGGAGTGAATAGCATGCCCTTGGGGGCATTAGTGCAGGGCGATGGCACAGCGCTACGTATACACCACAAAAAACTCTCGCAGCTAGTGCAGCACTCAAAACCCCTACAAATTCAACTCAATTGCTATCTCTATGTGGTTATTGCCCAACTCGCACAATCGGCGGCATGCATTCATTTCCATGACATAGAACAACGGCTCGCGCGCTGGTTATTAATGACGCATGATCGCGCGCACGCAAACCACTTTCATTTAACACAAGAATTCCTGGCAGATATGCTAGGCGTGCGTCGCAGCAGCGTAACCACCGCCGCCAACAGTTTTCAAGCACGCCGGATAATTCACTATCGACGTGGTAACATCCAGATTTTAAATCGCGAAGGGCTGGAATCCTTGTGTTGTGTTTGCTATGAAATTGAAAAGCAATCTTACACTTCAATATTCAAAAAAAATAAATAGAAAATATTTTAAAAAAACAAAGTGAATTCGATTACACAAAAATTATGTACGGAATCGCACTGACGCCCGGAGTAAAATCACCCACACTGTTCAGGTTAATCACTCACTCGGATTAACTGTGGCGGTACTGTTGGGAGAACAGTCACAGACGTTCATTGTCGCAACGCGGAGCGCTGGCAGAAATGAATCATGGAAGTTGCGCAGTGACACAAGGTATAGGTGTCACTGCGCGCATGGAGGCATTTTAATGATGCGAGTCGTAACTGACGGGCGCTGGGAAACGGGTACCAGGATCGGGCACGGCATTAGGCGATCAGTTTCTTTTTTTACTACGGCATAACATTCACAGCAAAGTTTCTCCAGATGCGGGCGATCAACCACCGAGATATTTCCGCGAGAATACTGTATAACGCCCAAGCGTTGTAATTTACCCGCTGCCTCGGTAACACCTTCGCGACGAACGCCCAACATATTGGCAATGAGTTCTTGAGTCATGGTAATGCGATTGGCAGGCAAGCGATCCAGGGATAAGAGCAGCCAGCGGCACAACTGCTGGTGAATTGAATGATGGCGATTACACACTGCCGTTTGTGCCATTTGCGTTATTAATGCCTGGGTATAACGCAATAACAGTGTGAGCATTTCCACATGCTGGTTAAATGCATCCTTGAATTTTTGTGCAGCGAGTCGGTAGGCATAACCGCCGCTTTGGACAATGGCACGACTAGGTGTGCTTTCTCCGCCCATGAACAAGGCCACGCCAACGATACCGTCGTTGCCAACAATCGATATTTCTGCTGATGCACCTGACTGCATGACATAAAGCAGTGAAACAATACAATCCGCTGGAAAGTAGACGTAGCTCATCACCTCGCCTGACTCATAGAGCACCTTACCCAAGGGCAAAGGCACCAATTCCAGATTGGGTAACAGTTGGTCTTGTACATTGAGGGGCAAGGCAGCTATTAATCGATTCTGGCGAGGATTGATTGACGCAGGCATTGTGTTTACTCCGGCAACATGGGCAGTATTTTTGCGTCGCCGATACTACGCCAGGCGCAAACAGGTTTATGTACGATAACGTACAGACTACGCCTGATTCAACCAAATAGCTTTAATTGATTTTTTTACTCACAGAAGATGTTAACTAACAGAGGATGAAGAGAGATGAAAGGAATACTGGGCTTTGTTTTTATAGTATTGGGAGCTATATCCATGTCATCGATTTCTGGTCCGGGTGGGTTGTTGATTTTTTTGCTGACAATATCTTCCGGCTTTATCCTGTGGCGCGCGCACCGATTATGGCGCACCAGAGTTTAAATCGCGCGGAAAGTCCTGCTCAATTATTTATACCTGCGAACAGCATAGGTGGATTTTTTATATGAATGTCATTAACAATTCCCGCCACACCAACAATAAATAAAACTCTGGAAATAATGGCACGACGTTGATATTCCCAATCAACCTCTCCTTGTAATGTAACCCAGCCACCGCTCACTAATATTTCCAACATATCAAGGCGAATAACGTCTAAATCTTGCAAGGCCTGCTTTACATCAATAAGAATATCATTGTCGTTGCGACGGGATATCTCATCCTGTCGCAACTTTTTTTCCAGCCCCAACGCAGAAGCCTGACGCTTGAGCACAATCAAGCGATTAGTGTTGAACCTGTCAATAAGTTCTGGTGGCCAAGGATCGTTGAATTCCATAAATATGCTCGCTACACCGAAGCAGGTTCGCCAATCAGGGCAGCTCCCTGCTTTATCAAACCTCACTTGGCTGTAATTACTCAATGAGGTTGCTCACGCAACTTGTCTAGCCAGGATTTATGTTGTTGCTGACGCTCACGTTTAAGCCCTTCATCTGTCGCAGATTGCTGCAAATTCTCAATCGGCTTGCGATATTTCAATGGCTGGTAATCTCTACGAATTGCAACATTCAGAGGCACTTGTTCCTCTGAATCTGTATCTAATGGAACAGCTGTTAATACACTAAACAGCTGAGAGTTCAGGTTCGATTTTTTCATACCATTCTCCTATGCAATTAACCGTCAACCTGATTGCCGACGATTTATATTAACCACCTTCAGAAGATACACCTTTTGGGGATATAAATCCGTACGTTGCACCACACACATTCATCGCTGCCCAAAAACAAAAAAAACGGATGCCGATTAGCATCCGGTACAAGGCTCCAAACAACGGAGAACCACACACAAAACGTTTACAACTTACGCAGGCTCAAGAAAAAGCTGCCAAGCCCGATACATCCAGATGCGTTAAACGCGAATAGCCATTAGTTGCCAGCGCATAAACATGTAGATGTACGGCTGTGGATTTAATTCGGCCAAGCCGGAAACACCTGGATCAAAAACTGGGTCGAAGGGTTCCGGATCTGGCTCGGGAATAGGAATAGGCCATTGCGGTGTCACCACTATTTCCGGAATGCGTTTAATAATGGGATCGGGAATACGGTTGATCCAGAATAAAATCCTGCCCACCTCGCAAATGTGTACACGCGCATGACAAATGCCGCGGCCTGCTGGATTAATCCCAATGCGAAATTTTTAATAGCCCGACCGCACACACGGCAGGAACGTTTTAACCACAAGCGCGAATAATCACTGGGAATAACAGACGGATTCATAAATCCCTCTCGATTAATATCCAGCACCAGTTCATAGGGCTTTACACTTTCCAATTCGGCCAGACTGGTAATAGCCTCACCTTTTTTATCGCTCGCAGGGGCCAACAGTACAGGATACAAACGGGGGTTAATGATCCCTTCGCGGAGTGAATATTTCACAAAAATCCAGATTCATTTTTCGCTGGCTAAATTTCCCCACAGGCAGATGATGGATAACAAGAACACCCAAGGAGCCTCCGGTAAGTGTTCTTTCACCCCATCAATCGTTAAGGAGAAGGATCATGTCAGACGAAAAAATCTCAACTTCCGCAGCAACAGACAACACCGAAAATAGTAACACCAAAGATCGTCGCGATTTCCTGCGCAATTCCATGCTCGCTGCCGGTGCAGTAGCAACCCTGGTTGCCGCTGAAGGGGCAAATGCGCAAACCTGTTACGACGCCTATGGCAATGTCATTAAAGCCACAACACCAGCCAAAGTCATTGATGTCGCGCTTAACAGCGCCGATGTCACCTTGGATGACATGTACAGCATTCTGAAACAGTTGGGAGGCATTACCGGCTGCCTGGCATGTGGATTTAATGGCTTCGATTTGCGCTTCCGTATTAACCCGGTCGTTAAGTTAAGCGCTCGAATTCCAGTAGCAGCGACCATTATGGGCTAAATCAGACCAATGCCGATGCAATTTTGTATCGGCATTTTTATTTCAACCGTCCAAGTTTTTTGTCTGTTTCCATTTTTGGCGGCGTAAGAATTTCTACCCAAAAAAAGTAACGGAATTTTCACTGATAAGGAGGATTTATGTTACCCGGATCTCAGCTGCCGAAATTAGGTGTAGGGATTAATTATCACTGGGATTTTGCGCCGCTAATCACCAGCAACCCACAGCTGATTCAATTTATTGAAGTCAGCCCGGATATGTTATGCGAAGAAATTTTAGCAGATGGCCGCCGAAGCCTGCGTTTCGAAGCGCGTAAACTTGCCGACCTCAAACGCCTGACGCAGCAATTTCCGGTGATAGTACACGGACTGGGTTTATCCATAGGTTCAGCGCGCGGCTGGAATCAGGATTATGTAAATATGCTTGATCAATATGCGCAGCAGCAACAATTTTACTGGCACAGCGAGCACTTGGGATTCACGTTGGCGCAGGGTGACAGCGCGGGCGAAGACCATGCGGGACTACTATTGCCCCTTCCATTTACGCGCGAAGCACTCGCGTTGCTTGAACCAAGAATTCAACATCTATGCAAGCGTTATGGCGTTCCCTTTCTCATTGAAAACACGACCTACTATCTACCGGATTTCTCAGGCAATGATTGGAGTGAAATTGAATTTCTCAATCAATTGCTGACGAACACCGATTGTGGTTTATTGCTCGACCTCTACAATTTTTATTGCAATGCGTTGAATTTTGGTTTTGACCCTGCCTGTGCGTTAATGCAATTGCAATTGGATCGGGTAGTGGAAATTCACATCGCCGGCGGCATAACCCATGAAGGGTTTCAATTGGATGTACACAGCGATTTGGTTCCGGACGCTGTGTGGGGCCTACTGGACTTAATCCTACCCCACACCCCCAACCTCTGTGCAATTACTTATGAACTGCTGGAATTTTCACTGCCGATGCTGGGCGAAGAAAAAATTCTGTCGCAACTAACACTCGCTCAAACTGCATGGAAAAAATATTGCGCCATCCACGGCACACATCTACACACCAATCAGGTTAGCACCAGGGAGCCGGGGTATGCCTCTTGCTGAATTACAGGATTGTATGGTCAGACTGGCCCGCGGCGACTATCGCCCAATCGCCAATGAAATTCCCCTTACCACAGAGGAAAGAGATTGGTTGAATAGTTTGAAATCCGCTTCTGGGCTGTCGGTAACTGCCGATATTCAAAGCTGGTGGCGACTGAGCCGACTAGCTATTGCCGCTCCGTTGACAGTGGAGTTGCTTAAACGAACCCGGCAGGAGCATCTCATTATTGATTACATTACCAATGCACCTGTACGCACATTGTTTTTCGCCGCCGAAGCTGAACAATTCAAGCAATTCTTAAGTGAGCAAGACAAACTGGATTTATTTATCAAGACTACTGCTGCGTATGAATGCGCAATGAAAAATGCCAGCCTACTCAGTGCAGGGTTCAGCAACAAAAAAACAACACTGACACCAAGCTTCATGGAAATAACCAACCGGTCAGCGCCAATGTCCTCCGCAACTCCTTTATTTTTTGATCGTAACCCACTACAAATTTTTCATGCACTGCTAACAGCCCAACCGCTACCCGAGTTTGAGAAGGAGGATTTTTTCCTCCTGGTTGCGCCACAATTGCCCAATTTTTGGTGCAAAATTTCCGCAGCGGAATATCTCACACTAACAAAAACAGACTAGCAAAAGCTGCAATGGGTTAAGCCACCCAAAAGGCGCTATATGTTTAGGAAAGATCAATTATGTAGTGCGAGAGAAGAGATTAGCGTGCCATCAATAGCGCCACCCAAAACGTCTGCCAATTTCTCACTAAATTCAACCGTAATGTGGTGTCGATCTCGATAAATAAGGACATTGCCAACGATGGGGCCACAGGTAGAATCTGTACACAAATAGCGGTTCATATCAATGTAATGCTGGTGGTGATCGCGCGCGACCTTTTCTTCCATATCGGCGAGCTGCAAATCCACAACATTCCCTCTTGGCTCTGCACACTTATCCGTATCTGACAGATTTTTTGATAAACATAGCGCTGGTGTGCGTGTAAAACTGGGGGTATCGCCAATGATAACCACCTGTGTTTTTTCAGGAAGACTGGTAAACATTCGCACCAATCCTTGCATCCATTCTTTGGACGAATCCTCCATATCCAAAGATGCTCTCGCCCCATAATAACTGGAAACTATTACCACATCAGGATCGAGCTGATTAATTTTTTCCAGTACTTTTTTGCGCCAATTAATACAGCTGGTATATTCGCCACCCCGCCATATCACATCTATATCAGTCGCAGGACATGAGCTTTTCGTAAACGTAACTAATCTAACTCCATTTTTTTCTGAATATTTCTGCAAGGCTGGAAACCATTGCGCCGCATGAGAATCTCCATAAAGCACGTAGGTTTTGCGTGCATTGGTATCACCAAATACACAACCAGCTGCAACCTCTGTAATCAAATCATCATGGCAACCATCGTTATAGATCTTCGGCACCGACTTGCCTACTTGGCGCAAGTCAGGCGCTAGATTTCTGGGGACATAGCCGGTGAACTCGGGGCTTGTATCTGGTACATACTCCTGCGCAAGCTGATCAGAAAACAGCTGCCAGGACTTAACTTGCCAACCATAGCCTCCAGCAATAAGCACAAGAAATATCGAAGCAGCACCACAGCTAATCAATGCAGACTTAGCCGGCAGATAGAATTTTCCAGATACATTGCGAAAAGGTTGTTCGATAAAGCGGTACGTTAATTCCGCCAATACCGCTGAGACAATGAATAAACTCACTATGGCGTAGATGCCGGTAAATTCCGGCCACAACTCCTGCGCGAAAACGATAACTGGCCAATGCCACAGATAGAGCGAATAGGAAATTAACCCCATATATTGCAGCGGTTTAATCCCCATGACTTTGTTCAGATACGCCGTGTTCTTGCCAATAGCCCCTGCCAGCAAAATCAGGGCTGCACCCAATACCGGCAACGCCGCCGCAAAGCCGGGAAAGTGGGTATGTTTGTTATAGAAAATTGCACAACTGCCGACCAGTACTAGCCCTGACCAACCGATTATTGAAGAAAAGGGGGCTAGAGGATTATGAGCGGTATATTTTTTTTCAATCAACCAAAAGGCCAGGAGCCCTCCAAAACCCAATTCCCACGCGCGGGTAAACACCAGAAAGAATGCCCAGGGCTGACTTGACTGAGTCAGAAGAATACACGCCATCAACGACAGCCCCAGCAGTATTATCAGAATACCGGCCAGGTATTTTTTTTGGCTCCCGAATAAACGCCAGCAACAAAATAACAACAAGGGCCAGATAAAATAAAACTGTTCTTCAACGCCGAGAGACCAATAGTGCAACAGGGGCGAGGGCGCAGTCTCCGCCAAATAATCAGTCTGTTGGTAAGCGTAAAAAATATTGGGCAAATAAAGTGCAGTGGAAATAGTTTCTTTCATTACCTTTGGCAGGAGCAAAGGTGGTAACAAAAACCAGGAAACCAACATGGTGCAGAACAACACAAATATTGATGCGGGAATAATCCTGCGCACACGACGTGCATAAAACTCACTAAAACTAAAACGATTGTTATCCAACGCTTCAGCCAAATGGCCAGTAATCAAATACCCGGAAATGACAAAAAATATATCGACCCCAATATAGCCGCCGGTTAGCCAGGGCAGATCCAAGTGATACAGCACCACTAGCAGTACTGCTATTCCTCTGAGACCTTGAATATCAAGACGAAAATTATTTGACCCTTGCAATTTATGGCTCCAAGTTTCAAGTAAACACCGATTACATCCGCATATCTATAACCTTTTTTAATAGGCCGTTTTCCAGGCAAAAAATAACAAACAATATCTGTGCCATCATCCTTTTAAATAACCTGCACCGCACTGTTTCAACCGGGCAATGTTCCAGTATGCGATCCACTGCGCAAAGCCTTGCAGCTTACGACCTGTAACAACACAAATAGCTTAGCTGAAACAAAAACGCCCGGATTCAAGCATTCGAATCCGGGCGTTTTATGGCAATTAATTCAATCGAGTTGAATTAACGGCCCCACAGACTGTTCAACAGCGTGGTCTTGCGTGGATCAAGCGTGGTCCATTGACCCCACTTGTCGTTTGCACTGACTGGATCCCATGGAGTCAGGTACCAGCCGAAGGTATCGGCAGATTCCGGGTTCATAGACCAGTAACAGGCATTGATGCCTTTCTTCTTGAAGTAGGCCGCCGCCGCGGTTTGCCATTGTTGATCTACGTTGGTGGTGATATGACTCCAGGTGGTGCGATCCGCCTGGCTGGTTTTGTTGGGCCAATCCATATTGCCACCGAATTCACCAATCAAAATACCGTAGCCTTGTTCGCGCAGGTAACCGAAGTGCTCTTCCCAGCCAGCTTCCAACACGGTTGGGTTAATCACTACACGGCACTTGTGCATTGCTGCTTCATCGCCTTCCAGACCAGCACACTCGGTTTGTGCGGGGTCCATAAAGTGTTTTTGTACAAACACAGATGGACCGTAGGTGTGCGGTGAGAATACCAAGCGATCTTTCGGAATATTGATTGGATCGGTCCCGGCTTCAAACAGGTTTTCACCCCAGTTAGGATTGGTATCTTCGCTGCCATGTGGCACTGGGACTTTGGTGTCCGGTGTGCCGTCTTGTGAGTTGGCGTTGCCAGAAATACCTTCCACGATAATCAGCATATTCGGGTTTACCGAGTTCATCGCCGCGTAAGCTTCTTCGGAGAGAGATTTCCACTCAGCCCAGGTGTAATCCCATGGCTCGTTGAAAATATCGATACCGATCAGGTTATCCACGCCCAACTTGGCCGACAGACCAGCAACTTCTTTGATGGTCGCCAACCACTTGGTTTTGTCGTAGGCGTGAATCTTGGTCACTGAACTTGGATTACCGGTAGTCGCACAAGAATATTCTTCACGCTTGTAGTCGTAACCCACGCGGTCTTTATCCACATAAGGTGGACGAGCGTCGATACGACCTGCACGCCAACCTACGTAGTTAGAGCAAGAGTGGATATCGACAAAAATCTGGATGTCATTGGCATCGGCAATCTTGATGAAATCTTCCATCCCCTGACGCGCATTGGTCTGGCGAACGGATTGATGGTTCTTCAAGTTTGGCTCTTTGCCTTGGGGATCATTGGCATCCAGCGTTTGGGGAGAAATTGGCATACGCAGCATGGTTATACCCGCCGCTTTCAATTCTTTCATGGTTTGGTCGATAGTGCGGCCAGAGCCTTTACTGTCGTTCACCCACCACATATTGCCGACATACAACTCCATGGGCGCACCACTTGGGTTGGCGGAATCGTTCGATGGTTCATGGCGCCCCTCCAAACCAAACCAGTTACCACAACGCGCTGGCAACAACTGTCCATCTTTGGTCAGGTTACCTTGAGCGTTTACGCGGAACACGCCTGCGCTGGTATTAGTGCCCGACGAGCTGGACGAGCGAATTGAACTTGAACTGGTAGTGGGCGCTGAACTGGACGAGCGAATCGAGCTTGAACTGGTAGCCGGCGCAGAACTGGAAGACCGGATGGAACTTGAACTGGTCGCGGGCGCAGAACTGGACGAGCGAATCGAACTCGAGCTGGTTGCTGGCGTAGACGAACTGGAGCGACTGGTTGTAATGATTACGCTTGATGAGCTGCCGCAGTTAGTCAGGCCGTAAGGCGCTGGTTGACTGGTGCAAGTAGCGCGCGACACGCAGCTCTTGCCGTTTTCATAACCCCATCCGCTGGCGGTGGTCACGCAAACCGGTTGCAAGCTGCCGTACCAATTACATTGCTGCAAGCAAGCCTGCAAACTTGATGAACTCGATGAACTCAACACCGGAGCCGATGAAGATGATCTCGGTGGTGCAGATGACGAGGTAGACGGAGCCGATGAGGTCGGTGTTCCGCTACACACGGCGCCGTTAATCGTTGGAATCTCTGCCGCCGCGCCATTCTTATTCATTTGAAAGCCAAAGGTCGCTGTTCCACCTGGCTGCAAAGTGCCGTTCCAGCTTAGGTTAGTGGCTGTGTAGGGGTTAGTGCCGGATACGGTGGCATTCCAGGAGCCGGACAAACGGTTGGCTGAGGCGTACTGCCAATTCACGGACCAACCGTTAATCGCTGCCGATGTGGAGTTGGTAATACGGATTTCACCGGTTGCACCGGTATTCCACTCGTTGGTAATTACGTAGCTGCACGCTGCCGACGCAGAACTTCCATAGCTAGCTGCAAGCACTGCCAACCCCATCAGGGTCAAGCGCATGCTTTTGTGCGGAGTAGTCATTATGTTATCTCCTTGGATGAGACTTGGATGAAAAGGACGAACACTCATTATTAGCGAGCCCTGAAGAGAGCTCTTTTAGTACATCCACTCCTGTCGATTGCAATGCAAACAGCCAAACGGCAAAGACTAGAAAGCCGCACCGCAAGGTGGTCCATTTACTACGAATGGCGCATACATCGACGCCAGAAAATTAAATCGCCCCGACTACGACTGGGACACGGATGATTTGGTTGGAGAGTTGTATTTGTCGCTTAAATTTCTATTTTTCTTATATTTATTATTTGTCTTACCTGAAAAGACAGCGCTGTCATTTTTGTGCTTTCGCAGTTGGATTACTGAGAACCAGTTAACACTTGATAATAATTTTTCCAAATGAAAATGAATATTACTATTCAAAATTGAAATTAGTCTGGATTCAGCCCTTGGGCAGGTTTTACGGTCGCCGATACGCTGGGAATCTATCGCAGACTTGTAATCAATCGTCCAGAAATGTAAATGCCGTTGCAGGCTTATTCCTTGCATACTAGCCTGCCTGATTAATGCGCCAGATCCGAATTTGTTTTGTTATAACCAGCGCGCCTCCTCGATTGCCCCGAATTAACCAACTGATTGGATGTATTCATGTCTGCTTCTGTAAATCGCTTGTCACGCGGCAAGCGCTGGCTGCTCGCCGTGAGCGCCGTTGTGGTTTTGTTTTTAGTGTGGTTTTTCGCGATTCGCGCGCCCGAAGCCAAACGCCCGCCTCCGCCAAACCCCTGGATGGGCCCAACACCGGTACACGTAGTTAGCGTTAGCAAAAGCGATTTAAAAGTACATATCAAAGCCATTGGGAGCGTCAGTCCGTTAAACACGGTAACCGTGCGCCCGCGCGTTGGTGGACCGATCCTGAGCGTGAAATTTAGTGAAGGTCAGTCGGTTAAAGCCGGTGACCTGTTAGCGGAGATTGACCCGGCGCCCTACCTAGTAAAACTCCATCAGGCCGAAGGCGCGTTACAGGAAACTAAAGCGCAGCTGAAGAATGCAGAAGATGATTTGGCGCTGTACGAGCAACTATTGACCAAAAACTCCATCGCCAAACAGCAATTCGATAAGCAAAAAGCCCTGGTAGAACAATTTCGCGGGACATTAAAAAGTCACAGCGCCCAGTTGGAGGACGCGCGTCTGCAACTGTCCTACACTCGTATTACCGCACCTATTTCCGGCCGTACCGGTCTGCGTAAAGTCGATGTGGGCAACCTGGTCAACGCCAATGACAGCACCGGGCTGGTCACCATTACCCAAACCCAGCCTATTTCCGTGGTATTTACCATTCCGGAAAACCAGTTGATCGCCGTGCGTCAGGCTCATTCTGCTGCGCTATCGGCACAACAATCACTGGCGGTGGAGGCCTGGGATCGTAGCGAGCACAACCTTTTATCCGTTGGCAAACTGACCACGCTGGATAACCAAATCGATTCCACCACCGGCACTCTGCGCCTGAAGGCGGAGTTTGATAACACCGATGACAGCCTCTTCCCCAATCAATTTATTAACGCGCGCTTACACCTGCAGACACTGGACGGCGCGGTGACGATTCCCGCCGATGCCGTGCAGTACGGCAGCAAAGGCACTTATGTTTACTTGATAAAAGACAACAAAGCAGAGATGCGTCGAATCAAACTAGGCGCATTGGAAGGCGAAAATATTGCGGTACTCGACGGGTTGGCTGAAGGTGATCAGGTTGTATTGGAGGGCGTTGATCGCCTTTGGCCGGGCAAAGACGTAAAGGTGATTGAACAACCTTCGGCGAAAAATTGAGATAACCCATGAGCATTTCCCGCCCCTTTATCCTTCGCCCGGTTGCCACCTCGCTGGTGATGTTGGCGTTTTTACTGGCCGGAATTCTGGGTTATCGACTGTTGCCTGTGGCTGCTTTGCCACAGGTGGATTATCCGATTATCCAGATTTTCACCTTTAACCCGGGTGCCAGCCCGGATGTCATGGCGCGCACCGTCACCGCACCCCTGGAGCGCAGCCTGGGGCAGATCCCTGGCGTCAAACAACTCTCCTCCACCAGCTCTACTGGCGCATCGATTATCACCCTGCAATTTTTGCTGGAAATGGACCTTGGCGTGGCCGAGCAGGAAGTGCAAGCCGCACTGAATACGGCCAGCAATTTGCTGCCAAATGATCTTCCAACTCCGCCGGTATATCGCAAAGTAAATCCGGCGGACGCGCCGATTATGACTCTCGCCGTCACCTCCGAAAGCCTGCCGCTGCCGGAGGTGTACGATCTGGTGAACACGCGCATGGCGCAGAAGATCGCCCAGCTGCCCGGTGTCGGCATGGTGACCCTGGCGGGCGGCCAGCGCCCTGCGATCCGAATCAAAGTAAACCCCAACGCCCTTGCCAATACGCAACTGAGTCTGGAGCAAGTGCGCAACGCCGTCGTTGCTGCCAACACCAACCAACCCAAGGGCAGCTTTGACGGCGAATACCGCTCCACCATGTTGGATGCCAATGACCAGATCCGCTCGGTGCAGGAGTATCGCGATTTAATCGTCAGCTATCGCGGGGGCTCGCCGCTGCGCTTAGGGGATGTCGCTACCGTGGAAGATGGCGCCGAAGACCGATTCCTCGCCGCCTGGGCCAACGAGCAACCGGCAGTGCTGATCAACATCCAGCGCCAGCCTGGTGCCAATGTGATTGATGTGGCGGATAGCATTGAATCCCTGCTGCCCAAGTTAATGGTCACTATGCCAGCGGCCGCAAAAATTGAAGTATTAAGCGACCGCACGCACAGCATCCGCGCCTCCATTCGCGATGTACAAAAAGAGCTGATATTTGCGATTTTCCTGGTCGTTGCGGTAACCCTCGTTTTCTTGCGTTCGATTCCTGCCACCATCATTCCCAGTCTGGCGGTGCCACTGTCCTTGATCGGCACCTTCGCCGCCATGTACTTCCTCGATTTTTCCATCAACAACCTGACACTCATGGCGCTCACCATCGCCACCGGTTTTGTGGTGGACGATGCAATCGTGATGCTGGAAAACATCGCCCGCCACCGCGAACAGGGCGAAACGCCGATGAATGCCGCACTTAAAGGTGCCGGGGAAATTGGTTTTACATTGGTATCCCTGACAATTTCGCTAATTGCAGTATTAATTCCACTGCTGTTTATGGGCGATCTGGTTGGCCGCTTGTTTCAGGAATTCGCGATTACGCTCGCAGTCGCTATCGGCATCTCGCTGGTAGTTTCCCTCACGCTCACCCCCATGATGTGCGCGCGCATGCTTAAACATGCTCCGGCGCACACCAGCGAAAAACCGGATTTTCTGGACAAGGTCATCCGCCGCTACGGCGAACTGCTGGATAAAGTGCTGCAACGCGAAACCGCTGCCATGGCGGTGATGTTGGGTACGGTCGCGCTCACGGCCGGCTTGTATCTGGTAGTCCCGAAAGGCTTTTTCCCGATTCAGGATAGCGGCGCTATCCAGGCGATTACCGAAGCGCCACAAGATACCTCTTTCGCCGCTATGACCGAGCGCCAACAGCAGATCGCCGAGCTGATTCTGCAAGACCCGGATGTGGCGAGCATCTCATCGTTTATCGGCGTCGATGGCAACAACATCACCCTCAACTCAGGCCGCTTGCTGATCAACCTGAAAGCCCACGGCGAGCGCGATGACCACGCCAGCGACATCATTCGCCGCTTGCAGGAGCGAATTGTCGGTATCAGCGGCATTACCGCCTGGTTCCAGCCATTGCAGGAATTGAGTATTGAGGATCGTGTCAGCCGCACCCAGTACCAATTTACCCTGACCGCGCCGGAAATCGCGTTGCTCGATGAAACTCTGCCACAGGTATTGGAGCGTTTGCGCATGGAGCCGGCGCTCGCCGAAGTCGCCGCCGACCTGCAAACACGCGGCCTGCAAGCCTATGTGGAGATCGACCGGGATGCGGCGGCACGTTTGGGCGTAAACGTGAGCAATATTGCCAGCAGCTTGCAAACGGCCTACGCGCAACGCCAAATCGCCACCCTGTTTACCCAAGCCAATCAATACCGCGTGGTGCTGGAGGTAGATCCGGATTACGCCCAGGGCCTGAAAGCGTTGGAAAATACCTACGTGAACTCCAACAGCGGCAAGCCGGTACTGCTCTCCACCCTCGCAAAAATCAGCCAGCGGCCAACGCCCTTGCTGATTAATCATCAAAGCCAATTTCCATCGACCACGATTTCTTTCAACCTTGCGGAGGATGCCTCTTTAGGGGAAGCGATAGCGGCGATTGAAACGGCCAGCGCCGAACTGGATTTGCCTGCCGCCGTAGAGTTGCGTTTTCAGGGCGCGGCGGAAGCCTTCCGTGCCTCGCTCAGCAACACCCTCTGGCTGGTGCTGGCCGCGGTGGTAACTATGTACATAGTGCTGGGAGTGCTCTACGAGAGCTTTATCCACCCGGTGACCATTCTCTCCACTCTGCCCTCCGCCACCGTGGGGGCACTGCTCGCGCTGTTGTTAACCGGGCAGCCACTGGATTTGATTGCAGTGATTGGAGTGGTCCTGTTAATCGGGCTGGTAAAAAAGAATGGCATTATGATGGTGGATTTTGCGCTCGATGCTCAACGCACGCTGGGCATGGGCCCGCGCGAGGCGATTCATCGCGCCGCCTTGATGCGCTTCCGCCCTATATTGATGACCACCCTCGCCGCCCTGTTTGGCGCCATTCCCTTAATGCTCGCCAGCGGCTCCGGCGCCGAGTTGCGCCAGCCCTTGGGTTTGGTAATGGTAGGCGGCTTGCTGGTAAGCCAGATACTCACCCTGTTTACCACCCCGGTGGTGTATTTGTTTTTTGATCGCTGGGTCAATAAACCCGCCTCCGCGCCCGACGAGGCGAATGCATGACAATTGCAGAACCATTCATTAAGCGGCCCGTTGCCTCATCCCTGGTGGCGCTAGGGATTGTATTGCTCGGGCTTTTATCCTGGCGGATGTTGCCCGTGGCACCACTGCCGCAGGTGGATTTCCCGGCCGTGCAGATCTTCGCCCAACTCCCCGGTGCCAGCCCGGAGAGTATGGCGTCTACCGTAGCCACCCCGCTTGAGCGCGCACTCGGCAGTATTCCCGGGGTGACCGCGATTAACTCCAACTCCACCCAGGGCAGCACCTTTATCTGGGTGGAGTTCACCCTGGACCGCGACCTGGATTCCGCCGCCCGCGATGTGCAGGCCGCGCTGAATGCCGCACGCGGCCAACTTCCCGCCGGTATGCCAGGCAACCCGAGTTACCGCAAAATCAGCCCCTCACAAGCGCCGGTGATGGCACTGGCACTCAGCTCACCCAACCTGTCGCCGAGTGCGCTTTATGACGCTGCCTCCACCATACTCGCGCAAAAATTGGCGCAGATTAAAGGTGTGGGGCAAGTGGGTATCGATGGCGCCTCACTACCGGCAGTGCGTATCCAGCTCAACCCCAATGCCCTGTCCAGCTACGGCATCGCATTAGATGAAGTGCGCAACGCCATTAGCAGTGCCAATGTGCAGCGCCCTATGGGTGTACTCGAACAAGACGATACGCGCTGGCAGGTGTATACCAGCGAAACCCTGCGCACAGCGGCGGATTACCAAAACCTGGTGGTGCGCTATGGCGATGCCGGCCCGGTGCGTTTGCGCGACGTCGCTACCGTGAGCGATTCCGTAGAAAACCGCTATACCGATGGTTTCCACAACCACAGCTCCGCCGTGACGCTGACGGTTAGTCGTCAAACGGGGGCCAATATTGTCGAGACCATCGACGCCATCAACGCACAGTTGCCAACGCTTCGCGCATTAATGCCCGGCGATACCCAGTTGAAAGTAGTGATGGATAGATCCCCCGGTATCCGCGCCACCTTAAAGGAAGCGGAAATCACCCTTGCCGTTGCCGTTATGCTGGTAGTCGGCGTGGTGTTTGTATTCCTACGCAGTGCCCAAAGCGCTCTGATCCCGACCCTGGCGATTCCCGTGGCGATCATCGGCGCCTTCTCGGTCATGTACCTTTGGGGCTTCTCACTCAACAACTTGTCGCTGATGGCACTGATAGTCGCGGCCGGGTTGGTGGTGGATGATGCGATAGTGGTACTGGAAAATATCAAACGCCATATCGAAAAAGGTATGCCGCCCTTTGAAGCCGCGCTGCAGGGTGCACGAGAAGTGGGCTTTACGCTGTTGGCGATGAACCTGACGCTGGTGGTGATTTTCGTTTCCATATTGTTGATGGGTGGAGTGGTGGAAAAGCTGTTCCGTGAATTCTCCATCACTCTCGCTGCTGCCATGCTCATTTCGCTAGTGATTTCCCTGAGCCTCACGCCTGCGCTCTGCGGCCAATTGCTTAAAGCCGAATCCACCAAAGAAGAAAAGCCGGGCATTTTTGATGATTTGAAAAAAGGCTATGCCGTCGCACTTGACTGGGCGTTGCGCCACAGCCGTATCGTTATACTGATTCTGGCTGCGGTTATCGGCATCAATATTTACCTCTATATCGCCATCCCCAAAACCATGTTACCCGAGCAGGATACCGGCCAAATGACCGGTTGGATTCGCGGCGATGACGGCTTTTCGTTCCAGTTAATGCAGCCGAAAATCCAGGAGTTCCGCCGGGTACTCCTCAACGACCCGGCTATTGAAGATGTGTTTGGAGCCAGCGGCGGCGGCAATGGTGTCAGCAATGCGTGGATGCGTATCAGCCTGAAACCGCTGTCTGAGCGCGGGGTTTCAGTGGTAGAAGTGACCGACCGCATTCGCCGCCAACTGCCCAGCATTCCCGGCGCCATGCTAATGATCGGCCCGGACCAGGATATTCGCCTCAGCTCGCCCTTCAGTCGCAGTCAGCACGAAGTCATGTTGCTTTCCGACGACATGAAATTACTGCACAAATGGGCCGCCAAGCTGACTACCGCGATGGAGGGCATGAAAGCAGTCACCGAGATTGATGGTGTGCGCGAAGAAGGCACCCAGCAGATACAACTCACTATTGATCGTGAAGCTGCCCAGCGTTTGGGGATCGACATGAGCACTGTCGCCAGCCTGCTCAACAATTCTTTCTCACAGCGGCAGGTCTCTACTATGTACGAGGAGATGAACCAATACCGGGTGGTGATGGAGCTGGAGCCGGGCTATACCGCAACACCGGAGGTTCTCAATCAACTGCAAGTGATTACCCGCGACGGCAAGCGCGTGCCACTATCCACCTTCTCCAGTTTTGATTATGGTTTGGCGGAAGATCGTATACGCCGCAGCAATCAGTTTGTTTCAGAAAGTATTGGCTACGGCCTCGCCGAAGGCATCACTGCCGAACAGGCGCGCGCAGAAATCGAAGCCAAGGTCGCCGAGTTGATGATGCCGAAAGAAGTCTACCTCGCCCCTGCCGGTAGCTCGCGGCCGGGTTGGGGGCCAAGCGTCCCCGGCATGGCACAGAATCCGGCAGTGCTGATTGCCTGCGTGTTGCTCGCGGTGTATTTAATTTTGGGGATTTTGTACGAGAGCACCATCCACCCACTCACTATTCTTTCCACACTCCCTTCTGCCGGCATTGGCGCGCTGCTCGCGCTTTGGATTACCGATACACCCTTCAGTTTGATCGCTATGCTCGGTTTATTTTTATTGATCGGCATAGTGATGAAAAATGCAATTTTGATGATCGACTTTGCGCTGGAGCTAGAACGCCACCAAGGCCTCTCATCGCGCGATTCCATTTACCAGGCTGCACTGATTCGCTTGCGCCCGATATTAATGACCAACCTTGCCGGCTTGCTTGGCGCCGTGCCCTTAATCCTCGGTTTCCACGAAGGCTCTGAATTGCGCACACCCCTGGGCATTACCATTATCGGTGGTTTAGCTGTAAGCCAATTGCTCACACTCTTCACTACACCGGTGGTGTATTTGTATATGGAGAAAGTGAGAAATTGGGGACTAAAGAAAAGTCAGGCATATGCTTGACATATGCCTTTTTTGATCAAACAATAGCCTGAGTTATGAGCCCTTTCTCCTGAGGTTAGCAATGCGCACCGTATCAATATTTACCAACGGAAAAAACCAGGCTGTGCGCCTCCCCAAAGACATGGAGTACCAAGGCGTGAGTGAACTGGAAATTATCAAAGATGGCGACACCTTGATTCTTCGTCCTAAGCGTCCGAGCTGGGTCTCCCTTGCGGACACCCCCAAAGCTGATGACGATTTCCTCAGTGAGCGCAATGATATAGTTAGCGATGAAGGGCGATTCACATTGTGAAAACCACTTACATGCTCGATACCTGTATTTGCTCCTTCATTATGCGTGAGCATCCTGTAGCGGTATTAAAACGATTAGCAGAAGCGGTTAATAACCAACACCGAATTGTTATCTCTTCAATTACCTACGCTGAAATGCGTTTCGGCGCTATTGGAAAAAAAGCTTCTCCAAAGCACGGACAATGGGTTGATGAGTTTATCAAGCGATTGGATGCCATTTTGCCTTGGGATAAGGCAGCAGTGGATGCAACCGCAGCAGTTAAGCTGCAACTCAGTAATAGCGGAATTCTTATTGGCGCAAATGACACAGCAATCGCAGGCCATGCGATCGCGGAAGATTGTGTTTTGGTAACAAATAACTTGCGTGAATTTCAACGTGTAAACCGCCTTCTCGTTGAAGATTGGGCTCCTTAATTCAACACCGATTAACAATTATTTACCCCACCCCGCTTAAACTCT
>JACCEA012331856.1_pt1 | contig 24198 bp, 10 predicted proteins | sample 7449851 | NCBI WGS metagenome assembly JACCEA01 (sample SAMN15323453, study PRJNA562643) | freshwater metagenome | isolation source: river surface water | place: USA:Blue River Watershed | collected 2017-08-18 | reverse complement strand
GTACATCGAGATCCGGCTGAAGAAGCACGAGATCTTCGAGCGCGAGGGCGACGACCTGCACTGCGTGGTGCCCGTGAGCATGGCGCGCGCGGCGCTGGGCGGCGAGATCGAGGTGCCCACGCTGGGTGGCAAGGCCTTGATCGACATCCCCGAGGGCACCCAGCACGGCAAGCAGTTCCGCCTGCGCGGCAAGGGCATCAAGGGCGTGCGCTCCAGCTACCCCGGTGACCTGTACTGCCACATCGGCGTGGAGGTGCCGGTCAAGCTCACCGAGCACCAGCGCAAGCTGCTCAAGGACCTGGACGAGTCGCTCAAGAAAGGCGGCTCGCGCCACACACCCAGCGAGGAAAGCTGGGCTGACAAGCTCAAGGGCTTCTTCAGCTCCTGATCCCGGGCTTCCCGCCCGTCCACCGCGCCGTCATGGCGCCCCCCGAAGGCAAGGCCTCGTGAACCCTCACGACGCCTTGCCTTCTGCTTTGGCGTCGCGCAGCGGGCCGAGGTGGCGCGTCTGGTTGTAGGCGGTCAGCAGCTGCAGCTTCTGGTGGGGGGTGAGCAGGGGGAACACCCGCCGGGTGTAGTTGCGGCTGGCGTCGGGCAGCCGGCGCTCGTTGGACTGCGGCTTGGGCATCTGGTAGGCAAGCATCACCCACTCGAATCGCTTGTCGCGCGAGGCCTGCACCTGCGCAGAGAACACGCTGGCCGGGTTGAGCGCGAGCCGCTTGCCGAGGTCCATGGCGGCCTGGAGCGCCTCGCTCTTGCCCTTGAAGCCCGGGGGCAGCCGCGCCGGGGTGTAGGCCACGGCTTTGTGGGTGGGGTCCACCATGGCGGAGATCCATCCGCAGGTCATGGCGATGACCGTGTCCGGTGGCGCGCCGGCCTGCTGCGCCTCGCAGATCGTCCGGCGGAAGACCGCATCGGCGCCCTCCCGTTGTGGCGGGAGGCTCAGGCGCATGCCCTGGACGAAGGCGCCGGCCTGTGCGGGTGACAGCGCTTGGGCCGGGTGCGCCAGGAGGGCCGTCATCAGCCGCCGCAGGCCCGCATACGCCGTGGGCCCGGCCAGCGCCGCGGCGTACACCGCCTGCGACGACTGCGAGGACGACGCCAGGGATGCCGGGTTGAACACCTGCGCCAGCGCCCGGCCCATGGCCTGCAGGTGCACGGGTGACAGCGTGCTGGCGGCCGTCTGGATGTCCAGGCACAGCAGCTGGAGGTTTTCGTCGTCCATGCCGGCCCTGCCGAGCACATCCGCCTGGTCCTCGATCCACTCGGCGGCCTGGGCGGGGGTGTAGCGGGCGAGCCCGGGCACGGCGTCGGTGATGGGCTGCACGGCCGGCTGCGCCCCGGTCAGGCGGGGAGAAGGCGCCGAGGAGACGCCGTGCTTGCGGTCGAATGGTTGGTGCACGGCATGCGTCGAGGGCGGGGTGACCGATGTGGAGGCGCCGGTGTTCAGCGGGGGGAGCGCCACGGGTCGTGGCGTGGAGGACGCAGACCGCAGGGCGTCCGGATCCACCCTCCCCGCCGCACGCTTGACACCGGCCACGGTACCGGCCGGCGTGGCCAGGCGTACGCCACGGCCGTCGCGGGTCTTGCCTTCCGGCTCGGTGTCCGTGCCGCGCGAGCGCAGGCGGTCCATCCAGGTCCGCCAATCACTGCGCTGCGCGACTGGACCTGCAACGGGAGCCCCGCCTGTTCCGGTACCTGTGCCCGCTTGTGCAGGCTTGCTCGAGACGCCCCCCATGACGATCCTCCCTGTGACGTGTGCGAATGTTTGTGTTCAGTCGCGTCACGGCACGGATCGTTCAACTCATCAGGAGAGATCAGCACCTGGAGCCAGGTTCAGCGCTCCGGCTGGGCCGCCACGGACTTCGTGGTCTCGGTGGCCGGGGACTGACGGGTGTCAGGGGGCCTTGGCGTACTGGAGGCTGGACAGGGCTGTCGGGTAGCCGTCCGTACCCAGCTGTGCGGTATCGCCCTCTTGCAGGATGCCCGACGAGGTGATCACCAGCAGCTGCTTGTAGGTGGCGGTGGGGGAGCCGCTGAAGGACATGTTGCTCATGGATATGTCTTCCGGCGCGAAGACGACCTTCTGTGCCGTGACGTTGTCAACTTGCTGGGTCGCGCCATCGAGCTGAACCTTGCCAGCGCGCTCGAGGTAGCCGGCCACATTGCCGGTGCAATCCGTGGACGGGTAGGCAGAACGCACGTACTCATAGGACACCAGGGTCGCCGAGTCAGCCGTGAAGGTGTACTCCTCCTGCAGGGAGGTCGCGTTGCTGGTCTCCGTGCAGGCGAACCAGGTGCCGTTGAGATCGGCGGCCTTGAAGCCCGTGGTCGTGGAATTCTGCAGGTCGGATTGGGTGGTGGCGGGCGGCGTGGCGCCTCCTCCATCGCCGCCTCCGCCGCAGGCCGCCAGGGCGAGCGCAGAGCACAGGCAAACCAGTTGAAGGGAGACAGCGGCAGCGCGCATTTCAGTTCCTTGTCATGAATGAGAGGGAACCGAATCTTATGAGTTCTTTTGTATTATATTTTTCAGATTCCTGTCGGAATCTCACTTCAACAGTTGAATCGAGGACCAAGGTCGTTGCCCAAAGGACATCGGCCACTCATCGAACTCCACAAACGGTTGCCCTTCCAGAGTAAGCGTGAACAAATGCTCCGAGGGAAAATCATTCATCCGAAGTGCCACCGGCCCCTCGCGGGTGGCACCCAGGTAGATGATCCCCTCATCATTCGCAGGCGCTTTGACCCAATCAATTCCAGAAACGATTTCAGTCGCTCGATCCAGGCTTGATGAATCCATGTTTCACCTCTTGGGAACAACATTGAGCATTCGATTGATATCGGCGTTCGACCTTTGCGAGGCATCCATGATCGCCATCCATAGCCGGTCACCCTCCAGGCCCTGAGCCCGATACTGTTCGACAACTTGCACCCAGGTGGCGTTAGGCCGGGCCATGTCCAGCATGGCTGCAGCCTCGCGATCTGCCATCATGTTACGCGCTTCGGTGCGATAGTAATTGCGAAGGTTCCACATCTGGTAGGCCTGGACCTCCAAGTTGGCTGCTCGGTCGATCTGCTTCAACATTTGCGCTTCGGCTGCGAGATACCACTGCCGCACCTGAGCGTTTGAGGCGGAGCGAAATTGCGGAAGAACTCCAGGCACAAATGCGCCGGTTGCGATGCCCGCGGCTGTTTCCGCCGTGATCAACCCTGTCGCGACTGCCTTGTCTGGGTTCGTCAGAACCCATGTCAGAAGCGTTGGACTCGCCCCCGCAATGGCAGCGAGCGCAGACGCGGCGGCAGCCCCCACGGTGAGCGTACCGACTTGTCGGCGGCCTGCGGTGTCCTTGATCGCTGCCTGGGCCACCTGCTCTGCACTGGGTAACCTGATTCCGTTCTTGATGTAGAAGTCAGCGTTCGACGCGAGCGATTCTGCATACATCAGCGGGTTCGCACGTTGATCGGGCGTCGCATAAAAGAGGTAGCCGCCATCCGGGAGCAATTGGTATCCAGCCTGACGAAGAAAGGCCTGCGCCGACGCATCCCATTCACCCAGCGCCCCGAACTGCACCTGACGGAACGCCTGAGCCGCCAATTGCCGCTCGGCCTCGGCCTCACTGATGCCTCGATGCTGCGCGTAACGACGGGCATTACTCTTGATCCACTGAATCTCGGTCGGGTGCAACTGTCGATTGTTGGAATCGACATTGAACCCCATCGCTGCACCAGCCACACTGCGACCGCTGGCTGCAGCCCCAATGACAGCCGATGTCGTACCTGCAATCACTTGGGACGCGCTGCGGGCGACTGACTCACTGGCACCTGCCTCGCGCAACGCCTGGCCCAGGTTCGCCTGAAGGATGTCCAGGACTGGCGCTGCGGCCGCCACTGCACCCGCACCCAGAGCACCACTGGACCCGCCCGCAAGTGCGCCCGTAGCCACATGCAACGCAACCCGGTAAGTACCCCCCTCCTCCCATTTCGCGGCCTCGCCCAAGAGGTCCGCTCGCCGTCTTTCATCGGTGGTTTCTCCTGCCTGCCTGCGCAAGGCCTGCATCTGACCCTGCGCATAACTCGCCACCGCCTTCGGCGCCTCCAGCCCGAAACGCTGCGTGATCTGCATCTGCGCATCCACCTCGCGCTGCACCTGCTGCGCGTCGAAGATGCGCGCGATGCCGGAGGGCGCATCGCCCGTGCGGGCCGATGCGTCGCCGGCCACCCCGGAAATCGCTGCGCGCGTGACGCTGGCGGCCTGCCCGCTGTCGCTGCCGAAGCCGGCGCTGGTCCCGGAAGGCGCGACGTTGCCTTCGGGACTGAAGCCGGCGCCCAGGCTCAACCCGGCGCTGCTGGCGGTGTAGGCCGCCCGGTTCTCGATATCCGACACCTCCAGCCCCTGGCTGTCGAACCGGTTGCTCCCTGCGTCCACCGCAGCCTGCGTGCTGGTGATGGCACCGCCCACCAGCCGCGTCCCGCCCTGCACCTCCACATCAAAGCCCCCATCCCCCGCGCGAAGTGCACTTTGCTGCGTGACGCTTGCGTACGCACTGTCGATGCGGCTGCGGCTGCCCTGGACGCTTGCACCCGTCTGTCCCGCCGCCATACCGGCCAGGAAACTCCCCGGATCCAGCCCCACGGACACACTGCCCCCGGAGCTGCGCTGGCGGCTGGCGTATTCGCTGGTGTCCTGCAGGCTCTCGACCACCAGGTCACCCCGTACCGCCATCTGCACCCGCGCGCCAGACACCACCGCCCCGCGCAGGATGGTGTCGCTGCCACTCACGATGGATACCCGGTCACCCGCCTCCACCTGCGTGTTCGTCCAGGCCGTGTCCGTGCCGTCCGCGTTGCCCCGCCCCCGGCTGGCGCTCGCATTGACAGAAAAGCCGCTGGTGCCAAGGCTGACGCCGATGCTGGCGCTGGAGTTATTGTTGCTGCTTGTCTGCTCCGTGCGGTTCCGCGCGGCCACCAGGGCCACGTCGCCTTCGGCCTGCAGGACCACCTCACGCCCGGCCTTCACCCCGCTGCCCTGGATGGTGACATCGGAATCAGCGCCATCGCCACGGGCCCGGATCGCCAGGTCACGGCCGGCCGTGACCCGGGAGCCTGCCGCCATCTCACCGGCTTCGGCGCTCTGGCTGTCACTGCGGCTGGAACCCAGGCTGATGCGCAGGTCGATGCCACCCGCCGTGGCGGGATTCTTGGCCACGGCATCCATGGCACCCTTCGCCGCCAGCGCCGTCGTGGCTGCGGCAAGCGCCTGCATGCGGGGATCACTCGTGTGACCGGCCGCCTGCCTCATCTGGTCGGCCGTCTGCACCGCACTGACCACCGGATTGCTCAGCGCGAACGTCATGCCGCTTTGCGAGAAGCGGGTCTGCGTTTCGCTGCGCGAGGCCTCCTGCGACTCCACGATGTCCACCTTCCCGGCGTCGATGGTGATGTCGCCCCGGGGGGCGAGCACATCGCTGCCCGCCTGGCGGTACACCTGACCTGCCCCGATGCGCACGTGACCCTCCACGCTGCCGATGGAGGAGGCCACGGCCTGGGTCTGGAAGGTCTCTTGCTCCCGCTCCAGCTTCCGGGAGCCCAGGGTCACACTGAGCCCGCCAGAGCTGAAAAGGCCTGAACGCCGCTCCTGCCGTGCGTGCGCCTCATCCCGGGTCTCGGTGGCCGCCTCGACGGTCACATCCCGCCCACCGCCCAGGTCCACGTCGCGGGTGGCCACCACCTGGCTGCCCTGCACGCGCAAGTCACGCCCCGCCACCACGGTCACCGCGTCCGCAGAGATGCTGCTGCCGCGGGCCTGGGACAGAGCGGTCCGGTCGTCCGTGGCAATGGTGCGGCTGTTCACGACGCCGCGCTGACGGCTGACGTGGGTGTCCTGCAGCGCATGCCGCTCCTCCACACTGCCCACCGTCACATCCTGACCGGCCTGCAACACCGCCGCCGCGCCCGCGTCGGCCTGCACGGACGCACCACGCAGCGCCATGTTCCGGCCGGCCAGCACCACCAGGTCCGCACCGCTGGTGACCTGCGTACCCAAGACCCGCTCGTCCAGCTGCTGGCGGGTTTCGTGGTGGCGGCCGCTGGCCGAAGAACTGTCCACACGCTCACTGCGCATCGCCGCATCGAGCGTCACGTCGCGGCCGGCCACGAGGGAACCACCACCACGCAGGTCCATCGCCCCGCCCCGGGCCACCAGGTCCTGCGCCACGTGAACCTGGGCCGTGCCGCCCACGCTCACCCGGCTTCCCACCTGGTCGATGACCTGCGCACTGGCATGGCCGCCAGCACGCTGCGTGTGGCTGGTCTCGCGCATCTCCACGCTGTCCATCCGCCAGCTGCCGCCCACTTGTGCCTGCAGGTCACCGCCCACCGCCAGCGACGCGCCCGACTGGATCAGGTCGCCGCCCGTGCGCAAGCGGGCATCCCCCTGCACGTCGACCCGGGCCGCCTGGCCCAGCCGGGTGATGCTTCGCTCACCCAGTGAACCACCGGCATCCAGCTGCTGCGCCTCCGTCGCCACCACCAGGCGGCCACCAGCATCGACGTCCAGGCTGCCGGCCCGCACCCGGGCCGAAGTCAGGTCGATGTCGCCTCCGGGGCGTGTGGCCAGGGCCAGCAGGCCCGCACCTTCCAGCTGCCCGCCACGGCTGTCAATACGCTCGCCGTCGATGACGAGGGCCTGGCTGGCGCGGATCACGCCACTGTTGCGGACATCCCCCGTGTCTGTCAGCACGACGCTGCGTGCTGCGATCAGCGAGCCTGTCGGCAGCAGCTGATGGCGGCTCGCGGCCGCAAGGTAGACGACCGGCACCAGCACGGATTGCCCATCGACGACACGCGTTTCCATCAGCACCACATCGCGGGTGAGCGCCGCCACCTGCTCGCTCGACAGCGCCATGCCGGGCGCCAGCTGGAGCGACTGCACCACCTGCGCCCCGGCCGACAGCATGGCGGCGAACTGGGCCTGCGCATCGGCGGCATCGAGCACGGCCCGGCCCGTGAGGGCCATCAATTGCGAACGCACCAGCTGCTGCTCATAGAAGCCATCGCCCAGGCGCCGGCCCGCCTGCGAAGGGTCCAGCCCCATCTCCTGGAAGTAGGTGTCGCTGGACGCCCACGCCCGCCCCTGGGTGAAGGCCTCGTTCGTCTCGACGAGGTAGCGGGAGGCGGCCGACGAGTTGACGCGATACAAGCCCCCCGCGGGCAAGGCGAAAGGGTCGAACGTGGCGGAGCCGCTGCCCGTGGGTCCTGGCGCCACGGGCTGGCCCGCCTGTCCCCCCAGCGGCGTATGGGGCGTCGTAGCGGAGACGTTCCTCAGGGTGTTGCCGTTGCCCCCGATGCTGCCGCCCGCGGTCACGGACGCGTCATAGCCGCCCAAGGGTGTGACGATGGGCGGGTCGGTCCAGGGGTCCGAGGTCCAGTACTCGCCCCGGTAGGTCCGGTAGACGTAGACACCGCTGTAGGAGCGCTGCTCGCCATACGGCGTGGCACCCCGCCAGCTGTCGTTGTCGACCATCACGCCATCGAGCGGGATGGAGCCTGCGGCCGTGATGGCGCTGCCGTAGTTCTGCAGGGACCCCACCTGGGCGTGGAAGTCGCCGCCGGCCTCGATCTGGCTTTTGGGGCTGATGGCCTCGATGCGGTTACGGGCGACCGCCGCCGTGTAGTCCGTTCGGATGTAGTCGCTGTTCATGCGCCCGCCATGGGGCGGTTCGACGTAGCGGCCGCCTGGCACGTCGGGGTTGTCCGGCGTATAGACCACCGATCCCGACTCCCCGGGCTGGGCCACGTCATGGGTGCTGCTGGCCCGCAGCAGCCGCCGCTGTTGGGTCAGCGTGTCGGCCACGATCTGCAGGTCGCCGCCGGCCACGATGCGCGCAGATTCGTTGAGGACGGTCTGCGCCCGCGCGTACGCCTCCCCGCCCGCGGTGTCACCCGCGATGACCACCCGCCCCAGGCCGAGGATGGTGGTGGTCGGCATGCCATCGCCCTCGCTGACAGGGTCTCGGTTGATGACACGGGGCGCCAGCAGTTGCAGGGTGCCGGCTTCATCGGTCGCGCCGATGAGGGCGGCCGGCCCCTCGTTGCGCAGCTCCTCGCTGGCGCGTGCGGACAGGCTGGCGCCGACCAGGCTGCCGCTGTTGACGATGCGCGCCGCGTCCAGGGCCAGCCAGCCTCCCGCCACGAGATCGCCCTGGTTGGCGATGTTCGCTGCTTCGATGCGCAGGTCACGCACGGCAGACAGCGTGGTGGGGGCGGCTGCCCCGTCCTGGCGCGTGGCGGCTGACGGGTTGTCGAAGTCCCCGCCCAGGCGCAGGGACAGGTCCCGGCCGGCGGACAGCAGGTTGTCGGCGCTGTGGGTGTAACCCGCGTCCAGCGCCAGCGCCAGGTCGCGCCGGGCCGCGAACTCGCCGGCGCCCGTAAGGCGGGAGGCTGATACCCCCACGTCCCGGTCGGCGCCGACACGGCCTTGCGTGTTGTTGAACACCCCGGCGATGGTGAGGATCACATCCCCCTGTTGGCCGGTGGCGGTAGCGATACGGCCCCCGGTGTTGTCCAGGCTGTCCAGCGTGAGGTGGATGTCACGCCCGGCCTCCATCCGGCCGCCCTGGTTGCGCACCACCATCTGCGCATCGTCGATGGCCAGGTCGGCCAGGGACTGCAGGTGGCCGCCGCTGTTGTCCAGCCGGCGGGTGGTGATGACCGGCGATCGGGCCGCCACGATAGCGCCGCCGTCGCCATTGAGTACCTCGTCGGCCACCAGCGCCATGGTGCCGTTCGCGCCGATCAGGCCCATGCCCTTGGCACCTCCCGCATGGCCGTTGCGAAGTTGCTGACCCGCGTCGATGCGCAGCGCTCCCGCGCCGAGGTTGGTGATGCGTCCGTCCCGGTTGTCCACGCGGGCCGCTGCCAGGTGCAGGCTGGCCTGCGCCCCATGGACCTCGAGTACACCATCCACGTTGCGCAGTGCCTGGCCGGCCCGCGCCTGGATGCCCTCCCCGGCGGCGATCCATCCGCCGCTGTTGTCGAGGCTTCCCTCGGCTTGCAGGTCGACTCGGGCCACTGCATCGATACGCCCACCGGACAGGACCATCCCCTGCCCTTCCAGCGCGACGCTTGCGCCCGCCACGGTGCGGCCAGGCATGCGGATGTCACCTGCCGCCTGAACGGTCACGGTGCCGGGCAGCGTTGCATGGTTCGCGTCGTCGATGCCCGCGGCCAGCAGGCCGGGGGAGGCGAGGCTGCCCACTTGAAGGCTCACGTTGTCACGCGCCACGGTGCTGCCACTGTTCTCCAGAAAGCCCGCTGCCGTGACGATCACTCCCCCCGCGCTCGCGCCGATGGAACCGGCGTTGCGCACCCCCGCGCCCGCTTCGTTGGCCACCAGACGGATGCTGCCGGCGTACAGGCCGCCCAGTGCGGAGACATCGATCGCCCAGGCAGGCGCCGGTCCTGGACCAGCGGACGCGCCGACGGGTGCCCATTGACCGCTGGCGTCCTGGCGCACCTCGCCCGCGCCAGTCATGACACCCAGCGACCTGGCCACCACCTGCCCACCTACCTCGACCGATCGGGCGAGGAGTTCAGTGACGTCGGCCATGGTGGCATCCATGCCCCCGGCACCGACGCGCAGGGTGCCACCCTCGACCCTGTAGCCCCGCAGCTCGCCGTCCTGCAGCAACGGGATGCCGGTGGTGAGCGTGGCATGGCCGGCATTGATGAAGCCGCAGCCGTCGCACGTGATGCCCGCCGGGTTGGCGACGACCACCTGGGCCCGCTGGCCGGCCACCTCCACATCCCCACGCAGGGAACTGGGCTGGCTGCTGCGCACCTCGTTGAGGATGATGCGGGCCGGACCCTTGGCGAGCCACGGGTTGCCCTGCACCCAGCCTCCCAATCGGGTGGCAGCACCCTCGCGACTGTTGTTCAGGATCACACCCTTGGCGTCAACGTCGAACTGGCTCAGGACACTGCGGGAGACGCCGGCGGCGCTGGGAGTCTGGAAGTTCACGAGGGGCGCACCGTTGCCGGCTTGGAGCACCGTGGGTCGCTCACGCGGCCCCGCCTCGGGATGGGCGACAACCTGGGCCAGGGCACCTGCTCCGGTACCGCAGGCGATCAGGGCCAGGCAGAGGGCCCGCACCCCTTGCGCCACCCGGTGGACCGATGCGGCAACCCCAGACGGCCGGTCATGGGGGCAGGTGCCCCCAGCCGCCTCGCCGCCATGGCGCGGAGCGCCTTCGCCCACCGGCATCAGCAAGCCGCGACGGCGATTGAAAACGAGTCGAAAGCACTTCTTGTTCATGGTCTCTCCCTGTGCAGTCGTGGAAATGGCGGGCCTCGCGAAAGCCCTGGTTCAGAAGCTCGCTGCCAGGCTGAAGCCGGTGACACGGCGGGAGGCCTGGAAACCTTCGGGTTTGCGCACCGGCGTCCCGATGAATACCTCGTAGCTGAAGGGCCCAGTGGCACCGCGCAGGCCCAGAACCGCACCGGTCATCCGCCGCCCCACCAGTTGCTCAACACCACCACCGCTCACCTCGCCATGGTCAAGCCCGGCGAATACCTCGATGCTGCCCACGGTCCAGCCCAGTTCGTTGCGCAGCAGCCAGCCCTTCTGCGCCGACAGCACGCGCTCGCCGTCGAATCCGCGCACGGTGTAGCGTCCACCGATGGTGAAGCGGTCCTGCGGCACGAGAGGCTGGCGGCTCCATTGAGAGCGCGCCGTGGTGCCCCATCGCAGGCGCTGGGCACCGGCAGTGAAGGGAACCTGTACCGCCGCGTCGAGCACCAGGATCCCGGCACGGGAGTCCCCCTCGCCCTGGTCTTCCTCCGGCGCTGGCTGGGCGCCCCAGGCACCCGTGCCACGCCGCCAGGCCAGGCCCAGGTCGAAGGCTGCGCCCTGCCTGGCTTCACGGTGCTGGGCGGCCAGTTCCCAGCCCGCCGTGCGGCGGCGCTGCACCTCCACTTCGGTGTCCTCGATAAAGTTGTGCGAGCTGCGCATCCAGCCTCGCAGCGACAGCACGGTCTTGCGCCACGCATCGCGGTACACCACGCGCGACACGCGCAGGTCGCCCTGGCTGCTGGTGCCGCTGTAGACATAGTTCTGCGTCGCACCCGCCACCGTCTGGTGGTAGCGGCTGCGGCCGCCATTGACGCCCAGCAGCCAGTAGCCCCAGGGCACCGAGTAACTGAAGGACCGCCCCCGCGTGCCGCGATCACCCGCCTCGCCGCCACCGAGGTCGTGCTGCAGCGTGAACGACAACAGGTCGTTCAACCCCAGCGGATCGTCCAGCAGGAGGGTGGCCGCCCCCTGCCGCTTGCCGGTGGCGCGGGTGCCGGAATCATCGACGCTGATCAGTACGCGCGCCGGGGCAGACGGGTGCCACCGGATCACCAGGTCACTGTCGCCCGCCGCTGCCGGTGCTTCGCCCTCGGCCGGCTCGGCGGGGACGATGTCGATCGCAGCGTCCACCGTGGGCACGCGGCGGAAGTTCTCCAGCGCCTGCTCGATGTCACGCAGGTTCAGCAGGTCGCCGGGCGACAGGGGCACGGCGCTGGCGACCTTGGCGGCGCTCGCGCGTCCGCCCGAGTCCGGCGTGAACCGGATGGTGCGGACCCGGCCTGCCACCAGCGCCAACCGCAGCGTGCCCGTGCCCAGGTCCTGGGGAGGCGCCAGCACGCGGGTGGTGACGAAGCCACGCGCCACCAGCGCGTTCTGCAGCCGGCGCATCACGAGATCGATGCCCTGCGTGCCCAGGCAGCGGCCGGCCACCGGATCGGCGGCGCCATCGGCACGCCGGGAGGCGGCGTCCACCACCCAGGCGAAGTCGGCTGCGCGCTCGCCCTCCAGCTCGATGCGGTCGATGCGCATGCACGGACCCTCGCCTTCGGGCAAGCCGGTGTCCGGTGCCATGTGCAGGGACGCGGGAAGGTGGACATCTGGCTCTTGGTCGCTGCGTTCCCGCAGCACGCGGTCACGCTCCTCCTGGCGCTGCAACTCGCGCACGATGGGGGCGAGGGGCGCGTCTGGCGGTGGGGTCTGGGCGGCCACGGACCCGGCGGCCAGCAAGTACAGAACGAGCAAGCGCTGGCGCGACGATCGCGGCAACGAAGGAGGGACCAACGGGCACAGGTGGGACATGGTTCGACGAGTGGCGAAGGGGTGGCGGGTCAGCGCGGCAGGGGCTCTACCCGCAGCGAATTCACGAGGCGCATGAAGGTGGCCTGGAAGGCGGCGTGGGCCTGGGGGAAGTCGAGGGACTCCCTGCTGGCGCCCAGGGAGAACGCCATGGCATAGCCACTGTCCCCCAGGGGAGCGATCCATGTCTGGTGCGGCGCTCCGACACTGTTCGGCCGCCGCGGCCTCAACTTGTCGTCGGGGACCTCCATCACACGCCACGTCAGCCCATTGAGCATCCGTGTCGTCCACTGGACGGGCTCACCCGCCGTGTACCGGGAAAATTCCTCCTGGACCGCGTCGACCGAGGCCCTGCGAAGCCGCAACACCATATAGTGGTTGGTGCCCCACCACGCTTCCAGGCAAAGGCTTTCCATTCCCGTTTCGACCACCTTGCCGACTCCACCTGGGGCCGTCGAAACCTGCTTGATGCTGCGGACCCATCGGTCAAGATTCTTCGGCGGGACGTTTTCGAATCCGTCGTTGCCTTGCCAGGTCTTTCCGTCCGACTCGTAGATCCCCGGAACATCCCAGACATTGGAGCGGTACCGGCCTGGCGGGGCGGGACGCTCGTAAGCGCGATACGCGCATGGTGTGGTGTTGACCCACTCATGGGTCACGCGGTAACGGCCCATGAGATTGAAGATGTAGGTCGAGTAAACGCCCGTGCGGGGGGTGTCCAGTGCACCGGGCCTCAGATAGCGCTCATCGTTGGCGCGTAGCGCACTTTCGATGGAACATCCCGCCATGGCGGCGGCGACGATGGAACCGAGCAATGCAAGGCGTTTCATTTCTTCGCTCCGTCGTCCGGCGCCGCAGGCAGAACCCGCTGGCCACCCACATAAGTGACCAGCCGCGCGTTACCCTCTGGCGTTCCCTGCGGTCCATGGGCCAGGGGGGCTTCAACCTGGGTGCACCCCTGCGCGCCGCTCCCGTAGCAACTGTGCATGCTGTTGTTCGTGCGCCAGACGGACCACAAGTCCTTGAACGTCCAGGCGCCTGGATTGCCACCAGCCAGCAACGATGTCGAGACGGGATCATTGTCAAAGTGAACATAGGAAACGTTGTTCACGTTTCCGTTCTCACCCAGGACCGCAGCCGCGGCGTTCGTGTAGTCCCCCACGGGTGCTGCACCGCCGACGCCGCGCACGACCAGGTGGGGGTTCTTGAAGGTCTGGCCGTTTTCGTCCTTCCGGTGGGTCAGGATCTTGAAGGCGGCTTGCTGGACCAGGGTGCCGCGGCTGTGCCCCAGTGAGTCGGTCGGCTTTTCCCCACGCAACTTCAGGAGCTCGGCGTAGACCTCCTGGCCGTTCGTGTATCCCAGGAAATTCGCGAGTCCGTAATCACGGCTGGCGACAATCTTTTCGTAGGCAACGGCCATCAACTCCGTGAGCGTGTCGCGGGTCGGCGCCACATAGACGAGATAGATCGCCCGCGGCTTGTCCGTCTCACCCGTGGCCTCGTTCGTCTTGCCAGCCGTGTTCTGGTACATCAGCTGCGATGCGCGCTCCTCACTGTTGAGGATCCCGTTGACCGCCAGCGTTTCCCTGGAAGCTTCCCGGGCGAATTCCTCCGGCGTCACTTCCGTGCGTACCAACAACTCCTTGTGATTGACGCAGTCCATCCCGGAAGGACATTCGACCTTGAGCAATTTGGGCTTGACTTCAAAGCGTGATCGATAGACTTCGTCAGTCAGCGAAGTGACCGCGCGGAATGTTTCCTCCTTGATCGCCTGCCGCGCCTCGACAACCCGCTGGAGGGCTTCCACATCCGGTTTCGCGACGGTGGCATTCGCCGAGCCGGCATCACGGTTCAAGCCGGCGACCGTTTGCACTGCACCGGTTCCAGTCAACGCACGCTGGCCCGCATCGTCCGTGATCACCACATCACCTGCACTCATGGCGGCACGCGTGGTCCCCTGTTCACTCCTCGATTCGTCTGCGTTCAGCAGGGTGTTGGCCACCACCGCTTTCGTCACGCCATACTTGCCGCGAGTGAACATGTCGCTGGTCAGCGAGCCTCCACTGCTGCGGGCTTGCGCCGAGGCGGCGTTGTCGATGTCGCTGGTGGTGAGCGTCGCCGTGACCAGCCGGTTGCGTCCTTCGGCAGCGGCCTGTTCGCTGCTGCCCAGGACGCCCCCCTGCAGGTCGGTCCGGCCTTGCACGGCGAGGTCGAACCCGCCATCCCCCGCCGCCACCCCGCTTTGCTCGACGACGCTGCGGTATCGCACCTCGGCCGTGCTGTTGCTCCGGCTGGCCTGGCCGGCGGGCTTGGCTGGACTGGCCGCCGGGTCCACCGGCGCACCAGTACCGCTGACCGGGATGGACACACCGAACCCCGAGGCGTGCTGCTGGCTGTCATACCGGCTGGTGTCCTGCAGGCTCTCGACGACCAGGTCACCGCCGATACGCCCCGTCACCTGCGGTGCGCTGATCACGGCACCGCGCAGCGTCGTGTCGCCACCGCTGGCAATCTGCACGGCGCTGCCCCCCTGCACGCGGGCGTTCGTCCAGGTGACATCTTCGCCATCGGCCTTGCCGTTGGCGCGGCTGGCGTTGGCAAAGACGGTCAGGCCGGCCGAACCGGCTCCCACGCCAAAACTCACGCCCACCGACGCACTCGAACTGCTGTTGACGCTGTGCAGGCTGGATTCGTTACGCGCCGCCAGCAGGCGTACCTCATCACCCGCCGCGAGGTCGACCACGCCGCCCGCCTCCATCCGGCTTCCCTGCACGAGGATGTCGGAATCGGCGCCCGCGCCGGCGGCGCGGGCCCGCAGGTCTGCGCCAGCCACGACACGCGAGCCGGCGGCGGCATCCGACGCCTGGGAGGTCTGCGAGGCGCTGCGGCTCGATCCCAGGCTGATGCTGACGTTCACACCACCCGGCCCCTTCACAAAGTCCTCGATCTGGGATCCCGCCTCGTAGATGGCCAATCCCTGGGTCAGCGTCGCCAGCGCCTGCAGGCGCGGGTCCTTGGCTTCTCGCTTGGCCTCCTGCATGCGCCGCACGGTGTCGATCCCTCCCCCGCCCGGCGTGGCCATGCTCACGGTCACGCCGCTTTGCCGCATGCGGGTCTCGCTGTCCCGCTTGCGCGTCTCCCGGGCCTCGACGACGTCCACCCCCTGGGCCGAGATGTCGATGTCGCCCCGCGGCGCCAGGACTTCACTGCCTACCTGTCGATAGGTTTTCCCCGCCTCGATGGCCACATCGCCGCTGACGCTGCCCACGGTGCTGCCCGCGGCCGTGGTCGAGGTCTCCTGCTGTTTCGTCGACTGCTGCTGGCTGCCGAGGGTGACGGACAGTCCGCCGGAGCTGAACAGCCCCGAGCGCCGCACACTGCGTTCGTCGATCCAGGCATGCTTTTGCGTGGCGGCTTGTACCGCGACATCCTGCCCCGCCGCCAGCCGTGCGCTGTCGTCGCTGACCACCTGGCTGCCAGTGAGGGTCAGGTCGCGGCCGGCCTCCACCTCGATGGTGCGGCCGCTGAAGGTGCTCGACTGCGCGGTGGTGTCATCCGACGCCTTGCGCGTCTGGATGGTCTTGCTCGAAAGGAAGCCGCGGCTCGTCTCCTTGTGCCCCTCATCGAGCCGGACCTGCTGCTCGCCGGCCGTGATGCCTACGTCGCGGCCGGCGCCGGCTTGGACCGACTGCGCACTGGTGACATTCGCCGCGCGCGCGGCCAGGTCGTTGCCGGCCTGCAGCACCAGGTCACCTCGCGCATGGAGCGAGGTACCCGTCTCCACGCGCCGCGACTCGCGACGGTAGTTGGCCGCATCGTGCACCACGGCCTCACTGCTGGATTCCTCCAGCGTACCCAGGACCACGTCCCGCCCGGCCTGGACCCACACTCGGCCCTCGCTGCGCACGCTGGCGGCCGTGAGCTGGACATCGCGCCCGGCACTGGCGAACAGGGTGCCCTCACCGGACCCGACATACAGGCTGGCCACGCGGTCGATGCTGGTGCGCTCGCCCTGGGCGCTGCGGGTACTGGCCGTCGTCGATGTGACATGGAGATCGCGCCCGGCATCCAGCACCAGGCTGAAGCCGGCGCGGATGTGCCCGCCGATGGTGTCCAGATCATCGACGCTGCGAAGCACCAGCTGGTCACCGGCGATCTGTCCGCCCAGGTTGCGAATGTTCCGCGCATCGGCTATGGCTGCCTCGTGCCCCGCCAGCGTGCCACGGTTGGTGAGGTCGCCGGTCAGTCGCAAGTCGAGGGTGCGGCCGGCCATGAGTGCCCCCGAAGGCTGCAGGTCCCCATCGCGCACCCGCAGGTAGACCTGCGGCACCAGGGCACGCGCGGCGCGGCCATCGGGCAGGGTCACGTCCTGCTCGACAAGCCAGACGATGTCCGAGGTGAGTTGCGCCACCTGCTCGGCGCTCAGGGCCACACCCGGACGCAGCTGCACGGCCCGGGCAAAGGTGGCACCGTTGTCCATGAGCGCGCGGAACTGGTCCTCGTCGTTGGCAAAGCCCGCCAGCAGGCGACGTCCGGCCAGCTGCGTGATCTGCTCGCGGATCAGGCGCTGCTCATAGAAGCCGTCGCCCAGGCGCTTCTGGAGCTGGGCCGGATCCTGGGACAAGGCATCGAGCAGGTAATCCGATCCAAGCCATTGCCGGTAGCTCGCAAAGCGCGGGTCGGTTTCCACCAGGTAGCGGCCGGTCGACTCAGGCACGACGTGGAAGAGGCTGTTGCCCGTCACCAGGGGATCGATGTGGCCGATGCGCACACCGGCAGTGGCCGCCGGGCCGGTCTTCTCTGGCGCGGCGCCCACCGGCGCAACGGCCAGGGGTTTGACGAGGGTGCCGCTGCCCTGCTCCGTCGCATGGTCACGGGTCACGGAAGGACTGAGGGTGATGGACTCGATGCGCGCCGGCGGCGTGTAGGCCACCCGTTCGACGTGTGTCGAGTCCCGACCCTTGTCATGCTGACGCGAGGTGATGAAGACCGTGCCGGCATCGACCGTGGTGCGCTGCCCGCCAGGTTCGGTGTTGGTGAGTGCGTCGCCGCGCACCTGCAAGGCGCCGCCCGACACGATGTGCCCCATGTCGTTGAGGACGCGGTCCACGTGGAGCTGCATGTCCCCCCCGCTGAGGATCTTCGCGGGGTCCGCCTTGGCGATGCGCGTCTCGCTTACCTCGCGCGCGTACTCGTAGCGGTACCAGGTTTCGTAATTGTCCTCGGGCGTGTGCAGGTGGTCTGACTCGTCGTTGTAGATGTACACGCCGGGCGCATCGGGCGCGTACCGGTTGACCGAACCTTCACCCGCCAATTCCGTGACCTGCTGCGCCGGCAGGGTCACGACTTCGGTGGCGAAGTGGGCGTCGGCGTTGACCAGCTCGCGGGCTGTGATCTCCAGGCGACCCAGCGCTTCGATCGTGGCGCTGGTGTTTCGCACCGCACGCGCCGCCCCCATCGCCTGCCGCTCGGGATCGAGCGCGCCGCCGATTGCCATGTCGCCGCCGCTGAAGATCAGCGCATGCTCGCGGTTGTCCAGCGTCCCCACGCCCAGGTCGAGCCGCTCACGCGCAGCGATGACGGGAGCCTGGCTCTCCTCGGACTCGTTGATAAGTTCATTCGACTGGATCGACAGCCGGCTGCCGTAGACCCGCCCGGTGCCGACGTTGTGCATCGTGGCGGCGTCGATGTCGACCCGTTCGCCGTCGACGAGCCCCCGGTTCACGAGACGGTGGCCGCCCGACACGTCGATCCGCAGGCGTTCGCCCTGGATCGTGCCGGCGGCCTGGTTGTCCAAGCCCGCCGCCTTCAGGATCAGCGTGTCGCCGGCCGACATGTCGCCCGCGTTGACCAGTTCCCCTGCCGTTTCGAGGATGGCATGGCGGGCGGCGTTCAGCGTTCCGGTGTGCGTATAGCCCTGCGACAGGCGCAGCGTCATGTCGCCCAGGCTCAGGAACTTGCCGTCGCCCGTGAGGCCGGCGGCATCCACCTGGAGCGACTCTCCGGCGATGAGGGTGCCGTCGCGATTGATCACCGCAAGGTTGCGCGGCGCCTCGGCGCTGGCGGGCTCCAGCCGCAGTTCGGCGCCCGACGACATCAGGCCCCCGCTGTTGTCGATCAGGTCATCGCTGCCGACGACCAGGGACTGGTCGGCGCGTACGGCGCCAACCCGGTTGGTCACCGTTTGCGCCTGCAGCCGCACCACCATACCTTCCAGCCCCTGGCTCAGGCCTTGCGTTTCGTCATTGCGGACATGGGTGGCCGCCACCGTCAGTGCCTGCGCGCTTCGCACGAGGCCGCCGGCGTTATCGAGCGTCTCCGCCAGCGTCAGCTGGAGATCGGCCAAGGCCTGCACCTGACCGCCCCGGTTGTCCAGGCTGCCCGCATCGACCCGCAGGGTCCCGCCCGTGGCCAGCAGCCCTGCACGGTTGTCGATCGAGCCAGCCGCGATGTCCACATCACCTTGCCCGCCCAGTCGCCCTACCGAGTTGTTCAGGGCCTTCTCGACTCGAACAACCAGGCCGCCGGCGCCCTGCTGCACGATCGCACCACCGCGGTTGAACAGGGACTGCGCTTTGAGCTGCAACTGGGCTGCGGTGATCGAGGCTTCATCAGTGCGCAGGGCTTGCGAGGCCGTGGCGGACAGGGCCTGGCCGGCCGCCATCGTGGCCGCGCTGAGGTCGATGTCACCTGCATGCGCCTGCAGTTCGATCGCAGCGGCCTGGCTGCGGCTGCCCGACAGATCCAGCTGGTTGCCGGACAGGTCCAACCTTTCGCCTGCCAGGTTGCGCCCATGGGCGGTCAAGGTGGTGGTGGCGAGGGCCTCGACCCGCCCACTGGAACCCACCCGCCCATCGTCCCGGACGCCTGCGGCCAGGACCGAGTCGGCCGTGGCGCGGATCGCGCTGGATGTGCCGGTGGCGGCCACCTGCAGGTCACCCCCTGCGGCGAGTGTGCCGATGTGGTCGATGTCGCCACGGGTGCTGAGCGTGACCGCACCTTTCGCGAACACGATCCCGGCGTTGGCCACGCCAGCCTGCGCGTCCAGCCGGGCGCGGCCACTCGCGGTGAGCGCGCCAGTGTTTTCAAGTCGGCCATCGGTCGTCACGACAAGTTCGCCTGCGCTGGCGCCGATATGGCCAGCGTTGCGCACGCCTACACCGGCCCCGTTACCTACCAGGGTGATGCTCCCGGCGTACATGCCTCCCAGCGAGGACACGTCGATCGCCACGGGATCAGCCGGCCCGCCGCTGCTGCCATCGGCGCGCGCGCTGATCAAGGCCACGCCGCCCGCACGGTCCAGGGCCACGTCCTGCGCGCCAGCCGTCACGGCCAGGGTGTGCGCCGTGACGCCGGCATCGAGCGCCACCGCCCGCGCGATGATGTCGGTGTAGTCGACGCCCCGGCCGTCCAGGCCCTCCCCCGTGATGGTCACGGTGCCCTTTTCCACGCGCAGGCCGGTGAGATCGCCGCTCGCAGACAGCATCGGCGTGCCCGTGGTGACCGTGGCACGGGACGCATTGATGAAGCCGCAGCCATCGCAGGAGATGCCGGCGGCGTTCGCAATGACCACCTGCGCCCGCTGGCCGGCCACCTCGACATAGCCCTTGAGCTGGCTGGGATCGTTGCTGTTGACTTCATTGAGGATGACGCGGGCGGTGCCCCGGGCCAGCCACGGGTTGCCCTGGACCCAGCCGCCCATTTCGCTCTGGACGTTGGTGCGGCTGTTGTTCAGGATGACGCCCGGCCGAGCCACATCGAAGCGGCTGTAGGTGTTGCGCGAGACGCCTGCCGCGCTGGGCGTCTGGATGTTGACCAGGGGCACGCCGTTGGGCGCCAGGAGTACCGTGGGCCGTTGCGCCCCGGGCGCCGAAGGGTCGGCGATGATCTGCGCGCCCGCGAGCCCGGCCAGCCCGCCCCATCCCACCAGCCCCCAGGCAGCCCACAGCGCCAGGCGCAGGGGCGACACGGCGGCATGCAGCGCGATGCCCCGCCGCCTGCTGCCCTGGCCAGGCGCCCGGGTCCGCCCGGCGGCGGTTTCGGCGACGGCCATGAGCAGGCCGCGCGCGCGGTTGAAGACGATGCGATGGCATGAGCGGTTCATCTCGTGGTCTCCCTGGAAGGGGGCTGCATCACTGCGGGTGGACGGGCTGGACGGCCTGGACGGGGTTGGCCTCGAACCACAGGCGCGCCTCGTCGGGCAGGACCGCGATGCCGCGGAAGCCGAGCACGCGCAGGCCGCGCTGGCTGCCGCGGTGGTACAGGGTGCGACCCCAGTGCCGGGCGAACATCCCGCCGGCGAGCAGGCGCGCCATGACGCGTGAGTGGCCGAAGGGCGCGATCCAGTCGAGGAACCAGAGCCGGTCACCGCTGGACCAGTCTTCGACGGGCATGTGGACCGCGCTGCGCTCGAGGTAGCGCCGCTCGGCCTGCACGTCGAACAGGGCCCACGCCGTGTAGAAGACCGGCTGGTCGCCCTCGCTCGCGATGAGGAATTGCCGCCGCTTGATGGCCGGCAGCAGCAGCGCATTGATCGTCGCCAGCGGCAGGCTGCGGTGCATGGACGAATGCATCCACAGCCACGCAGCCGCACCCAGCGCCTGCGCCTCGGACCACGGCGGATCGCTGACGCCAGGCCCCATGAGCTTGTATCGTTGGTCCATGTCGGACTCGGCCTCCCTTTGGGCCAGACAATACAACCTAAGTATTCAACCTATAAGAGAGGGAAACCGCGTAGCTCTGCCCTGTCGCCAGCCAACCGTCAGGCTGGCGGCCTGCACGCGAGGCGGTCAGGGAAACAGGCAGGCTTGCCCGTCCAGGCTCGGCCGGCGAAACGCGCGGGTGTCGAACACCAGGCGCTCGCGGTTGAACCCCAGCCGCGCGCAGGCCTTGCGAAAGCGCTGCGCCAGCAAGTCCGCCCACAGGCCGCGGCCCTTCATGCGGGTGGCGAAGTCGCTGTCGTAGTCCTTGCCTCCACGCATGTCGTGGATGCGCGCCATGACGCGGTCCGCGCGCTGCGGGTAGTGCAGTTGCAACCACTGCCGGAACAGGGGGCTGACCTCCCAGGGCAGGCGCAGCACATGGTAGAACGCGCCACGCGCGCCGGCCTCCCAGGCGGCTTCGAGCACCTGCTCCATGTCGTCGTTGAGGAAGGGAATCTGCGGCGCCAGGCTCACGCCCACGGGGATGCCGGCATCGGCCAATGTGCGGATGGTGCGCAGGCGCCGGTGCGGCGCGGCGGCGCGCGGCTCGAGCTTGCGGGCGAGGTCGCCGTCGAGCGTGGTGATCGTGACATACACCGCCGCCAACCCGCGCTGCGCCATGGGCGCCAGCAGGTCGATGTCCCGTTCCACCCCGCCGGACTTGGTGACCAGCGTGAGCGGGTGGGAAGTTTCATGAAGCACCTCGATCACCGCCCGCGTGAGCCGCAGCTCGCGCTCCACCGGCTGGTAGCAGTCGGTGGCCGAGCCGATGGACACCACCTGCGGCTCGTAGCGCGGGCTGGCCAGCTCCTTTCGCAGCACCTGCGCGATGTTGCCCTTGGCGATCAGCCGGGTCTCGAAATCCAGCCCCGGCGAGAGGTTCAGGTAGCTGTGCGTGGGACGGGCGTAGCAGTAGATGCAGCCATGCTCGCAGCCCCGGTACGGGTTGAGCGCGCGGTCGAAGTACAGGTCGGGCGAGTCATTGCGGGTGATGGCGCTGCGCGCGTCTTCCCAGGTCACCTGCGTGGTGGGTGGCGGCGCGCCTTGCGCCTCGGCCAGGCAATCCCAGCCATCGTCGAATGCGTCGCGCACGTCGCGCTCGAAGCGATGCGCCATCCGCGTGGCCGCACCCCGGCCCTTGAGGGCGGAAACGGGAACGGCGGCAGCGATACTGTTCATTCATACAGTATCGCTGCCGCCGAGCCAGGATGCAAGGGATGCCGCCGGAAACGCGTCCCGGCTTCAGCCGCAGAGGCGGGCCTTCGCCTCCCGGTACTCGCGCGCCAGCCGCGCCACCAGCTCGCCGGCGGGCCGCACGCCGTCCACCGCGCCGATGCCCTGCCCGCAGCCCCAGATGTCCTTCCAGGCCTTGGCCGCGACCTCGCCGCCGAAGTTCATCTTCGTCGGGTCGCTTTGCGGCAGGTTGTCCGGGTCCAGCCCCGCCGCCACGATGGACGGGCGCAGGTAGTTGCCGTGCACGCCGGTGAACAGGTTGGTGTAGACGATGTCGTCGCTGTTGCCCTGCACGATGGCCTGCTTGTAGGCCTCACCGGCGCGGGCCTCCTCGGTGGCGATGAAGGCCGAGCCGATGTACGCGAAGTCCGCGCCCATGGCCTGCGCCGCCAGCACCGCGCCGCCGGTGGCGATGGCGCCCGACAGCGCCACCGGCCCGTCGAACCACTGGCGGATCTCCTGCACCAGGGCGAAGGGGCTCTTGGTGCCCGCATGGCCGCCTGCGCCCGCCGCCACGGCGATCAGGCCGTCCGCCCCCTTCTCCACCGCCTTGCGGGCGAAGGCGTTGTTGATGATGTCGTGCATCACGATGCCGCCATACGAGTGCACGGCGTCGTTCACGTCGGTGCGCGCACCCAGCGAGGTGATGACCAGCGGCACCTTGTGTTTCACCACCATTTCCATGTCGTGCTCGAGCCGGTCATTGCTCTTGTGCACGATCTGGTTGATGGCAAAGGGCGCGGCGGGCTGGTCGGGATGGTCGCGGTCCCAGGCAGCCAGGGCCTCGCGGATCTCGTGCAGCCATTCGTCCAGCTGCGACGCGGGCCGGGCGTTGAGCGCGGGCATGCTGCCCACGATGCCGGCGGTGCACTGTGCGATCACCAGCTTGGGGTTGCTGATGATGAACAGCGGCGAGCCGATGACGGGCAATGACAAGCGGGTGAACGCAGCGGGCAGGCGTGCCATGCGGTGCGTCCTCAGAAGGCGTCCAGCGGCATCGCGGTGACGCTGGCGGCGCCTTCGACGATGCTGTCGCGGGTGCCCGGCGCCTTGGCCAGGATGTGGTCCGCGTAGAAACGGGCCGTGGCCACCTTGGCATGCATGAAGCCCACGTCCTCGCCCTGCGCGGCGAGCTTTTGCGCCACCAGCAGCGAACGCGCCAGCTGCCAACCCGCGACCAGGTTGCCGGCCAGCATCAGGTAGGGCACCGAGCCGGCATACACCGCGTTGGGCGAGGCCTTGGCCTGCGTGGCCATGAAGTCCACCACGTCCAGGAAGGCCTGGCGCGCGGCGGACAGCCGCTTGCGCACGGCCTGGGCATCGGCATTGCCGGCGGCGGCCAGCTCGCCCTCGGTCTTCTCCACCAGGGCGGCGATGGCGCGCGCCACCTGCCCGCCATCGCGGGCGGTCTTGCGGCCCACCAGGTCGTTGGCCTGGATGGCGGTCGTGCCTTCGTAGATGGTCAGGATCTTCGCGTCGCGCAGGTATTGCGCCGCGCCTGTCTCCTCGATGAAGCCCATGCCGCCGTGCACCTGCACGCCCAGCGAGGTCACGTCCAGGCTCATCTCGGTGCTGTAGCCCTTGACCAGCGGCACCATGAATTCGTAGAAGGCCTGGTTCTGCTTGCGCACCTCGGCATCCGGGTGATGGTGCGAGGCGTCATACGCGGCGGCGGCCACCGCCGCCATGGCGCGGCAGCCCTCGGTATAGGCGCGCATGGTCATGAGCATGCGGCGCACGTCCGGGTGGTGGATGATGGGCGCGGCCTGCTGCAGGCTGCCGTCCACGGGACGCGATTGCGTACGGTCACGCGCGTACTGCACGGCCTTCTGGTAGGCCCGCTCGGCGATGGCGATGCCCTGCACGCCCACCGCATAGCGGGCGGCGTTCATCATGATGAACATGTACTCGAGGCCGCGGTTTTCGTCGCCGACCAGGTACCCGATCGCGCCACCGTGGTCGCCGTACTGCAGCACCGCGGTCGGCGAGGCCTTGATGCCCAGCTTGTGCTCGATGCTCACGCAGTGCACATCGTTGCGCGCGCCCAGCGAGCCGTCCTTGTTCACGAGGAACTTGGGCACCACGAACAGGCTGATGCCCTTGACGCCCTCCGGCGCG